>SDBV01003827.1_pt1 | contig 21891 bp, 33 predicted proteins | sample 2277081 | NCBI WGS metagenome assembly SDBV01 (sample SAMN10402039, study PRJNA504765) | marine sediment metagenome | isolation source: marine sediment core GS10_PC15, 223 cmbsf | place: Arctic Ocean: Southern Knipovich Ridge | collected 2010 | reverse complement strand
GGTGTAAACCATAGCAAGGGATATAGGGATGGTTTTAAGAAAGGATATCAAGACGGAGTCAACCGAGCAGCGCAAGAAGCGGTAGGAAGTAAAAGCCTATAATGTGGCATCACGAGCCTTTGATAGCTATGGCCCTGGTAGCTGGTATAATTCTATTCATAAGGAGATAAAATGAAGCCAACAGATAAACAGAAGCAGGAGTTTTGGGAGCTGTGTGGGTTGACTTATACGGAAGATGATACAACCTTCACGGAATGGAGGACTGCTTCTGGTGAGTTAGTGTGCTGCGGCCATACAAATAAATGTCTCCCCATAGACCTCAACAACCTGTTCAAGTATGCTGTGCCAAAACTAGATAAACTTACGCTTGAGTGGGACTCTTTTGCAAAAGATATGTGGTGGGCAAGAGCAGATGGGGAATATGATGCTATTAGTAAAGACCCTGCCGATGGTCTATTCTGGGCAATCTATAAGGCTCTGGGAGGGAAGGTATGAAAGAACCAACCAAAGAATTACTTAAAGTAGTTAAGGACGAGAAGGCGGATGATGAGAAACGGTCTAGGGATGCTTATATGTATGGTCTGTTAATGTTTGCCGAACCGATTGACGACAAGACAGTGCGGATAACCAAAGAAACTCAGGAGAAGCTAGAGATGTTCGTTGCTTTCTTGAGGCAAATTAAAGAGATGAACCAATGAACTTAGGTTTAAGATGCGGACTAGCGATGGCGGAGAGGAATAAGGGACTGAACTTTGCCGAGAAAGATGCCTTATGGTATCGCCTTGAAAGGATAGGAGCTCCACCAAGGAAGCCACCAGAGCCAAAACTAGCGTTTTTACCGGCCAACAGGCAGTGGGATATGGTCTTACAGTTAAAGGCAGAGGTCGTTGGATGGCGAGAGAAGCATAGTAAGATTCTCTTAGAGGTAGATACTCTAAAAGAAAAATTAAGGTCTTCGGTTAAAAGTAAGGATACATACATTATCAAGATGGGTGGGGAGGGGGTATAATATAAATATTCTTATATATAGGGGGGTGGAACATTTATGACAACTTTTAAGGCAAAAAGTAACCCCATTTTGGGTGGTTTTAGCTACGATGTTCTAATTGTTCGCATTGTTCAATTCCGTTCATTATTGTTCTATTGTTCTAAATGTTCGTATTGTTCGGAGGTTTATCGTGCCTAACGAGATAGAGATAAGCCGTTCCGCTATCAGGGATTGGATAGAAACAGTTGCCACTGGCGAATTTCATTACAGGAATATCCTGGGTTTAAGTGGTAAGCTGACACCAGAGCAGGATACCAAGTTAAGAAAGATAATATGGGAGTTTTGCCATGAAAAAGAACCCCCCTGTGAGTCAGTGGGCAGGAATGATGGTATATATATACCGATAGACAACCACATGCAACCCCTTGACTGGCAGAGTGTTCAAAGCAAAGTAGATTCAGGCTTAATACTCCCCTTTGATTTGAGGAAGTATGTATTTATCTACCCGGATACTACGATAGTGGTGGCTGGTTCCAAGAGTTCTGGTAAGTCAGGGTTTCTTTATCGGGTAGTGGCTTTGAATATGAACAGGGTAAATGTAGAACTACTGACCAATCTTGAGGGTGGGCTAGGTATGCTGAAGGACAGGTTTGATGCAATGGATATTGAGATACCCGTACCAGCCCCATTCAACGTTAGATTTGTAACTGACCACTTTCACCAGCATATAAAGCATCCCAACACACTCTATGTTATTGATTACATAGACGCCCCAGAGGGAACTGACTTTTATATGATAGGGGCACAGGTCAAGAAGATAGACCAGAAGTTGCAAGGCTTGAATAGTAACGCTGTGATTGGCTTGCAGAAACCCGCAGGTAGGGACACTGCCTTTGGTGGTGAGCAAACCCTGAAAGCTCCCACCCTATATCTGGCAATGGATAGTAGTAAGCTCAAGATAGTGGATGCTAAAGTACCTGCCAATAAGAAACTACACCCCAAGAATATGGCGTGGACATTCATATATCAAGACGAGGGTACCAGGTTTGATAACATTCTGCCCTATCAAGGAGAATAGAATGAGAATTAAACTATCACCTCTTGATAAGTTATTTTCAATCTTTATAAGACAACGTGCTATGCAAAGGGTGGGGGGCTGTGAAAGGTGTCTCACGCCCAAGAGGGATTATAATCAACTTCAATGCTCTCACTTTCATGGTCGATCAAGGAAGTCGGTTAGGTGGGATGAGGATAATGCTGCGGGACTTTGCTTTGGTTGTCATCAACACTTCACTAGCCATCCCCTGGAACACGTTGAATGGTTTAAGAAGCATTTGGGTGAAGAGTTCGACCTACTAGAAGGCAGGATGAGGATTATCGGGATGCCTGACGTAGAAGTACTGACCTTATATTATAAAGTAGTTGATTAAAAGGAGGGGAAATGATTATAGTTTTGACAGGATTGTATGCCTACAAGGATAATAGTTATTGGTTTCCAATGCTAAGTGAAGAGGATATGAGTAGTGAGCGGCGCATAAAAAGGGTGCTGAAGAACTTTCTGAAGACTTATAGAAATAACATTGTCTATTGTGCCCCTGAATGGCAAAAATAATTAACACTAGAGTGAGTCAGTAGCATTAAGGCTGATATCACTCTCTACTTCATTGCCCCAGCAGTCCCAATTGTCCTTCTCTTTTGAGATTAATCAAATGATTATACAACCGTGGATGACTAATAGACAATCTTTTACCCCAACTTAGATATGCTGTGCAGGGCAAGCAACCGCAACGAGGGTAAATCCCATCCCATTTTGTGTAGACTTCATTGATTGGAATTTTATTCTTAGCGGTATATTCCCATACCTGTTCTGTTGACCACAGCATAATAGGGTGATAATTCCACACATTAGTAGATCGTGTATACCAACGCTGGGAGCAGAATTCCACATCATCCTTTGACATATATGGGGCTTTCTTGTTATCATATCTCATGGCAATCAAGGATCGTGAATTACTCTCACAAGCCTGAAGACCAGTAAAGATAGCATTAATTCCCAACTCCCTTTGTAAAATCAATGCCGGTTTTTCTTTAAGGTAGAAGCAACACTTCGGGGCATTACTTCCTTTCCCACCTCTCTTCCTAGTTTTAGGCAAACCATATTCCTCTATGCACTGCCAGAAAGTCTTGAGTGGTTTAGTCTCATATAAATTGATGTTCCACTCAACTTTCATTCTATTCTTAAACCTAATCGTTTCAACAAATTCAACCCCAGTATTCTCAAAAATAACTGGAATGTCAGACTTTACACTTAGAGCCATGTGAAGAACTGCCATGCTATCTTTACCAAACGAGCAAGCCACAGCTATATTATCCCCATGCCTAATAATGGCCTGTTTAACTAAGTCAAGAGCTTCAAACATCTGCCCCTTCCTCTAATATATTATCTGATACTTCTTCATCTCAATCCCCCCTTAAAAGTATTGAACTATCCCAGCCACAATACCTAAAGTTAGAATCAGGGCTAAAAACTCAAACATTTCAATTCCACCTCCAAGACTTAAAGTAGCCCAGTGATAGGTTGTATATCATCCAGGCCTCTATCTCCAGGGTGGGCATTAGGACGGCCAGGTTATGTATATAGGACTCGTTAGTATCCTGTTCTGATAAGTAAGTAGCTGGTATAAGTTCGGGGTATTCGTCTACTATCATTTCTCCTCCACTTTATTGATTGCCGTAGTAGCAATGTCATAGATGATTGTATTGGGTGTCAAGGCTCTTATCTTCCGTAGCGCCTCATACAGCTCCCTAAATGTTTCCTCGCTGTATTTGAGTTCGGGCATACCATTTGTTTGTTGGGTCATCTTCCTGCCTCCTTTATTTCACTACATACTCAAGCTCTAGCAGATTACCACACCCCAAGCAGGTGTGCCAAGGGCCTCCACCCAACTTAATTTGGAGTGTTGGGTGCTTACATCTTGGGCAATCATCAATCTTTATGTTCTGTAAATCATCCTTGTTTAGCCTAATTCCTTTTACTATATATTCCATCATCCCTACTCCTTTGTTTTATTTGGGTTACTCTAGCCATCACAGCCTGCCACGATGAGAACTTGGCAAGCTGAGGGACTAGTTTAGCGTGTTTTCTGTGGCACGGATCCCCTTTATTTTCGGCTTGTCACCTTGTGCCTGACATATCCTTTGTTCAAGGCAAAGCTGTGCTTGCTCCTCTGTAATTTCGTAACAATCCACGGATGGATTTCTAGGACATTTCATCTCTCTACACCTCCTTTATTAGTGTCCTCATAGCCAAGCTAGATAAAGCTGGTGATGCTACGAGTCTCACCACTAGGATTTGAAGTCGGCACCTTGAAGATTTGTAAGTGTCTCCCAATCCGACCTCTCGTTCACCTTCAGCACTTCATCTGACCCAGCTATCAAGACACTATTCTGCTGATGCCCCTTTGACTGGACGGGTAATTGTTTTATTTTATTTACCCTTATTAGCTTCGGTTATTCCTTCTGCTACTGTCTTCAGTGCTGTTCTCAGTTCCTTATCGTGGACTTCAGCTAGTTTCCTGTCTCTCTCTATGACTAGACTAAAGTCGCAACTAGCACCCATTGCAAACATCATTCCTACATCGCCCATATTGCTAAAGGTTTGATGTAGTGCCTTAGCCCAGCAGCAAGTATTGACTATGCTGTGGGTGAGGTTGTTTTTCTCGTCAGCCGTGAGCTTGCCCTTCAAGTCTCCGATGTTGCCTCGTAGTTTATTAAAAAACTCTACTTGATATGAACTCATCGCTTCTGTCTCCTTCTTACCCGCCCAGTCAGTGAGGCATCAGCTTGTGCCGTCTCTTACATTCTACTTGCGCCTTACGGCTTACATCCGGTAGTCTATAAGTTCAGGCTATTCTATTGTTAAAGAACTACAATCTTACCTACCCCACCTTGCTAGTGCCCTAAGCGTATTGTCTTCGTATCTTGCCGTGCTTTAATAATTGGACACCTTGCTCTTTCGGTGTCCTTGTGGGACTGTTCGCTGATTCTAGCCAGCTCCATCTCATACTCCTGGAACGCTTCATCTTTTGTTACCATAGTCTCCCTCCTTTCAATAGTATTCTCTGGAAGTTATAGGGTAGTTGTTTCATTTAGACTCTTTGTCTGTTCATGGATCGCAACCTCATTTATATAGTGGGCTGTTTCGTTTATCTCGATTGCTTCTTTAATGTCACTAGTAATACTTGAGCAAGCTATACTCTTGTCTAGGTTATACTCTGATAAACTCATATCTAGAATAACTATACCTTCCGGGTCGGTAACTGTCATTCTGTAGTCCTTAGTTATTTCCGCCATTTTCCTTACCTCCAATGTATTTATTACTACCGGATTAGCTCTCCATATAGCTCTTACTATATATTGACTTACCAGCTTGCCTTCTTTCCTCAGTCCGCTCAATACATATAGGGCAAGTTGTATCTGAAGGACTATTGGAGAATTGCTCACCATCTCTTATCATTCTCCAATCCATTTTCCCGCATATATTCACCTCTAAATGTTGACTACCAGCCCCCTTGCTTTTCCGTTCTACCTCCCATTTATAATGCACCATAACCATTTTTCTTACCTCCAATATTCTTTTATATTCCCACTTTAACACTTCGTTATCAGCTAGTCAATAGCCCGTTCGTACTATACGTTATTGTTTCCTTTGGCGAGCTAACACGTGTTAAACCATAATAAGGAGAGGCCGTTATCTGTAAGCACCGGGCGTTGATAGAGATAGCGACTCCGTACTTGACACAAAGACATATAAAGGTTTATAATAAGAAGTATGACTGATAAAGAAGAAGAGATACAGGAAGGATTGGCTGCAAAGATGGCATCCTTTGAGGGCAGGGATTACTGGCGCATGACTGATATTGATAAGGAGTATTGGTTGACCCAGGCTTATGGCTCTCTTGAATACCTCCACTCACAAGGTGTAGTAATCAAGGTAGTTGGTGAACTACCTTATATTAACCGTGGGCGGAATAAGGGGCAAAACGAAGCTCAATTAGATATGCGAGATATGATGCTCAAGGCTGGTTATGTAGCCGTAGAACCACTGGTAGGTTGTCCGTCTTGTAGGGCAAACCCCTTTCTATGTAAATGCCCAACAATAGACCGTGGTTCACAGGAGGAAAAATGAGACCACCAGAAGATAAGGTTAAGGCAGTGAAGGAGATACTAAGTGAGATAGATTTTGAGACAGCCGAATTTGACCGTGACGATACTGCCACCCAAATCTGCCAGCTATTTCCTACTAAGGTGAAGCTGCCTGAGAAACCTACTTACTGGAGTAAGGAGACAATGGATTTTCACGTTGGTTATTATCGTTGTGAGCAAGACTTCAAAGATGCACTGAAGAAGGCAGGGGTGGAGGTAGAAGAATGACAAACAAGTTAAGGAACTGGTGGAGTGGGTGAGATTGACACCAGAGGAAATCGTAAAAGCCACTGATGATGAAAAGGACAGGATGAAAGAATTTGGTTATGAGGCAGGGTGGAAAGGTTGGGCTCTGGCAATAGCCCAAGCCCAACTCAAGAAGGTGGTAAAAGAATTAGAGGAACGGGCAGAGATACAACACGAACATTGCAGTGCAGACTGTGCGCATAGGGGTGTGGAAATCTTCTTTGATATTTATGACTGGCAAGACCTCCTCAAGGAGATAGAATGAAATATCCCATTGAGAATATGGCACGGGTAGCACAGGTTCTAATGAGAAGGGATAAGCTGGAGAAGACTAAATGAGTGTGCTATAATGAAAGAGGACTATCCTTGGGCTGATACAGCAGATAAGTTCAATGAGCAGATACAGGAGTTGGTTGCTGACGGCTGTAGTTTTCACACTACCTGTAATGGTGATGATGAGTGTCCCTTTGAAGATTGCCTATTAGCCTCTGATGATAAATGGGAAATACTAGGGAGGTACTGCTGGGAATTAACGAAGGACGGTCTGTCCGATAAAGAGATAGGTGAGAAGATAAACCGTTGTGCCAGTTCAGTATGGAGTTATAAGCATGTTAAAAAATGCTAGGCATGAGAAGTTTGTTATTGCTTTACTTAAAGGTAAGAGTCAATCTGATGCTGCTGTTGAGGCCGGATATTCTAGTGGTAGAGCACGTATTACCGGTGCAGAGCTCGTAACCAACCGTAACATCATCGCTAGACGACAGGAATTAGAATCAAAAACGGAGTCAGATGCTGTTTTGACAGCGACACAGCGCAAAGAACGGCTATCTTTTATTGCCTCAGAAGACAACGATGGTAAATATGGGTATCAAAGGCAGGGAAATATAAGTGCCATTGCCGAGTTAAACAAAATGACAGGTGATAATGCACCGGAGAAACACGCTTTACTAGGTGATATACTTATTGAGGTAGTCTATAAAGATGCTTAAAGGACAGGCAAAGACTAACTATCAACGCAACTATATGCGCAGAAGGAGAGCTAACCCGAAGCTAAAGCAGGGGTTGTTAGACCCATCAGTTAGACCCAGTGATGAATATATACTAGCGGCAATGGACTACCTAGACAATGCTCCTGTTCCAACAGATAACAGGCAGGTAAGGTATGAGGGTAAGGTTTATCGGCTAGATGCTGAAGGGAACATAATATATGAGGAGTAGATGACAACAGCTGAAAAGACTAAGGTACAGATACACTTACCTAGACCTCATTCTCACCAGGAAGAGTTTATCAATTCATCCAAGAAGCGTATTGTAGTCAGGGCTGGTAGGAGAGGCGGGAAGACTGTTGGGGTAGCTATCAGAGCCGTTCAGAGGTTCATAGAGGGGCGTAGACAGCTATATGCGGCTCCAACATCGGAACAGGTAGGGAAGTTCTGGTATGAGGTTACGGCGGCATTAGACCCATTGGTAAGACTGGGAGTGCTGAAGCGTAACGCTTCAGAGAACTTTATTGAGAAGCCGGGGACAGAGCAGAGAATCAAGGCCAAGACAGCCTGGAACGCTGATACTTTGCGTGGTGACTATGCTGATGACCTTTACCTAGACGAGTGGCAGCTAATGAATGAGGATACATGGGAGATAGTTGGTGCTCCTATGTTACTGGATAATAATGGTAATGCTGTCTTTATATACACACCACCTAGTCTAAGAAGTGCTGGGGTTTCTAAAGCTCACGACCCACGCCATGCCGCCAAGATGTTCAAGTCAGCCCAAGAAGATAAGACGGGAAGATGGCTGGCGATACACTTCACATCACACGACAACCCTCACATCAGCAAGGATGCCCTCCAGGAATTAATGCAGGACATGTCCAAGCAGTCCTATCGTCAGGAGATATTGGCCGAGGATGACGAGATACAGTTATCCTGGTTAGTGTACCGGGCTTTCAGTGAGAAGACCAACAAGATAGATGACTTTGATATACCTAAGAATTGGCTAATCTATGTTGGGCATGACTTTGGTGGTGCAAACCCAGCCGCCCTGTTTGTAGCACAAGACCCAGCAACGGGTAACTTCTATGAGTTCAAAGAGTATCTACCCGGAGCTGGCCGTTCTACGGCACAGCATGTAGAGATGTTTAAGGAACTGACCACAGGTTATAATGTTATCTGGCGGTCTGGTGGTAGTCATCAGGAGGAAGAGATACGACAGGGATACTCTTCACATGGCTGGCCCATAATGGAACCAAAGATAAACTCGGTTAAAGCTCAGGTTGATAAAGTAGTAGGGGCAATGGGGTTGAATAAAGTCTTCATCTTCAAGAGCCTGCATAGTAGGCTAGAGGAAATAATGAACTGTTTATGGGCCCCCGACCCTGAAGGCATACCAACAGACAAGATAAAGAATGAGGACAAGTATCATCTATCAGCCTGTGCTCGTTACTTATACTGTAATTTCACACCCGATACAGTAATACAAAACAAATCAAGAACATCACATTCAATGAGTATGTGAGTTAAGATGAGATGTCCTGAGTGTGAAGCTAAGGGGTATCAGGAAGAAGTTACCCAGAATGAGTATGACTTAAAGTCTGTCAAGGTTTGGTGTGAGAAGTGTAAGGGGATGGGTAATTTTAAATATCAAGGTGATAGAAGCGATATAAGCTGGGAGAGAGAGTAAATGGCAGATTGGTTGCAATTACATAAAGACAAGAAGGCCGAGAGAAAAGAACTCAACCACCGCAGGGATATAGACGAGGGGTTGGTTACATCCTTTCGTTATGTTATGCAGGATGCCAGGTTAAGGCCGATAAAGGATATAGTCAATGTAACAATGAACCGCCTGAAAGTCTTTAGGGCTTATGTAGAAGCATCGTTAAACAAGGCGGATGAAATGGTGGTGGTTGAATCAGACGATGAAGCATTGGATACAGCCATTATAGAGGATGTTATAAAGGCTTCTTTTATGTCAGCCAACCATCGCTTAATTAAGCGAGGTGAGTTTAAACTAGAGCCTTACTTCGACCAGCAAGCTACTATGAGGGGAGAAGCTGCCAGCCTTGTTTTGTTTCAGATGCAAGACAAAAAGGAAGGCCGTGTTCTTGATACCAATATTACCCCACTGGATACTCGCTTTTTTAATTATGAGACAAGTGAAGACGGACTGGCGTGGCACTCTTATGAAACCACGAAGACGAGGGGGATGATAGCAGCTGAGGCGTGGGCAAAGGATATGAAACCTATTACAGGCAAGGATGCACAAGTTATTGATTTATGGGCACCTGACGAACATATAGTTTATGTGAATAATGAGAAGGTGTTTGGTGAAAAGAATCCCTTCGGCTATCCCCCTGGCAATGTCCAGAAAGTTCCGATTGGTTCTATGCTGGCTGGTGAACACGAACTTCAATATCAATGTGAATCAATCTTTTTCCTGGTCAGGGAATTGATAAACGAATATAACCGCTGTGTATCCATTATGCAGACTCATAACTTAAAGGTAATTAAACCCCCAATGAAACAAAAGAAGAGAGATGGGGGGGAACCATCTGATTATGACGATGTTGCTGCTATGGGGGCAAATACTGCGATGTTGCCTGATGAGGATATAGCCCCGATTGACTTTGGTGATGCTAAGAGGTCAATGGTATTCGCCCTACAGGAGATAAACAAAGCGTTAGATGATGGTACATTATCCCGCATAACACTGGGTGATTTACCTGGCGAGTTGTCGGCGGTAGCTCTGATACAAATAGAACAGGGGCAGGGACAGGTGTTTATGCCCCGTCTGGGTACACGTGGTTTGCTAAAGGAACAAATCTCAAGGATGCTAATACAGCAGATTATATTTACTGGGGAGTCTGCGATAGAGATAGGAACGCCTGGACATAAGAAGTCATATAAGGTAAGTGACCTTGAGGGAGAATACGACATTGTATTCCGATACGCCAACAAATCACCGGAGACCGACTTTGCTAGATTAAGCATAGCTGAACGATACAAAAATGCCGATATGCTGGATGAGTTAACCATCCTGACCGACATTATGAAGAGAGACGACCCCGAAGGCGATTTAATGAACTTACAGAGGCAACGTTTGAGAAGGATAAGCCCTAATCTTACAATGTATGATGGGCTGATGGCTCTGGCTGATGCAGTTGAGGCGGGTGATGAGGGGGCGAAGGATGAGATAGATATAATTGAGGCTGAACTAGGTGTCAGGCTAGACCAGATGTTATCAGGTAATCTAATCCCATCAGAACCCGAACTGAAAGCAGAAATGCCCCTACTAACTGAAGGGGTCAGAAGTTCCGCTCAGAAAGCAGCCGACTTACAAAGAACACCAATTGATGAGGGGGAATAATGGCTGAAGATTTTTACAGTAAGAAGGCAATTGGAGATAGAATAAGAAAGCGCCTGCAACCGAGGAAGGGCGTTATTGAAAGATTAAAGGGAGTAGCCCGCTTACGCAGGCCGAGTAGATAATGGCCACAGCACTAGAAGAACTCTCAGCTAGAACCCGGAAGTTTCTTGAGAGAGCAGTAACAAGAACCAAACGAGGTCAGACCCTATTCTTAACTCCCGAAGAAGCACAGATTGAGGGCTTTGACTTACCTCAAGGATGGCAGATTAAAGTAACCCCGCAATTGGGGGAACACCCGCCTGCCGTAGTTTTTGTTACCCCTGAAGGGAGAGAGGTGGACACTCCACCGCTTCCCACAATTCAACCTGCCCAAGAACCAATAAGGGAATTTACCTTTGAAGAGAGGCGAAGGGCTGAGTTAAGGCTTGGCCCTGGTGGTATACAAGACCCTGCCTTACAAGCACTGATTCAACCACCAGAACCTTTACTCCGTGAACTCTTCCCATTAGACAGGGATATTCCCGCTCTCATTGACTGGATAAACAGCAACCCCGAAGAGGCATTAGGTGTATTCCAGGATATAGGTAGGACTCCTGAGACTGAAGAAATACTTAGGCTTATAGGAGCAACTGAAACTGATTTAGGTGAAATCTTCGCCCCATTAGAAGCCCTTCCCCCAGAACCCGAAATAGAACAGCCACTACCTTTAGTTGCGTGGAATGCTTTTATACTAGGCGGCAGACAACTATTGCATCGGTTTACACAGTTTTTCGTATCCGTTCTACCTAACCAGGCTTTCAAGGATGTTAAGGTTGGGGAAAGAGCCCCCATAATGGTTACACCTTTCTTTCAACCTGAGATAGGGCACGTATATTCACAGGAAGAAGCAGCCAGGGTAAATGAATTTAATAAAGTGATGCGGGATAAATACCGTAAAGTATATGCCGAGAATCAAGTTAAGCAAGAGGAGTGGTTGGAAAAGAGACCAGAGCTTCAGCCTCCCCCGAGGTATAAACAGGATATTACTCAGAACCCTGAACTATTAAAAGACCCCGCCTTTTGGGCTTATGCAATTGCTGATGCTGCTACCTTTTCCCTTGCTGTTCTCGGAACAACATTAGGGGTTGGGTTTGCTACCAGGAATCCGTATCTTGGACTGGCTGCGGGAACTGCAATTGCTACACCCTCACAATCCCAGGACTTGTTTGAAGACTTAATCGCATCAGGAGCACCGGAGGATAAGGCCTCCGACATAGCATTACCAATTGGATTGGTGATTGCGTCAATAGAAGCTATAACTAACATTCCGCTTATTAGAGCAATATCACCAGGGTTCAAGTTATTCAAGCAGAATATACAGAAGGCGGTTATCAATCGTACACTGGCTGGTTTGTTTAAGAAAGGAATAACTACGGCAGCAATCATTGAAACTGTTGAAGTATTAGAGGAAATTACGCAAGGGGCTATACATAATGCATATGTTAAGACTTATGATGAGAACAGGCAGGTCTTTGAGAATGTTGATGAGACAGTAATCCGTACTTTGATAGCAACTCTACCCTTTGCCATTTTTGGCGGTGGAATGTCTATGCGCCATCAATCAGGCTTGGATGCCAGCCAGGTATCGCCAGAGCAAAAGAAGGCAGAAGGTTGGCAGTTGGATAGAAACACAGGTCAGTGGTACAAACCCGAACCAATGGTTGAAACCTATAATGAGGTTGTTAAGGAGTTTCAGGATGCTGGGCTTGATTTGGATGAAGCTAAACTAAAAGCCCTAAATGAATTAGCCAGAACTCCAGAAGGTACTAAGGCAATACGAGACTTCCTGAAGGTAGAGAAGGCAGTTCCTAAACCTATGACGAGGTTAGAAGAAGAACAGATAAAGCAAGATATAATTGATTTACAGGAGAAATTAAAGACAGCACCAGTAGAAGAGAGAGATGCGATACAGCGTAGAATAGCTCAAAATGAAACTATCTTGGCAAGGGGTGAAACTCTCAAAGGCGTTACTCCTACAGCCGAAAGAGTTGCCGAAGTTGTGCCTAGTGGTCAGCAATTAGCTGAGGCAAGAGCAAAAGAAAAAGGAATAAGTATTGCACAAGCATCAAGAGAGATAGCTGAAGAAGCGATTGCAGTGGGGAAACCCCTAGCAGTAGAGAAGCCAGCAGTTGAGGAAGTGCCTGAGAAGTTAAAGGCTGAGAAGCCAGTAGCGCCTACTGAGGCAGCACCGGCTGTGAAAGAGGTAGAAGTTCCTAAAGCAGAGATTGAGGTTCGGAGACAATTCGATGAGCTTCAAAAAATGGCTGACATCTGGAGTAAAAAACTAGCTACTAGAGAGAAAGTTAAATCCGACCTTGCCAAGTTTGTTCGGGAAAACTTACCACCCAACGTCAGGGGCAGGTTTGTTACCTCAGTAGCCAAAGTTAAAACAGATGCACAGCTTGATAGGCAAATGGCTAGGGTTCGGGAGGTTGCCGAACAGAACTCACAGAAAGTCTTAAAGGCTGAGATTAGAAAGGAACTAAAGAAAGCACAAGCGGTAGTTAAAGATAAAATATTAAAGGGCAAATTCACGCCAGATGTCCAGAGACGATTGGATGTTCTCACTCATAACCTTGACCTTGACAGAGATGTAGCCAGAGAGAAGATGGCATTTAACATGGAAGCCTTTGATGCTGGGACTCTTAGCTACGAGAATATGGTTAACGATAATGAGCTACTCAACTTTGCTGGCATTGAGGGGATGTCCTCAGAGGAGCTTACTAACACACTTGAGTATATTAAGTTGCTTGAGTTAATTGGGAAATCAGATAGACAAGCAAAGCAAGAGGTAGCTACAGCAAGAATTAAAGCTACTCGAACTGAGATTAGTAACATTTTAACAGGTGGCAAGGGACTCAAAACGGGGATAGGTGCTATCTCAAGGGAACAACTGGCAGCGAAACCAGGATGGTTAGATACCTTTGTTAACTGGCAGTTAGGGATTGATAATCTAGCCGATAAGCTCAGCAAGTTCGATACGACTTCCGACCCATTCCAGAGTGAATTAAGTAAGTTCGTGGCGCAGGTTCACAGAGCTACCAATCGTCAAGTCATTGGTACCAAGGATGCCTATAATAGTTTTAAAGGTATAATACAGGAAATTTATGGGGTTAAGTCTAACCGAGAGGTAAACAATTTACTGAATGGCCTAGAGGAAGAAGTGAATCTAGGGACGTTTGAATTAACTGAGGAGTATAAAGCAACTCACCCTAAAGCTACGACTGTTACTATTAAGATGACTCGCGATGAATTGATAGCCAAGTATATGCAGATGCAGGATTCTACACTAGACAATACCTTTCAAGTAGGCATGGGATGGTCTCAACAAGTGAGGAATGCTGTTGAAACCAATATAACAGTGGAAGAGAAGAAGTTATCAGAGGCTATCTTTAAATTCTACGAAGATTATTACACATCAATCAACGAAATCTATGGCGATTTATATAATGTTGACCTATCAAAGAACGCTAACTATTCTCCGATACGCAGGGACTTTGAGGGAGATATTGCAGAGCAGGTACTTACATTGCGGGATGCCTCGCAATATGCCTCGGTCTTAAATAGTAGCTTGAAAGCTAGACAAAAGAATATCCGACCTTTACGCTTCAATGGAGCTACTCAAATACTCAGTAACCATATAGAACAGATGGAGCATTTCAAGGCGTGGGCTACTACCATGAGGGATATGAGGCGAGTGTTTGGGAACACCGAAATCAGACAGGCCATTGAACAGTATCATGGACGGGGGATTGGTCAGCTAATAGATACCTTTCTCAATCAGATGGCTAGGGGTGGCATTGAAACCGCAGCTACGAATAGAGTGGCCGATACTTTAAGGCGGAACTTCACCAAGTCTATCTTGGCAATCAAACCTGTTATTGCCTTAAAGCAGATACCTTCCTTGTTCGCTTATATCTCCGAGATGAATGTAACTGAGTTCTTTACGGGAATAGCGGATTACTGGAGTTCACCAATAAAGAACTTCCAATTCCTATTGGCTAACTCAGAGATGTTTAAGGCGAGGATGGCAGTGGGGTTTGAACGAGACATCAGGGCTGCTATGGAGAAGCATGGGAAGAAGGCCATATCAGGGCAGGGTAAGCTTACCGATTGGTTTTTGCTCCAAATCAGATTAGGTGATGCCTTTGCTGTCACTCAGGGCATGTGGGCGAAATACAAGGCGGGGTTAAAACAGGGGCTATCCCAAGAAGAAGCGATAGCTGCTGCTGAGGACACTACTAGTAGAACACAGCCCTCATTTGGTATTGACACACTATCAGCCATCCAGAATAGTGGGTCTTGGTTAAAGTTAATGACTATGTTTCAGAATCAGCCCAACAAGTATTTCAGAATAGTTGGCGATAATATGAGGAACTTCAAATATGGAAGGGGGAGTCGTGCTAAGGCTGCCTCTACCATTTTACTCACTTGGGTAATCCTACCAATGATGTTCCAGTTCATTGCTGATGCCTTCCAGTGGAAACCAGCAAGGCAAGCGAGGGCAGGTATTCTTGGCCCGTTAAACTTTATTTTAATTGGTGGACAATTAGTTCAATCAATGTGGGGATGGTTGACTGACCAACCTTTTGATTATCAGGTCAGCCCTGTAGCTCAGACAGGTAGGGATTTACAGATGATATTCCTGAAGGCTAGGAAGTTAATAGGTCAAGGTCAAGACCCCTATAAAGATATAAGCACAGATGATATGGCCTCTCTGGTAGAATACTTAGCTAAGGCGATAGGCCAAGTAACTGGGCTTCCAACCCCTTACTTTGTGCAAGTAGAAAAGCTGATACGTCATAAGATACAAGCAGGGGAGGAGATAGGGGTTAAAGACTTTTTATTCAGTGAGTGGGCGTTACAGCCACCCGAGAAAAAAGCAGGGGAAAAAGTAGAGGACTTAAATCTTTTATTAGGTGAGCCAGAGGAAGGTGCGGAAGATAAACCACTAACCGATAAACCATTAAGGATGTACGATACTGCTGATTGGTTTAGGGATATTGGCAAGGTATATAGTAACGTGTTGCCGCAGGATGTCCTTGACGACCCCAACGCTTCTAAGGAAAGTAAGGCGTGGGCACAATATGAGATAGCTCGTTCCAAGGCAGACATATTACCCAACATCCCACTCTATAAAATTAACACCGATGACAACGAAGACACCATCATCAATTACTATGAGCAATGGAAGGCAAGGGAACGGCAAGAAACTCTGGCTGATTTAAATGAGTTTGATAAGCTCTACCCGAAGTCTTATCTGGGTAATGTTACGAGGCAACAGTATAACATTCTTCTTAAATACTTAGAAGCTGAGGACAAAGACGCCTTCCTTGAGGCACACCCCGAACTCAGAGAAAATCCACGTGAAGATTGGTTGAGGACAAATCCAACAGATAACGCTTATCTTGTACTAGGTGGGCAAGCTAAGCTTCAAACAATGGCAGCGTACAAAGAAGCACAGCGACTTATCAATGAATTGGATATACCTGAAGATGGGATACCTGACTTAGCCCTACCACCTGAAGGCTCGGTTGAAAATTACTTTAAGTATAACGAAGCAGTAGCAGAGTTTAGTGCTAACAGTTGGGAAACTCAATTAATTATTGCTGAAGATGATGCACTGAGAGTTTTCCTAGACCGTGAGCTAATAGAAACACCTGTGAGAGCTCTTGAGTTAAAGATAAAACACCGTGAGCTGTCTGACCTATATGCTGCCTATGGTGATAGGGAATCCCTATCTTACATTGAAGATGATGATGCCAGAGAAGATGGCAGGGATAAGTTAAAAACTGATAACCCGAAATGGGTAGATGACATGAGACGCATAGAGGCGATTGAAAATGAAGCCTCCGATGATATTGTTGAGCAGTGGGCGGAACGAGGTAAGATGGTTGATGAGTTCAGTGGGGGTAGTTCGGAAGTTAAGGTCTGGCTGCTTGACCATCCCGAAACTCACAAGTGGGCGCTTGACCAAGAGCTACTTACTGATGACGGTAGTGACTGGAATGAGCCAGTATTAAGAATCAATGCAAAGTGGCGAATACAGGATAATGAGTATGATGTATTAGAAACCACCGAAGCTAGAAAAACTTATCTTGCCGAACATGAAGACTATCGCAAAGACCGTAGGCGCAGGGATGCCTTCGGATTGGAAAGTCCTAGTGGTGAGAAGTTCCCCGGAATCGAGATAGAGAACTATGTAAATTATTATGAATTACCCGAAAAGGGATTTAGACAAGAACGTTTCCTATTGGAGAATCCTGAGTTCGCTAAAGCAATGCACGATATTAAGGGCATAGACCTACCCACTAAAGTACCTGCTGTTCAGTATGATGAGATATATGAGAGATTCCAGAAGGACTTTGATAAGTTGGAAGGGTTCAGTGACTTTAATTCCCCGCATTATATTGGCAACCCAGAAAAAAGAGAGGAGGCACGGGATGCGATGCGCTTTGATTTCCAGGGTCGCCTTCTCCCATTCGGTGTTCAAGAAATACGCAGGGATGCTTATGGTAAGTTTGTTCCTGAAAATCATATAGAAAGTTATGTTGGCTATTACTCCATACTTGCCGCAGGTAAGCCCGATGACTGGGATAATAGTTTGGGCTGGTATGAAGATGATTGGTTCTTTATGGAACACATGGATTTCTATAAAGAGGTCTATCTTGGCTTACTAAAGAGAGAACGCAAGGACTTCCGCAACGTCCCTACCAGGGAAGTGTTTAGGTTCTATCAGGTTTATATCTCATTACCTAAGGGGGATATGAGAACCAACTACAGGATAGACCATCCTGAATTGGATGAGTGGCTGGTCTTGGCTAAGGGATATACTCCTGTAGCAGATAGGGAGAAGGCACAGATTGACCGATATGAGGAGCAGATAGCTGAATTTACGCAGGCTATGGATGCTAGGTTAAAAGATTTGCAGGAAAGAATAAGGAGATTGTTACGAGGCACGTAAAAGGTGTGCTATATACTATGTATTCTTGCACAGTCCAGCGTGATGCTTACGACAAAGCCAAACTATTGTTTTGGGCTTAGCGTAATCTTCGTGGTGTCTTTCGCCTAGGTCGTTACAGTTTATAATACTACAAGTCTTGGCAATGGGGTAATAGTGATTTGCTATTGACCTTGCCTGCATTCTATCTTTATGTTTATGCATACTTTTATTGGCGATAGCACGGCACTTATCGGGATTATTTTTATAATATGAGCGAAACCTCAACACATTACAATTCTTGCAGAAATATTCCAGACCACTAGGGGTACTTTTGTTTTTATTGAATTCAGCTAAGGGGCGAACTTGCTTGCACACAGTGCACCGTTTTAGTAGTTGGTTATCACGATGTATAAAGACACTCCTGCGGTTCACCTTCCCTGTTTTAGTGAGTACACCACCTTTTAATACCATAAGATTATTATAGCACCCTATTCTATCTGTGTCAAGCCCTATATTAGCTACAAATGGGGTGTGTTATAATGTAAGTAGAACCTTAAAAATCTATACTGCATAACAGCGGGGGGTAATGGCTTGACTTATTAGAGAGGCAGGCTAACCCCCCGCTTTCTCTTTTAAGCACCGTTACCCCCACACAAGGAGGAAACAATGGAAGTACAAAAAGTAAAGATGTATAGTCTAGACCCTCACCCCACAGTTCGTGGCCCTAAAGGGAAATATATACCCGACACAAGTGGGATACCTAGAATTATTGAACATACTTTCCAATTCTTTCCCAATGAGTATGGGAAGGCGCGATACCAGAAGTACCTTAACAAGGGTTTTACATACAACAGGGCAGATTTAGAACCCAAAGCCCCTCTATATGTATCAGATAAAGAATAAAACAGGAGGAAACAATGACACTGGACGGAACTGTGAAACAAAAGGACACTCCCCAAACTGGGGACGCTTCTAAAGGGAAACAGGAAACTCCGGAAAAAGCACCTGAGACTTTTGCCAAGGAGCAGGTACAGGAGATAGCTCAAAAGGCGGCTAGTGATGCTCTGGCTAAAGCTGGTCGAACAGCCAAAGCCTTTGAACAAAGGGAAGAGGCCATTAAAGCCAGAGAGGAAAAGCACACAGATGAAGTCAGGGCACGGAGAGAAAGAGAGCTCGAAAATGTCCAAGATGATGCTAGTGCTTTAACTAAGGTCAGGGCAAAACATAAGCTGGAAGAGGTAAATTCCGAACTTGCTAAATTAAAGTCGGAACTGGAAGCTGAGAGAGAGAAGGGGAAACAAAGAGATGGCGAAGTGGTTGTATCCACGCAGGAGCGTAACGCCCGTGAGATAGCCACCCACCTTAATGTTGAAGAGAAAACCCTGTTGGCTCTCTCAAAGCGCACGGATGGCTCTAAGGAAGCAATAGAGGAAATAGCTCAAGCCCTACCTAAACTGGGTGAACCCAAAAAACCAGTAACTCCTGATTCCGGGAAGACACTTGGGGGCGGGACACTAACGGTAGAACAGGTAAAGCAGATGTCTCCTGCAGAACAACGTGAAAGGATATCTGACATTGCCAAGTTACCGTTAGGTATTGAATAAAAGGAGGATTAACAAATGACTTGGCCTACTGATAGACGACCAAGTGATGCTTTATCAGGAGAGTTTGTTCCACAGATATGGTCAGCACGTGTTTTTGACCATGTGAAAAGTCACCTTGTTGCTGCTATGACTGTAAACACGTCCTGGCAAGCTGAGTTGACTATAGGTGATAAGATATTCATTCCTGTGATGGCTGAACTAAGCGGTGGTGCAGTTGATGTAACTGCCACCAGCGTTTTAACTAACGTGAACACCAGTGCTGCCACTACGGCTGTTTCGATTACTATTGATACGTGGTGGGAAGTGCCTGTTCAGATTGACGACAGTGTGAAGCAACAGACTCAGGTTGGGAATCTGTTGGAGATAATGGCTTTAAATGCGGCCTATGCCCTGGAGAAGAAGATTGATACCGATGTCAACACACTGTACTCTACATTGGCGAGTAGTTCTGTCCAAGGGTCTGACGGGCAGACGTTTACGGATGACCTTCTGATTGCCCTACAGGAAGGACTTGATGAACTCGATGTACCCAGAACAGACCGTTCACTGATTGGAGACCCGTCAACTGTAGCCGACATCTACAAGATTGATAAATTCATGACCTTTGACTATACTCGGCAAACCTTTTCCACAGACGGATTTGTGGGCATGATACCTGCATACAATATCCCATTCTTCGTAACCAATAACCTGGTAGATGCTGGGACTGGTAACTATGGGGTATTACTACACAGAGATGCGCTCGGATTAGTGATACAGGGTGGTCTAACCGTCGAGAAGTGGCGTGAGAGCAAAAGGCATTCTGATTTTGTGAATATCAGTGCCATGTTTGGCTCTGACGAACTGAGAGATACCTTTGGTAAGGCTTTTTATACCAGGAGCGATTAAGTGCCTATCTACTTGTATCGGTGTGAGACTTGTAATGAAGAAATAGAAAAGATTTCACCGATAGGAGAAGATGTACCAATTTGTCACGGGGAGGGTATGCTTAAAATCCCGACCTTCCCCGTGATGATTAAGTGGAAAGGGGAAGGAGGCTATCCTTCTAGAAGAAAACAGTGGAAGGGTATTGCCGCTTATACAACGGGATACGATAGTACAACAGACCCTAACTCCGAGTTTTACAGGGGTAGAAAGCAACCTAACTTCTATGGGCAGGTTGCCAGGAGTAGACGATTAAGTCCCGTAGAATGACGTAAGGCAGTTTTTTCTCGCCGATGCGTCACAAAATAATAAGGAGGAAAAAAGAAAATGGCTGGTTTTCAGCAATTAAAAGTAACTAGAGAAGTGGATTTTGCGGGGGCGGTTAAAATAGGATTAGGAGCACCTCCAGGGACACAACTTCATGTAGATACCACTCTTGGCAATGATGGTAATGATGGTTTGGGTTGGGGTGGTGATAGAGCTTATGCTACGATAGGCAAAGCAATGGCACAGGCTAAGATACTGACTGCAAGGGGTAGAGTGCAAATCTATGTTGCCCCTGGTGGTTATACGGAGGATATTGCAACCCCATTAAATGTTACGACTACACCACACCCATTCGGTCAACTAATAGCATTTAACCCAACACCAAGACGCTCATTTGGTGCTGCTTGGACAACCGCCTCAACTGCTGGGGTAGAATGTCTTCAGGTACTAGCTAGGGGCTGGTACATTGATGGTTTTGAGTTTGATGCCCTAGCTGATGCAGAGTGTGTGGTACTTGATGGGGATACTACCAGTGCTTCGGCTCAAGGTACGGAGATTGCCCATTGCCTGTTTGTAGGGCAGAACCAAGGTAATTACGGGATTGATGTTACTGGTAATGGTGCACCTCTTACCCAAATCCATGACTGTGGGTTTTACGGATTCACTTCTAGTTCGCCTGCTGGGAAGTGTATCACTTGCACAACTTCAGGTACAGACCAACCTCGATTCTGGATGATTGAGCACTGCTGGTTCGGAGATTCTGATAACCTGATTGATATGAATCCTCGTGGGTTTAAAGAGTCAACTATCAGGTATAACACCTTCTACACCAACGGAGCTAACCAGAACCCTGATGAAATCATAGACAACACTGGGGGAAACGACACACAGGTCTATGGTAACAAATTCCCCGAACCTTACACTAAAGCGGGGGGGTATGTTGCTGGCACCAACGATAATTGGGCTGGTAACTTTGCCGAAACTCAAGGCTCGGAATCTGCTAATGGCCTGACGTATGCTGACCCAGCGTAAGAGGGAATATGCCTATCTACATTTACAAATGCTGTGGAGTAGAAGATGAAGTAATCCAACAGATAGGTGCTGATGCACCCGGGTGTCTAAAGTGTGGTATGACCATGATTAAGAAACCCACCCACCAAGCCTATGTTGAGATGAAGGGGACACCATCGTTTAGGAGGAAGTATCTTGGTACAGCTCCTTATACAAGTAGGGACAGTAAATACGAAGACAAAGGTGGGCCTGGCTCAAAACTACCCACAGCTAAAGTAGAAGGCGAGAAGTGGCTTGAAAGT
>SDBV01003826.1_pt1 | contig 21894 bp, 16 predicted proteins | sample 2277081 | NCBI WGS metagenome assembly SDBV01 (sample SAMN10402039, study PRJNA504765) | marine sediment metagenome | isolation source: marine sediment core GS10_PC15, 223 cmbsf | place: Arctic Ocean: Southern Knipovich Ridge | collected 2010 | reverse complement strand
AAGATATCGCGATACCCGACCCTCGGGCATACAGACCATCAGCACGGCCGCGTGGACGTACTGCTTGCTCTCGGGCAACCAGCGATAGCCGAACCCGACCGTCTCGGCCAATCGCTTGATGTTCGCTTCCTTGCCGACCAGGAAGTGCCATCCCTGCCCGCCGCCCGGGCGACCGTACATCTTCAGATACTTCTGCCGCGTCAGCCGAGCCCGATCGTATGTCTCGACCGGGTCGATGCTGACCGTGACGATCTGATACTCCTTGCCCAAGTCCCACGGCATCTTCTCGATCGATTTGACCAGGGCGTTGAGTTGCACAATGCACAGTTGCGGGCAGTCGGAATAGTTCATCGTCAAGATAACCGGCCGCCTACCGTCGAACAACTGGCCCAAGGTCACCCGCTTACCCTGCGTGTCGGTAAACTCCAAGTCCAACGGAATCTGAGCGTCCAAATGCTCGGTGACCGTAATCCCCTGAAGCTCCTTCGGCGCCGGTTCCTTCCGCTGGGCCATGGCAGGCGTGGTGGCTAGCAGGAGTATGCCAATCAAGACGGAAATCTTCACTATCATTCTACAACCCATCTTCACCCTCCTGGCCCTCGGCCGGCTTGACCGGTTTTCGGGCGGCCTGGGGATCGGCGGCCAATTCGTCGGCCACCAGATCCATCGCCCGGCGAATGGGGATCGTGTAGACGCCTTGCTCCGGATCGACCAAACGATAGTCGGCCAGTTGTCCCTCTTGCCGGGCCACCAGATCGCTCAGGGCGAACGGCGTCTGGTCGACGACCTTCACGGCATGTTGCCGGGCCTCGGCCTGGTAGAAAATCACAATCAGCAGCCCGATCGTGGCCATCACCAGGATCACCGAAATCAGCCCCACCACGGCAATCACGGGCGTGTTGAATTCTTCGTGTTCGGTCATCGTTATTCTTCCGTAGGGTGGGTCGAGGAACGAAGACCCACGCCGTTGCTCTTAACGTTTACTTTTCACTTTTCACGCGTGGGTCTTCGTTCCTCGACCCACCCTACATCTACATCCCCTCACACATTTTCAAACGTCAACGACTCTTCTAACCGCGGATCTTTCATCGGCACCAGCGACCGCTGGCCGGCCACGCGGAGGATGCCCGCGGTGTAGATCCCCCCGATCCCTAGGAAACAGCCGAGATCGATCAAGCTCAACGGGGCGGCCGTGTGATCGTAGCTGGGCATCACCAGATAATACAGATCGAGCCAATGGGCCAGCAGCAACCAGACGGCCCAAAACCCCAATAACATTCTTCGTCGCTTCACTTCCCGCGACAAGAGCCCGAAAAAGGGAATCAACAGATGCACGAACAACAGGGCCATCGACACCGAAACCCAAGAGCCGGTCTGCCTTGCCTTGTACCACTCGGTCTCCTCGGGAATGTTGGCATACCAGATCAACAGGTACTGCGAAAAGGCGATATATCCCCAGAACACGACGAACGCAAACAGCAGCTTACCCAGGTCGTGGTAGTGTTCGGTGGTGATTTCACGGCTGAGCCGCCCGGTCGCTTGCAGCAGCATGGCCGCCAGGATGATTGCGGCGAAGAACCCCACGGCCGCCCCCGAGAAATAATAGACGCCATAGATCGTGCTGAACCACGTCGGCTCCAGCGACATCAGCCAATCGAACGACGCGAAGGTAATCGTCATGGCGAACAGCAACAACGCCACCGGGCTGAGCCGCTCCATCTGCAAAGTGAGAGCCGGATCGCCCGACTCGTCCTGAGACAACGATCGTTGCAGGAAGAACCGGCCCAGGTACCACCAAACGAGGAAATAGACCACGCATCGGATGCCGAAGAACGTCGGGTTCAGATAGACGGCCTTGTGCTGAAGCAGCTCGTCGTGGGCAACCGCCTCCGCATCGTTCCACTCATAGAGGCTCATATCACCCAGCAGCACCGGAACCACGATCGGCAGGAAGAGAACCAACAGGCAAAAGAAGTTAGCGGCCAACACCTCGGCCAGACGGCGGACCGTCACGCTCCAGCCGGCTCGGGTCGCGTGCTGCAAGGCCACGAAGAACAGGGCCCCCAACGAAATGCTCAGGAAATAACAGTAGTTCAACAGATAGCTATGGAAGAAATACCGCAGCGCATCGTCCTTGACCGCCAGACCAACCCCCAGCCCGAGCCCAGTCAGACCGATCGCCACCGCCAGCGGAAATCCCCGCGAGCCGATCGCTCCAAGTCGCGTCGGCTGGTCGGTCGTGTTTTGGGGAGTGTCGGTCAGCATGATGTTACTGGAGTTTCTCTCGGACTTCTTCCGGTACGTCGTCGGCCGTGGCGTCTTGGCTCCGCTGCAGGGCCAGTTCGTAAAGCACGATGGCCCAACGGTCCTCGACGGAAATCTGTGCACTATAGGACGGCATCGTGTGTTGGCCTTCCTTGATGATGCCGTTGGAGAGCGTGTTGAAGATCTGGCCGACCGGCTGCTCTCGGACGCTGCCGGAGTGCAACGAGACGGGCGTCTTCCAGGCTAGGTCCATCCGCTCGGTAGCCCTGATCGCGACCATTCCCCGCCCGTCGCCGAGCAAGCCGTGGCACGGGGCGCAATAGACGGCGAACCGCTCTTGCCCCCGCCGCATCATGGCCCGGGTGACCGGCATCGGGAACGTCTGGGCCCACTCGCCGTCGACCTTGCCGCGATATAAGTGGTCGTTATCGTGAAGCTGACCCTCGGCCACGGTCCCCTCGACCGGCGGCCGCGTCGAGCGGCGGTCCTCGAACAGCGGGCTGAATTCCTGAGCCAGATACTTAGGCTGGAAATCCATGTCCTGGACCAGATGGATCCGGGGCGAACTCTTGGGAACCGACCGATAATAGGCCACCGCGATCGGCGGCAACAGGGCCAAGGCGACCAGCACCATCACGACCCACTTCGTGACCTTCGGCAGCCGGGACGGGGCGTCCGACTCGCGACACACGTCGACGGCCGTGGCGCCGGCCGATTCGAGCAGTGTCCGGGTCGCCGACTCGTCGAACTTCGCATCGGCCGCGTCGATCGACAGGAAGAAACCGTCACTAGTCGCGCGGCCAAAACGCTCGGGCCGAAAGACCGGGTGGGAAAACTGCGGCAGGCGGCTGAGCCCCAACGCCCCGCCGAACGCGGTCAAACCGCTAAACAGCACGATCAGCTCGAAGGTGATCGGGATGTTGGCCGGCAGGCTGAACAGCGGTTTGCCGCTGATGATAAACGGATAGTCGATCGCATTGGTCCACCACTGCAACAACAGTGCCACGGCCGCGCCGGTGATGCCCGCTCCCAGCACAAGCCACGGCAAGACGGTCGGCCGGATGCCCATGGCCCGATCCATGCCGTGAATCGGGAAGGGGCTGTGGGTGTCCCAACGCGAGAAGCCGGCATCGCGCATAACCACGGCCGCTCGCTTCAGCGACTGCGGACCGTCAAACTCGGCCAACAGACCCACCACACTTTCCGGCGTTGGGGACACTTCACTCATCATCCGGCAACACGGTTTTCACTTCGGCCATGGCCACCATCGGTAGATAGCGGCAGAACAACAGGAATAACGTAAAGAACAATCCGAAACTGCCGGCCAGCATCAACAGGTCGATCGGCGTCGGCTTGAAGTAGCCCCAGCTTGACGGCAGGAAATCGCGACCTAGCGACGCCACGATGATCACGAACCGCTCGAACCACATGCCCACGTTGACCAGCACGGCCACGAGGAACATGATCCAGGGCGTGGTGCGGCAGCGTTTCAGCCACATCACTTGCGGCACGATCACGTTGCACCCGACCATGATCCAATAGCACCAGGCGTAGGGCCCGGTCGCCCGATTGATGAACGCAAACATTTCGTACGGGTTGCCGCCGTACCAGGCGATGAAGAACTCGACGACGTAGGCATAGGCGACCATCAGGCTGGTGGCCAGCAGGATTTTGTTCATGTTTTCCAGGTGTCGCATGGTGACCAGGTCTTTCAGCCCGAAGTAGGCCCGCGCCGGCACCATCAGCGTGATCACCATGGCGAAGCCGCTGAAGATGGCCCCGGCCACGAAGTAGGGTGGAAGGATGGTCGTGTGCCAACCGGGAAGCTGGGCCACGGCGAAGTCGAAACTGACCACCGAATGGACGCTCAGCACCAGCGGTGTGGCCAAAGCGGCCAACAGCAGGTAAGCCCGCTCGTAGCGATGCCATTGCCGGGCCGAACCGCGCCATCCCAGCGCGAACAGCCCGTAAAGCGCCCGCTTCAACTGCGAGGTGGCCCGATCACGTAGCGTGGCCAGGTCGGGGATCATGCCCAGGTACCAGAACAACACCGAGACGGTCCCGTAGGTGCTCACGGCGAACACGTCCCAGAGCAACGGGCTGCGGAAATTGGGCCAAAGGCTCATCTGGTTCGGGTAAGGGGCCAGCCAATAGACCAGCCAGATGCGACCGACGTGGATGGCCGGGAAGATGCCCGCACAGGCCACCGCGAAGATGGTCATCGCCTCGGCCGCCCGATTGATGCTCGTACGCCACCGCTGGCGGAACAAAAACAAGATGGCCGAGATCAGCGTGCCGGCATGTCCGATCCCGATCCAGAACACGAAGTTGACGATCGGGAAGCCCCAGGCCACCGGCGCGTTGTTCCCCCAAACGCCCACGCCGGTGACGATCAAATAGCCGATCGACGCGAATAAGACCCCGGTCAGCGTCACCGAGACGGCAAACGCGGCATACCAGGCCGGCGGCGTGCGCGGCTGCTCGGTCACCCGACAGACGGTCTCGGTCACGGACGCGAAGTCCTGCCGACCGGCCGTCAGCGGCGCCCGTTGCGTCGGATCGTTGCTCAGGTTGTCGATCGTTATATCGCTCATCGATTCACACGGCCGCTTGCGGCTTTGCAGGGCGCCGTTATCCCTCCAACCCCGGGTTCGGGTTCCGAATCTTCGCCAAGTAGGTCGTTCTCGGTTTATTGTTCAACTCGCCCAACATGGCATAGTTGCGGTCAGCTTCGTAAAGCCGAGCCACGCGGCTGTTCCCCTCGGCCAGGTCGCCGAACACGATTGCCCCGCTGGGACAGGCCTGCTGGCAGGCTGTCTTGATTTCATTGTCCTCGATCGGCCGACGATCGTTCTTCGCCTCGATCTTCACGGCCTGGATCCGCTGCACGCAGTAGGTGCACTTCTCCATCACGCCGCGGCTGCGAACCGTGACCTCGGGGTTGTACATCATCTTGCTGACTTCGTTGTCCGCCTCGGCCAGGTTCTTGTGGTAATTGAAGTAATTGAACCGGCGGACCTTATACGGGCAGTTGTTCGCGCAGTATCGCGTGCCTATGCACCGGTTGTAGACCTGATCGTTGAGGCCTTCCTTGCTATGCACGGTGGCAGCCACGGGGCAGACTTGCTCGCAGGGGGCCAACTCGCACTGCTGGCAAGGAACCGGCTGGCAAACCACCTGCGGATTGGCCGTATCGCCCTTGAAGTAGCGATCGACCCGTAACCAGTGCATCTCGCGGCCCTGCAACACGCGTTGTTTGCCGACGATCGGCACGTTGTTCTCGGCCTGGCAAGCCACCACGCAAGATCCGCAGCCGATGCACTTCGACAGATCGATCACCATACCCCAGCGATGACCCTCGAACTCGTGCTCTTTCCAAAGGGACTCCAGCGGCGGATGGTGCACAACATGCTGAGCGAAGTCGGGATGTTCTTGATACTCCTGAAGCGTCGCTTCACGCACCAGTACACCGGCCCGTTGTTTTCGTTCCCTCTTGCCCGTAGTGTCGATGGCATGATGATCCTGCACGCCGGCCAAGGGATACTTTTGGCCGGTCGGCTCGACGGTCAAGCCCGAATCGAAGTGCATGGCCTGGCTAGTCCGCAGCTTATAAGCGTCAACTCCAACCGGCTCGACATCGATTTCGACATCCCCGCCGATCGCCCCAGCCGCCGTGCGCCCATATCCCAGCGCCACGGCCACCGACCCGTCGGCCTGACCGGGCAGGATATAGGCCGGGATCTCGATCTCGCGCTCTGCGAGCTTCAACTTCACCAGGGTCGAATCTTCCACGCCGAGCCGCTTGGCCGTGGCCGGGCTTATGATCGCCGCGTTCCCCCAAGTCAGCCGGGTAATCGGGTCTGGCATCTCCTGCAACCACCCGTTGTTAGCAAATCGCCCGTCGTGGACCTTCGAGTCGGGGGTAAAAACGATTTCCAGTTGATCGTTCAGCCTCGGGGTAGGAATCTCACCGGAGCCAAACAACGAGCCTTTCTTAGCAGGCGTTTCCGGCCGGATCACCGGCCAACGGGTCTCGGCGGCGAATCCATCGTGTAAGAGTTGTCGCCACTTTGACTGAAAACCGTTTTCGTCGAGGATTCCTTGGGCCGTTTGGCGGACCATCGCCTGCGGGTCGGGCGTGGCGTTGCCGGTCAGCAGTGCCAACAGCTCGATGTCCGTCTTGCCGCCCCAGAGTGGCTCGATCAACGGCTGCACGACGCCATAAGTTCCGTCGTACGCTCGCCCGTCACCCCACGCTTCCAGGAAGTGGGCTCGCGGCAAGTGCCACGTGCATCGTCGGGCCGTCTCGTCGCGATACGATCCCAGGTGGATCCGCGTTTTGACTTCTTCGAGTGCCTTGGCCAGTTCCAACTCGGCCGGGGCGTTGTAGGCCGGATTGCCGTCGAGCACAAGCAACGTTTGCACTTCCCCGGCAATGATAGCGGCATTCAGCGAGCCGATCGCGCTATGATGCGACGGGCGATCGGCGTCCGAATCGAGCGTATAGGTAATCGTCTTGCCGACGTTTCCCAGGGTTTCATTGATGACGTGGATGTTGTGATGCACTTCGCCCTCATGTTGCGGCCCGGCCATTACAACACTTCGCCCTCGATGGGCAACCAGATCGGTGGCCAAAACCCGGAAGAACTTGACTTCCTGTCGCGATGTGTCGCGGACCGCCTCACGTTTGGACCCGCCGTTTGTCAGGGTCATGATTTCCCGCAGCAGGGCCTCCGTAAAACCGGCAATCTGCCCCGACTGCATCGCCAAACGATGATCGGCCGCCGCGCCGGTGACCGAGAGACTGCTTTCGACCACATACAGCCGGTTCATCTTCCCGTCGATCACCTCCCGACCTTGGGCGAAGTCGGCCGCATGTTGTACGGACGCCGGATGGCAACCCAACGGGTCGGCGTCCAGGCAGAGGATCACGTCGGCTTGGTTCAACGCGTAATGGGTTCGATACGGCTTGCCGAACGCCAATTGGGCCCCCGCGAGCTCGTTGTCGCGCGAGATCGGGTCGTACTCGTACCACTTGGCCTCGGGAAACGTTTCGAGGAGCTTCGCCCGCATGGCGGCCCGCGTGGGCGAACTGCTCGGCTCGGCTAGAATCGCGAAACCTTGGCCCGACTTCTTGCGAAGTTCGTCGAAATGGCCTTGGGCAAATTCGGTGAACTCGTCCCACGTGCGGACGAACTCATGGCCGTCGGTCTTTTCGACGAGGTGCCGGCTGCGGTCCGGGTCGTAGAGTCCCAGGATGGCGGCCTGAGCTTGGGCGCTGGTCGCGCCGCGGCTGGCCGGGTGGTTGGGGTTGCCTTCGATCTTCACCGGCCGACCGTCGACCGACGTGACCATCAGCCCGAGCGCGCTGCCGCCGAGTTCCATCGACGTGGCGAAGCGTTGCGACTTGCCGGGCGTGTGGTCGTCGGGCCGCTTGGCCAGCGGTAGGATCTCGGCCTTCTCCCAGCGGCAACCGCTCGCCCCGGCCAAGGCCAGCGAGGCGCCCATCAACTGCAGCCAACGTCGCCGGCTGATTCCCTCCAGTTCCACAGCTGAGGGAAATTCCGACGAAGGGAACTCCGACTCGAACCACGCGCGGAACTCGGGCGTGTCGGCCAGTTGGTCGAGGCTGCGCCAATACGCGTTCGGGTTGTGGGGTTGGTCTACCGGTGGCATGTCGAACAGTCGGTCGATGGGTCGAGGTTGTTTTCTTTTAGCAATCGGGCGCCCAGCACGCGAGGATTCTCCTCGGGCACCCAGGCCAAGTCGGTGATGAACTGCCCGGGGCGAAGATTCGGCTCGGGATCGCGGTGACATTCCAGGCACCAGCCCATGCTCAGTCGCTTGGCCTGGCGGACCGTCTCCATACGGTCGATCCGCCCATGGCACGAGACGCATCCCACGCCGCGCGTGACGTGGGCGCTGTGGTCGAAATAGACGAAGTCGGGCAGGTCATGCACGCGGATCCAGGGGACCGGTTTTCCGGTGGCCTCGCTCTGACGGACCGGCAGCAGCTTCTCGCTGTCGGTGGCGATCATGCGGTGGCAGTTCATGCAAGTGGCCGTGGGCGGAACGGCCGCTCGGGCCGCCTTCTCGACCGTGTTGTGGCAGTAGCGACAATCGATGCCCAACTCACCGGCGTGCAGGGCATGGCTAAACGGCACCGGCTGCTCGGGTTGATAGCCGACATCGGTGGTCCGCGGCGAGCCGGCATAGTAGATCATACCGACCAGATAGAGCGGCACGACCACCAGCGCGGCGCCCACCAGGGGTCGCGCTCGGTCGATCCAGTTTGGCAATCCAGACCCGCCCATTGCAATTGGCCGATTGTCATCGGGGTGCGCCCCGGTACGGGCATGGCACGCCGAAAGGTGTTTTTTACAGGAAAGGCTGTATTATAACGGCCTGCTTCGCTTTGCAAAGCCCCGCCCGTCCAGCAACCGGCCCGTTGTGCGTGGGTGTTTTCCCTATTTGCCTTCGCAAACGCTATTCTTCTTCCGTCAGCACGGCTGAGACGAACGTGGGCTGTTGGTAAATGCAGGGCAACCGGGCGAACGGGCCGGCGATCGGGCCTAACTCACCCCAGGCGTAAAACCCGAAGATGGGCATCGGTTCCCGATCGGCCAGGGCCGGCAGGAGGGCCTGTTGGATCTCGCATTCGTCGGCCTGACGGAACTCGCGCAGTCGCATCCCTCGGGCACTTCCTTGTCTTCGCCCTCGGCGTCCTTGACCGTCTTGGGGTAGTATTCGTAGAAGATCAACGCCTTGGGCTCAGCGCCCAGTTTGGCAATCGCCTCGTTGGCGGCCGTTTCGGCAGCCACGGCCGGGTCTTCATGGGTCGACCATCCGACGGCAAAGTCGACCGTCTTGGCCGCCGGTTCTTGCGGGGCGGGACATCCGCAGACGCACAGCAACATACCGCCAACCAGCATCAGGGTGAGCATTTTGGCCATGACTTCATTTCTCCTTCGGGACAAAAAGTTCGGGAGATTCTTCAAAGACACCACGTCAGCCGTGAGCATACGAGCCGCGCCGCAGCCCGTCAATCCCTCTCCTACAAAGCCGCGACCGGTGGTCGCGCCGAATACGCCACCTCTGGTTCCCATGCTTTGCGGGAGAGTTACGGGAAGAAATCCTGATTGACCTTCGTCAGGTAGACGGTTCCCCATTGGAGGAATACGACGATCCCAATCAGTAACGGTTGTCTTTCCTTGCCGCTTTTCGAGATTGCGTAGGCGGCCAACATGCACATGTAGGGGACCATGAACAGCCAAAGCCTGGCGACTTCCCCCTTGGTTCTGCCGAAGAAGGCGATCAACAGCAGCGTGCCCCAGAACACCAGCGGCTGAAGCGATGCCAGGCTTAGGCGTCGCTGGGCAAGGTATTGGGCGACCGACCCGTGGAAACTCACGCAAGCCAGAATAGAGATCGGGATGCCCACCCAGAGCACGAACTCGAGCAGATTCAGACCGGCATAGTAGACGGTGTACTTCAGCGCGGGGTCCCACCCTTTCCAGGCCATGTGATACTTCATGGCATTGCCGAAACGTTCCACGATGTCGTAGTCCAACACGACCCGAAAGAGAACGTCGCACGCGAGGATCCCCAGTCCGACGCCTAACAACACCCTGATCGCCGGCCCGTTGTACCACGTGGCTCCTTGGGGCCGGTACCAGACATAGCATAACCCAGCTACGAAAGGCAGGACAAACATCAACGCAAACGTAAACCAGATCGCCAGGTAGATCATTACCCCGGCGCACAGCGCGATCGCAAGGCGGTTCCTCCGGCAAGCAATGCCCGCCACCAGCAGCGGCGTCATGAACATCAACGGAAAGAATACCTGATCCGTGTGCAACGTCATCAGATTCACGGACGGCACGAACAGGTACAGAACGCAAGCCAGGATGGCCGTCTCTTTTTCCCAGATCAGCGCGGCAAAATGGTAGAGCGGGATCAGAACCAGATACGTCAGCAGCGGCCAGAGAAAGCCGGCCACGACAACCAGCCGCCCCACTCGCTCTTCGTAGTCGTCTTGGCTGGCGACGAGCTGCGCGAGTTTGTGGGTCAGCAGATAGCAGAACAGCGTTCCGGGCGGCTTGCTGTGGGCGAATTCACCCAGTTCACCGGAATCCAGTAGCTGCTCGTAGTGAGTTAGCGTGTGAAAGATGCTCTCTTGGCGTACGGCGACCCGTGCGAATTCGGCATGGCCCGTATCTACCATCCGATTTCGTACGGCTTCCATACCCCGGCCCTCAAGCAAGGCGAATCCAAACTGCAAGCCCGCACCAAGCGAAATCAACAGGACGAGCTTCGCCGCATATCGCCGCTGGGCTCGCAAAACGACATACACCGAAAGAAACGACACGCTCAGCAAGAGCCCAACCAGGGGAATCGATCCCCAAGGTTTCGGGAAAAACTCCCAGAACCAACCCTGCAACCCGGTGAGCACGGGAAGGTGAAAAGCGAGAATTATCCAATGCAGAATCGTCAAAGAGACGATGATCCCGAGGACCGTGTTTTCTGAACAAACGATCTTATTCTTCATCGTCGGCTAGCAGCCCGTTGAGAGGAAATGCGACGGGACAATCTCGCCATAGACTCGCGTGCCCTCTTCGGCATACCACTCGAAGAACGTGGCGTTGGCCAGCACTTCCAATCGGGCCTCGGCCAGCGGCTTGCCCTGTTCCATGGTCAGCGCCTGGGCCACCTCATCGACCCGTTGGCGGATCAAGTCGGCTGTTTTGCGGAGCGGGATCTGTCGCTCGTAGGGCGTCAAAGCCCGCCACGCCTTGCCCGCCTCGTAGGCCGCGTCGATCGCCCGTTGCGTCTCGGCCTGACCACAATAACCGACCTGACAAAACGCTTCTTCGGTGGCCGGGTTGACCACGTCGATGGTCCGGCCCGAGTCGGCCTCGCACCATTGGCCGTTGATATAAAGGGAACCGCGGATTTGGGGGATCGCCATGGGTCGCTATCTCCTGAACCTTATCGACTTGGTTTTCTGAGCAAAACGATATTTGGCCCAGGGTATAGGACGGCGGCCTGGCTGTCAAGGGCCGAGCCAAATCGGCAACTTTCCGTCAACACTTTACCCACTGCGCGCATTGTCAGATAATAGGAGCCATGAGTGCTTCCGAATTGGCACCGGCGTGGACCGGCAAGATTGAACGACCTCAGGCAGGTTGCGGTAGTGTGCACGGATCGTCAAGAGAACTGCTGCAATCGGTCTGGGAGAATACGGACGCCGAACTGGCCCGGCTGGTCGGTGCCATGGGAGTTCCGGCTTCCCGGGCCGAGGACGTGTTGCAGGACGTGTACTTAACCGCATGGCGGAAACTTCCGCCGGGAATCGACCGCGAGGACATCAGACGATGGCTGTTCCGCGTGACCACCAATCGATGCAATCTCGAACACCGCCGGCGGACCCGGTGGCGAAACGTCTTAGGACGGCTGGTGCGACGTTCGAGCCATACGGACCACCAAACCGACGCCGCAGAGGCCGTCTCGCAGGCCGAACAACGGCAGGCGGTTCGTGCGGCACTGCAAGGATTGGAACCGGCCATGCGATCGATGCTCGTGTTGCGTTACTTCGCCGAACTGGACTCGAAGGAGATCGGCCGTATCCTCCAGATACCCGACTCGACCGTCCGCAGCCGATTACGCACGGCACGAGGGCAATTGGCCTTGGAATTGAAAAGACATATTTGATCGCGGATGGGTGGCTATCGACATGACTGAGCAGTACTGCAACTCGATCACCGACCTGTTGGTCCCTTACGCCGACGGAGAGCTTTCCGAGGTCGAGGCCCGGCGGGTGGCCGACCATTTGGCCGGATGTCCCGACTGTCGGGCGGAACTTCGGTTGCTGGAGCAGTCGCTCGAGTTGGCCCGGGCCGTATGGCACGAGTCGACCCGGGAAGCCCCCACGGTCGAAATCCGCCGGCCACGATCGCGACGCCTTTCGATGGCCGCGGCCGTGGTGGCATCTGCCGCCGTGTTGTTGCTTGCGGTTGCTCCGTGGTTGTTATGGCCCGATGTGCCGGACCGCCAAACGGCCCAACCGATCCCGATCGAGCAACCGGCCGAAGATATCGACTTCGATGTCGAGGAGTACATCGCCCGGGAAGGACGTTCGGCCCGGCTGGCCGCGGCGGTCGAATTGTTGGCCACGCAGCCGGGCTTGGAGGAATACCGACAACGGGCCGAGCGATATCTGATCGAAAACTACGGCGACACGACGGCCGTCCGCGGCACGTCACTGCCGAACTGAATTGTGTGGCATCATTCCCCAGGAGCCCCTACCATGAAACGAACGATCCTTGCCTGCTTCCTATTGATCGTCCTGACGGCGATCCGAGCCCATGCGGACGAGCCGGCCGCCGAAGTAACCGAGCCGGTGATCCCCGAGCGGGAACTCACCTTCGAGGTGTCGGAGGAAGAGTACCCGATGGGGCTCTTCAAGGCCGACCCGAAGTTACTCGAGCAGCGTTACGTGGCGACGTTTCAGTTGATTGTCTCGTACCCGCCAAAGGATTATCACGGACGGCGTGCGAAGGTATACCGGTCACCTCACCTTGACCGCGGGGACATGCGCCTTCGTGACGATCCTTCCGAGAATTTGTTGGGTGTCCTTTATGAGTGGGCGTTTCGCGCTGCGAGTTTGGATCCACGCGTGTTTCAGGGTCTCGTCAAGAGGATTCCGGAGGTGAGGTTGCCACCGGAAGAAGTCGTCTCGTGGTTGACCACGGATCCTGCCTTTCATGTCCGATTTCGCAGGTCGTCCGTGCTTGCAAAAGCTGCTGTCCCGCGCAGGTGGGATTTGGATTACGAGGTCTTTGCACCCACGCCCGAGCAGGCCCAGGAGTTGGTCGCGGGATTGCTCGCTTTCTACGATTGGGGTCTTTCTTATCCACTGCAGCAAGAGTGTTTGCGCGGGAAGGAGGCTCATCAGGCGGATGTCGAGTCCGTTCCCGCTAAGCTGAAAGAGTTTCGTGAGGCGCTGTCGGCGCTGGAAAGAGAGCTTGAAGGATTGAAGGACTATGAGGACGTCACTGGAGACACACTGAAGGACTTGACGACCGAGATACGGAGGATCTCGGTGGAGATCGCCGGGGTCCAGGCCCGGATTCGCGCTTGCGAAAGAATTCTGGCAAAGGCCGCCGGACGCCAGATGGAGCAGATCGAAACGCTTAGCCTCACGGCAGAAATTGATTTGGTCGGGCTTCAAGCCAGGATGAAGGCCCTTGAGGATCTCGTCGGGAAGGGACGAAGTCGCGTCGAGCTGGTGAAGAAGCAACACCAAGTGCTCCTGGACCTCAACAAGGCCGAATTACACAGCAAGCAGTCTAATCTCGCCATCGCCCACTATGAAGCCCAACGCCAGCAAGCCATGCCGTACCCGGTGAAAGGGAACAAGGTCGTCATTCGGCCGATTAAGTGGGAATCGAAGAAGTGACGCGCGGCTTTATACGGCTTGCGGCACGAACCGGGAGACGAAAGATGAGAACGAGCTTCTGCCTGTTGGCCTTGACCTTCGTATCTTGCACCTTGGCACAGGCCGCGGTCGAGAAGCCGAACATTGTTTTTATCTTTGCCGACGACCAATGCTTCGAAACGATCCATGCTCGGGGTAACGACCTGATCGAGACACCCAACCTCGACAAACTGGTCGACCAGGGAACGCTGTTCACCGACGCTTACAACCAGGGCTCGTGGACGGGGGCCGTTTGTGTGGCCAGCCGGACCATGCTCAATACGGGCCGATTCCTTTGGCATGCCCGACGGATCAACAAAACGGCCGAGAAGGAACGCCGGGCCGGGCGGTTCTGGTCGGAGTATATGAGGCGGGCCGGCTACGAAACTTACATGACGGGCAAGTGGCATATCCAGGCCAATGCGGCCAAGGCGTTCGACCACACGATCCATATTCGACCCGGCATGCCTAATCAAACGCCCGAGGGCTACAATCGGCCCATTGAAGGCCGGCCGGATCCCTGGAGTCCGTCGGACCCGAAGTTCGGCGGATTCTGGAAGGGTGGCAAACACTGGAGCGAAGTGCTCGCCGACGATGCGGTGGGGTTTATCGAGCAGGCCTCGCAACGCGACAAGCCGTTCTTCATGTACCTGGCGTTCAACGCGCCCCACGATCCGCGGCAATCGCCCAAGGAGTATGTCGATAAATATCCGCTCGCTAGGATGACCGTGCCGATCAACTTCCTGCCGGAGTACCCTTTCAAAGACGCGATCGGTTGTGGTCCGGGCCTGCGCGACGAGAAGTTGGCCCCCTTCCCGCGAACCGAGTATGCCGTGAAGGTCAACCGACAGGAGTACTACGCCATCATCACGCACATGGACGCGCAGGTCGGGCGGATCCTCAAGGCCTTGGACGGCTCGGGCAAGGCGGAGAACACCTACATCTTCTTCACGGCCGATCACGGACTGGCGTGCGGGCATCACGGCCTGCTGGGTAAGCAGAACCTGTACGACCACAGCGTCCGCGTGCCGCTGATGGTGACCGGCCCCGGTGTGCCCAAGGGAGCAAGGAACGACACCCCCATCTATCTCCAGGATGTGATGCCGACGACGCTCGAACTGGCCGGGATAGAGAAGCCCGAGCACGTCCAGTTCAAGAGCCTGCTGCCGCTGATCCAAGGCAAGACGGAGAAACCCTACGACGCGATCTACGGCGCCTATCTCGACCTACAGCGTTCCGTGAAACGGGACGGTTACAAGCTGATTCTCTATCCGAAGATCGCCAAGGCACGACTCTATAACGTGAATAAAGACCCGAACGAAATGCAGGATCTAGCCGAGGAGGTGGCCTCCGCGCCCATCATGAAGAGGCTTTTTGCCGAGTTGCTCAAGTTACAGCGCGAGACGGGCGACGAGTTGGATCTGCGGAGCGTGTTCCCGGGGCTCTAAACACGGCGTTACTGCTTCCTTTGCAGCACGCGGATGACGTTGTTCTTGACGTCCATAATGTAAACGCGGCTGCCGTCGGGCGTCACGGCCAGCGCCATGTTGCTGCAGGAGGAAGCCTGGGGACTGGCACGATTGAAACGGTCGACGCCGATGTAGCCGACCAGAGAGAGGAACTGCCCGTCGGTCGTGTATCGCTTCACCCGGCCTCGGCCCGACTCGGACGTGTAGAGCACATCTTCGGCATCGAAGCAGACGTTCATCGGGTTGCAGCAGCTTCCAAAGGCGGCAAGGTCCTTGCGATTCTTCGAGCCCCACTTGGCCAGACGGTTGCCGTCGCGGTCGAGCAGCACCACGCGATAGGCCGCGTTCTCGGCCACGTAAAGCACGCCGTTGAGCGTCGTCAGGTCGCAGCGCTGGCAACAACCCTTGAGGTCCTCGGCAATCTGTTGGCGATTCTCCAACTGGCGGTCGAAACGGAACAGTTGCGATTTGGACCGCACACTCCACGACCGGCCGTAGGCGGCAAACACCTCGGTCTCAGTAGCCGCGATGCCCGAGACGCGGTTGCCGCGCGCGCGGCGCGGGTGTCGATGTCGTGCGTGCTGGGCCGGTTGCTGGGTGTTTTCGCCTTCCGGCGTTGCGGCCGGTTGGCTCTCGGCCGTCGGTTGTTGTTCGGCCGGAGCCTGCTCAACGCTTTGAACGGCCGGCGGCTGCGGCGGTGGAGTCTTCTCGATCTGGGGAAGCTCGACCACCTTGAGTATCTGGCCGGCCGGATCGAGCATGGCGATCTTGCCTTGACCGCCGCAATAGATCACGCCGTCGGCCGCCACCTCGATCGCCTCGGGCGGGAAGTCGAGGGCTATAACAGCGATCTGTTGACCCTCGGGGTTGATGACTTTGATCTGCTGGGCCTTCTCGTCGGCGGCCAGCAGGTTGCCGTTGACGTGCAGGCAGAGCGTGCTGAGTTTCTCGAACGGCACACCCAGCGGCGGGAGCTCTTCGTGCGTGGCCGTCTCGATCGCATCGTCGACGATGGGTTCCTTCTTCTTCTCGGGCGCCGGTTGTTGCTCGGTTTGGGCGCCCGGCGTTTCAGAAGCCGGTGTTTCAGAAGCCGCTTCCTCCTGGGCCGGTTGATCCTGGGCACTGGCGGTCGATAGAGCGGAGAGGGGGAGGCCGGCGGCAAGTAGAAGCAGCAGGGATCGCATGGGTTGGTTCCTTGTGGAAGGCGTGGGAATTAGTGGCGTTTGGTGAGAATCGATTCTACCACATACTGACCGGCGTGCCAAGATGGGGGATGCTGCCAAAAAACCGACCGCTAAACGTGGCACTAATTCACGTCGAAGTCGAGGCAGCAGACGGTCGACGTGTCGCGGACGTAGACGCGGTGGCCCGCGATGGCCGGGTGGGAGAGGACTTCGCTGTGGGTGTCGAACAATCGCACGCGGGAAAGCAACTCGTACGCTTCGGCGTCGGCACGAACCAGCAGCAACTCGCCGGTGACCGTCGTTATCAACAGCCGGTCCTTGGTGCCGATGATCGATACATAATCGTCGAAAGCCTCGTCTTCGGCCGTCCAGACGGTTTTCAGGTCCGAGTTCAAATCAAGACAGAACAGCTCGCCGAAGCAGCCGAACACTTTGCCGTCGATTACCACGGGCGTACTGCAGTCGGGGGCCAAGGCCAGGTTCTCGGCGATCGGTTTCGGTACGATCTTACCTTGCTCGTCGAAGCGATACAGCCGGGTGCCGTTGTTCTCGGTGGTCACCAGCAGCTTGCCGTCGACCGCGATGGGCGTGGGTACGTTGAAATCGCCCTCTTCCGGCGGCAGCAACTCCCAAAGACGTTTTCCCGTCTCGACGTCCCAACCGCCGATGGAGATCGCATCGTAGCCGACGATCTGGCGTCGCGGCCCGAATCGACCGACAACGAACGAACTATAAGCGGCCGCCGGACCGGCGCAGCGCCAAATCTCTTGGCCGGTCTGCGGATCCAAGGCGACCAGCGAGGCATCCTTGCCGCCCGGGTTGACGATCAGCTTGCCGTCGACCAACAAAGGCGACGCGCTGCAGCCCCAGGTGATCAACTTGGCGCCGAATCGGGCCTGCAAATTGGTTTTCCAAATCACCCCGCCGTCGGTCAACTCGACACAGTGCAGGTCGCCGAACGCGCCGAGCAGGTAGACCTTCTCGTCGTGGATCAAGGGCATGGCCCGGGGTGAGTTGCCGTAGTCCAGGTCGCCGGGGGCCGGATACTGAAGCTTCCAGAGTTGACGGCCCGAGTCGGCGTCCAGGCAGCGAAAAACATCGGCCTGATCGGCCAGGTCGCGGTCGGCCACGATCACCCGGGAATCCGTCGCCGCAACGCCGGCCAGCCCGGAGCCGGTTAATCCCTTTCGCCAAAGGACCTTCACCGTATCGGAAAGATCTTTCGGCAACCAGGGGCTGATGCCGTCGCGACGCGGGCCGCGCCATTGGGACCAATCGCCGGTCGACGCCGATTTGACTTTGAGGAAACCTCGCTTCGATTCCAGGGCCTTCAACAGCGCGCGATCGGAACCGGCCCCCAGCAAGGCGTCGAGGACCTTTGAGCGAGTCTCCTTGTCCATCGATTCGGCGGCGAAGACGGTCACAAAGGGCACAGGAGCCGTTTTTCCCACAACCCGCAGATCCCCTTTATCGATCGTCCCGCAGCCTTCCAGGATGGCCATGGCGTAGCTGGAGATGACCGCGGCCGCCCCGCCGGGACCTTCGTGGTCGATGGCCGCAAAGGCCGCCTCGCTACAACTGGCCGCCGTTACGATCTTCTCGGAGACTTCAACGCCGGCCTTTTTCAAGGCTTGCTTGGCGGCCGCGTTCTTCTCGTCCGAGTCGGCCGGGCCGAAGAAGACCTGATAGCCGCTCAGATCGGCCAGACTTTGGGCCTTGTCGTCGCTGGGTACAACGAACAGGCCGGTCAACGTGGTGGTTCCCCGTTGGCCGGTCAGTCGAGCAATCGGGCGGATCTTCAGCCGACACTCCTTCGCGTCGAACTCGACCAGCGACTGCTTGCCGATGACCAGATCCGCGCCGCCGCGCGAGGCCATGCGCAGGGCCCCGGCCAGACTCTCGGAATAGACCACGTGGACCTTGCCGCCGAGTTGCTTCTCGAGGAAGGCACCCAGGCGGTCGTAGTCGCGCTGGGCGTATCCTTTCACACAGTCACACGCCAACGGGGCGGCCAAGGGGTCCATTACTACGACCGTCAGCGTCGCCGCCGCCCGGCCAGCCGAGGCAATCGCAGACAACCCCAGCGCGCAGAGGCATCCGATCGTGAGAACTCGCCGCAAACGAAGTCGAATCATCGCAGGGTCTCGTCGGTGGCGGTCACTTTCACTGCGGCGGCGGGCTCCTTGCTGGCCATGACCACGATGTGTGACCGGGTGATGTCGAGCATGTAGACGCGGCTGCCGTCCTTGTTGATGCCAATCGGCACGTGCTTGCAGCCGGGCACGATCTTCACGATCCCCAGCAGGCCCAGGAACTCACCTTCCGGGCTGAAACGTTTGATCCGACCCAGATTCGACTCGGACGTGTAGACCACCCCGTCGGGTCCGAAGCGGATATTCATCGGGTTGCAGCAACTTCCAAAGCCGACGAGGCCCTGGCGGTCTTTCTTCCCCCAAACGGCCAATTGCTTGCCGTCGCGGTCGTAGCGCACGACCTGAGCACGGCCGTTCTCGGCCACCCAAAGCTCGCCATTGCAGGCCTGGATGTCCATCTGGCCGCAACACCCTCGCAGGCCGGTGACGATCTTCTCGGGGCTGCCGAAGTCGTGATCGGTACGCCAGACGTCGAAGCCCGATCCCTTGGTGGCCGCGCAGGCGACAAACACGTCCCGCTCGGTGGCGGCCATGCCAGTGACGGCCCGTTTGCGCAGGGCCATATAACGTTTCTGTATAGCCAGATCGCGAGGCGATATGGTGAACTGTTGATACTTTTGCGAGAGTTCTTGGTAGGCGGTCATGGCCTCGTTGGCCGTTTCTTGGGCCTCTTTGATTGCTTCCTTGTCATCGCCCCTTCTGAGGGCGACATATTCCTGGTTCGCCTTCAGATAGGCCTGCATGGCCTCTTGGATCTCTTTTTGCGCGGCTTCGCGGTCGATCTCCGGTTGTTTCTCTTCCTCCTCTTCCTCCTCTTCCTCCGGCAGCGGGGGCAATGGCTCGAGCTCGGCTACCTGTGGGGAATCGGCCGAAAGGATCACGTTGCCGTCTTGATCGAGCTTGGCCAGCCGACCCTGACCGGCCACAAAGATCGTGCCGTCGGGTGCGACGTTGATCGCCTGGGGTGTCATTTCCAGGGGCCAGGTTGCCGTGAGTTCGCCGTCGGTGTTGATCACGCGAATGGCGGCCGGCTCGGAGTCGATCTTGATCTCGCTACCCCCCGTTGTACTGCGAGTGTATCGGATTCGCTCGCCTCCGCTGGCCACCAGCAGGTTTTCGCCGGTCATGCAGAACGTATGCAGCGTGGCGCGCTGATCGCCTTGCGGCACGGAGATCGTGGTCAATTGCTCGTGCGTCGCAGCAGCGCCCTCGGCCGAGTAGCGGTGGATCGAATTGTTGGTCGTATCGAGTACGAACACCTCGCGACCGTCGTGGCTGACTTCGACCGTGGTGCGAACGCATCCGCCATCGAAGCTATCCAAGACGACAATGCCGCGGAATTCGCCGTCGGGCGAAAACCGCTTGACCGTGTTCGGCGGGCCCGACTCGGCACAATAGATGTCGCCGTCGGGTCCGAAACGGACGTTCTTCGGCTCGCAACATCCCCCGAACCCGTCGGCCGCCTTGCGGTCGCTCTTGCCGAACGAGGCGAGCTTGTTGCCGTCGCGGTCGTAGCGTTCGACCCGATGCCGGCCGTTATGAGCTACCCAAAGCTCGCCGTTGCAGGCCTGGATGTCCATCTGGCCGCAGCAGCCGCTAAGCCGATCGACGATCAGTTCGGCGTTCTCGAAGTTATGGTCCATTCGGTAGACGGCATAACTGAAACCCTTCGGCGCCGAACAGGCCACGAACAGGTCCTGGTCGGTGACCGCGATTCCGGTAACATTATTCCGCCGCGGCCTGGGGGCTTGTTGTAAATCCGAAACCATCGCGCCCGGCTTGGGAACGGGCGCCGCGCTGATCAGGGCCTTCGCGAGTGCTTCGAGGATCGAGGGTTCTTTGCCTGCGACATCCGCTGCTTGTTCTTCTTGCTCCGGTTCCAACTCGGTTAGCGCCATCAAGTCGGCGGTGGCCAGCACGTTGCCGCGTTGGTCCAGCTTGGTCAATTGGCCCTCACCGCCGACGAAGATCGTTCCGTCGTGATGTACGCAGATGGCTTCCGGCTTGGCCTGCAGCGACCACGCGGTGACCAGTTCCCCGTCGGTCGTATAGGTGCGGATCTCGGACGACTGTCCGCCGTAGCAGACCAACAGCGAGCCATCGAGATTCAAGCAGAAGTTCTGAACTAGATTGCTTCGCCTGAGCGGCTTGGGCCCGTCTTTGGCATCGGTTTCGATTTCGATAACGGCCGTCTCGCTATGGCTGGGCTTCCAGGCCGGATCGGCGCGGAGTTGTTCCATCTCGGCCCGTTGCTGGGCCTCTCGTTCCTCTCGCATCTCTTTGAGTTGTTGCGCGGTAGGGGGCTCAAACAGCGGCACCTCGGGCGGTTCGGTCGTGAAAGTCGTAAGGAGTGGCTCACTCTGAACCGTTTGCACCTCGGCCGGTTCGGTCGCGACGGCCGCCTCGATTGCCGTGGCCTGGACCGTTCCGCATGGCTCGGCCTCTTGGGTAGCGGCACAATCCGAGGCCGGCTCGGCCGTTTCGCACGGCTTGGCCTTTTCGCACGGCTTGCCCTTTTCGCACGGCTTGACCGCCGGTTCCGTCTGCTTGGCAGGGGCCCCGTCGTTCTCCGAGAGGGCTTCCGACGAGCAGCCGGAGCAGACCAACGTCAACGCGACGCACAACAGCATCAATTGAATCGACCTGCATCCTGTCCATTTCATGGCGACAACCTTCATGGCAACGACCTCCGAGAAAAAAGTGTTTTCGTTCCGCAGTATAGCAAAAAGGGCACTGCTTCTGCGAAGCAGTGGCACACACAATCGTCAAGCGTCGAAAAATTCCGTTTTTCAACGGGTAACTAACATTATCCCTAATCCAGCGTGGCTGCGTCAAGGTTGGCTTGTCGTAATAGCCCTACAGAGGGGGCTGGTGATCGAGTGGTCAGCCACATCATGTGGGCAGATGCCGCTTGATACGCTACCTTCTGGTAGATGTTCGCTGATATTGTCAGATTCTTGCGTCTTATGCCCAGGGCGGGATTTCGGTCGTTATGTAACGGGGCCTTTTTCGCCTGGTAAGATGGGCAATAGGAGACCTGTCGATGAATCGTCAGCCATTCGAGACGCCGCCGCGTTGGTGGTCGCCGAAGTTGAGTCCCTGGTGGATTCGCTTCTGGCGACCCTGGCGAATACGGATGCAACGCAAAGAGCAACGGCTCTTGGAGGTTGAAGTCCGGGGTCTTGAGAACATGCGCCGTGCGACGGCCGAGGATCAGGGCGTGCTGGTTACGCCCAACCATCCGGGCCATGCCGATTGCTATGCCTTCTATGCGGCCGCCGACCAACTGCAGTGCAACTTCCACTTCATGATCGCCTGGCAAGTCTTCCAGCGAGGCGGGTGGATTC
>SDBV01003825.1_pt1 | contig 21895 bp, 18 predicted proteins | sample 2277081 | NCBI WGS metagenome assembly SDBV01 (sample SAMN10402039, study PRJNA504765) | marine sediment metagenome | isolation source: marine sediment core GS10_PC15, 223 cmbsf | place: Arctic Ocean: Southern Knipovich Ridge | collected 2010 | reverse complement strand
GCGGCGGGGAGATCCAAAAGGGATTCAAGCGGCGCCCGGGCATGGTCGATGAGGCGATAGGCGTTGGTTCCTGGAAGGGTTATGTCTGAATTTTCTGAAAGGCGTCGCGGTGTTCGGGTCTCTACTGCTTTGAACGCTCACTACTCCTCGGGCCCCGAGGCGGGGATCGGCGTCCTTGCGAACGTCTCCTACTCGGGTGCCCTGATCGAGGGTTCCTCGGTGCAACCCAGCGTGGGCTCCAGGGTGCGCATCTACGTTTTTACCGAATCCGTAGATCCGATCGCGCCCGCGAGTCCGTACGAATTGGTGGGGCGGGTCGTTCGACACAGCGGCTGCGGCTTCGCGATCGAATACGATGACGCCAATCCCGAGGCGCGCCAGCTGGTCGACGAAGCGGCGGCCTTCTAAGGCTGATTTCCGCCCGGGGCAGCTTTGATCGCCCGCGCGACGCAATGCCTCTCCGGTAGCGGGCGAATCCTTTGGATTCGCTTGCGGCGTCACGCGATCCCATTTTGGGATCGCGCTCCTGGCTGCGCGTTGGCCTTCGGCCAAAGCTTCTGCGGCGTCACGCGATCCCATTTTGGGATCGCGCTCCTGGAGGTGAAGCGCGCGGGCCCCGGTCGCCAGCTGCTGCTCAAATCCGCTCGCGATTTCGAGGCTTTGCGGGGGCCCCAACGCCCCGGTAGCACTTCGGAGCTATGGTTCGGAATTGCTCCTGGAGGCTGCATGGCGGCGGTGGATGTCGCGAGAGTTGCGGGATCGCAAGGCCGGCGCGTCGCGGTGGTCGGCGCGGGACTCGCGGGCTGCGAGGCGGCCTGGCAAGCGGCGCGGCGCGGCATGGCGGTCACCCTCTGGGAGATGAAGCCCGTGCGGTTTTCAGCCGCCCATCAATCCGATGGATTCGCCGAGCTGGTCTGCAGCAACTCGCTGCGTTCCAACATCCAGGTCAACGCCGTTGGATTGCTCAAAGAGGAGATGCGTCGGCTGGGGTCGCTCGTGATGGAAGCCGCCGACGAGTCCGCGATTCCCGCCGGGAGGGCTCTCGCGGTCGATCGAGAGGCCTTTTCGCGCCGCATCACCGACAGCATCGAGTCCCACCCGCGCATCGAAATTCGCCGCGAAGTCGTCGAGCGCATTCCGGCCGACGGGCGCGTGATTCTCGCGACGGGTCCGCTCACGGCCTGCGAACTCGCGCGCGATCTACAGCAGCTTCTAGGCGACGAGCATCTGTACTTCTACGACGCGCAGGCGCCGATTCTGTACGCCGATTCGATCGACCGCGAGATCGCCTTCCGGGCGTCCCGCTACGACGCGGGTGTTGGCGACTACCTCAACGTTCCACTCTCAGAAGACGAGTACTTCGACTTTGTCGGCGCGCTGTTGGGGGCTGAGACCGTGCCGCTTCACTCCTTCGAGGCAAAGCTCTACTTCGAAGGTTGCCTCCCGATCGAGGAAATGGCGCGCCGCGGCGAAAAGACCCTGGCCTTCGGCCCGCTCAAGCCCGTCGGTCTGATCGATCCGCGAACCGGCCGGAGGCCCTACGCGGTCGTTCAACTGCGCCAGGAGGACAAGCGGGGGATGCTCTACAACCTCGTCGGATGTCAGACGAAGCTCCGCATCGGAGAGCAGCAGCGCATCTTTCGCAGCCTCCCCGGATTATCCGAGGCTGTTTTCGCGCGCTACGGCTCGGTCCATCGCAATACCTACGTCAACGCCCCAAAGCAGCTGCAGCCAAACCTGGAAGTTCGCCGCCGGCCGGGCCTCTATCTGGCCGGGCAGATGGCGGGTGTGGAGGGCTACGTCGAGTCGGCGGCGCTCGGCTTTTTGGCAGCGCTCAATGTCGTTTTCGAATCGCGCAGCCGGGCGCCGCTGCTTCCCGACGCCGCAACCGCCCACGGCGCGTTGATCCATCACCTCAGCGACGCGGATCCGCAGAATTTCCAGCCGATGAACGTCAATTTCGGTCTGTTTCCCCCGCTCGAAGGGGAATCTCGTCGCATTCGCAGGCGCGACAAGTCAGAGAAACTCGCCGCTCGGGCGCTCGATGCCCTGGTCCCCTACCAACGCGCGACCGCGGAGTTGCTCGAATGAATTTTACCGATGCCATTCGCGAGTACGGGATTCACCTGGATGTGGAGCGCAACGTCTCACCCCATACCCGGCGCGCCTATCTCTCTGATGTTCGTCAGTTCGTCGACAGTCTGGACGCGAAACGCAGCCCGTCGACGGTGACCGCAGAAGATGTTCGAGCGTTTCTCGCCGCTCTCCACGCTGCCTGTCACTCCGCGACGCTCGGTCGAAAACTCGCTTCGCTGCGCTCGTTCTTCCGCTACTTGCTGCGCGAAGGCAGCTGCAGGCTGGACCCGACGCTCGGCATTCCGGCGCCCCGGCAACCCAAGCGGCTGCCGAATCCGCTGCCGGTGGACGACTGCGTGACGCTCATCGAATCGCCCGATTCCAGCCCCCGCAGCGAACGCCCGAATCGGGGTCGACTGCGCGATCGCGCATTGGTGGAGCTTCTCTACGGGGCAGGTCTGCGGGTCGGTGAGGTTTCCGCTCTCGACGTTCGTGACATGGATCTTCACCGGGGCGAGGTGCGGGTCATGGGCAAGGGCGGCAAGGAGCGGGTGGTGCCGCTTCCGGCTGCGGCCCGAGAATCTCTCGGCGAGTATCTCGACTCTCGGCGGGCTCCCGGGATTCTCGCCGAGCCGCTGTTTCCGTCGCTCCGTCCTCGAGATGGCCGCGCCCGCCGGCTCGGACCGCGCGACATCCGCCGGATCCTCAAGGCGCGGGCACGGCGGGTTGGCATCGTGGATCGGGTGCACCCTCACCGACTTCGGCATAGTTACGCGACGCATCTTCTCGACATGGGTGCGGATCTTCGAGAGATTCAGGAGCTGCTCGGCCACGCCAGCCTGTCGACCACCGAGAAGTACACCGCGGTTTCGGCGGAGCGTCTGGTCGAGGTCTACGACAAAGCGCACCCGAGAGCCGGGTTGAAATCAGCTGGATCCGACAACAAGAGAGGCGGATCATGAACCAGTCGATTCGTTCGACTACGGTGCTGGCGATCGTGCGGGACGGGATGATCGCGATGGCCTCGGATGGGCAGGTGACGGTCGGTGACGCCGTGATGAAGCAGACGGCACAAAAAACCCGGAAGGCCGTCAAGCACGATGTCCTGATCGGGTTTGCGGGTGGTGCCGCCGACGCGCTCGCGCTCACCGAACGGTTGGAGTCCAAACTCGAGGAGTACTCGGGAAATGTTCGGCGCGCGGCTGTTGAACTCGCCAAGAGCTGGCGGACGGATCGGGCATTGCGGCGGTTGGAGGCGTTGCTGCTGATCGGCAACAGCGAGTGCGTACTGGTCGTTTCGGGAAACGGTGATGTCATCGAGCCCGACGACGGAATCGTGGCGGTCGGCTCCGGGGGGAATTTCGCGCTCGCGGCGGCTCGTGCTCTCGCCGATCACACCTCGTTTGGCGTCGCAGAGATCGCCGAGGCGGCGCTGGGATACGCGGCTCGAATCTGCATCTACACCAACGACAACATCAAGGTGGTGACACTTCCATGAAACTGCAACCGTTTACGCCTCGGGAGGTCGTCTCCGAACTCGACCGTTACATCGTCGGGCAGAACGAAGCCAAGCGCGCGGTGGCGGTCGCGTTGCGAAATCGCTGGCGGCGGCAGCAGGTCCCGGAAGACCTTCGGGATGAGATCGCCCCGAAGAACATCATCATGATCGGACCCACGGGCGTCGGCAAGACCGAGGTGGCGCGCCGCCTCGCCAAGCTCGCCCAGGCTCCGTTCATCAAGGTCGAGGCCTCGAAGTTCACCGAGGTCGGCTATGTGGGTCGCGATGTCGAGTCGATCATCCGGGATCTCGTCGACACCGCGATGGCCCTGGTGCTCGAGGAGGAGAAACAAGCGGTTCGGGCGAGAGCCGAAGAGGCTGCGGAAGAACGTCTGCTCGATGCGCTCCTCCCTCCGATCCCGGTTCCGACCCGGCAGGAAGACTTCGGAGTCGATTCTCCCAGCGGACCGCCACCGGCCGAGCCGGCGGTCGCCGAGACTCGCGAGAAGCTCCGGGCGATGCTGCGAGGTGGAAATCTCGACGAGCGCGAGATCGAGATCGAGCTGGAAGACGCGACTGGCGGGAGTCCGACGATGTCGATCTTCACGCCCCAGGGCGTCGAAGAAATGGGAATGCAGTTCAAGGACATGCTCGGCGGCCTTTTGCCCCACCGCTCGCACCGGCGACGTTTGAGTGTCGCCGCGGCTCGCGACGCGTTGGCCGCCGAGGAGGCGACGCGTCTGGTGGACATGGAGCACGTTCGGGAAGTCGGCGTCGAGCGTGTCGAGCAGGCTGCGATCGTGTTCATCGATGAGATCGACAAGGTGGCCGGTGGGGCGGGCGACCGGGTCGGCGCGGATGTTTCTCGCGAGGGAGTCCAGCGCGACCTGCTTCCGATCGTCGAGGGCTCGACGGTTCAAACCAAGCACGGCCCGGTGAGTACGGATCACATCCTCTTTATCGCTGCGGGAGCCTTTCACGTCGTGAAACCTTCGGATCTGATCCCCGAACTCCAGGGCCGATTCCCGATCCGGGTCGAACTCTCGAGCCTCGGCCGAGATGACTTCATTCGCATCCTGACAGAGCCCCAGAACTCGCTGGTTCTTCAGTACAGCGAGTTGTTGAAGACCGAAAACGTCGAACTCGATTTTCAAGAGGACGGGATCCACGCGATCGCGGGCTTTGCGGCGCTCGTCAACGAGCGCACGGAAAACATCGGAGCGCGGCGGCTGCACACGGTCATGGAAAGGCTTCTGGAAGAAGTGAGTTTCAACGCACCAGACCTTGGCGCGATTCGAGTCACGATCGATGAAAAGTTCGTGCGCGACCGGCTCGAAGATCTCGTCGAAGACGAAGACCTGTCGCGGTACATCTTGTGATGCACGTGACCATGTGAGCCAGGAGTGCGGCCCCAGGATGGGGTCGCGCGACGCCGCAGAAGCTTTGGCCGCAGGCCAACGCGCAGCCAGGAGTGCGGCCCCAGGATGGGGTCGCACGACGCCGCAGAAGCTTTGGCCGCAGGCCAACGCGCAGCCAGGAGTGCGGCCCCAGGATGGGGTGGCACGACGCCGCAGGCGAATCCGCAGGATTCGCCCGCCAGTCAGGAGTCGAGAGGATCGAGATGGCCGAAGAGGCGACCCGAGTACTCGTCGTCGATGACGAGCGTTTTTTTCGAGAGGCGATTTGCGACGCACTTCGAGACGCATCGATCGATTGCATCACCGCGGAGCGAGAAGAGGACGCCTTCGGACTCGCCAGACGGCCTGAGGTGGGCGTCGTCATCCTCGATATCGGGGCGCCCGGAGTCGGCAGACTCGATCTATTGCGCAGTCTGGGTGCCGAGCGGCCCGGGTTGCGCGTGATCGTGCTTTCGGCACAGGTGGATCACGATCGTGTGCTCGAGGCGCTGCGCCTCGGAGCCTGTGACTATCTCGCGAAGCCACTTCACAACGAAGAACTCGTGCTCGCGGTTCGTCGAGCCCTGTTGAGTTCGGGAATGCACGCGAGTTGGGAATCGCTCTGCTCGCGACTCGCCGTGCTCAAATCCCGGTTGGCAGAACTGGCGAGCGAATCGGAAGCCGGTGAGTCGGAATCTTCTCTCGCCGATCGAATGGCGCTCGCGGTGGCGGATGTGCTCGGCGCATCCAGGGCTTCGCTGATGCTTCTCGAGGGCGATTCTGGCCCACTCCGGGTCGCCGGAGCAACCGGTTGCGATATCGAACCGGCGGAAATGGATCCCGTGGAGATCGGATCGGGCGTGGCGGGCTGGGTACTCGACGAGGGCAGGGCTCTCGTCGTCTCGAATGTCGGCGATCACGAACGCTTCGCCGATCGAGTCGTCGATGGCCGGTATCGATCGGGCGCGTTTGCGATAGCGCCGGTCAAGAGTGACGGGAAGCCGATTGGTGTCGTGTGTGCGACAGAACGTGGAGACGGGGAGTCGTTTGGCTCTCAGGATCTCAGCTTGCTGCAGATTCTGGCACTACAGATCGGCCCGCTAATCGCGCGATTGCGTACCCGAGGCGCAACCGATGCTGCGGCGGATCGGGATCGGAGTGAGCCCGAACCGCAGATCGCGGCGGACCCGACACCGGCTGGTATCCCGGTCGCGGATACCAGCGCTTTCGAAGACGCGGAGTTGGCCCGTGCCATTTGCGACGTGCTCACCGCCGAGGTCGATCCCGACCGGGTGATCAGCGCGTCGCTCGCGGCGGTTTCGACTCGGGTGCCGGCCGCTCCGGTTTCGCTTTACCTGCTCGGATCGAATGGCCAGGAGTTGATTCTCGAAAGCCAGTGTGAACGCGCCGGACATGCAGATCGGGAGAGATTGCCGGTCGACTCTGGGCTCACGGGTGTCGTGGTCCAAACCGGCCGGCTGGTGGCAACAGACGCGCCTGATCGGGATCCTCGCTTCGATCCGGAGGTCGACACTCCCGAATGCGGCGAGGTCAGCCCCCTGCTCTGCGTTCCCGTTCGCTTTCGCAACAAGACGATGGGCGTGATGCGCGTGTTCCTGGAAAACGGAGTTCCGGCCTCCGCGAGAACCGGCGAAATCCTCGCGGCGGCGATCTCGGCGGCGGTCCGCAACGCAACCCTGTACCGCGGTCTGCTCGATTGCGTAGACGACGTCGCAAAAGCCCGCCGCAACAACCGAGCTCAGGCGTAGGAGCGCGATCCCAGAATGGGATTGCGTTCCTACGCGGAAGCTTTGGCCGGAGGCCAACGCGCAGCCAGGAGCGCGATCCCAGAATGGGATTGCGTTCCTACGCGGAAGCTTTGGCCGGAGGCCAACGTGCAGCCAGGAGCGAAACCCCGGGACGGGGTTTTGCGACGCCGCAGAAGGTCTCCCGCGGCGTCATTCGGATTTTTCCGCCAGAGCACCTATGATCGCCGGCTTCCGATGAAGGCTCTGATCGACAAGGCTGAGGTGCTGATCGAGGCGCTGCCCTATATGCGGCGCTTCTACGATCAGACCATCGTGATCAAATACGGCGGGAGCGCAATGAGCGAGCCCGACCTGCGCGCGTCGTTTGCGATCGACGTGGTCCTGCTCAAGTACATCGGGCTCCGTCCGGTGATCGTGCACGGCGGTGGACCGCAGATCGGCGAGACCCTGGTTCGGCTGGGCATCGAATCCAGCTTTGTCGACGGCCTTCGCATCACCGATGATGCGACGATGGAAGTCGTCGAGATGGTGCTTGGCGGAAAGGTCAACCCAGAAATCGTCGCGCTGGTCGAGCAGGGTGGTGGGCGCGCGATCGGGCTCACCGGTGGTGACGGCGCAATGATTCGAGTCACGAGACGCCTCCACGAAGATCGCGATCTCGGCCGCGTCGGAGAGGTCGTCTCGGTTGATCCCGAAGCCATTGCGTCGGTTGCGGATGCTGGTTTCGTCCCCGTGATCGCTCCGATCGGGGTGGATGCAGACGGCGTTACCCACAACGTGAACGCCGATGAGGCTGCGGGCGCGATCGCGTGCGCACTGCACGCCGAAAAATTCATCCTGTTGACGGATGTCGAGGGGGTGAAGGACGAGGAGGGGCGCGTCGTCAACAGACTCGGCACAGAAGAGGCTCGCAAGCTGATCGAAGTCGGGACGATCAACAAAGGCATGATTCCGAAAGTCCGCTGCTGCATCGAAGCGTTGGAGGGTGGAGTCTCCAGCGCGACGGTTCTCGATGGTCGAGTGCTTCACGCGGTGCTTCTCGAAATCTTCACCGACGGTGGCGTCGGCACCTTGATCACGCGCTGAAATGCCCAAGGACTTCCTCACACTCGCCGATTGGAGCGCCGAAGAGTTGCTCGCGTTGCTCGATCGCGCGCGAGAACTCAAGGAGCTTCGCCAGCAGTCGACCAAGCATCAGACGTTGCCAGGTCGCGTACTCGCGATGTTCTTCGAAAAACCCTCGCTGCGGACACACGTCACCTTCGAAGCGGGCATGACGCAGCTCGGAGGGCACGCGATCCTGCTTCGACCCGAACAGGTCGGGATCGGAACCCGAGAATCTCCGCAGGATGTCGCGAACAACCTGTCGTGCTGGGTCGACGGTATCGTCGCGCGAACCTTCAGTCACGCGTTGGTCGAGGAACTCGCTCGGTTTGCGCGCATCCCGGTGATCAATGGGCTCACGGATCTGCTTCACCCCTGTCAGGTCATGGCAGACCTCCAGACCATCGCCGAGAAGTGCGAGTTGAAGACCGCAGTCATCGCCTACCTGGGCGACGGCAACAACATGGCGCACTCGCTGATCCTCGGAGCGTCGGTACTCGGTCTCGAACTGCGCCTCGCCACGCCCGCGAGTCACCGTCCCGCGCTGCGCGTGAGACGTCAGGCCGACGAACTCGCTGCGGCGAGCGGGGCAAAGATCAGCTGGTCCGAAGACCCCGCCGAAGCCGTTCGCGGAGCGAACTTCGTCTACACCGATAGCTGGGCCAGCATGGGGCAAGAGGACGAGCGAGAACTCCGAAAGAAGATCTTCCGCCCCTTCCAGCTGAACGCGGAGCTTCTCGGGCGGGGCGAGGATGCCTACGCGATGCACTGCCTGCCCGCCCACCGGGGTGAAGAAATCACCGACGAGGTGCTCGACGGAGACCGAAGCCTCGTCCTCGTCCAGGCCGAGAATCGGCTTCACGCCCAGAAGGCGATTCTCGAGCAGTTGCTCGGCCCCTCGCGCTGAGGCCACTTTACCCCGCCCAAGGTGCGTCGAGCCTCGACGGCGCCCGGGGCTCTCGCCCGTTTTCGACCGCCTCGCGTGAGGATTTCGGCCGGGTTTCCCCGCGGGTAAATCCCGATCGGTGTCGTCCGGCAGCCAGATCGCGCAGGTCGGCGTGCCCCCACAGGGTTTTCGCCGTGGCGCTCAGCTTTTGACACCCGCAGGCCGATGGGAACGAGTGCGGGGCCGCCTCTTGGACCCCGAGGGGGATCGATGCATTCGGTGGACGGTTCCGAGCGGGAGCGGCGCATTCCGCGGCTCGCCTCCAGCTGGGATCCATCCAACCTGCGGCTGAGTCCCGAGGAGGGATTCTTGCTTTCTCGTATCGACGGCCACACGTCGTGGACATTGCTGCGCCAAATCGGCGGGATCGCTCCCGAAGAGGTGGATCGCTGCATCGAGCATTGGCTGTCCGAAGGCGTCGTCGTGATCGAGGAAGGCAAAGCCGACCGCGCGGAAGTCTCGGCGCAGGTCGCGGAACCCAAGCCCGAAGCGGGCCCGGTCGACTACACGTCGGATCTGCGCATCGATTCCTCGCTTGACATCACGCCCGAACTGCAGGCGCAGGTTCTAGAATTCGAGGCATCCCTCGACAAGCCCTACTTCGAGTTGCTCGGCGTCCCCCGCGATGCGGACGCCAAGCAAATCAAGCGAGCCTACTTCTGCCTGTCGAAGGTCTACCACCCGGATCGTTACTTCAGAGCGAGGCTCGGCGATTACTCGGCGCGCCTCGAGCGGATCTTCCGGAAGCTCGTCGAGGCCTACGAGCTGCTGTCGGATCCCACCACCCGGGCTGAGATCGAACGGACGATGGGACCGATGCCCGAGCCCGAACCGGTCGCCGAGGCTAGCGAGGCGGGCGCTGAGCCGAAGTGGAAACTTCCGCCCCGTAAGCTCACCAAGCGACAAACCCTCGAGCGTCTGCGCAGACACTTTCGGATTCCCCCGCAGATTCTCGCCGAGCGCAAGCTCAAGGCGAGCCAATTTTTCGAGGTGGCGATGGTCGCGGTAAAACGGGAGCGCTGGCACGAGGCGGCGCCGAGCTTGCGCCTCGCCATTGCCTTCGACCCCTGGAACGAAGAGTACCGCACGCGTTTCTCGGACATCCTCTCACACCACTACGAGCAGCAAGCGGCCAAGCTTCTCGATTCGGACGGCGGCGAGATCAATTCGGCCGACAAGAACGAAGCGCTGCGCCTGCTGGAAGAGGTCTTGATCCACCGGCCAGCGGATCCCGAAGCCAACCATCGGGCGGCGCTGCTGGCCCTGGACATCCGCGAGTTGGAGCGTGCCACAGAGTACGCGGAGGCTGCCTGCGAGCTGTGTCCCGAGTCCGCCGAGAAGCGGCTCACCCTCGCACGGATACTTTGCGCCAACGGGTTGCGCGAGAAGGCGAAATCGGTTTTGACAGAGGCTGCACGGTTCGATCCGAAAAATGAGGAAGTACAGGCAGAGATTCAGAAGCTGCGGCGCCCGCGCCGTTCAGCTAAAGCCGGAGGCATGTGATGGGACGCGTAATTGGTATCGATCTTGGCACGACAAACTCGTGTGTGGCAATGATCGATCAGGGAAAGCCGACCGTCATACCCAACACGGGTGGCTACAAGACGACGCCATCGATGTTCGCGATTTCGCCGGACGGAAAACGGCTGGTCGGGCATCTCAGCAAGCGCCAGGCGATCACGAACCCCGAAAATACTCTGTACGCCACCAAGCGCTTGATCGGACGCCGATTCGACTCTCCCGAAGTACAGAAGGCGATGAACCTGTGTCCCTTCAAGATCGTGCGGGGAGAAAACGACGACGCGCGCCTGGAGATTGCTGGCAAGGTATTCACCTGTCCCGAGATCATGGGTGTAATCGTCCGGGAAATGAAGCGAGTCGCCGAAGAATATCTCGGTGAGCCCGTGACGCAGGCAGTGATCACGGTTCCCGCCTACTTCAATGACTCCCAACGACAATCCACAAAGGATGCCGGAAAGATCGCGGGTCTCGAGGTGCTGCGAATCATCAACGAGCCGACCGCCGCTGCTCTCGCGTACGGGATTGGTGAAGAGCGAGAGGAAAAGATCGCCGTGTACGACCTGGGTGGTGGAACATTTGACATCTCGATTCTGGAACTCGGGAGTGGCGTCGTCGAAGTGCTGGCTACTGCTGGAGATACCTTCCTCGGAGGCGAGGATTTCGACCGCCGCCTCGTCTCTCACGTATTGAAGGAATTCCAGGAAACCGACGGCATCGATCTGAGCAATGATCTGATGGCCCTGCAGCGCCTCAAGGATGCCTGTGAAAAAGCGAAGTGCGATCTCTCTTCGCTGAACGTTACCGAGATCAATCTGCCCTTCATTGCGAACGACGAGGGTGGCGCACGCCACCTGAACATAGAAGTGACGCGGGAAACCCTCGAGGAGCTAGTCGGCGACATCGTTCACAAGACGATGGATGCGGTGCAGCAGTGCGTCACGGATGCGGGGTTGGCGCCTGCCGATATCGATCAGATCGTGCTGGTTGGTGGGCAGACTCGCATGCCGCTCGTGCAACAGTGCGTCACCAATTTCTTCAAGAAGCCGCCGCATAAGGGCGTGAATGCCGATGAAGTGGTGGCGATGGGTGCCGCGATCCAGGCCGACATTCTCGACTCACACGACGAAAGCCTTCTGCTGCTCGACGTAACCCCGTTCTCCTTGGGAATTGGAACGTTCGACGGACAATTTGCACCGCTGATCCTCCGGAACTCGACAGTTCCGACCCGAAAATCTCACATGTTTACGACGACGCGAGAAGATCAAACCGCGGTGAAGATCCGGGTTCTGCAGGGAGAGAGCAATCAATCCGACGAGAACCATCTGCTCGGTGAGTTCGTACTTACTGAAATTCCCATGGCGAAGGCGGGAGAGCCCGAGATCGAAGTTTCATTTGAAATCGATTCCGACGGCATCGTGAATGTCTTCGCGCGCGACGTGGCAACGGAACGTGAGCAGAGTATCACGGTCAACTCGGCCGGTACTCTATCGGAAGAGGAAATAGCGCAGATCATCCAAGAGAACGAAGAGCATGAACTCCCCCAGTAGAGTTTTCAGAGTAAGGCTGAGTCGGCTGTTCGCGGTCGAAGCCCATCGGCATTGCGCGATCGGGATGTGTCGATGAGCAGCCGTTCGCTGCTCGATTACCTGGACGCGCCGATCCTGGTGGGTGATCCCGACGGGCGGGTGGTCCACCTGAATCCGTCCTTCGAGTCCCGCTTTCAGATTTCGTTGGATCAGGCTCGTGGTAAGGAGCTGGCCACACTCTTCGAAGGAGGTACGCGCGAGGCGGTTCTGGGGGCAGTGGCGGATGTCTGCGGCGGCGCTGGCTCTGTTCGCTTTCTGTTGCGCGAAGGGGGTTGCGGCTACTGGGCGATCGCCTCGCCGATTTCGGCGGAGGACAACCGCGTCGGTGTCGTGATTCTGATGACTGTCGAGCTCAGCAGCGATCGCCGAATGGTCGAGTGCGCGAAACAAATCCAGGAGCCACTCGAGGAACTCGCCCGATGTCTCGGCGAGTTCTCCGAGCAGGTCGGGGGCCGCCGAGCCGAGCGCTATCGCCTGATGCTGGAGGACATCGCCAACGCGGTCGAGCTCTTGCGGAAGCGGGCCGGAGAACTCCAGAGCCTGCTCCCGGGTGCTTCCTCGATCAATCCCTGAACCAGCCCATCGACATTGCGTGTGACCTCGGCGGAAGCTTCGGTAGACTGCCCGGCCGGAGGCGTCGCCCATGTCTGCAAAACGTCAAGTGAAGAGGGTCTGCCTGGCTTATAGCGGTGGTCTGGATACTTCTGTGATCCTCCACTGGCTGATTCACAGCTACGGATGTGAGGTCGTGGCTTATACGGCAGACGTGGGTCAGGAAGAGGAACTCACCGGGCTCCCGGAGAAGGCCATGCAGACGGGTGCGGTCGACTGTGTGGTCCGCGATCTGCGCGAAGAGTTTGTGCGCGACTTCGTGTTTCCCGCGATCCGCGGAGGGGCGATCTACGAGGGCAGCTACCTGCTCGGTACCGCTCTTGCGCGACCGCTGATCGCAAAACACCACGCTGAGGTCGCTCTTGAAACCGGCTGCGATACGGTTGCCCACGGAGCGACCGGAAAAGGCAATGATCAGGTTCGGTTTGAACTCGCGTTCCGAGCCCTCGCTCCCGAACTCCACATCATCGCGCCGTGGCGCGAGTGGGACATCCGATCGCGGTCCGACTGTTTCGCGTACTGCAAAAAGTACGGAATCCCGGTGACGGCAACACTCGAAAAACCCTACTCGATCGATCGCAATCTGATGCACATTTCGTACGAGGGAGGGGTTCTCGAAGACCCCTGGTGCGAGCCCGATGAATCGATGTTCATCATGACGAAGCCCCCCGAGGAGGCGCCGGACATGCCTTCCGAGATCGTAATCGCTTTCGAACACGGAACGCCGGTGTCGATCGATGGGGAAACGCTCTCGCCCGCCCAATTGCTGCACCAGCTCAATGTGCTTGCCGGGGAACACGGCGTGGGTCGGGTAGACATGGTCGAGAATCGCTTCGTCGGTCTCAAATCTCGCGGTGTCTACGAGACACCCGGTGGTACAGTCCTGCATTGTGCGCATCGCGCCATCGAATCGATCACCCTCGATCGCGATGTGATGCACGAGCGCGACCGACTCTCGCCCCGCTATGCGGAGCTGATCTACAACGGGTTCTGGTACTCGCCGGAGATGAAGGTTCTTCGGGCCCTGATGGAGGCGTCTCAAGAGAACGTGACCGGCGAGGTCCGGGTGTCGCTCTACAAGGGCAATGTCCGGGTTACCGGAAGACGCTCTCCGGTGTCTCTCTACGACGCCGCACAATCTTCGTTCGAGGATGCGGGCCCCGAGGACACCTACGATCAGCGCGACGCGACCGGGTTCATCCGGCTCCAGGGGCTCCGGCTGCCGAAGCTCTAGCCGGCATTCGCAGTTTTTTGGCTCGAACCCCACAGCAGCCCAGGGGCGAGGGCGATGCGCTTACGGAGCAGGAGGCCAGAGAGCATCGCGCTCAAATCCCGTGTCGCACGACGCTCTCGGACTTCGACGCGGCGGCGAAGGTGGGCTAGAGCGTCGGTCGGGGAGGGACGGTCTTGCGCAGTGACCACGCGGGGCGGCGCTGGAGGTCTGTCTTGCCGCCGAGTGATCCTGGGCGGGTCTTTTTGCCTACAAGTGGATCGCCCCTCAAGCGCGCAGCTCCGACCGCCGATTTTGGGGGTGGAGGAGGGTGAGATGAGCGCTGGGCCCCACGCGCCCGCCCGCGTCGTCGTCGTAGACGACGATCGCCTGATTCGCGAGATGGTGCGGGACGCCATTGGCAAACGCGCCCGCGTCGAGTGCTGCGACTCGTCAGAGGCGGCCCTCGAAGCCCTGCACCGCGAGCCCGCGGAACTGATCGTCTCGGATCTCAGCATGCCAGGCCTTTCCGGGATCGAGCTTCTCGAAGAGGTTCGGCGCACCTATCCCGCTACCGATTTCATCTTGCTGACGGGCAACGCGACGATCGAGAGCGCGGTTGGCGCGTTGCGAATGGGAGCCGTCGATTATCTCACCAAACCGATCAACAGCGATGAACTCGCGCTCGTGGTGGAGCGCATTCTCGCACAGCACCGCCTGCTCGAGGAAAACGAGAAGCTGCGGGAAAACCTGCTCACGGTGGAGTCCTGCAGGAATCTCATTCGCTGCCTCGAGCCCGCTGAGATCTACACGAATTCGCTCGACTTGCTGCTTCAGCATCTTCCGCGTCAGCGCGGGCTCGCTCTCTTTCATCGCCGCTCAATTCCGACCGATGGCATCGCTTTTCGGGGTTTTCTCGAACTGGAGGCGCGAGCCCTTCGAGAAGCTCTGGTCGGTGACAAGCCGATCGACATCGATTCGATTCCGCGCGTCGAAGTTCTCACCGAAGGACCACTTCACAATACCCTGCGCGATGTGGAAATCGAGTGCGAAACGGTGGCTGTGGTTCCGCTGCGCGGTAGCGACAAGGAGATCGGCGCCTTGTGGTTGTTCGAAGACGGTCGACCCTTCGGGCCCGGAGAACTCGACCGCGCGAAGCTGATCGCCGGACACGCTGGACTCGCTCTTCGCAACGCCGAGCGATACAACGAGGCGAAGGACCGAGCGTTCATCGATGATGTGACGGAGGTCTACAACGTACGCTACCTGCTGCAGGCCACAGACCGCGAGATTCACCGCGCCGATCGCTATGGCAATCCAATGACGGTCTTGTTTCTCGATCTCGACCGCTTCAAACTGGTGAACGATCAATACGGGCATCTGGTTGGTTCGCGCGCACTTCGCAGGCTCAGCGAAGTGCTCTTGACCTGCATTCGCCAGGTTGACACTTTGGCGCGTTATGGCGGCGACGAATTCACGATCCTGCTCCCCGATACGCCGCACGATGTCGCACTCGACATCGCCGAACGTATCCGCAAACTGGTGGAGGAAACGTTGTTCGAAGCGGGCCGGGACACGCCGTTCCGTTTGAGCATCAGCATCGGCGTCGGGACGTTTCCCCAGCACGGCCGGGACAGGGCCAGCCTGCTCGACGTCTCCGACAAGGCGATGTACCGCGCCAAATCGCTGGGTCGAAACTGCGTCTGCTCCGCGGCGGACCTCTGAGTTCGAGATCGGCCCTCGGGCCGGAGGCTCATTGACAATGGACGCTCCGCTCTGCTAAGCAAGTCCGCGTTTTCACTCGACTTTTCTATTGAATTGCGAGACTCGAGGAGCGCGGTGACGCGAGCGAGTTCCGAACTCGACCGGATGGGGAGCCTGCGCCGCAGCCACGCGTGCGGCGCGGTGAGCGCTGCCGATGTGGGCAGCGAGGTCGTCGTCGCGGGCTGGGTGCAGCGCCGGCGCGACCACGGCGGCGTGATCTTCGTCGACCTCCGCGACCACCAGGGGCTCGTTCAAGTCGTGTTCCGACCCGAAGAGTCGGCCGACAGCCACGAACGAGCCGGAGAGCTCCGCTCCGAGTACGTGATCCTCGCGCGCGGAACCGTTCAGCGGCGGACTCCGGACACCGTCAACCCCAAGATGGCCACGGGCGAGATCGAAGTGGTTGCCCAGGAGGTGCGCCTGCTCAATCGCGCGACACCTCCGCCTTTTCCGTTGGAGGACAACCCCGGCGTCGATGAGTCGACCCGGCTGCGGTATCGGATCCACGATCTCCGCAGGTCGCCACTGCAGCGAAACCTGCGCATCCGCCACGAGCTCTATCAGGTAACCCGCCGGATTCTCTGTGAACAGAATTTTCTCGAGATCGAGACGCCGATGCTCACGAAGTCGACCCCCGAAGGAGCCCGCGACTTCCTGGTTCCCAGTCGGCTTCAGCCGGGCGAGTTCTACGCCTTGCCGCAATCACCGCAGATCATGAAGCAGCTCCTGATGGTCGCCGGCCTCGACCGTTACTTCCAGATCGTCCGCTGCTTTCGCGACGAGGATCAACGCGCCGACCGGCAGCTCGAGTTCACCCAGATCGATCTCGAGATGTCTTTTGTCGGTGTAGAAGACGTGCTCGCCGTTCTCGAAAAGTTGACTGCCGGTGTTTTTCAACAGGTGATCGGAGTCGAAACGCAACGACCCTTCTCGCGGATCTCCTACGCAGAAGCGCTCGCGCGTTTCGGATCGGACCGTCCGGACACCCGGATCCAGCTCGAGCTCGTCGACCTGAGCGAAGCCTTTCGGGAGAGCGGTTTTCGGGCATTCCGCAGCGCGATCGACGCCGGTGGCATCGTGAAATGCCTGCCGATCCACGACGCCCAGGAGCTGGGCCGCGGAGCCGTGGATCGCCTCGAGAAATTCGTCAAAAAAGAGCTGGGTGCGAAGGGTCTCGCGTGGATCCGGGTCGCTGAAGACGGTTCCTGGCAGTCTCCGATCGTGAAATTCTTCTCTGATGCAGAACGCGCGGCGATCATGGAGCGAACCGGCGCCCGACCGGGATCACTGCTGTTCTTTCAGGCCGATGAAGCGAATCGCGCCAACGGGGTACTCGCCCGCCTCCGCACGGATCTCGGACGCCAGCTCGGGCGAGTGGACGAACGACCCTGGGACGTGCTCTTCGTCGTCGACTTTCCGATCTTTCAGCGAGACGATGACGGTGGGCTCACCTACGTACACCAACCCTTCGTTGCGCCGATCGATGAGGACATTCCGCTGCTCGCAACGGCGCCCGAGCAGGTGCGTGGAACGCACTACGACGTGGTCGTCAATGGCGTCGAACTCGGCTCGGGCAGCCTGCGCAATCATCGCTCGGACGTTCAGCGGCGCATTTTCGAGATCATGGGGTATTCGAAACAGGCGGCTGAATCGCGCTTTGGCTTCCTGCTCAATGCCCTCGACGCGGGCGCGCCACCCCACGGAGGCTTTGCGTACGGGCTCGACCGTTGGGTCATGGTGCTGGCGGGCGTAGACAACCTGCGCGATGTGATCGCATTCCCGAAGACCCAGCGCGGTCAGGATCTGCTGATGGACGCACCCACGGTGGTCGAGCCGGAACAACTCGATGAACTCCAGCTCCGCCTCGCTCCGCCCCCGAAGCGAGGTGGATGACTCAACCCTCCATCGTCTCTTCCATCGCTGCCCGGGATGGCGAAGTTCGACAAGGATTGCTTATATCAACTCCCCCCATGACGACTTACACCCATCTAGAACCCCCTGCTTTCGGAACCAAGATCACTCGGGATGCAAACGGCAACCTGAGTGTCCCAAATAACCCCATAGTCCCCTTCATCGAAGGTGACGGAATCGGGCCCGACATCTGGGCCGCGTCGGTTCGGGTCTTCGACGCCGCGGTTGCGGCGGCCTATGGCGGTGAGCGCGAGATTGCCTGGTACGAGATTTACGCGGGCGAGAAGGCCAACCAGGTCTACGGGCCGGACACCTGGCTTCCCGACGACACCATCAACGCAATCCTCGATTACAACCTCGCGATCAAGGGGCCGCTGACGACGCCCGTCAGCGGGGGGATTCGATCGATCAACGTGCGCCTGCGCCAGGTGCTCGATCTCTACGCTTGTGTGCGCCCGGTTCGCTGGTACGAGGGGGGTCCGTCACCGATGGCGGAACCCGGCAAGCTCGATGTGGTGATTTTTCGCGAGAACACGGAGGACGTCTACTCCGGGATCGAGTTCGAGCAGGGGACACCTGAAGCCAGCAAGGTGATCGAGTTCCTCAATCGCGAAATGGGTCACTCGGTTCGCGAAGATTCGGGCATCGGCATCAAGCCGATGAGCGTGTCGGGCACCGAGCGCCTCGTTCGCCGGGCGATCCAATACGCGCTCGACCACGGCCGCGAGAGCGTCACGCTGGTCCACAAGGGCAACATCATGAAGTTCACCGAGGGGGCCTTCCGAGATTGGGGCTACGCGCTGGCGAAGCGGGAATTTCGCGATCAGATCGTCACAGAAGAGGAACTCTGGGACGACCTGGAAGGGAAGCTCCCGGCCGGCAAGGTCTTGATCAAGGACAGGATCGCCGACGCGATGTTCCAGCAACTGATGTTGCGGCCGGATGAATACGAGGTGCTCGCGGCGCCCAACTTGAATGGTGACTATATCTCCGACGCCTGCGCGGCCCAGGTCGGTGGGCTCGGGATTGCACCGGGAGCCAACATCGGCGATCGCGCGGCGCTCTTCGAGGCGACCCACGGAACGGCGCCCAAATATGCGGGCCAGGACAAAGTCAACCCCGGTTCCGTGATACTGTCAGGCGTGATGATGTTCGAGTATATGGGCTGGAACGAAGCAGGAGAATTGATCGAACGCGCCATCGAATTGGCAATTGAGCAAAAGCGCGTGACCTACGATTTCGAGCGTCAAATGAAAGGAGCCACCCTGGTCTCGTGCAGCGGGTTCGGCGACGTACTGATCGAAAACATCGACGGAATCTAGCAGTCCGGCCCTGTCGGCCGGAACCAATCCAACGGAGAAACTCCCCATGCGCAACAAGATTGCTTTGATCGGTGGCGGAAACATCGGCGGCGTGCTCGCCGAGCAGATTGCATACCGCGAACTCGGTGACGTCGTCATCTTCGACGTCGTCGAAGGGCTTCCCCAGGGCAAGGCCCTCGACATGGCCGAGGGCGCTCCGATCATGGGATCGGACGCCAAGATCAGCGGCACGAATAGCTACGAGGGCATCGCCGGTGCGGATGTCGTGATCATCACGGCCGGCCTGGCCCGCAAGCCCGGTATGTCCCGCGACGATCTGCTGGCCACGAATCTCAAGATCATGAGGCAGGTCGCTGAGGGGGTTCGGGATCACGCGCCCGACGCCCATGTAATCGTGGTCTCCAACCCACTCGACGCGATGGTCTACACCTTCAAACAGATCTCCGGTTTTCCCAAGAATCGCGTGGTCGGAATGGCTGGCGTGCTCGACTCGACGCGTTTCCGAAGTTTCGTCGCCTGGGAACTTGGCGTCTCCGTCGAAGACGTGACGGCTCTGGTGCTCGGCGGACATGGCGACACCATGGTGCCGCTTGTCGGTTACTGCACGGTCGCGGGGATCCCCGTGAGTCAACTGCTTTCGGCCGAGAAGATCGACGCAATCGTAAAGCGCACCAAGGGAGCGGGCGGCGAGGTCGTCGCGCTGCTCAAGACTGGCTCGGCGTTCGTTTCTCCCGCCAATTCGGCGATCGAGATGGCCGAGTCGATTCTCAAGGACAAGAAGCGGGTCCTGGCGTGTGCTTGCCTCTGTGAAGGGGAGTACGGGGTCGATGGACTGTACGTGGGTGTCCCCTGCGTGCTCGGCGCGGGCGGTGTCGAGAGGATCATTGAAGTGGATCTGAATGCCGATGAACGGAAGATGTTCGATGCCTCGGTCGAACACGTCCGGACGCTCGTCGAACAAATCCAGCTGTGAACGTCCACGAATACCAGGCAAAAGAGTTGTTGCGCGAGTACGGCGTGCCGGTTCCGGCCGGCGCGCTGGCGACGACGCCCGCCGAGGCAGAGGTTGCAGCCCGCGCCTTGCCGGGCGACGTCGCCGTGGTGAAGGCACAGGTTCACGCGGGTGGGCGCGGCAAGGCGGGTGGCATCAAGTTCGCCAAGTCTGCGAACGAGGCCAAGCACCTCGCGAGCGAGATTCTCGGCATGACGCTGCGCTCACACCAGACGGGCCCCGAGGGCAAGGTCGTCCGCAAGGTCTACGTCGAAGCGGGCTCGGAGATCGAGTCGGAGCTCTACCTGGCGGTGGTGCTGGATCGATCCTCAGAGAAGTTGGCGATCATCGCGTCCACCGAGGGTGGAATGGAGATCGAAGAGGTTGCGGAGCGGAGCCCGGAAAAGATTCTCACGGTACCCGTCGATCCCAATGTCGGGCTCGCCGCGTATCAGGTGCGCGAGATCGGATTCAGCCTCGGTTTCGAGATGGACCGGATCGCGAAACTCGATCCGTTCCTTCGGGCGCTCATGCAGCTCTTCGTCGAGAAGGATGCTTCGCTGGTCGAGATCAATCCGCTCGTCGTCACCGTGGACGGTGATCTGATCGCACTCGACGCGAAGCTCGGTTTCGACGACAACGCGCTGTATCGCCACCCGGAGATCGCGGAGCTTCGCGATCCCGACGAAGAGGATGCGCGCGAGCGCGAGGCCAGAGAGATCGACCTCGCCTACGTGGGCCTCGATGGAAACATCGGCTGCATGGTCAACGGAGCCGGACTCGCGATGGCGACCCTCGACGTAATCAGTGTCTGCGGCGGTAATCCGGCCAACTTCCTCGATGCCGGGGGTGGGGCCGACAAGGACAAGGTGCGCGATGCGTTCAAGTTGATCCTCCGCGATCCCAAGGTGAAGGCGATCCTGGTGAACATCTTCGGCGGGATCGTGCGTTGTGACCTGATCGCCGAGGGTGTCGTCGCTGCTGCGAGCGAACTTGGCCTCGAGGTGCCGCTGGTCGTGCGACTGCAGGGCAACAGCGCCACGGAGGGGCGCGCGATTCTCGCCAGCTCTGGGTTGGACATCACGCCCGTCGAGACCTTGCGAGAGGCGGGTGAGGCTGCCGTGGCGGCAGCCGGCGGCCGGGGCAGGTAGCGGTGTCGATCCTCTGTGACAAATCAACCAAGCTTCTCGTCCAGGGCCTCGGTCGAATGGGTCGGCTTCACGCGAAACTCTCGATCGAATACGGCACCCAGGTCGTCGGAGGCGTCGCGCCCGGTAAGGGCGGACAGCTGATCGACGGGATTCCCGTCTTCGACACCGTGTGCGAAGCGGTGAAGCACACCGGAGCCAATGCGTCGGTAATCTTCGTTCCGCCGCCCGGAGCGGCGGACGCCGTACTCGAAGCCGCGGCTGCGGGGCTCGACCTGACCGCCTGCATCACCGAGGGAATTCCCGCGCTCGATATGCTGCGCGCCAAGCGGGCGCTCGCGGGGTCTCCGATGCGGCTGATCGGCCCGAACTGCCCCGGGGTGGTCACGCCCGAGCAGTGCCGCATTGGCATCATGCCCGCCCAGATCACACGGCCGGGCCCGGTCGGGGTCGTTTCGCGCTCGGGGACGCTCACCTACGAGGCGGTGGACCAACTCTCGCGGCTCGGCATTGGCCAGACGACCTGCCTCGGAATCGGCGGCGACCCGATCGTCGGAACGACCTTCATCGACGCTCTCGCCTTGTTCGAGGCGGATCCCGAAACCAAGGCCATCGTGATGATTGGTGAGATCGGCGGTTCCGCCGAGGAAGAGGCCGCCGAGTTCATCAAGGGGCAGATGAAGACGCCCGTCGTGGCCTTCATCGCGGGCCAGAATGCGCCGCCCGGCAAGCGAATGGGCCACGCGGGCGCGATCATCTCGGGCGGCAAGGGGCGGGCCAGCGACAAGATGGCCGCTCTAACGGCCGCCGGGGTGGTGGTATCGCGCTCGCCCGCGGAGATCGGAACCACGCTCGCCGAGAGCGTTCCCGGATTGAGCCGCTAGCCGGCGAATCCTGCGGATTCGCTTTGCGGCGTTGCGCGACCCCATTCATGGGACCGCGCTCCTGGCTGCGCGTTGGCCTGCGGCCAAAGCTTTTGCGGCGTCGCGCGACCCCATTCTGGGGCCGCGCTCCTGGCTGCGCGTTGGCCTGCGGCCAAA
>SDBV01003824.1_pt1 | contig 21896 bp, 21 predicted proteins | sample 2277081 | NCBI WGS metagenome assembly SDBV01 (sample SAMN10402039, study PRJNA504765) | marine sediment metagenome | isolation source: marine sediment core GS10_PC15, 223 cmbsf | place: Arctic Ocean: Southern Knipovich Ridge | collected 2010 | reverse complement strand
GAACGCGCCATCGGCCGGGCTGTTGGCTACCTGGCCGACGCGCAGCGAAGCGCCGGCGCGTGGACGCCGCTGTGGTTCGGCAACACGGCAGCGCCCGGCGAGCAAAACCCAACCTACGGCACGACCCGCGTATTGTCCGCGCTATCAGCAGCGGGCACTACGGACGAGCGAGCGAGAGACATGATCGCCCGCGCGACGCACTGGCTGGTTGCTGCCCAAAATACAGACGGTGGGTGGGGCGGTGCTGCCGACGTTCCAGCCTCGATCGAAGAGACCGCCCTTGCGACAATCGCGCTGGCCGACGTGTTGCGACATCATCAGGCCAACGGGCGGACGGACGATGCAATTCATGCGGCGATTTTGCGCGGAGCGGCCTGGCTGGTTGATCGCACCGATCGCGGACGAAACTTCCCGCCCGCGCCGATCGGCCTGTACTTCGCCCGGCTGTGGTATTTCGAAAAACTCTACCCCATCATTTTCACCGTGACCGCGCTCAATCGCGCACATGATCTTTGATCAACAATATGAGTAACGACTCACATTGGCCCACTGGCCGCGAGCGTCCAAGCGAGCGGTTTTTCTCATGAGCGCCTAACCTCGCGTCAGAAACATTCCGCGAGCAAGCAAGTTGCTCGCCCTACGCGACAAATCCTATGGTGTCGGGCAGCGGGGCTTGCTTGCCAAGCCGTGTTGCTGCGATCAGGCATTAATCCTGCGGGAAGATCATCGCCTCGACGAATTCCGTCTGGAAGTTGGGGTCTTGCGATAGTTGGACGTGCTCGGCCTGGCGGGCGAGGTGCTCGGCCTGTTTGCGGGCACGCGTTGAAAGCAGCGCCCATTTCGCCCCGGCCAGCGACGTGTTGCCCACGAAGCGAATGCGGCTGTGATCGACCTGGTGAGGTATGAGCCCGATTCGCTGAGCCCGGCTGCGGCGAATGAAGCTGCCGAACCCGCCTGCGATCAGCACGCGATCCAGATCGCCAGGCTTGAGCCCCGCTCGACGAAGCAATATTTGAATTCCTGCGCGAATCGCGCCGGTCGCCAGTTGCAGTTCGCGGACGTCTCGCTGTGTGATCGAAACCACCTGGCGCCCGACGGCTGAGAGCACGAATTCGCTTTCGCCCTTTGCATCGAGCTGCACTCGCTTTCGCAGCGCCTCGGCCAACGCTGCCGGCAGTTCGTCCGGCGGGAGCATTCGCCCTGTTTCGCCGACGATGCCGGTTTCCAACAGCCCGGCCGCGATGTCCACCAGCCCACTGCCGCAGATGCCGACCGGCTCGACGCCGCCGATTACGCCCAGTTCTACGTCGCCATCGAAGACCACCTTCTCGATCGCGCCTCGCGTTGCGCGCATCCCGCAGGATATCCGCGCGCCTTCGAAAGCCGGCCCGGCCGCCGTCGATGCAGCCCATGCCTTGCCGTCGTTGGCCAGCACGATCTCGCCGTTCGTGCCGATGTCGACCATCAGCATCGGTCCGTCGGCCTCGATCAGTCGCGTGGCCAGCATGCCGGCAACCGCGTCGCCGCCGACGAATCCGCCGATCAGCGGAAAAATGTACGCCCGTCCGCTGTGGTGGATCGGCACGCCCAACTCGGCGGACGTCAGCATAAGCCCCCGGCCGTGGGCGGCTGCGAACGGCAGCGTACCCAACGCCGAAACGTCGATGCCGCACAGCAGATGCTCCATCGTCGTGTTGCCCGAGAAGGCGATTTCGTAGATGTGCTCGCGTGCGACCGACGCCAGCCCGCACAGTTCGTCGATCATCTCGACTACTGCGGTCAGGATCGAATCGCGAAGTTCTTCGAGATTCTCCGGCGAGGCCGACGCATACCCAATGCGCGACAGCACGTCGTCGCCGAAACTGGTCTGCGGGTTCATTCGCGAACACAGCGCGAGATCTTCGCCGCTGGTCAGGTCCAGAAGCGTCGCGGCCAGCGTGGTCGTGCCCACGTCGAACGCCACGCCGTAGCAATGTCCGCTCGTGTCGCCTTGCTCGAAGTCAATCAGCCGGTGGTCGCTAAGCACGGCCGTGCCCGCAAAGCCCCATCGCCGCAGCCGCCTTCGCAGCCGGCGGATCATCGGCAGACTGGTGCGGAACTCGCCTACGCTGCGCTCGAGGCGGATCAGATCGCTGTCGTCGTCGGCCAGCGTTGGCTCGGCAAGCTCGACGAATATTTTGCGGATGGCAGGCAGGACTTCGGCCTGCCCGGCCGAGGATGCGGTCTGGATTTGCTGCTGGCTGGCGAACAGAGAAGTGTCGGGCACGGTGACGGTCGCGTCGGAGCAGACGCGCGTTTCGCACGCCAGCCTCCAGCCGGCCGACAGTTCGCCTTCGGCGAAAAAGTTGCATTCGACGGCAGTCGGCTCGCAGGCGCCGGCTGCTACCTGCACGCGACACTTGCCGCACACGCCCACGCCGCCGCACGACGTGAGGATGGTCAGCCCGGCCCGCCCGGCGGCCTCGAGCATCTTCGTGCCCGGCAGAACGAACACCGCCCGCCCGCTCGGCTGAAATGTCACGCGAACCTGTCTGTCACTCACGGCTTTCTCCGACGCGGGCCTTTACCTGAAACTCCAGCGCCATTGTCCTGATGAGTCAGAGTACAACTCCGCTTCACCTCACGCAAGGGTGGTGGATACTGCTCAAATCGGGGGTGATCCCCAGTGTAACAAGACAATCATCCGGATTGTTTCGATTCGCCTTATTGGCCGCCTTGTGGGATACGCTAGAGGCCTTGGTTGGTGCTTATTCCAGTGGGGGCATGCCGAGGTCATCTCGGATGTCGTTGATTTCTTTCGCGTAGTTTGTCTCCACACCAGCAATTGCCCCGCAAGCCTCATTCTTTGGGATTATCTCCTCTAAGCGAGCCCGCAGGCCCGACAAATCCTCGGCCTCGATGAATGCGGCCAGCATGGCTTCGATCGGCATATCATGAGAATCGTGCATGTGTTCCACGATAGAGTAGCTCGAGAACTGTGTGAGTGTAGACTTATGCTTAAACCTCTCATCAATGTCGCTGATGATTTTGTCGGACTTTTCAGGTACGACTCCACGGATGATGGACTCTGAGTATTCCTTCAGAGTCTCTGTTACATTCTCAAGGCTTGCGAGTTGAAGGGCTAGGGTCTGTAGGGGCCCATCGCTTGACTTTCTTATTAGGAAGTCGGCAAAAAGGCCTGCCCATTGATCTCTCAGCCATGTGGTGATGTCCTCTAACTTCTCAAATTCCCTTGTGAGATTGTTGCGGCGTTGGCCGTGGATGGAATCAAGAAGTCTGAACACATTGATGCTGTCAACGTGAGCATAGGCTATGGAATCGTTGTCTTTGTTCTCCTTGTACGTGACGTACTCAGCAGCGACACCTTTCTCGACGAAGATGAAGATAGGAATGTCAGCGTCACGAGCCGTTTCATATTCCTTCTGAGTGATGGAATTATATTGCTGGTACTGTCGATTCAAGTCCTCAATACTCAAGGAGTTTTGAGAATCGGATGCGGCACTTCCGTATCTACCACCGATGATCAGCACCAAGATTTGACAGTTGCCGATCTCTTTGAAACAAGAATCGTCCAAAGGAATTTCGTGGGAGAATGGAATCTCTCCGCTCTCAAAAAGAACAGGACTATAACCCAATGAATCTATAAAGGATTCAAGGCCGCTGCGGATGTGGCGCAGATCATAGTAGGTCGAACTCACAAATACTCTTGGTTTTGCCATTGATCGATTTCTCCTTCAGATTGCCAAACTCAACATTTGCTCGAACAGAATTTCGTTGAGTCAGGGCCGAAGACCATGCTGTGCGAAATTCGTCATACCGGGACGATTGTCATGCTCAACCGGAAAAGCAAATGATAGGCTAGGGATCTCCCCTGACGTTGAATATTATCGATCCTTTCAGTGGCCATGTCAAGGTTCAGCACCACAAGGCGGCGGCTCATCGAAGGAATCCATTCGCATCCACGAGCTTTGCACGCAGGCCTCTCCTGACATTAAAAAGGCCGCCAAATGGCGGCCTTTTTCGAAATCGGGGCGACTGGATTCGAACCAGCGACCTCTGCGTCCCGAACGCAGCACTCTAGCCAAGCTGAGCTACGCCCCGTTCGATTGTAAAACCGCGCGGCTGCGGGAGTACGCCCGGCCGCGCGGCCGGATAGATAGTTTACCATGCCCGCCCGTCACGTCAAGGCGCAGTCATCGTCAAAAAACTCACCTGATGCCGCACGTACCGTGCCAAGCACAACTCATAATGCACAATAAGAACGTACATAGAATGATGCAAAAAAACCCGGCCGGGCGCGCTGTAAGCCGAGTTCTGTCCCGCCGCCACGCCGGGTCAGCGAAGCGACGGCGAAGGCCATTTGTCTTGACCCAACTTTGCAGTCGGGCTCTTTCCCGTTGGGTGGGAAAAGCGGTCTACCCGCGGCATGGGGCCTGAACCGCACCCTGGGCTAAAAGCCCACGCCGCTGCTTGACCTTACACCCGGTGGGGTTTGCCATGCCGGCGACCTCGCGGCCGCCGCGGTGCGCTCTTACCGCACCATTTCACCCTTACCCCCGAGGGGGCGGTATATTTTCTGTGGCACTTTCCCTATCGGTTCGCGCCGAAGCGGTCGCCGACGGTGGGTGTTACCCATCACCGTGGTTCAGTGGTGCCCGGACTTTCCTCCCTCCGCCCGCAAGGGGCGAAGAGCGGCCTTCCGCGCGCCCGGCCGAATTTATTATACCGCAACCTACTCGCGATGGTTGGCAAATTGTCCAGGGTGTTGGGGGTCAGCCCGGCGGGACGTTGACTTTTGGCCTCCAGCAGTCACAATGGACCCACACGTACTGCCTGGTACTCTCGGTGCGCCTATTACGGAGCAATGTGGCATGGCTGTTGAAGCTCCATCGCCGGACATTCATGAACTGCTCAAAGCGAAGAACTTCGCTGCCTTGAAGTCTGCGCTGGCGGCGATGGAAATCCACGATCTGACCGAACTGGTCGCCTCGCTGGAAGACGAGCAGCAGGGGATCGTTTTAAGCCTGCTGCCGCTGGAAACGGCGACGGAAATCTTCGGCGACTTGCCGCTGGAACACCAGGAAGACCTCTACGCCTCGCTGTCGAGCGAGAAGTTCGCCGCGATTCTCAACGAACTGCCACCCGACGAGCGAACCGACTTCCTGGAGGAACTGCCAGAAGAGATCGCCGAGCGGCTGCTGACCAGCCTGAGCGGTAACGAACAGAAGGTCGCCCTCGACCTGATGGCCTACCCGGAAGAGAGCATCGGGCGGTTGATGACCACCGAGTTCGTGGCCGTTCGCGAAGACTGGTCGGTTGAGCAGGTGTTCCGCCACATCCGCAAAGTTGCGGCGAAGAAGGAAACCGTCAACGTCATCTACGTGGTCGACAAAGACTCGCGGCTGCTGGACGATATCCCGCTGGAAGAACTCGTCCTGGCCGATCCGGACGCCGAGGTAAAGGATCTCATGGACGCCCAGACGCCGCTGTTGCAGGCCTCCGACGATCGTGAGGCGGCGGTGGAAATTTTCAAGAAATACAATGCTGTCGCCCTGCCGGCTATCGACGACAAGGGCGTGCTGGTCGGTATCGTAACCGTGGACGACGTGCTGGACGTGGCCGAAGAGGAAGACACCGAAGACTTCCAGAAAATGTCGGCCGTCACGCCGCTGGAGCACAGCTATTTCGGCACGGGTTTTTTCGGTATGCTCGGCAAACGCCTGCCCTGGCTGGCGATGTTGGCGCTGGTCGAAACGCTGGCGGTGATGGCGCTCGATAGCTACAAGGGCTACCTCGTGATGCTGGGGATGTTTGTCCCGCTGATCAATGCGACGGCCGGCAATACGGGCAACCAGGTCGCGGGGCTGATGATCCGCGGATTCGCCGTGCAGGAAGTTGCCCTGTCGGACTGGTGGCGGGTGCTCGTGCGCGAAATCGGCCGAGGGCTTACGATGGGGCTGCTGCTGGCGGTCATGGCGGTCGCCATCGTGCTCGTTATGGAAAAAGGCAGCGAAAACGCAACGTCGATAGCCATAGCCGTGTCGGCAGCGATGGTCCTGGCCGTTACGCTGGCCAACGTGTGCGGGGCGATGCTGCCGTTCTTCTTCTGCCGCGTGGGCGTAGACCCGGCCGTAACATCAGGCCCGTTTATCGCCTGCCTGATGGACGTGCTGAGCATCCTGATTTTCTTCTCGATCGCGGTGGCCATTCTCGGCCAGGCAAGCTAGATCACTCTCATTTATTGAGGTTCAATCAGGATTACAAACGAGGATATTATCCATGACGCCGCGCGAAGTAGTGATTGAAGCGATGGAATTTCGCCGCCCGCCTTACGTGCCCTGGGCGTGGGACATGACGCCCGGCTGCCAGGACCGCCTCAAGCAGTATCTCGGCGTGGACGACCTGACGGATTTCATCGGCACGCATTTTCTGGAAGTTGGATACGAAGTGGGTTACTTCGTGCAGATCGACGAGAATCACTTTCGCGACAAGTATGGGGTGGTGTGGGACCGCACGGTCGACCGGGATATCGGCACGCCGATCGAATGGCCGATACGCAAGCCAGAAGACTTGGACGGCTTCGACTGGCCTGACTTGGCGAACGAAGCCTGGCGCACCAGCGCGGTCGAGCGGATGGCGGCCCACCAGGATTTGTTCAGCATGTATTCACTCGGCTTTTCGCTCTACGAGCGCGCGTGGACGATGCGCGGCATGACCGAGTTGCTGATGGACATGATCGATCGGCCCGAATTCGTCGAGAAATTCATGGATCGAATCGTCGAGCATAATCTGGTGCAGATTCATCGGGCGATCGAGATAGATGTGGACGCCGTCTACTTCGGCGACGATTACGGTATGCAGACCGGGTTGATTATGGGGATCGATCACTGGCGGCGATTCATCAAGCCGCGACTGGCCCGTATGTTCGCCCCCGTGCGCGAGGCCGGCAAGTACGTGGTCATGCACTCGTGCGGGCGGGTGAATGAACTGTTCGACGAGCTGGTCGAGATAGGCCTGAACATGTTCAACCCATTCCAGCCGGAAGTGATGGACGTGTTCGAATTGAAGAAGGCCTATCACGGAAGGCTGGCGTTTCACGGCGGGCTAAGCATCCAGAAAGTCTTGCCGTTCGGCACGGCCGATGACGTTCGCCAAGCGACCCAGGCGCTGATCGACGCCGGGCGAGACGGTGGCTATGTTTTGTCGCCTTCGCACTCCGTCCCCCGTGACGTTCCACCTGAGAATCTCGTAGCCATGATGGATGTACTCCGCAGCCAGCCTGGCTATCAGGTTGGTTAATTCCCGGCTGGTCGACAAACATAATTCTGTTCAATGAAAATGATGATGAATTGTGAATCGATAGGTCAAGGCCGGCGGTGGTGGGGGCTCTCGCAGCGGTTACAAAAAACACACGTTCCTATTCCGCGACCAAAAGCTTCAGTCCGTATGGACGGAGGAAACCGTCAACGGCGGGTGTAGTTCTTCGACATACCTGGCTCGGTGCAAATAAGTTGCATGTATGGGGGAAAAGCGGGGTTAGTAATACTCTTATGGTACATCAATAATATCTTTCTGTATCTAATCTTAGAGCAATATACTGCCCATGAGAGTGTATGCTGAAAACTTATTGTTTGCGGCGACATATATTGTTTGACAAGTCAAACAATTCTAGCTATTCTGATACTCTGTAAGGATCAGTGGCAATGATGATGAGCATGCAAGAAAAGCTGACGTCGTCTCTGGAAGATTACTTGGAGGCCATTCTCTACCTGGTTCGGCGTAAGCAGGTCGCGCGAGTTCGCGACATTGCCGATCGCGTTGGGGTGGGCATGCCGTCGGTCTCGACGGCGTTGAAGTCTTTGGCCAAGCGGGGGTTGGTCAACTACGACCCCTACGAGGCGGTCACGTTGACCACTCGCGGCCGGGAGGTCGCCGAAGGTGTCAGCCAGCGTCATCATTTGTTGCGACGATTCCTCACCGACGTATTGGGTCTGGACAGCGAGACCGCCGACGCTAACGCCTGCAGGATGGAGCATGCTGTGGACGACGCGTTGCTGGACCGCCTGATGCATTTTTCTGTATTTATCCGGACTTGCCCGCGAGCGGGTCGGCCGTGGATCGAAAATTTCATGCACACTTGCGGCGAGGGTAGAGACCGATCGCTTTGCGGGAAATGCATCAGCCAAGTTACGTCCTCAACCGAGGCCGACACCGAATCGGCCAGTCAGGAGCCCAGCAAATGACCAATCTCTGTACGGAACAAACCGGCGAAGTTCAGGTAAAGAATTCTGCAGGTCCGGCCATGCCGTTGATGATGGTTTCGGTCGGTGACGAAGTTGTGCTGGCCCGCGTGACTGGTGGCAAGCCGTTGCTGCTCCGCCTGGCGGAGATGGGCCTGCGTCCCGGCGCACGATTCAGCGTGGTGTCCAAGGGCTCGCCGGGTCCGTTCATTATTATCGTGATGGGGACGCGGCTGGTGGTTGGCCAGGGAATGGCCCACCGGATGTTCATTCGTCCTGCCTAAGAATTAAGGATAAGAATAAGCATGGCACAATCTCAACCGTTGACTGTTGCCCTGATAGGCAATCCCAATTCCGGCAAGAGTACAATCTTCAACGCCATTACAGGTTCGCGCCAACACGTCGGAAATTATCCTGGCGTGACCGTCGAAAAGCACGAGGGCGAGACCGAGTTCCACGGCCGATCGCTGCACCTGGTGGACCTGCCAGGCACGTACAGCCTGACGGCTTACAGTGTGGAAGAAATCGTTTCGAGGAATTATATTCTCGACGAATCGCCCGACGTGGTGGTCGACATCATCGACTCGAGCAATCTCGAGCGAAGCCTGTACCTGGCCACCCAACTATTGGAACTCGGCGTGCCGCTTGTGCTGGCGTTCAATATGTCTGACGTCGCTCTGGCGAAGGGCTTCAGCATAGACGTTGAGATGTTATCGAAGCTGTTGGGCGTGCCGATCGTCAGTACGGTAGGCAATAAGTCGCAAGGGATAGACGAACTGTTATCGACCTGCGTTAGGGTGGCGGACGATGAGGCCGCTATCGCAACGCAGCGCCAGCCGAATTACGGAACCGAGGTCGAGCCGCACGTCGTCCAACTCGCTGGCATGGTGCAGAAGTGCGGGCACGAGGCGCATCGTTGCCGCGGATTCGCCGTCAAGCTCCTCGAGGGTGACGAGCAGACCACAAAGCGGCTGAAAGAGATAAGCCCCGACCATGCCGATAAAATCATCGCCGAGGCAGACCAGCTTCGCAAGCACATCGAAAGCGTCTGCGGCGACTCGGCCGAGATTATCCTGGCTGACCGTCGCTACGGTTTTATCTCGGGCGCCTGCACCGAATCGCTCACCCAGACCGTCGAATTACGTCACGAGCGGAGTGACCAGATCGATGCAATTCTTACCCACCGTTACCTGGGTCTGCCGATTTTCGTGATGATGATGTACATGGTGTTCCAGTTCACTTTTACCTTGGGCAATCCGATAGTCGACTGGCTCGACGGGTTAAAGGGGCAGCTGGCCGAGTTCGTCCGTGGGCTCGGCAGCGCAGACAATCTGCTGATCAGTCTGCTGGCCGACGGGATCATCGAAGGCGTTGGCGCCGTTATGGTTTTCCTGCCGCTGATCGCGCTGCTCTACATTGGCATTTCGATGTTGGAAGACTCCGGCTACATGGCCCGCGCGGCGTTCGTACTGGACAGGCTTATGCACAAAATCGGCCTGCACGGTAAGAGTTTCATTCCGATGCTCCTCGGGTTCGGCTGCACCGTACCGGCCATCATGTCCACGCGAATATTGGCTTCGCGACGCGATAGGATTACTACGATCCTCATTTTGCCGCTGATGAGTTGCGGCGCGCGACTGCCAGTCTACGTGCTGATTATCGGGGCGCTGTTCCCGGTCAAAAAATATTCTTTGGGCGGGCTGTTGGAAGTCTCCAGTCAGGGCCTTTGGCTGTTCGTGATGTATGCGGTCGGAATCGGCCTGGCCATCTTAAGCGCTTTGGTGTTCCGCAAGACGATCCTCCGAGGAGAATCGACGTCGTTCGTGATGGAACTGCCGCCGTACCGTCTGCCTGCGATCAAGAGCGTTCTCATCCACACATGGGAGCGGTCACGCGAGTACGTCAAGAAGGCGGGCACAATCATCCTGGCGATCGTCATCGTGCTTTGGGCGTTGAACACCTGGCCGAAGTTGGACGAGGCAAGCATCCAGCAGTACGACGCCCTTCGCCTGGCCAGCCCGGCCGATGCGGCGCAAATCGACGCCGAACAGCAACGCGACGCATTAGCGCACTCGTATGTCGGGCGCATCGGACGGAATCTGGCAGTCGTGATGGAACCGTGCGGTTTCGACTGGAAGAGTTCAACGGCTACGCTGGGCGCCCTCGCCGCCAAAGAGGTCTTCATTAGCCAGATGGGAGTCATCCAGGCCGTTGGCGCCGATGTCGACGAGGAATCGAGCTCGCTTCGCGATCGGCTGGAGGCGAACTACACCCCGCTTCAGGGCTTGTGCATAATGCTGTTCCTGCTGATCGGCACGCCGTGCGTTGCGACGTTCGCCGTGACGGTCCGAGAAAGCTCGTTGAAGTGGGCATTGCTGCAATGGGGCTACCTGACGGTGCTGGCCTGGTGCGTCGCAGCTGTGGTCTATCAGCTCGGTGGAGCATTGGGCTTTGCGGCGACCGTCGGCTAGCCGGAGAGAATCGACATGGAAACAATACACATAATCATCATAGTAGCGGCGGCGACGGCCTACATCGGCTGGTCGCTCTGGCGGCGCGTGACCGGCCGCGCAGGGTGCGGCTGTGGCTGCGACACAGGCTCGACCGACTGTGCCGACAAATGCTCTCAGGAAAATCCGCACAGCGAACAAGAAAGAGAATAAGAGTCCATGGACAGCATACCGAATAACTTGTCACACGATTTTCGAAATAGTCCGCTCGATGCGGGACAGGCTCGGACATTGGACGTGGCGGAGTTGCTCGGGGGGCACAGGCAGATCAGTCTTCGCCACGGCCGGCAGGAATACTTCCTGCGGATCACACGAAACGGAAAGTTGATTTTGACGAAGTAAGATATTCATTCGCCGCACGGAGCGGCGAGGAGCAGTAGCCAGCCGCGCAATCTATTGCGCAGAAGCCAGCCACCCTCCCTGATGTTTTCACTAGGTATCTGTGCGCAGAGCGACTGGCTGCGCCAAGAGTAAGGAGAATGGTATGTTGTTTAATAAGCATCTGCAAAAGATGTCCGTAACGCTTCCCATAGTTGCCGCATTAATTTTGCTCGGCGTGGCAGGTTCTTCCATGGCCGAGACGAATTCCGACAGTCAACGAGATGCGAAACTTGATCGGCTGGAATCGCATGTCAGGTTGCTTTCTCAGGAAATAGCGACCCTCAAAGAACAACGGAAGGCAGAGCAGCAACAGCGAGTCGTACAGCAGGAAATCATGCAGGACATTCAGCAGGATCTCAGTGCAGCCAAAGATAACAAATGGTTTGACTCGAGTTCCTGGCTGAACAAGTTCACTCTTGGTGGCTATGGCGAGATGCATGCGAATTTTGGCGAAAACGGATCGTCTGATCAGTTCGATCTTCATCGCCTGGTGCTGTATTTGGGTTACGATTTCAACGAGTGGATCAAACTTCACTCCGAATTTGAAATCGAGCATGCGTTTTCCAATAAAGACAGCGGCGGTGAGGTGGTTGTTGAACAGATGTATGTGGATTTTCTTATTAATCCAAAGTTCAATGTCAGAGTTGGCCGAGTCCTTACGCCGCTGGGAATCGTTAACAAGAAGCATGAGCCTCCGACATTTAACGGTGTCGAACGCCCATCATTTGCGAAATTTATTATTCCGACGACGTGGTCCTCGGACGGTGTTGGAATCTTTGGTAATCTGGCGCCAGGCCTGGACTATGAACTCTATCTCGTCGGAAGTCTGGACGGTTCGAAATTCGACGCCATCAAGGGAATTAGAGATGGGCGGATGAAAGAAAGGCCCGGCCTGCATGAACCCGCCGTCACTGGGCGACTTGATATTTACCCTCTGGTAAATCGTGAAGTTGCTCACAGACAGAAGCTGCGACTCGGACTATCCGGCTATTACGGCGGACTGGACAACGGGAATAAAGGCAAGAACCCTGGTGTGAATGGTGATATCTTCATCTACTCAGCCGATTTCGAGTATTCAATCCGCGATTTTGATTTTCGCGGGGCCATTGCACATGAACTCATCAGCAACGCAGAGGACTTGGGTACTGGAACCGCTTCGGAAATCTTTGGTTTCTATGTCGAAGGCGCCTATCACTTCATGCCTGAATCATGGAAAACCGGCAAGCTGAAAGATGCCGATGCGATTGTATTTACGCGGTACGACTGGATCGACACGCAGCACAGAATGCCCTCCGGTGAATTAAAGGATCCGGCTGGAAGCCGACAGGAAATCACATTCGGTGTGGGCTTTTACCCGATCCCGAATCTGGTTCTAAAGGCCGATTACCAGATGCTTCGAGATGACACGACGAATGAACTGGATGACAAAATCAACTTTGGTCTTGGCTGGTCGTTCTAATTGACTTGAAACGTGCCAAGAGCTGAGTGCTGGTTTGAGGTGGAATCGTCTCCGTGTGTTTCAAGGCTTTACGGCCGCATAACACGCGCAGTCGGTTTCACCTTATTCCAGGCTGGATTATGTCCAGCGTATGGAGAAAACAATCATGAGGAACCGATTGGCGCGGTGCGAAGTTTGGGTTTTGGTGCTGCCGATGTTCTGTCTTAGCATCGCCGGCTGCGATTCGGGAAACGGAGTGACGGCAGTGCCGCGTTATCGCCAGTTTTTCCCCGCAGGTGACGGGCTGCGCGATGTGACATCTCCCCTAGCCAGAGAACAGGGCGTCACTTTTCACGCCATTGAACGCGAGTCTGACACCTTAGGGTATCTCGCCACCCAACGGGTGACAGCCAGGTCTGGAGTATTCACGGTAAACTTGATCATGGGATCGGATTTTCACGTTCTGCATGCCTACGCCTCACAATACGCAGGCGATCGCGGCCGGGAGATATGCTCCAAGCAATTCGAAAAACAGTTCAGGGGCAAAACTCCTGGTGATCCGATCCGCATAGGGAAGGATATCGATGCGGTTTCGGGAGCAACGAGTTCCTCCGTCGCCATGACAGATAGTGTGCGTCGAATCGCCCGTCTGGCAAATGGTGAATTGAGTCGATGAGCTGACTCGTTTCGATCAATGTTACTGGTACCGCGTGGGGTCGCTCGCCTCGACGGCTTCAAAGCCCGCCAGCCTTAGCCGACATGAATCGCAGTGTCCGCAGGCCGCGCCGTCGCCGGCCGGGTCGTAACAACTGTGCGTCAGCGAGTAATCCACCCCCAGACCAAGCCCGGTGCGGATGATTTCAGCCTTGGTCATGCGGATCAGCGGGGCACGGATGCGGAATTTGCCCCTCCCTTTGACCGCCGCAGCCGTGGCGAGGTTGGCGAGTTTCTCGAACGCTTCGATGAACTCCGGCCGGCAGTCTGGATACCCGCTGTAGTCAACCGCATTGACGCCCAGGAAGATGTCGAACGCGCCGACCACTTCGGCGTAGCCCAGGCCGATGCTCAGGAAGATCGTATTGCGAGCGGGCACGTAGGTGATCGGGATCGTGTCATCTTGGGGGCGGTCCTTGGGCACGGCCAGTTGGTCGGTCAGTGCGCTGTGGCCGAATCCGCCGGCGGCGCTGAGGTCGATCTTTACGATGCGATGGTCGACCACGCCGGCTTCGCTGGCGACCTGGCGTGCCGCCTCCAATTCGAACCTGTGGCGCTGGCCGTAATCGAAGCTCAGCGCATGGCAGACAAAGCCCGCGTCCTGCGCGATCGCCAATGCTGTCGCCGAGTCCAGCCCGCCCGACAAAAGCACCACCGCCGATTTGCACGTTTGTTCGCTCATACGCTACACATTACTTGCCATTGAGAGTTTGTTCAATCGGCGAAATCTGCTAGGCTGTTTGCGGTCGGGGCTGCTCGCGGCCGACCGGCGAAAAGGAACCCGATCATGACCAATAAACCAGAAATCGAAACGTTTGAAAACCCGCACCCGAACCGCGATTACGTGATTCAACACGTCGCGCCGGAGTTCACGTCGGTCTGCCCCAAAACCGGGCAGCCGGACTACGGCACGATCGAAATCGAATACGTCGCCGATGAACTTTGCATCGAGCTAAAGAGCCTTAAATTTTATCTCCAGAGCTTCCGCAACGTCGGCGTGTTCTACGAAGACGTGATCAACCAGATTCTAGATGACCTCATCGCCGCGTGCAGCCCAAGGCAAATGGTCGTCACCGGCGAATTCTCCCCTCGCGGCGGAATGCACTCGATCGTCACAGCCGAGTACGAAAAAGACTGAGCGTAGGTAGTATGGCCTTGACTATGAATATTAAAAAAATCATATGTAAGTTTCATATTATTCCCGCTCCCGTGTTCGTGGTAGTTGTTCTCGTGGCGGTACTCTCCCAAGTTGTCGGGCCTTGTTCTCAGTCAGAGATTCCCGTTTCCAAACTCTCATCCAAGCCTGTCGGCATTATGAACACGGACACCGAGCTGACCGTGATTACGGTCGCTGAACAGAATGGTCAAAAAGCATTGCAGTCGGCTGAGGCGGCGTTGCGGGACACCGAAGCGAAGATGAGCCGGCACATCGAACTGTCCGAACTGTCGAAGCTCAACACGGCTGCAGAGGGGGAGTTTGTCGAATTGTCGCCCCAGACACTGGAAGTGCTTCGGCTTTCACGGAAGCTGGCCGATCAGACCGAAGGCGCGTTCGACGTGACGTGCGCGCCGATTATCGATCTTTGGAAGCGGGCCGGACTGGTGCGCAAAATGCCCAGCCAGGACGAAATCGACAGTGCGGTCGAACTGACGGGTTGGCGACACTTCGAACTGCTCGATGGCGGTGCGCGAAAGCTCACCGACGGCGCAGCCATAGACCTGGGCGGAATCGCCAAAGGTTACGGCATCGATGCGGCGATCGAGGCAATGGATCATCGCAAGGGTGAGATTGTCAGCGGATTGGTCAACGTCGGTGGTGACGTTCGCGGCTTTGGCGAGCGAGGCTGGCGGGTCGGCATTCGCAACCCGTTTGACGAGTCCTTGCTGGCCGTGCTGGAGGTCAAAGGCAGGGCTGTCTGCACCAGCGGCAACTACGAACGCGGCTTTACATTCAGGGGCAAGCGATACAGCCATATCAAAGATCCGCGCACGGGCAGGCCGGCCGATATGGCGCCCTCGGTTACGGTGGTCGCGCCGACCGCAGCGGTCGCCGACGGCTGGGCTACGGCGCTGAGCGTGCTGGGTACGGACGGCTTCTCGCTGATCCCGCCAGACAGCGGTATCGAGGCGATGATAGTCGTCGGCACGCCGGATGGCTACGAAATGTGGTGCACGAGATGGTTCGAGCCGTTCTTTGCCGAACGCCCTGCGACGATCAAGCTCGTAATATCGGGCTTAACCAAGCCGACATCTCAGCCGGCAACGATGGTGGGGAGTTGAGGCGATGGCGCTTCAATTCAAACTAGGCCGGCGCAGCAAGTTCAGCGCGGCCGTCTATTGGGTGCTGGGAATGCTCGCGATCGGATACGTTCCGACGCTGTATCAGGGCGACTTCCGCGTGTCGATGGTGGCTGCGGCTGCGGCGGCTGCGGTCTGCGGCATGCGAGCGATGAGTTTACTTGGCGGACTTATGCGTGGGGCGGGGCTCGGATTTATCGGCGGGTTGGCGATCGTCGTTGGCCTGGCGCACTTCCAGGCTGCGCGAAAGAGCGTCGTCACCGCCCAAGACGCATTGCTCAGTGTGGTGTCCTGTGTGGTTCTCTGCTCGGCCGTTGCGGTGCTGTTCGCACATCTCGCCCGCAAACGCCGACAGCGTATCGAAGACGAGTGGCGGTAGTTAATCCGCTTCGTCTTTGGCCAGGTTGCTGATGATGAATTTCAACAGCGTCTGGCGGTATTCGATGGTGGACAAGAAGTCGCGATCGTTGTGGCCGCCTGTCGATTGGAGGAACTGCTTGGGCTCTTTGGCTGCTTTGAAAACCCGTCGGCCGTGCTTGATGGGGATCAACTCATCGTTGGGGCTGTGGATCACCAGCAGCGGGCAATCGATTTGCTGAACGTATTCCAGCGTCGAATAGTCGAACCGGCTCAGTAAACGAATCGGCAAAAACGGGTACATTTCCGCGCCCAGATCCTTTATGGACGAGAAGGCCGAATCGATAACCAGTGCGCCCGGCTTGTGGCCTTTGGCGAGGTGAGCTGCGATGGCCCCGCCCAGCGATCGGCCGAACACGAGGATTTGGCCCGGGGTGAACTTTTGCTCGCTGACCAGGTACTGCCATGCCGCTTCGGCGTCGAGGTAGGTTCCGTTCTCGGCGGGCTTGCCTTTGCTCTGTCCGTACCCGCGATAGTCGAAAATCAACGAACTGAGCCCCATGTCGTGCATCACCCGCAGTGTCGCCAGGCGATGCGAAATGTTGCCGCCGTTGCCGTGGCAGATCAGCACCGCACCCCGGGGCGATGGGGCCGGCACGAACCAGCCGTGCAACTGCACGCCGTCGGAGGTGGTGAGCGATACGTCTTCGTAGGCGAGGCCGATGTCCTTGGGCGTGCTTTCCAGCTTGTTCGTGGGGTAATAGACCAGTCGGGACTGACAGCCGAACATCAACGCGCAAATCGTTACGTAAATCAGCGCCAACAGTCGGCCGACGCGGAAGGCGATCTTACGCAACCGCGATGGCGCCTTGGCCGGTTCGTTGGGCGGCGTTTCGTTATTGTTCATGCTCTGTCCGAGCCGATCAGCCGTGCCATTCGGTCTTGTCCACGGTGGTTTTGAATTCGTCGCGGACGATTTCGGGCACTTGTTCGCCTGCGACGGCGGCGAGGTCTTTCTCGCTTGGCGTGCCGACGTACAGAATCCGCTTCATCGGGCATTTTTCGAGGACGAGATTGATCTCTTCCATCTTGCCCGGCTCGTACTTGTCGTAGTCGATGCGAGAGACGTTGTCTTCGATCTTGAACAGGTCGCTGATCCTTGCACAGGCGCCGCAGCCCAGGCAGCCGACCTTGCAGACCGCTCGAACTTCTTTGCCGAAGTCTTTGTTGGAGCAGGCCACGACAATCATTTGCTCGGTTTTGAAGGGCAGCATGTGGATGATGTGTCGCGGACAGGCCCGTTCGCAGGCGCCGCAGCCGGTGCACTTGTCGTAGTCGACCGTCGCGAGTCCTTCGATGATGTGGATCGCGTCGAACGGGCAGGCCAGCCCGCAATCGCCAAAGCCCAGACATCCGTAAACGCAACCCTGCACTCCGTTGATCAGGTTCGCCGAAGCGCAGGTCTTCTCGCCGGAATATTCGTGTCGCCCGAGGCGCTGAGTGGCCGTCGCGCCGCAGTGAATGACCGGCCGATAGGGCCAGCTCTGGTCCAGCTCCAGGCCGAGAATCTTGGCGATTTTCTCGGCGCAGGCTTCGCCGCCTACCGGGCACTTGTCCGGCCCGACCGTACCGGCTACAACCGCTTCGGCGTATTCGCCGCAGCCCACGCAGCCGCATCCGCCGCAGTTCGCCCCGGGCAGGGCGTGGGTCACCTGCTCTACACGCTCGTCCACTTCCACGTGAAAAGCTTGGTTCGCCCAGCCGAGAACGAAGGCCATGAAAATCGCCAACGCCAACATCGTGCCGGCCGCCAGGAGTATCACAATCCACATAATCTTCTCAACCTTTCATCATCGCGGACGAATCTCTCTTCGTTCGCGAGCAGCAAATCAGTTTCCGGTAGCTTCCTCAACCATGTCGGCCGCCGCAGCAGTCTCGGTTTTCGCCGGGACCTCCGCCTTGTCATCGCCGGCCAGTGCATCTTTCAGTCCGCCCTCGACGCCGGTAAAGCCCATGAACGCCAGAGCCAGAATGCCCGCTACGATCAGCGTAATGCCCGCCCCTTGAAGCGACTTGGGCACGTCGCACAGGTCCAGGTCTTCTCGGATACCTGCCATGATAACGATAGCCAGCGTAAAGCCCAACCCGCCGAAAATGGCATACATCATCGCCATGTCCAGCCCCCACGCCTCGCCGGCCGCCACGCCCGAGACTTTCTTCATGATCTCCAGGCAGGCGAACAGGATCGCGCAGTTGGTGGTGATAAGAGGCAGGAACACGCCGAATGATTTGTACAGCGGCGGGAAAAATTTCCGCACGTACATCTCCACCAACTGGACCGACGAGGCGATCACGAAGATGTAGATGATGTAGTTCAGGATGCTCAGGTCGATCTCGCGGCCGGCGATCAGCGTCGTCAGCGGCGCGCCAGGCTGGAGGATGAAATACGTGAACAGCCAGCTCAGCAGGGCGGCAATCGAGATGACGAACGTCACCGCGCAGCCCATTCCGAAGGCCATGTCCACCCGACGCGAGACGCCCAAAAATGGGCAGATGCCCACGAAGTAGTGCAGGACAAAGTTGTTGATCAAGGCCGCACTGACGGCGACCAGCATTAGCGTTCCTAAGTATTCCATGGTGTTGTTACCTTATGCAGCCTGTTGTGCTTTGCCGCGATTTTCTCGAATTTGTCCGATCCAGTTGACTCCGCCCAACAGCAGGCCCAGCGTGAGAAATGCGCCCGGCGGGAGGATCATAACCGCCCACCCCGGCCAGGTGGCAGGCAGCACGGCATAGCCGAACAGCGCCCCGGTGCCCAGTAACTCGCGCACGGCCGCGACCGAAGCCAACGCCAACGCGAAGCCTATCGACTGGCCAACCGCGTCGCTGGCGGCGGTGAACACGCCCTGTCGGCTCGCACAAACCTCGCACCGACAGATGATCACGCAGTTGACGATGATCAGCGGGATGTATGGGCCGAGTTCCTTGCTCATCGAGTACATGTACGCGGCCAGGAACCGGTCTGCGATCGTGACGAACGTGGCGATCGTCAGCGTGAAGACCAGGATTCGCAGGTGTGGTTTCAGCAGCCCGCGAATCAGCGAGATGATGACGTTCGCACAGATCAGCACGAACATCACCGCTGCGGACATGGTCATCGCCGCTTTCAGGTTGGCGGTAACCGCCAGCGTCGGGCACATGCCCAGCAGCTGACGATAGACCGGGTTCTCGGGCAAAATGCCCTGAATGAATCGCTCCAGTGGTGTGGGGCCGTCGTTTGGCATGGTGGTTTTTCGATCCTTATTTAACTGCCGCGGCGAGCTTGCCGCGAAGCTCATTCAGCGTGGTGTTGATAGCTTTAGTTACACTTTTAGAAGAAACAGTTGCTCCGGTGACAGCCTCGACTTCGTTGGTGTCGGGCTTGGCGGGCCGTTTGACTACCTCGAGCGGCTTGGTGGCGTCTTTGCCCGGGAAATTGTCCAGATACAGCGGCTTGTCGCCGGGTTTGTTGCGTTTGAACGTGATCTTGTTGCCCAGGCCAGGCGTTTCCTTCTGGCTGAGCACGTACAGGCCGGTGATCGTCTCGGCCTTTGTGTCCAGGCCGACCAGCACTTCGATTTTATCGGCGAAGCCCGGTCCGTCGGCGGGCACGACCCAGCCGACCTGCGCGCCGTCGGCGTCCATGGCGCGATAGACGAGACGCCCTTCGATGTCGACGGCCTCGTGCAGATTGGCGTCTTCTGCTGCGCCTGGCACGAGCGTGGCGATCCGTTCCTTGGTTTCGTTCAGCTTGTTGGCCTTGATCTTGCCGGCCACTGCCGTTTCCATCCCTGCCAGGGCCGCGCCGAACAGCAGCGCCAGCGTCAGCACCAGCCAGGCTTGTACGAGGTAATTGTTTTTCATCGTTCGTCCGTTATCCGTTTTTTTCGTAAACCGATTAAGCCGAAATTACATTCGTTATAAAAACTTATTTTGCCGCCGGTGCGGGTGTCGGTCCGCCGACCGGGCGGGGAATCGTCCAGCGGTTGATCAGCGGCACGACGGCGTTGACCAGCAGCACCGCGAACATCACGCCCTCTGGGTAGCTGCTGAACAGGCGAAGCACCATCACCATCGCTCCGAACGCCACGCCGAAGATCAGTTTGCCCTTCGACGTAAGCGGGCTGGAGACCGGGTCAGTGACGATAAAGAACGCTCCGAACAGCAGCGCCCCGCACAGCAGGTGATGCAGCACGGTCCACTCCGCGCCGGGGTTCATCAGGTTTTGCACGCCGGCGATAATCGCCACGGCCAGGATCGTCCCCAACGGGATCTCCCAGGATGCAGTCCGCCGCCAGCACAGGTAGATCCCGCCCAGCAGGGCGGCCAGGGCGCTGGTTTCGCCCAGCGATCCGTTGATATTGCCCAGCAGCATACCCATCAGCGATTCTACTTGGGCGGGCGTGGTTCGCATGGCCGTCATGGGCGTGGCCTGGGTCAGCGCGTCCGGCACGCCGGGGCCTGCTTCTGCAATGTAGCCCGAAGCGCCCATCAGCCCGGCAAAAGCGATCATCACGAACGCCCGGCCGACCATCGCGGGGTTGAAGATGTTCTGTCCGAGCCCGCCGAAGACGATCTTGCCGATTCCAATCGCTACGAAGCTGCCGATCACGCCCACGAACCACGGTGCCGTGCCGGGCAGCGACAGCGCCAAAATCACGCCGGTAACCACGGCCGACAGGTCGCTGAGCGTGGCCTTCCTGCATCGCATTGCGGTGAAAATAGCCTCGGCGGCCAGGCAACTGCCAACGCAAATGCCGATCTGCTTGAGGGCGTACATGCGGAACACGTATCCGGCGACGAAGAGAATCGGCGCCAGGCCGATCAGTACGTCGAGCATCATTTTGCGGGTGGTGAGGCTGGTGCTGACGATGTGCGGCCCGGGGGCCACCTGTATAGTCACCACGGCAGGCGATGCTTCCTTGGTTGCGGTTTGTTCTTCAGCCATCAGTTCCTTGCTTCGCTTTCTTGATCAGTCTGAATTTGTCTGAGTTATCAGAATCAGTCTCTCGGCATCTGGGCCTTGCCCATTCGGATCAGTTGCGTCAGGGCAATGCCCGCCGGGCAGGCGTACGCGCAGCAGCCGCACTCGCAGCAGGTCGCGATGTAGTATTTCTTGGCCAGTTCCCAATCCATGTGCTTGGCCGCCATTGCGAGTTTGGTCGGCACGAGCGCCAGCGGGCAGACGTCCACGCATCGACCGCATCGCACGCAGGGCGTTTCGGCCGGCTGGCGGCAGTCGTCGCCGGTCAGCACCGTCAGGCCGCTCGTACCCTTGGTTACCGGCACGTTCAGCTCGCCCAGCGTAAAGCCCATCATCGGCCCGCCGGCAACCACTCGCGATGCGTTGGTCTTCAGCCCGCCGCAGTAGTCGATCACCTCGCCGTAGCTGATGCCGATCGGCACGAGCAGGTTTTTCGGCTGGGAAATTCCGTCGCCACTGACCGTCATCACGCGATGGGTGACGGGCTTGCCGCGCAGCACTGCGCGGGCGACGGCCGTGGCCGTGCCGACATTCACCACCACCACGCCGACATCCAGAGGCAGCCCGCCGGAGGGCACTTCACGGTCGAGGACAGCCTGAATCGTCTGGCGCTCGCCGCCCATCGGGTAGCGGGTGTGGACCTCGGCGATTTTGATATTCGTGCCAGCCGCCGCCTCGCGAAGTTTGGCAATGCCGGCCGGCTTGTTGTCTTCCACCACGATCACGATCTGTTCGGCGCCGATGGCCTGGGCGATCAGCAGCGCGCCGGTGATCACAGGCGCCGGCGCCTCGATCATCACTCGATAGTCGGCCGTCAGGTACGGCTCGCACTCGCAGCCGTTGACCAGCAGCGTATCGATCGGCGTTTTCTCGTTGCGGGTGAGCTTGACGTGCGTGGGGAACGCCGCCCCGCCCAGCCCGACCAGGCCCGCATC
>SDBV01003823.1_pt1 | contig 21900 bp, 19 predicted proteins | sample 2277081 | NCBI WGS metagenome assembly SDBV01 (sample SAMN10402039, study PRJNA504765) | marine sediment metagenome | isolation source: marine sediment core GS10_PC15, 223 cmbsf | place: Arctic Ocean: Southern Knipovich Ridge | collected 2010 | reverse complement strand
CTTGCCGTTGCCCGTTGACAGGTCGTACTCGACGCGGATGAAGCGTTGAGCGTCCAGGTTCTTCGCGCTGCTTGAAGCCAAACTCGTATAGGTGCCGCCAGCGCTTACCACTCCTACCTCGAACAGCACTTGGTCGACTGTGCTGCCGGTAATACCCACGATGTTAGAGTTGATGACCAGGTAGTCGAACTGAGGGCCTGCCGAAATCCCCCTGTTGGTCAACGTGGCGATGTAGTAGCGGTCACCAACGGCGGCGGCATCATGGACGTAGGACTCGATATAGACACCTGCAAGCCAGAACAGGAAGTCCTTCGTAACGGCCTTGATGTCACCAACCCAGAATCCGGCATCAGCAAATCCCAAACCCAACCACCTAACAGCTGCCGTGTCGCTCCGAACGTGGTCAGCGCCACCGGTGACTGTACCAAGCGAGCCCGACCAGCAATCTTGGAGCGTATGGTCGAGAGCGCCAATCTTGTCGGTGTCGGCTTCCCAGCCACAGTGCCACAGGTACTCGCGGGTCATTAGTAGCCCCCGACCCTACTCTTCAGCCAGGAGTCGGGGGCCGGTAGCGGCTGGACGCGCATCGGTAGGATCGTCCAGACGTGGGCGTGATGCCCTGGCTTCACCTCTCCCTCAGCCCATCGAGCAAGGGCGTAGCGGGACAGCTCAGAGGGGAGCACTTGGGCATCGAGCTGCACCTTCTCACCGTCCGGCCAGAGGATGGTGCTTGTCAGGGATGTTGGCGGTAAGACTAGCTGCCCTGCCACGATGTCCTTCTCAAGCGCTCCGAAGGCACGGGCCAGGTTGGGGTAGTCCTGGAACAGGGTACGCCACGCCTTCGCGTAGGTCTGGGACTCCACATCGTCTAGCGTCTTCCCCTCTTTCATCGGCGGTATGGCTGCCTCTGCGCTTGGTCGCCACGAACCCCCGATGTAGTTGTGCCACACGCCTGCTGCCACCTCCTCCATTGCCTGCTGAATGGCAAGCGAGAAGGCTCCTAGTCCCTGGCGGATGATGTCGGCTACGGGGTCGTGGTGCAGCCAGCCTATGTCGGCGGGATACTGTGAGCCACTGATGTCTCCCCCGCGCCAGTAGGATGCATACACCTGGGCCTGTCGCCAGTCTGCTGCCCCTGTGCAACCGATATAGTCCGCGCCCTCCCACGCCCCAACGAACACGGTGCCTTTGAGGTTACAGCGGAGGAACAGGGATTGCTGTGCGGGGCCGGTGAGGGTCTTGCCCGACAGGTCTTCGTCTACGTGTACTTGTCTCACGTTCGTAGCACCTTCAAGACAAGAGTTACCCGCTCGATGTCCGTCACCGAGTCCACGTTGAAGCGCAGGATGTCTCCAGCAGTGATGGAAGTCGTCCAGCCAGTCAGCGTTGCGTCCTGTGATTTGATCGCAGTGGAGATTGTGGGTACGGCGCTGGCTGTGATGCTGTCTGCGTTCGTGGGGGGGAAGTTGGTGTAGGTGTCCTTCCAGATGTCCACTACAACTGAGCCTGTCTGGTCGCCTAGCATCGTGACGGACTGGATCGTGCCCGCAAAGTCCACAACGATGTCACCCTTGATCCCCGTGGTGATAGCCGAGCCGCCACCGTCAATGATGAAGTTGACAGATTCAACAACACCGGCATGGGAGTGGGCCTCCGCGTGATGCGCGTCAGCCGGTGCGTCAGAGAGGCTGGCATGGGTACGGGTTGCAAGGTCAGCTAGGCTGGAACCTGTCTTGTTCAGGTCAGCCCATGGCAGAGTGCTCGTGTGCGGCCCTGTAGTGGCCAAGACGTGGGCTTCAGCGTGTCCCCCGCTGGGGGTGGCGAGCAGTGTCCACGTCTTGGTGGCATCATCGTACCAGTACAGTTCGCCGTGAGCGGCATCCCCTGGCTTGCTGATGAGGAACAGCTCGTCCTTGATGCCCACCAAGGGGAGAGCACGGCCAACACGTATGAGACTGACACGGCCCCCAAGGCCATAGCGGGCTACATTGGACTGGAGTTGAGGGCGCTGGTACTGTGCATCTCCCACTATTACTCTCGGAATCCGCGCAGCCAGGAGTTGGCTAGAACATTCGCAGGGTTGCCAGCATCAGCAACGTTCTGTGCGAAACGCAGTTGGAGGTCGCCCGCATTCCCACCGCAAACAACGGTACCCATGAGATGAACAGGGACAGCAGTACCGTATCCCGATGCAGCGATGATTTGGGCATCGTCGCTGGTTTGCCTAGCGCGGTAGACGGGAGCGTTTGAGCCGCCACCAGTATCTTCCGCCAGCCCCCAAATCATGGTCGCCCCCGCTGGGATTGTGAATGCGAACTTGATGTCAGGAGTGGTGTCCGCCTCGAAGAATATGCACGCATCAAACAGCCACACCTCTTCGGCAAGCAATGGGAGCACAAGCTCTGTACAATCCACAAGGGTTGTGCTATCTATCACCCCCTGGGCCGAAGTTTTGCGAACCTGGAGAAAGCCTGCATGGTCATCGTTCCAGTTCGCCTTGCGAACTTCTGTCGCATCGGAACCCTGGGTCTTGGCACTAACAAAAGGATGCGTGATTGGCATAGTGTCTCCTACAACCGTCTACAATCCACCGTCACCAGCCAGGTGGGTGAATTGGTACGTGGTTCTTCCTTCTTGATTATAACTGACGCTACCTTCTGGACTAGGACTGACCACTGCGTCCCATCAGTGAACTCAATGGTTGTAGTGGAACCTTCCAGGGCAAGAAGCCGGTCAACAATGGCCCGCCCTGAGTCCCGTATCCACTCCCCTCCTGTGTTGGTCATCTGCTCGGAAGTGGCAGTGAGCCGGAGCGTGAAGTTGTCCTTTGTACTTGGCACGAACTCGTAGTCGATGGCAATGGGGAAATCAATACGTGTAGTCGAGCCCAAATTGCCAGCTCCCACTATCCCAATGCGGAAGGTACGACCTATGCGTGGGGTTAGGAACTCAGGCACGGGAAACGTAGCTGGCCCCTTGTCTCCCATTAGGCCCACCAGTTGAACTGAACCCTCATCACTGTAGATGGTGACGGACATAATGCTTACGTCGCCCTTGTCCCCCCATATGCGTACTTGCGTGGGGAGTACCGATAGGCCCGCTGCCACTCCGTCCGGCGACACACGGGAGCTGATATAGTTGCTGTTTGCAGCTAGCAAACTGGGTTGCCGCGCAAACCCCTCACCGTATAGGGGATGGGCATAAATCTCGCCCGCCGTCTGCCCTGCCCCCCGTGCCGCCACGATCAAAACTTCTCCGGCGAACGCCGCCTCTGACGTTTGGAACGCATCGTCCTGGAAAATACCAAACTCGAACACATTTTGCTGCGAGGACTGCTCGAAGATGCTGCCACCCACGGCAGCACCCCCACCTGAGTAGACGGTCTGGTTCGTCCAGAAGAACCCGTCCTTGAACGCAACCCCTCTGGAGATGGCAATACTCTCGCCTGCATGGCCCTGCGTAATAGCCCATATCTCGTTACTTAGTCGCGTGGGGGCAGCAGCAATAATGCCACCTGGTAGGGCTGTTCCGCCTTCGGCGCTGAGGAACCCCTGGACGCTAGAAGGAGACATATTGACCTGTTCGAGCGTGTTGGGGTCGAATCGGATGATGCGTGTCTTTGCGGGGATAGCTAGGAAGCTGAGGTACTGTGCCGTGTTGAACCCAAAGCTATCGGAAACGAATTGCTGTGGGGCAGTGATAATGGGGGACAAGACTTCACCCTCGTCGAGCGCCAAGACGGCACCCGACCGCTTGAAGATGAACAGGTGGGGGCCGTAGGTGTACAGCGCGGTGCAGTAACCACCGAACAGTATCCGTATTGGGCCAACCCAGCTAATGCTAGCCCAGTCCACCGTGGGGTCGTCGCCAATGTATAGTTCCGGTGGGCGGTGGAGGCCATAGTTCACGATGCGGAAGACCCTGTTGGTAGTAGCCGCCACATGGGACGTAGCCACGTCACCACCGCCAACCTTGTTCGTCCATGTGCTAGTCGCAATGTCATACTCAGCGCACTTGTAATCCTAACGTTGGGAGATCTCCCTAAACTCAGCCGACGCTGACGTTGACTCCATGACGACAATCCAACTGCCGCGCCACTTGACTGCACTGGTGTAAACACAGTGGTCACCGGCGGAAGGGAAGTCAACGGGCGCGTTTGCCACCACTGCTGCGACCAGCTCGCCGTCAATCTCCACAATCTTGCGCGGGAAGACCACGTACATTCGGTTGTTCTCAACAAACGTGGCCACCATCCGGTCTGGAGCACCGCTCAGAGCAGAAAACGCATCGTTGACTGTCGTTAGCTGCGTAATGCCGCCCGCAGGAACGAGGACACCACGGTCAACCTCCCAACCAGCTATCTCCCCTGCTTGCATGGGGTCACGGGCAACAGCCTGCCCGAAACCGTGGTGGGCAGATGGGATGTGCATTGTGCCCAGTTGCTTGGGCGTACCAGGTTCAAGAAGCGCAGAGCCAAGGTCTATGCCGCCACCAGAGCCGAATAGGTAGGGCTCGCTGTTGATGAGTATGTCGTAACTTTTCAAGGTTGCCTCAGCAGATGCCCTCAGTTGAGAATCTGACGCCGTTACTCACTTTTGGGTGTATTGTGTCCATTGAGGCGGAACAGCCAGGCTGCTGACGCACTCGCGCCCGCTATGAGGCCACCGACAAGAATCTGCCGCTCTTCCAGGTTTGCGACTAGCGCGATTATCGTGGCAACCACGAGGCCGAGGGAGCCAATGATCGCAACAGCAGCCTGGGTGAATTGTTTGTTCATCGGTGGCTCCTTACCAGCGTTGTGCTTTGATCGAATACAGAAATAACCGTGCAACTGTCCCCTCACCATCAATAAGGGCTCCAAGGTAGGCACACTCGACTTCACTCATAGTGCGTGTGGAGGCGGGCAGGCGCTTCACCATGAGTAGCTCTTAGGTAGTACGTTAGGGACGTAGATGGGTTCGTTGATGTTGTACTCCCGCGTCTCCGCAGGCGAGATCACAGCAGCTATGTAATCGTTGACTTTCTTCTCCGCAAGGGCCATGTCCTGAGCAAACAGTCTCCGTGACTGGTCACCATGCTGCTTGAATATCTTGAGGAACAGCTCGAACTCAGCCTTTGGAACGATTAGCTCCTTGGGGCAAGTGGTAGTCTCAGTGTCGTAGGTGAGCGGGGAGAAGAACTTGCGCCACACCACAATGAACTCCACATTGGCGTTGTACGTGGGGAGGGCGATGAAGTGCAGGGTCAAGGCATTGTCATCCTCGATGATCTTCCAGGCTGGAGCTGACCGCTCCATCACATCCGAGGTAGAGGCGTCACGGAAGTACACGCCGAGTATCTGTGTCTTGCTATGGAGGCCGGAAGGCAATGTGTATTCGTTGGTGTTGCTGACGAACGTGATAGTAGTTCGCTCAATGGTTCGTACCTGGGGGTTGGACAGCGCCGTGTTGATGCTGATGTTGATGTCGTCAGGGCTGATGAGGAAGAACACCTGCCCAACGAAGTCCTCGTCAAATGTGAAGGCACGAGCAATAGTCACCTTATTTGTTGTTGGGTAGTCGAAGTCCGTAACCCTACGGAACTCAGGCCCCGCAGCCTTAACCACCGTTTCCCCGCCTGTGTAGGCCACAGCAGTCGTGCCATCGTAGCCGCGCACCACAGTCATCTCATCGGCAGTACCGTCCACCAATTCGACCAGCATCTTCTCAGCGCTGTCCACCATGATGACATCACCAGCTACAGCGTCGTCACCAGCGCTGGTGTAGTCAAGAGTCGTAACGGCAGCAGTGTGCGCCCCGTTGACCGTGATGGCGTTCGAGTAGGCTACAGTCGTGAGGTTCGATGGTTTGTACAGGTACGTGTCACGCATCCTGTAGGGGTCAGGAGCCTTGTCGGCCAGTTTGTCGATGGTGTAGGTGGTTGAAGTGACATTGATGGCGCTGAGGGCATCCATGAGGAGCCCAGCGTCACCTGTGATTAGCTCTCTGATCTGTCTTAGGGTTAGTGTTTCAGCCATAGTCTACCTGTCTCTAGTATAACCTCTGGGGGCACCGTTTCCGATGCCCCCAGAAGCCAGGAGGAGATACGCCCGTTCCCTTAGTTGAAGAACGGGAAGCTTTGTGGCCCTGCCAGGAACGCACGGTAGTCGAAGTCGTCAGTTCCGGCTGTCGTCTCCCAGTTGGCAACGGCACGAATGTCGATGCTGGCCGAAGCAATACCCTCTGGGGCAAAGCTGGCTAGACCAACAGGCACCGCGAATGCCGCAGGGTTGTCGATGACGTTTACGGTAATCGACCCAACAGTATGCCACGTCGAACCGTTGTCGTCCGTCATCTGTAGCTGGAACACCACCGGCTCCACCGAGGCGTCCGCAGAACCAACACTGATGATTACGACGAAGTAGGCTTGGTCGGGTAGGCCGACCTTCCCCAAGTTCACCGCTGGCTGCGCCAGGGTTACGGTGGCACTGATGTCCACAGTCTGGGCCGTGGCCAGCGTACCGGCTAGGATCAGGTCTTCGTCTAGTGCAGGCATGTTAGCTCACATCCAGTCCCACTAGGCGACCAGCCGCCCTCTTCTGGAAGAGAGCTGACGGGTGAATCACCCAGCGAATGTTGGTACGGACGAGGTGAGGGCTAGCCTCAGTCTCACCAATCGGCTTGACCCGCATGGGCTCCAACTGGAGTCCTAGCATGTGGTCAGGGCCGAACCTCGCCACGTATAGCGGGGTGGTAGACGTGTAGGCGTTGGCTCCACCGCCCGTGGGGGAGTCGTTGTCGTTACCGATGATCTGGCTGCCATCGTTGCCTGCGGCAGCGGGCGAACCAGTGATGACACCAGTGGGGTCGAAGCCGATGTCGATGATAGGCACCTTGCGGTACATACCAACGTCACGGTCGTACTGGTCTTTGGTGAGGTCGAACATCTTGAGCTGGCGTAGGTTGGCCCACAGCCCCAGGAGGGTCTGCCGGTTACAAATCACCACGCTCGCCTTGTTGTCCACCAGGTAGAACAGCTCGTCCAGTTTGGCCAGGGCCGTGCGGATGTTGGCATCCGTCGCCGACCCGATAACGAAGTTCAACTTCGTGGAGTTGGCCGTGGCGTTTACTGTCTGTCCGGTGAACCTCGCGTCACTAGACAGCATGTACTTGAGCCCTGTGGGCTCTCGTGTGTTGCTCGTTGGGTCGGCGTTGATGATGAGGTCGTTGACCCGTGCTCCCAACGAGGCCACGATGGCCTGTGTCTGGGCCGCAGCGGGGTCTTGTACCTGGTTCTTCACCGCCAACAGAACGGGGTCGATGTCGATGTCAGTGTCGATGATGGCTAGGCTCTCGGTCATCTGTGCGAAGGTGGCCTTCTGGTCAGTCACAGCTTCGTTGATGTGCCTCAGAGAGACAGTCGGAACGCCGGACAAGTAGACCACAGGCACAGACAGAGCGCCAGCCGTTTCAATGGGGATACGGTCGAGCAGGTTTACCGACTCAACCATGGTCTGGATAATGCCCTGCCTTAGCTTGGGCATCTCCAGAGCCAGCTCCTCGGCTAGTGTCATAGGCATGTTATTTCACCTTTACTCTGCGTAGGCTTTCGGGAAAGCTTCTCGTAGTCCTTCGGAAACGAGGGTGCGAGCGTCGGTCGACCTAGCGGGAGTACCGCCATCAGCCGGTGCCGCGCCCTGAACCGAACCCTTACGGGCCTTATTGCCCGCAGCAGTTCGCTTCGCTGCCTCCAACCTCTGGGCCATTCGTAGGTTGAAGTCCTCATCGGACAGGGAGGACTTCTCCTTGTTGGCCATGAACTTTGCAAGATGCTTCACGTAGTCTGCATCTGTTGGGAAACGTCCGTCGGGTTCAATGTCCCTTCGCTCCTCTGCCGTTAGGTTTTGGAACATTGGGTCAGAGAACAGCGTCCGATAGAACGTTGTCAGGAATGAGTCAACAGCCGTCTGCCCATGTTGGGTCGACTCCATCTCTTGCTGCCACCGTTTGCCAAGCTCCGCGTGGTTGCCGGAATCAATTAGTTCCTGCAACTCCTTACGCTTGGCGTCGGTTTCGGCTCCTGCCGACTTGGCCGCGATGGCGCGGGCGACTGCTTCCGTAATGGCCTTCTGTCCCTCTGGTGTTTGCAACACAGCAGGGTCGAACGTCGGGGGTGGGGAGTCCACCTTCTTCGGCTCTGGTGGCTTCTCTCCGTTGTCGGGAGGAGCCGCACCGTCCGCAGGCTTTTCAGCCTCCGCTGCGTCTTCGCTTATATTAGCAAAGAGCTTTTCAACGTCCTCATCAGACAGAGGCTTAACAGGGGGCTCTTTAGAGTCCTCCGGTGTAGCCACTGGTGCTGGGGTCTTCGGTTCGTCAGCCATATCTACTCCTTATTGTACACTATCGTTTTCCGTCTATAGCCATCTGTTTTGCTGTGGCCATCGACTCCTCCCGTGTCAGGCCAGGTACAGTCTCTTCGCCACGTAGCGCCCGTTCGGCTAACTCAGCGGCGTTACGGTAGTTGATGATGGTCGGTGGTGAGTACACCTGGCGCATCTTGCGGCCACACCCACACATGATGACAGCATCAGAGATCGTGGCCATCGTGAAGTGCTCCTCTAGCTGCTCACAGCAATCCGTGCACACAAAGACATAGTGTGGCATGTCTACCTCCTGAACTGGTCAAACACGTTGGTTGATTCCTCTTCGGGCCGGAGGAAGTCCAGCCGCCCTTCGAGAGCCGCTTGGAACGTCTCGTTGAATCGGGCCTGCACAGCGTAGGGTAGCAAGTGCTTCTGCTCGTCAGGTACGTCGTTCGCGGTGAACCCATAGAAGAGGGACAAGTCCTGGTTAGCAATGACGAACTGCCCCCGCTTGGGGTTGACGATAGCCTTCTTGAACGCAGGCTTACGAGCCACAGTTAGGGCCAAGGCAAGTATCTGGCGGTCACGCTGCGTACTAATATGCCCTGTGCGGAGAAGCTGAGCGGCTACGAGGACGCGAGTTTGGGACGCCTTGGCGGGGTCAACGCCCTGCTGTTCGGCCTCCGTCCGTATACGGCTACTGGCCGCAGCGAAGGAACCGAGTATCGTGTCTAGCAGTGCCCCCTCACGGCTCGTCAGGCCGACGTACTTGGGGATGTTGAAGTAGGTGTCAAGACTATCGGTGGCCAAACGGAACCGCGTCTCGATCTGAGGCTCATTGCGCCGAACATGGTCGAGGGCAAGCTGCTGCACCTCAGCACTGTACTCACTCAGCGCGTTCAGCCGCGCAGCATCATACCCGTCGAAGTCAACAACCTCCACGTGAAGGGGGTTGTCTGTACTCACGAACCGCTCGAAGTCCACGTTGCGGTAGTCGAGGACAGCCTGGTCGACGAGCCCCAGCTTGTCCTTGCCCTCACGCCGCCTCTCAAATGCCTGCTCTGGGTCGAACCCGTCCCGTATCATCGCAACCTCAATACGGTCGAAGGCTCCGCTCTGTGTGTCAAACGCGGAACGGCGGAACTTGCGGTAGTCCTCGTCGTCAATGGCCCCAGCATCGAGCTGGTCACCGAACTTAATCAGCTCGCGGTTGGTTGCCTCTGGAATCGTCTCGAAGTCGTCATACCGTTGGCTCTGCCTGATCTTGGCTGAAGTTGACCTATCGTGTTGCTGCTCCTCGTAGTCAATTAGGTGCTGCTCCAGGGACGGGTCGAGGCCCAGCCGTTCTGCCTGCTCAACTGCACCCAGCTCAAGCCAGCGCCGCCCGTATTCCCCGTTTGGCCCAGGTGTGTTGCCAGCATCGTCGTCCAGGTAGTCGAGGGGGTTGCGGGGGATGATGTTCTTACCCATGAACTCAGCTAGCCCCTTGACAGCCACACCGAGGTAGTCGTTCCGCGTCTTCGGTTCGTCCCTAATGACCGTCTCCGTCATTTGCTCGGCAAAGATGGGGACACCCTGCTTCCCCCAGTTCAGGAAGCGTTCCCATTTGCCGTCAAGGGTGTTGCCGAGGAAGTCACGGCCCTGTGAGGCTTCATACGCACCTTGGACGATGGGGTGCATACGTCCACCGACCAGGATTTGCAGTGCCCGCAGCCGTTCCTTGGGGTCTTTGATGTCGTTCATGCCACCAACAAGACGGGCCAGGATGCGTGTGCTGCTGGCGGCTGACGGGATGGTGGGCACCCAGTCGTCGCCGAACTGCATGGCCAGGAAGTCAGCCTTACGTGGGTCAGTGTAGTTGAACTTGTCCAACTGGCCCGTTTGCCACGAGACGAAGGCCCCAAGAGCGCCCCAGAAGGCGTGCTCACGGAACACTGCGGACATGGCCAACTGGCCCTCGACAGAGAAGGGTTTGGTCAGGGCTGCGTTGAGGAGCCCCATCCGTGCTCGCCAGAAGCCAGGGACGAACAGCATGAAGGACTCGGCGGTTTCACGCCACAGGCCCAATGCCGTTTGTGATCGGGGGAGGCCACCAAGCTGCTGGTTCACGACGCGGATGACGGAGCGCAACGTGTCTTCAGGGGAGGCGAGGTACAGTTGTTCGACGCCACCCAGGTCGTCTGCCAAACGTGCGAAGCCAGTGCTCTCTGGGCCATCTGCTAGCATGTCATCCACGAGCGGACGGAAGCCAGCCCTCGCTTGCCGAATCATCTGTATCCCGTCGAGGTGCTGGCGGATGAGGTTCGTCTTCATCCAGAGCATCCAGCGGTCGAACATGATGTCGTTCAGACCGCGACCCGCGCGTCCGGCAATGCCAAGGGGGGAAGTGATAAGCTCACCCGCTTTGCCCACAGGGCCAGGGATGCGGCTCAACAGTTCGGGTATGTGCTCAATGAGGAGAGGACGGTTGGCTGCTGTGGCTACGAGAGTCTCACGGCCAACCTCTAGCCCGTTGGCGAAGTAAGCCATGAGTTCGTCCTGGTTTGCAAACACCCACTGGATGAAGTGCTCGTCGTCCACGAGACGGAACGCCTCGAACATCTGCACCGGCTCCTTGACAACACCAGGTCGTATGAACCCACGTGCCGCCATGTAGAAGGAGCCCTGGATGCCGAAGATGCTGGCGTCCATGACGAGCCGCCACATCATCACGTTTGTCCACAGCTCTTGGAGGCCACCCAGGACGCCGGTAGCTGCCTGTGGGCCGGTGAGTGCGCCCATCAGGGCCTTCAGGCTTCCCTGCATCTCCTTGGGCCAGTCCTCTAGTCCTGTGATCGTCCAGGTGTTGTTGACAGGCCCAACACTTGTCCTTGCCTTACGCTGGGCCTCACGGATGACCTTCATCTTACCCGCGTCGTTGCTGTTCTCGAAGACCCGCATGACAGCCGAGGTGCCCACGTTCATGTCGGCAATGGCGTCAACGGTGACTCGGTTCAGCACTTGGCGGTACTTGGCAGATTGGAAGTCGATCATCAGGGCCTCGCCCTGCTTCACCACTTGCTTCAGCGTCTTGTTCGACCAGCGGGACTCTGTGGCGATGTGCTCTGCTATAGACTGCCAGGTGCGAGCGATACCCCTCTTGAGATGCTCGTCGCTGGGGTGTGGCCGCATCGACTTGACGAGCAGGGACTCACGGGCAGCCTCCAGCTCGATTCGTGGCTTGATCCCCATAGCTACAGCAGCAGCAGTGGTGTCATCATCCAGCATCTTGTAGATACGGGCAAGGCCCTCGAAGTCGTCACCCATGTTCTTGTACAGGTTGGGGTGGCGCACGTAGGCGAAGAGCTGGCGTTTGTACAAGTCCACTGCTTCGTTCTCGAACTTGCTCATCGAACCCTCAAGGCCAAGTAGTCGGCGGTTGGCCTGTGTGTCGATGAACCTGTCAGCGAGGTGTATCTCTAGTCTTTCGCTGTCCATCAAGCGGCCCAGGCCCCCCTTACGGGGCGCTAGGTTCTTCGCTATGCGGTACATACTCGCCATGTGGGAGCTGTTGACCAACCCACCCATAGCTCGTCCCACCTGGTACTGCCAGAAGACCCCCAGGACAAGGGGGTTGTTGCTGAAGCGGCCTGTGATGTGCTGGATCAGCGGGCCGACAACGGGGAGCCGAGAGCGGCCTGCTAGCTGCTCACCAGCCGGAATAAGCTCATCCGGTTGCATGATGCGGAAGAGGCGGGTCAGGGCTGACCGTTGGCGGGCAGGAGCCAGTCGCCCTAGCTCTTGCACACGGGGGTCGAGGGAGGGGAGCAAGCCAAGCTCCTCTGGGCTAGTCAGGCGTTGGTACGCTACCAGCATCTCCTCGTCGGCCAGGGACAACTGGGCCTTGTCCGCACCCACGAGTTTCATGCGCCGTTGCAGTATCTCCAGGGCCTCTTCTTGCCGCTGGATGTCAGCAACAGCCATAGTGCGGGAAGCTAGGTCTGGGTCAGCAGCAAGAGCAGCCTCATCGGCTGTGCTCATTGCCTGGTTGACCTTCTTCTGGAAGTTGATGTTGAGTTCCCGTGTCGCCTCGATCGTGGCTTCCAGTTGTCCCAACTCCTTGCGGGCAGGGTTGAGTTTGTTCCGTGCGTCCTTGACTATCTTCTTCGTAGGCTTTGGCAGCCCCTTGGTACGACTACGGACAACCCGTTGCAGCTCCGGTATCTTGACAGTGCGGGCAAACTTCAGTATCTCCGCAATGCGGGCCTTCGCCCCTGTAGCTGCCACACCGCCGCCAGCCTTCTCGATGGCTCCAATGAGGCTCGTACCTGTGCGCCCCTTGAGCTTGGTCACGGTGGTCTTGAGCACCTTGGGAAGCTGACTCATGGCGCTGGCCAGCAGCTCGGCTTCCTCGTCGGGGAGCTTCTTGAGTATGGCTGCTATGGTGCGCTTCTGGTCTTCGAGGGACAACCCCTTGAGGATAGAGAGAGCTTCGTTGGCGACCGGCTTGGCAGAGGTCGCACGGCCAAAGTCGGTGGGGATGTCAGTCATCGCTTCCAGTTCGTCCACAAGCCGTCCTGAGTCACCAAAGACAACACGTGTATTGTCACGGAACAGGGCGTTGTCGGGGAACTCACGTACCACACCCTTGGAGGAAGTGAACACCAGATGGTCGGCGTCCTCCACCCCAATGTCGTGCTTTGCCAGCCGCTTGACGTTCTTGCCGTACCACTTCTTGAGCTGGTCGGAGAGCTGACGAAGGCCCCTGCCCTGAAGTGGCATATCAGCCTGGAACACTGCGGAGAAGCGTTTGGCCAGCTCGGACATTAGTTTGTCAGAGCTACCCACAGCTTCGAGTGCCTCGATCACAGCGGGCATGGCACGGGTACGGAGGTTGTCGTCAGAGATGAACCCAGCTACGATCTCCTCTGCACCCTGACGGATGTTGGCCACATTGGGGGCCTCTTCGACGATCTCCCCGCCTGTCCTACGGACGATGTTGGTCAGCCGCCAGGTGTCGGGGTCGCCTGAGAACTGGAACCGCAACATACGCCAGATGTCGAACTGAACCATGGGAGGCAGGTTGGCCGTGCCCATGGCACGAACCAGGGTATCCAGCGGGATGGTCGGGCCTTTGCCAGCTTCAGCCGCATTGATGGCGAGCAACTGCGACCGCTTCTTGGACACGAGGGCCGTGATCTGCTCCACTGTGAGCTGGGTCACGTCCTCAACACCAGCAGCTTTGGCTGCTGCGGCTGCACGTTGGGGTGAGGGGGCTGACAGTTCGCCCCGCTTGGCTGCAAGAGCAGCTCCAACATCCTGTGCTGTCATGCCTTCCTCGACAATAATGCCGTGGTCTTTGGCAATCCGGCGCATCCGGTCGGTTACCTTAACGGGGGGCCTCTTGCCCGCCAGTTGACGGAGGAACTCCTCACCCTCATCTGTAATCCCCAATCCTTGGAGGCTGTCCAAGTAGTCGTCCATGACACGCATGGCATCAACGACCTCCTGGGGGGTACGGCCCGCTGCCAGGCTTCTTGTCTTCGCGTGGGCAATCAGCGTCTCGTAGGCGTTGATCTCACGCCGTAGCTGGACAGCTCTGGAGATCATCTTGCCCCACTCGGTCTGACTGACAAGGGCAATACGCGGCCAGAACTGAAGGTGAGCGTCTACTGCAATATCGCCTGTGGCACCAACGATGTCGTCGAACACATCCTTGGGTTTCCGGAGCTGGCCCGCGTCGTCGGTGTACTTGACACCAACGTCGTTTGCTGCCTGCTTCAGCCGGTTGGTGAGAGTCTTGGGTGCGCCTGTAATACGCCTTGTGGCTAGCCACTCCAGCGTGTCGAGCTGTCCCCCTGTGGGCAAGTCACTGATGATGCCCTGGACAGCTTCCATCTGGTCAGCTAGGTCGGCGTACACCTTGGCCTTTTGCGGTGGCCCACCACCTGCAACCATTGTTTCAGCCGCGCTCCGCAGCTCCTCTGGGTCGCGGGCAAAGCGGTAGAGTCGCTCACGGGCCTTCTCGGTCTTGAGGGAAGCACCAATGTTCTCGGCGAACGCCCCGATGAGGTCGTCCTCATACTGCTCGATCAGCTTCGCACGTTGGGCAATGAGAGTCTCAGACATCTCAGCCAGCTTCTCGCCTGCGTAGGCTTTGAGGCCGATCTTCTTTATGCGTGGTACGTCCTTGATACCGAACTTCAGGCCCCTGAGGATAGCCTTCGGCCCACCTGGCCAACCAATGACAGGGAGCACAGCACCCAAAGACTCGCCCGCAATCTCGCGGCTAACGTCCCCACGAATCTTGCCCTGGAGGCTTTCGGAGGCCCCAAGTTGTTCGGCAAGTTCCCCAGGGGGCTCAGTAAGACCAAAGCCAACAGATTGTGTTGCACCGCGCCATGCTTCGCCTGCGGCAAACAGTGCTCCCAAGGCAGCGGGTGACTCCTCCGCTTTCCCCCCACGTCCCAGCAGCAGGTCAACTGCCAACTGGGCACTGTCCATTGTCTTGCGCCCGCTCTTGCTGAGAGGGTGTTCGACAGGGAGAGTTAGGAAGTCGAAGCCCTCGAACTCGGTGCGCCCCTTCTTGAGAGGCATTGTGGCTCCTATAACCTTCAACAGTCCCGTTCCAACATCACCACTGAGCTTTTGGAGGAACGACGGGTCACCGTAGGCTTCCGCGCGTGCCTCCTTCTCCTGCTCCTTCTCAAATTCCTTGAGCGTGGAGCCGAGAGCAAGAAAGGTGCGGAGGCCCATCTGGTTACCCACACCGGCGTAGATTTCGTCACGGGTGAGGGTTGGCGTCGGCTCGTCGATGACCGGCAATCTATTGGGCTGGTAGCCAGCAACCACAGTCAGAATGGCCAGCTCCTCGTCAGTCGGAGCCTTGCCCGTGTTGGCTGTGAACCTGTCTATGATGTCCTGTTCGATGGTGTCAAATATCTCACGGCCAGGGGGAGTTGGGCCAACAGGAGGGCCTTTGGGTGGAGGCAACTTGGCTCCTGGTGCGAGTTCAACACCACCAATAGGCTCATTGTCCTCGTTGAGCCGTATTCGGAACGGCCCCGTGGGTATCTTGAGCGTCTTGGTTACATAGTCGAATAGGTCGAGGTCGAGGAACCAGGGTATGGGGCCTTTCGGCTTACTAGGTACTGGCTTGGGGGGCGGGGTGGGAACGGGATACGGCGCAGGTATCCGTTCGTCAAAGACCGTCCTAGCCGCCTTCGGCCCGAAGGAGGGCAGAACCATTAGAGCGTCCCGACGGACGCTACGCGGCCTCCAGTTGCGGGGCCACCCAGAGCGGACAGGATGCGCCTAGCACCCGTGAAGCGGGAGGCCAGTGTGGGGATGGTGCCCCCAGGTGCATTGGTCGAGCTAAGCGACAGCTCAGACGTAGGAGCCAGTAGCTCCCGCACAATGCCAGCGGAACCAAAGGCTCCCGTTGCTTCTTGTGTCGGGATGTACTGACTTCCGGCAGCGGGACGCCGACTCAAATCGAGGTTCTGTAGCCCAGTACGGAACACTTCGGGGTCAGTGATGTTCACCAGTTCAGGGGCAATGAACCCCAGTCCAGCCATAGTATTGATGTTCATTTGGGGTATCTGGAGACGGCCCACAATGTCGTTGACAATTTGGTTTATGAGGTTCGTCTGGAACTCACTGCCACCAGCTACATCACCGGCACTCGGTTGGACGGGCTGTGCAACCGGCGCGGGGGCGACTGGTGCAGCAGCAGCGGGCACTGGTGGTGCGACTGCTGGCGCTGTGTACCAGGGGTTGGTCACTGTCTGTCCTGGGAAGATGCTGCCTGGGTTAGCAGCGTACTGCGGGTTAGCTTGGAGCAGCAACTCTAGTGACCCACCAGGCCCCCAAATGGGAAGGTGGGGAGCCATCTGGAGGGCTATTGCCCCTAGCGTGTCACCGCCGACAATGGTGTAGACACCCTCCTGCGCTCCCTTCAGCGCAGTTACCGCGTTGAACGTGGTGGACTTAGGCTGAGGTAGAGCCTTGGATGCCACTTGCTGCAACGCCTTGATAGCGTTCTGCATAGTGGGAGCCTGCCCCTTTGGCCTGGGAGCCACAATGGTTCCTGGCGGAGCAGCCAGGTACTCGTCAGTGGCGAACTTCTTGTCCTTCGTGGAACGCTCACCAATGCGGAGTATCTGGAAGCCTTTGAGAAGTGCTGGGCTGACAGCCATTAGAAACCACTTTCTGGGGCCACTGGCCCTAGCGTGTCCCCAATGAGAGCTTGGATAACAGAAGCCTCAAGTGAGGAGCTTGACCCACTGCCGCCCGTGGAGGACTGACTCTGGGTGGACTGTGCCTGCCCAGTCTGGAACAGGCGGATGGCGTCGAGTATCTGCTTTGCGAGGCCCATAGCTCCACCAAACTCGGAGCCGAGAGTGGGCTCCTGGGGGTCACCAAGGCCAGGCAGGGGTACTCGGTAGAACTCCCGTGTGGCTGAGGGTATGAGACCCTCAGCGGCCTCAGTACCTAGACCTGACGACTGGCCCAATGCGATAGATGCCAGCCCTCCTGGCCCCAGTCCTGGGAACCAGCGGGCAGCAGGGTTGACCATTTGTGGGGCTGCACCACGTACCGCCTCGAAGTTTGCTAGGGCTGCATCCCGTGTAGCCTGCCGTCGCGCCGCAAGGTCAGCCAGGATGTCCATGATCGGAGGCGCAATGGGCTGGAACGTCTCTTCAGTGGACTGTGCGGCTCCGCTGGAACCTCCAACTCCCGCTGTGCCACCGTCACCACCACCGTCACCACCATCACCACCGCCTCCATCCCCTTCGGGCAGAATCACCTGTGGTGTGACATCGTTAGTGAAGGAAACGGGCAGTACGCCCCCAATGGCAATGTCAGCAATGATAGGGGGGATACCGTTGATTACTGTTATCAGCCCCGCAGCCAGCGAGTTTCGGACGCTGATCTGGGACAGTATACCGGCTTCTTCAGTGAGAAACACGAAGCCCCCGTTTTGTGTAGGAGCCTTGTATACAACACGAGGCGTGCCCCTAGCACCCCCCAAGCTACCTGTGCCACCTTCTTGTGTCACTATACGCCTTCTTCCGGTATTGGAGCACCAAGCATCGCTATCATATCCATTTCGCCAGGAGCCTGCTCTGGGCCAACGCCCATGAACCAGGTCATGGCGGCGCTGGCGTTAGCACCGTAGACGCTCGTGAGGTCGGTAACGGCCTGCTGGACAAACTCCTTGTAGCCATCAGGCCCCAACTCCATGAACATCTGCTGGCGCTGTTGCGGAGACATCTCTAAGTATGATTGTACCCTATCTTTGATCGGTGGGAGGCGTTGTACACCACCGATTGGGGCAACATCTGCAAATGCCTCGATGATGTCGTCCTTGAACCACTCCAGGTCTTCACGGAGGTCGTCTGCCAGTTCGTCTATGTAGTGCTTTCGTTTTCGGGTCACTTCGGCCTCCGCTGCCTCCGAGGCTGCTGGTTTTGTCTTGGCCCCTTGGGCTGTGTGGGTGACCCAGATGGTTTGCCACCAGCACCAGGGGCAGGAGTGCCGCGTGGCTGGGCTGCGCCCTCAAAGACGCGCTCGGCCTCACCACCCTCACCGCCAAAAGCGGCCTCTTCCAGCACTTGGGCCATGTCGACCCCCTGGTCGCTGAGGTCTTTGGCCATACGCTGGAGGTTGGGGTCTTCCTTAATCGCCTCTTGTACCGCCCGCATGAAGATGACGGGCAGCTTGCGGGCGTCGTCACGGCGAATCTCCCGCCGCTCGGCCTCAGTGTCCTCGACACCGGCAAAGGTCATGGCACGGTCTTCAGCCCACAGCTTGTGCGCCTTCATCAGCGAAGCGTGCATACCCTGTGAGATCAGGTCTTGGAGCGAGGACATCTTGATCTTGCAGTGGATGTCGTAGTAGCCGTCGATGTCCTTGGGGTCGATGACGTATCGGCCCTGGACACGCTGGCGACCGGCCCCACCACGGCCCTTACGGAAGCCTGCACCGTTGACATAGATGGGGACACCGATGTCTTCAATGATCTTCCACGACTTCTGTACCACTTCCTCAAGTACCCGTTCGGCTGCGTGGTTCAGGGGCTTCAGCTTGGAAGTGGCAGCTTCAAGAGCAGACGAGAAAGCCAATCCTGGTGTCCGTGTACCGATAAGGCCCTCGGTGACGGGAGCCAGTCCCGCCCGCTCAATGAAGCCCTCTAGTAGTTTAACGAACTCGATCACCTCACGCCCCACAGGGGGCGGGGTAACGAAGCCAATCTGACCCCCAGTACCCAAGTCGATGCGCTTGCCCAGGGGAATGTCGGAGACCGCGACCTGGCTCACCATAGGAGCACCCGCCACAGCTTGTCTTGCTGTCCACAGGATGGGCGTACCACCGACAATGGCCCAGGATGCCATGGTGTTCATCATCATGTTCAGCCACGGCTCAAGGGCACCGATGGGGAATAGCACCGAAAGGGAGTCCACAGCAGGGTCACGCATGGAAGTTGACTCACCGGAGCCCCAAACGTAGGGGATAAGGCCCTCATCGGTCACATCGTTCTTGAACTTGAGGTACTTCTTGCCCCGTAGCCCAATACGAATGTAGACGTACTCGTCTGTCCATATCTCGATGATCTCTTCGGCGGGCCGCATACCACTGGGCAGCTCGACATCTGGATAGGGCTCGCCCTCTGGTAGTCGCTCAAGACTATTGTTTAAGCCGAACTTGAGGTTGTGCTGCTTCAGGAACGGCTTGATGTTTCGTCTTCCCTTCTCGATCACGTAGGAAGCGTCCCATTCCTCCCGACTTGGCATGAAGTTCATGGGGTCAACGAGCTGGGCACGTAGGGGCTGGTCGCCTGCGTTGACCACAAAAGCAGCTACGCGCTTGTTGTACGCCTGGTCAGGTTCACCGTCCCCTTGCAACGGGTAGCCCTGCCAGGGGGTTCGTCTCAGCTTCCACACCGTAAAGCCATCACCGACCAGTTGGTCGAAGGTGTGCAGGACTAGGGGGCGGTGGGCTAGCTGCTCGAACGTTTGGAGCATTGGGTCAGCAGAGTTGGCCAAGTTGGCCGATCCCTGCTTGTCACCAGGGCGGCGGGGTACACGGGTGAACGTGGGACGGTCGGCATTCATGCGGCCTACCACGTTCTGCACCAACCTGTACCCCATAGGGACACGCATACCGGCACCCAATAGCTTCTGCATGGGGCCAACAGCAGTATCCTTGCCGCGTAGCATCCGCATCTTGCGGAGACGATGGATGATGTTGTGGCGCTCTTTGTAGAGCGCGTTGTTGTCTTTGATGACTTGATCTATCCAAGCCTGCTCTTGTTGCGAGACTGCTAGTTCATCTGGCATCAGTTACCTCGTGGGGGCAGGCTCCATAATAGTTCCGTGCCATATTACAATTATGACACAGAACACGGAATCCCGCAGGATAGTTGTTGTTTCTCAACCAAGCGTACAAGTGTCCTCCAATGGCTCTAAGGTGGGCATTACCACCCCCCTCCACATGGTCGATAGCGAGAAACTCGTACGCAGTCTCGCCGCAACATCCGCACTTATTCCCATAGGCACTAAGAGCAGCCTCCCGCAGCCGTAGTCGTCGAACACGGGAATATCCCCGTTGCTTGGCTGCAAGCCGTTTCTTGTTCTTTTGATAGTATTCGCGCAAGTACCTCTTGTGGTAGGCAGCATTGCGTTTGCGCCAAGCTCGAACGCGCTCCGTTGGTGTTGCCATAGCACAATCATAGCATACAATTACGAAAAGCGGTAGCCGCTAACGACTGGGATATTCCAATCCTGCGTGACATTTTGCGAGTATAGCTGAGTACAAAGATAGGCCAGAGTTTTGAGAGCGTCGCAGTTGCGCTTCGAGGGCTCGCCGAAACCACCAATGGAATCCCGCACTGGCTTGCGCCGCCAGTGGGTCATCTCCCAGATCAGATGCTTGCAGCCTTCAGGGTCGAATGTGATCTGCGTCTTGCCACTCCCTGGCTGGTTCATCATGGTCTTTAGGAAACTGAGGCCCTCCTCGACGCGGACGCGGGGCGGTAGGTTGAGCCGTATCCTGGCCTTGTCCCACCATACGACCTGGGGGGATACTGCACCGAACACGTGGCTGTCACCGGCATAGGGGTCGATGATGCCCTGGTTCGAGACGTTCTTCCACCACGGACGGGTTTGGCAGAGGGCAATGACGTGCTCGGTGACCTGCTTCTGGGTAGCGATCACCTCGAAGACACGTATCATATCCCCGCCATCCTCTTGCTTCTCCATCTGGTAGGCTGTCACGACGTAGTGGGAGCCGGAGCCGTAGCCTGGGTCGATGGCGATGTTCACGGGCCATACGGTGCCGTCTGGGTGTGTCGGGTGGAACTGCCAAGGGGCAAGATGCTTCTTGGGGTTGTAGGTGTCCCGCATGACGAGGTTGGGGGGCGGTACAGGGATACCCGCGCACCGGAGCATGAACAGTCCGTCTTGGTGGGCCATAGTGTTCTCAAGGCGGTGTATCTCTGGGTCATGCCTTCCGCCTGGGTAGATAACCGTATTAGCCCACGTTGGGACAACGAAGGATTTGCCGTTCTCTGGGTTAGGCCACCGTGCCCAGCGGTGCCAGTAGTCCTCCATCCAGTTGTACCTGGCTTCCTCGAAGGTGCCAGCCATCCAGACGAGGCCACGCTTCGTGCTCACGCGCTCGTGGGCCTTGACTACTGAACGAGGGTCGGCCAGTCCAGGCTCGCAGAGGAAGATGGCATCAGGTGCCTTGGCAACGAAGGTGTTGACATCGTGTAGGGAGCGGCAGTGGATGAGGGTGCCCCAGATGGTTTCCATGGAACAGGGGTGATATTGGTCACGTGGCATTGTGACCATGCTAGGTTCCACCCAGTCAAGCGATACGAGTGCCTCGGCAGCATACTCAAACTCCTGTCTCGTCAACTCGTAGGAGTCGGCGGCTATCCAGATAAGGTCGGCATGTTGTGCCCAAGCTACGATCTCAGCAGCAATACCAATAGACTTGCTAGCGCGAATGCCGCCAGATACCAGTATGGAGCGGGCAGGATGGGCATGGGCTCTGGCCATAAGCTTGAATGGAACGTACCCACCTGTCTTAGCCAGGATGTTAGCCTGCGGTATGTTGACTTCACTCCATATAGCCAGCTTCTCGCCATAAAGAGGCGTACTAAGACCCATATCCGCACGCTGTTCCCAAATGGGGCGGACATCAATCTCTTCATAGCCGGATTCACTCACCCTTCAGTTCCTTAACAGCCTTGTTTCTGGCTTTGGCCACACGAGCCATGACCTGTTCGGCCCTGCGCTGTTGGGTTTGGGATAGATAGTCGGTGATGAGCTTCAGACCGGCTACGGCGGCTGTGACGTTGCCAGCTTCGGTGACCTTACCATCCGAATCCTCTTTGGCCACACCGGCCTCGCCTAGTGTCTTCACCCAGCCTGGGAGGTACTCCTTGGCGGCATTAACCAGGTCGTCAATGGAAACGATGCCCTTGTCTTCACGGGCACGGTCGAGCCTGGGACGGGCTCTAACCATTCTGCCTTTTATTGCTCATAGATGATTAGAATTGTGACGGCGTT
>SDBV01003822.1_pt1 | contig 21903 bp, 13 predicted proteins | sample 2277081 | NCBI WGS metagenome assembly SDBV01 (sample SAMN10402039, study PRJNA504765) | marine sediment metagenome | isolation source: marine sediment core GS10_PC15, 223 cmbsf | place: Arctic Ocean: Southern Knipovich Ridge | collected 2010 | reverse complement strand
CGAAAAAAGTAAGAGGAAAAAACTGAGGAATAAACGCAACCAGATTGAAGGTAAATTCGGGGAAGGGAAAAACGGAAACAGTCTCAACCAAGTAAGGGCCAGGCTACAGGACACATCAGAAAGCTGGGTAGCAGGAGTATTCTTTGTAATGAACCTGAATATGCTCTATTCGCAACTAATAGTATAGGCTTGACTATAAAATACATACAATCAACTGTATCAGCTCACAACTTGGGAGAAGTATGCCCAAATGTGAAAAAAAGTGATATTATGTAGAATGGTTTCAAATAAAATAGAGTTGACATCACTATTTGCTTAAGAAAATAAGTGTTGAAGAAATTATTAGCTAAAAATCAATCATTTTTACCTGACTTGGACAGGAAACCCTATAATAGTCCTGATCATTTGCAATTATTGCTTCTCTGGCTGTAACAGAGGTCCCTGTGGCAAGACCCAGGCCTATAAGTCCACTTGTTTTAGAAAATTCACGTCTGTTCATGTTGGGTATTTTTAGATTCTACTTCCTAAATTTAATAAGCTAGTAAGCAATCACCATCTTCTTCGTAATGCTCTCTGATCCTACTGTGAATTTATAAAAGTATAATCCCTCATGCAAGTGGCTTGCTTCAAATGTCGACATATGATTTCCAGTTGGATCAAGTTCTGCAAAAACAATCTCACCAAATTTATCGGGTTCATGTTGTCCACCACTTGTTTGACTCCATCCACTTGCTTCGCCTTCAGGATCTTTGTTAAATGCCCGATCAAAGCGATATAAATTAAATCGCCACATATCATCTGGCAGGGGTGGGAAATTTGCTGAATCTGCAGAAAATTCCATGGCTTCAAAGGGCAAAGCCATTTCGCAGATCCAGGAAGTATCCTGATCTGAATTATCATTCAATGTACCTGAATAGGTGCAGGCTGTCTTCAGCCCCCCCATGGTCCAGTCAACCATCCCTTCTCCACCTTGTTTCCTGGGCTTTGTCAGCCAAAGATCAAAAATAGTATTATCAGGATTTACTTCAATCTCCAAATAGTTCTCACCATCACCATCAGGATCAATATACACCTCAACCACGTCTTCCTTATACAATGGATCATCTCTGTCCACATATTCAGCCCAGAGCTCCCGATCTTCAGAATAGAATGCCACGTACAGGTAGTTCGTGTCCCATAACATTTTTGCCCAGGTAACTGTCCTGGCTGCTTCCTCATTATTCCCCAGGATTACAAAATTGGTGGTGGATTCTGCATTGACCCAGGCCTCTTCATCAAGAAGTCCGTCTATGACTAATTCATTGCTCACCTTAGCCACCTTGTAGTGTTCAACATCCTGAGCATAGGCAGGTAGCAAAACCATGAATGACAATAAACTTATTATAATCGGATCCTTCCTCAGGCTCAACTTCAAAATTTCCCTTATCATTTTTAATAATTCTTAATTGCTCTTTTTGTTATTTTGCTCCAGCATCATTATTGCCTTATAAAGAACCCCGGCTGAGCCCTTAAATGTTCCCGATCCCTTTGGCTGATTCTCCACGGTATACCACTCGTAGAAGCCATCATTTTCCTTCACCCTTTTCACCATGGGCTGTAAATGTTCGTAGGCTTCTTCCTCAAAACCATACTTAACCAGCTGTTGTATCATCCGGCCCCCAAACCAGGTCCAGTCCCCTCCATTTTGATACCCATAAGGGTACATGCTGGGGTTTTTAAATGATGCATCGGGATAAGGAGGATACAATGTCAGGCCGATGGAACCTGCGCCGCATGCTTCAACATTAGCCACCATTTTGTTGAGAGAAGTCTTTATCTCATCTCTTGAAAGTAAACCAGCTTCAATGGCTACAGCGGTTCCTCCATGGTAATAGACTTCATCTTCATTAAAATCAACAGGGAAGGGAGATCCATTCAGATAGATATGCGGGATGAATTTCTGCTGTTTCTCATCCCACAGGTATTTGCGAACATTTTGCGCTATTTGATCCCGATGTGATTGCCATCGTTTTTTTGATTCGGGAACAAGTTCCAAAAGATTGTCAAGCGCCACCAAAAACATGGCATTGTCATAAATATCAAGGGCATAATGGGTATCCTCGGTCAGAAACACACCCCAGTCATGCTCAGGCTGAACATCCCCCCAATCGGCTGTAGTGGCTCCCCATATCAAGCCATACTCAGCATTGAAACGGTGATTAATTAAAAAATCCATGGCCCATTCCAAACGCTCTGCAACAGATTTATCGCCAACACTTTCATTCAAAATATCCTTATCTCCCGTAACCTGAACGTATTTATAGACCGCCTGAACCAATGAGGTCTCCTGGTCGGTTTCTACGGTATTTTTATGACCGGCGTATCGGGGCTCCATATCTGAATAGATAAATTGGTAGCGTTGCTCCACGTTATCATTCTTCGGAGAAAAGCCATCGATAATGTTCCCATCCTCACCCTGCATCCTGAAAAAAACCATCAGGTTTTCCTTTAATACTTCGGGTTCAAATACTTCAGATGAAAGCTCAATGAAGGTATTATAATCACGGATCCAAACCTCCCCATAGCCCTCGCCTGCATTAAACCCGTTCTTTATGACTTCAAGTGCCTTCCTCTTTGTAAAAGAGAAATATTCGTTGGACTGAATTCTTGCATGTAGCTTTTCCTGCGGTGCTTGCTTAGTTGTACAGCCCATGAGTATGAGCATGATGAACAGAAACCCTGCTGTTTTCATTATTCCTTTATTAGTTTATATATTCCGGTGCCTTCGGAAGTTGTTACCTGGATTACATACTCGCCGGAACTTACGTCGCTCACCTGCAAAGTTGTTTCCTGACCAGTAAGGGAAATGGATTTTACCAGACGACCTGAAAAGTCAAATAGACTGGCTGATATCCCATTCTCCACAATGATATGCAGTAAATCACCCACAGGATTGGGATAGATATTTGCTCCAATATCTTCCATCGTAGTAATTGAAGTATTATCCGAAGGGGTCACAACCACCACATTGCTGCTCTCACTTTCGGTTCCGCCATTGTCAGTCGCTTTCACTTTGTAGTAATATTTTGTTCCATTGCTTACATCACTATCGGTATAATCCGAGGAAGTTACAGGTTCTGTGTTTACCATGGAATAAGAGATGCCGGGCACCAGGGCCCGGTAAAGGTTGTATCCTGCCAGGCTCGATTCAGTATTATCATCCCAATCAAGGCTCACTGATCCATCACCGGCAATGGCTGTTAGGTTTGTCGGTGCATCAAATTCCTCGAAAACCACACCCGTAAACTTGATGATATCAACCCTTGTAACCACATCTCCGCTTACAAATTGGTACAGACGAAAAAAGTTGATGGCGCTCAAATCGGGATTGCCCATCACGTTGGCGCTGCTGATCTGAAGGTGCAATTCGTTCCAACCATTGGAGAGGTTTAAGTCGCTTACGGCCCAATTATATTCATCCACATCTGGTCGACCAGCGCTGGTAATCTCAAGCTGTCCTCCTCCGTCAAACTTGCTCACATCGGACACATAAAGCCAGAGATCAAGGTAAGAAGTTGAATCGCAAAGACTATTGACGGGTGTCTCAAACGTCTTTTTAAACCAGTCTGTACCGCCACCCTGACTGATCAGGCTGGCATATCCTTCTTTTTTTTCCTCTGTATCAATATTTATCCCGTTGTTGGAATTCCAGCCTGCATCCGAATCGCAATAATCGAGTACAATATAGTCGGTGGAGTTTCCCGAACCTGTTGTAAAACTCCAGACGGGGCCCTTTGCCATGCCAAAGGCATTTACTTCATCCACCTGCCAGTAATAGGTGGTATTTGTCTCCAGTTCTTCAGGTTTGTAGGTAGCTGATGCCTGCTTGCTAACAGAGTCGGGCGGATTGGTTAGGCCAAAGTAGATTATATGGGATTGAACGTGCTCTCCTTCTTTCCATCCCAGGGTCAGCTCTGTTCTTGCATCGGTTGACAGATCAGCCGGATAAGGCTCGCTGGCCGCAGTGGGTGCTACTTCAATAGAGTTGCCTATAAATACCCCTCCCATATCCACTTCTGAGGAGCCCGCTCCATGCCTTACAAATAGATGATAATTTCCCTCTGACAGACCCGAAATGGTATAGCTTCCGGCATCGTCGGGACTCGAATATGCATATGTGGCCCCGCTGTCAATACTGATTTCGATGGTTGATTCATCAGGAAAATCGGGAAAAATAAACTCCATAGCCCCCTGGTCATCATCATTCACCTCATCGATAATCCGAATGCTCATAATTCCTTCAGGAGGAGTGACCAGGTTTTCATGGTTGTCTTCATAACCCCTGACCACCTCTGTTGCTAATCCTGCTGCCCGCAGGTACCAGTCACTTGGAAGTGTGTATCCGTCCTCATCCAGAGGAAGCCAATATCCTTCCGTGGGGATCATTTCGTCATTTTCAGCCAGTTTAAACATGGCTGTCCCTTCATCCACCTCATCAAACATGGCAATATAGACACTTTTGGCATTCTTGGAAACCACCTCATTCACTTCATCCCAGAAGTAATTCCCACCCTCCCGGGGAGTTGCATTTTTCGGAGCATCATACAGATTGTGCCATGAAAAACCGGGATGTACCACCGGCAGAAAATCCACATTGTTATCGTCACACCAGGCTTGTCCCCGGTCATAGTCCGTACTGCCGGAAAACCATGGGCTGATAACCTCTACATCCCGAAAAGCATTCATCCAGCTGGATGATTGGTCATACCAGTTCCACGCCACACCCAATAAGAGGGATGCACGGTAATTTGGATTCGGATTGTTCTTAAACCAATCTATCAACTCCACCAGCTGATCAACAGTGGCTTCCTCTCTCACAGTATATCCCCACAGGGCCACCAGGGGTAGTCCGCGATGGTTCAGGTACCGGTCGGTTCCGGTAACTTCTATGTCATCCACCAGGTGCATCCAGTCCTCCTTAATCTCATCGACCCGGTCTGCGATTCCATCATACATAACTGCAAATACGCGTCCGTATGTTTCGCAGCCCTCCATAACATGTCGGGTCACGGTATCTTTGTGATCCATTTTCGGGGTACTGTTTGCAGATGAAATAAAACGCTGTAAAAAAACCCCATCCAGGTTATAATCCCTGATCCACTTCATGTGCCGAACCACTGTATTTCTGTTATAGGATGAGAATACCGGAGCCATCCTGCCATCCTGAAATGTCAGGTCGGCATCGTACTTTTCATTCATCCCATATTCCCGCATATCGGGATACATATCCACCGTTGAGTTAATGGGTTCGTAAAAGTTACCCCAGTGAACCCAACCTAAGTCAGCATCGTCATCGGGATGATTGAACCAGCCCTGGTAGCCAAACATTACCTTGCCATTGAGCGATGCATTGTCCACATCAGCCACATCCAGATCGGGCCAGGAAGGTTCTCCCATTCCCGGCGCAAACCGTATAAAATCAATCTTTGCCGTTACTGGACCGGATAAATTCTGTTGGATGCGAAAAAAGTTAATGCTATCCAGGTTCGCGCCCCCGCCCAACTGACCGGCCGAGCTTAGTTGCAACTGCAAATGGTTCCATCCATCCGCCACCAGGGTTTTATCCAATGGCCAACCAGACGCTTCCGTATCCGGACCTCCTGAACTTGAAATGTCGATCTGTCCCCCCTCCAGTTTTGAGGCATCTGACACATATAACCATAAGGAGAGGTAACCCGAGTTATCTATACCGGTGTGGGTCTGGGCGAATGATTTGGAAAACCAGGTGAAATCCCCGGTTTGAGCATCAGTCGTTAAAGAACCTTTTCCCTCTTTTTTGTCAGAGTTATCAATGCTAAATGCAGCGTTTCCCGTCCATCCGGTAGTTACGTCACAGCGTTGAATGACAACCTGGGCAACTATAGCCAAATTTGAAAGAATAACTGTTAATGCAATCGTTAACAGGCGAAATCCACTGCGCTTAAATCTGAATTTTTTCATATACATTTCTCCTTTTAATTCTTTGCAAACAATTTACAGCTTCCAACCATTCTGGTATTCATGCTTAATCCATTCCTCGCTCATTTCCAGCGCGTTTTGCTCCACCCACTTCCTGGACTCATTCACCACCTTATTGCTCACAATATCACTGGAGTAAGGGGAGAGTTTCGTGGTTCGGATTTTCTCATCTGCACCAATATTTGTTACTTTCATATTTTTGCTGTCCCACAACAGAGTCTTCTTCAAGGATTGCAACCTGATAGCCAGGTTTCCCATCACCACAAATTCATTAAAGGGTCCGGCATATTCAAAGCTCGATGCAGGTGTACCTCCGTTCTTACAGCAATCCACAAAATGCATTTCATGCCTTCCGCCACCAAGCGGATGATCCGGAATTCGGCCCATATCTACTTTTGTCTCAGGTGTAAATTCCTTTCCGTTTTTGTATGTTTTCCAGTTTGACCCATAGCTATTGGCTATTAAGATGGCTTCGGATCCGATAAACATAAAGCCCCCACCCGGGTTCATAGGTGCATCATTTGGCAAATCGTAGGGGCGGGCTGGCATCAATCCCCCGTCGTACCAGGTCAGTTCCAGTTCAGGGAAAGCACAATAAGGAAGATTCTTCCTTGCCGGGAATTTAAAGTTAACCTTAGCAGCTGTCGGTGCACTCTCTGTGTTAACCAGGGAAGAGCTGGCCTGGAATGCAACGGGCTGACCTAAATTCAGGGCATAGTTCGGAACGTCCAGCAAATGACAACCCATATCACCCAGGGCTCCTGTACCAAAATCCCACCAACCTCGCCAAATCCATGGATGGTATTCCGGACTATAGGCGCGCATTTTAGCTGGACCAATGAATAGATCCCAGTCCAGGGATTTTGGTACGGCTACTTCCTTCAGGGGTGCAGGCATACCCTGCCTCCAGATGGGTCTGTTGGTCCAGACATGTGCTTCCCTGATGGTCCCTAAACATCCACTTTGGACTATTTCAGCCACTTCATACACTGAATCACTGGAGTGACCCTCATTTCCCATCTGGGTAACCACACCCGTTTGTTTGGCCAATTTCGTGAGATAACGAGATTCCCACACCGTATGAGTTAAGGGTTTCTGTACATATACATTTTTACCAAGCTCCATGGCTGCCGCCGCTTGCAACGCATGTGAATGATCGGGGGTGGCAACAATAACTGCATCAATATCTTTTTGTTTCTCCAGCATCCTGCGAAAGTCCTTATATTTTTTCGCTTTGGGATAAGTCTCAAATACAGGTGCGGCATAATCATAGTCAACATCACACAGAGCAACGATGTTTTGCTCAACCATATTTTTCAGGTTAACCTTCCCTTTTCCTCCCCGCCCTACTCCGATTGCGGCAATGTTTAATTTATCGCTTGGCGCTGTATGGCCCAGGCCAGATACGGCAAAACTGGGAACCACTGTGAATGCCATGCTGGTGGCACCCATGTTTTTGATAAAATTCCGACGTTTCATAAGTTAGGTTTTAGCGTGAGTTTAGCTGGGAAATAAATATAGTGCTTTAATTATCATTTACTTAAAAAAGACTGTTTTGTCAGGCCCCATCACATATACAAGTGTAGCTCCGGCTTCAATTTCCTCGTGTTTAAGGTAGGGCTCCGTAAGCTTCTCTCCATTAAGTCTGACTTCCTGAACATAAGGATTATCAGCTGACCTGTTTTCAGCCAGGATGGTAAAAACCTTCCCATTCTCCAGGTCAATTTTAACTTCATCGAAAGAAGGCCTGCCAATGGAGTATCTTGTATCGCCGGGACACATGGGATAAAATCCCAAGGAATTCAGGATATACCACGCCGACATTTGTCCGCAATCCTCATTGCCACAGATTCCATCGGGCTGATCTGTATAAAACTCCTGGAGGATTTCAGAAACTATCTCCTGGGTTCTCCAGGGCTGTTCCACTTCATTAAACATATAGGCAATGTGATGACTGGGCTCATTTCCATGGGCATATTGACCAATTAAGCCGGTAATATCCCCACCGGCATCCTCTCCCAGGACTTCAGAGGAGACTGTAAAAAGAGAATCCAGTTTTTGAGAAAATGCTTCACTGCCTCCCATCAATTGGACCAATCCTGCCACATCATGGGGTACAAACCAGGTCCACTGCCAGGCATTTCCTTCCACATAAGGATCAAAACCTTTGTGATTTGCAAACCTGGGATGGAAAGGTTCAATCCAGCTTCCGTCCAGGTTCTTCCCCCTCATAAATCCGGTTTCTTTGTCAAAGTAAGTTTTATAACGCTTCGATTTCTCGAAATAGGCCTGAGCAATTTTTTGCTTGCCCATATCCTCAGCCATGGTGGCCACTGCCCAGTAGTTATAGGCGTATTCCAGCCCTATGGAGACAGATCTATTGGACAGATCACATGGAATGAAGCCGTATTTCTCTTCATATAGCTTGGCATCGGGCATCAGCCTGCTCCAGACCAAGTCTGCTGAAGAAGAAACCTCCTTCAGGGTATCCCAACTCACGGAATACAGGATGGCCTCGAGGGCCTTCTCCGTGTCAAAGTTCCGATGTCCCTTCATATATGCATCCACGATGACGGATACAGCATGGGAACCAATCATTGTACCCGTATAGTTGGAGGCCAATCCCCACTTGGGTAAAATGCCGCCTTCATCATATTTCCGCAGCAGGGATCGTATGAGTTCCTGGTTGTATGCCGGCTTCAGGATGGTGAACAGGGGGTGCAAGGCCCGGTAGGTATCCCAGAGGGAAAAAACCGTATAATTTTGAATATCAGACTGGTGGTTCTCATGATCCATTCCTTTGTAAGAACCATCCACATCGGAGAACACTCCCGGGTACATATAGGTGTGATACAGGGCCGTATAAAAGGTCCTTTTTTCACTGATATCATCTGTTTTTACCTGGATCCTGGACAATTCACGTTCCCAGGTTTCCTCTGCCTCTTTGCTGATCTGTTCAAAATCCCATCCCGACATTTCGGTTTCCAGGTTCAAGGCCGAACCCTCGTAACTTACGGCGCTGATTCCCACTTTTGCAAGTACCTGCTCACCTTCACCCGTATGAAAGATTAGCTTCATCTTTGCATTCTGCCCTGAGATTTCAGTTTTACCCTCCTGCAAAACATTATCTATATAAATTTCTGTTTCAAAGGGCTTGGAAAACTTAGCTGTAAAATAGACCGTATGGTGCCTGGCCCACCCGGACGTAAGCTTGAGTCCCTGTATCTCCTGGTTGTTGACTACCCTGAACTCATGCAAGGGATTCTTATGACCATGCAGGGTATGTGTCAGATCAATCAGGATTCCTGCCTGATCTGCCTCTGGAAAGGTATAGCGATGCATTCCTGCCCGGGTGGTGGAGGTTAGTTCCACATCAATGTTATCGTCTGTAAGCGTAACCCCGTAGTAACCGGGACGGGCCTTCTCAGTTTCTCTGTCAAACCTGGACCTGTAACCCGCATCAATATCCTCTGCCGGACCTGCATCCAGTAAAATAGATTCGGTAAAAGGCATGAACAGAATATCACCGTAATCCCCGATGCCAGTACCACTCAGATGGGTATGACTAAATCCCAGGATGGAAGAATCAGAATAATGATAACCTGCACACGCATCCCATCCCATAATGCGAGTATCCGGACTCAGTTGTACCATGCTGAAGGGAAGGGCTGCCCCGGGAAAGGTATGCCCGTGATAATCAGTCCCGATAAAAGGATCTACAAAATCACATAAACTTTGAGCCTGCTTCTGTTCCTTTTCTGAACATGCACTAAGCAGCAGGATCAATGTCATGCTTACAAGAAGGTATGGGGTGTGGATTCTCATCTTTTTCATTCTAAGTAATTATCAATTTATCTTATTGACTTTATGTAACTTACCTCCTCTAGGCTCTGTCTACCCAGATGGGGCTCGACCAGGCGATTTCCCTGTTTTTTTGTGTGGCTCGGATATAATAATAGAGTACTTCCGTCTCCTCCTGGTGGCTTTCATCGGCATATACCGCATCAAAATTTAGTTTTCCTTCAGAAACCTCATATTCCTTAATAACCCTGCTGTTTCGAAGCACCTCAACTTTTTCCAGTTCACGTTGCCCTTTGACTTTAATGTTCAGTTTGGGAGGGCCATCACTCACCCTGAGGTCCACAATCATCTTATCCCCGGTGGTGGCAAAGCAGCGTCTGCTTCTCATGGCTTCCAGAATACTTTCCCGGCTGAGATCTTTTACCCACAAGGCAGCTACTCCCACTCCCATGCCATTGTGATCGCCACTGGCCACAAAGCCCATTTTATATCTCTTTTCCCTCAAAGCGTAATCCACGAAAGCCCTTGTGGACTTGGTGGTGCTGTGCCTTTCCAGGTTAATTTCCCTTGGGCATCCGGGATATTCTCCATTCCCCCTGCATTGAAAAAGCTCAACCACAGGAACATAATAATCATCATGAACATTCCAGTCCACCGGGTGTGAACTGTCTGCCGGATGATGAGGAATGGTGATGCAGTTAATCTGCTTTTCATGCAACAACTCCCAAAGAAGCTTTGGATTGCTCGATTCAGGGGTATTCACATTGTACACTTCCTTGCTGTTCCTGATAAACTTCCGGGCATCATCGGATGAAGCGAATATAACGTTGTAATGCCCGGCACCAAATACGCTTTCCAGATCACCCTTTGCAGTTAAGGTCCATTCCATGGCCGGAAGGGCCACAAAATAGGGAGGATCGTTATAGAAATCGGCCAGCCGGATGTTTTTTCTCCAGTACACCTCATTTAGGGAGTATCCATGATCGGTGATCCCTACAAAATTATATCCTTCTGAAAAAAGTCCGAACCTGTAATCTTCATGGAGGGTACCATCTGTTCCTGCAGACCAGCAGGGTGAGTTTTCAGAGTGCTCATGCAGGTTGCCATACACCAGGCTATAGACTTCCCCCTCAACCTCCAGCTGCTCTCCTGTCACCTTGGGGTGTCCACTGATTTCCGGAACAAAATCCGAATTCGGATGATACTCTTCCACCACGGTTTCTTTAAACTGCAAGAATCCGCCTGGCTGCTTTGCCTGGGGCAAAGCGATCTGATATGCTTTGAGTTGAGTGACCCTTGAAATGACCACCTGGTTATGTTCCTCTGGCTGATCATGCTTGAAGGTCTCTTCATTTAAAGTAGATAACCAGAGTCTGTTATTCACATCAAATGCCAGTGCAGGAGGAATCAACACCCCCTTCTGACTACTTTTCAATATGGTCTCTGGCTCCACCCAGCCCCTCTCCTCATCCAGCCACGAAATCCTGTACTGCCAGAAAGGATTGCCCACAAAATCGCCACCGCAATGGCTTGCCACATATAGTTTTCCACTTTGATCGTGAAAGAAAGTGGGCCTGTGGTCGTTCTTTCCTGTAAAGAGCCATTTTCCCTGGTTTGCCGGTTCAAGGATCTTACCATCCTCATAGGTAAGCATGGCACAATACCGGTCGCCTGTATAGCAATCGGAATCGTCCAGACGGGTGGCATGCTTGTTATTTTCGTAAGAGATCCACAGACGGTCCCGGGAATCAAATGCAAGGGCAGGTTTTGTATTCAGATTGACACGGTTCTTGAATCCCCCACCGACAGCAACAGGGATTGTGCGTTTTGTCTTCAGGGTGTTGCCGTCAACAATGGTCATTTCAATGTTTTGATGGTACCCGTCCGTTAAACCATAAGCCACAAAAAGATTGCCATCCTTATCTTCAGCAATTGCAGGGTCGAGACAAGAATTTTCACGTTTGGCAATTTCAAGCGTTTCAGACCATTTGCCCTGTTCAAATTTGCTGATCATAATGGTAAACTTTCCCTGGTAGTAATTTTCCCATGCGATCCAGGTTCTGTCAGCCGAAGTTGCATGCAAAACCGGGTTGATGGGCTTACCCGATTTTGTTATAAACTTGTGGGGCCTGGAAAAGGCATCCTCTTCAAAGTTTGACACATTAATCATCCAGCGGTCCGATTCAATGCTGCACCAGGCGACCATCGGTAATCCGCTTGGGGCACAAACTGCAACAGGAGCTTCATATTGGCCCTCTTTTTTTGAAACAGGATCTGTTTCAACCCAGGTATCATCCATGAAACGAAATGCTGAAACCAACTCTTTGTTCTGCGGGTATTGTAATCTCCTCAGTGAGAACATCCACATCTCCCCTTTTTTGTTGCTGACTAGGGAAGGGTACTCTTCCTGTTCATCATCAAATCCCTTTAGAAGAAAACTCTGGTATTTTTCCTCAGATAAGCCATTGACTCCTTTGAAAGCCAATGCTGGCATGATGCCCGTGATTGCTGCCATGCTGCCTGCAGCCTTTATAAAATCCCTTCGTTTGAGTTTCATTATTTTGCTCTGCTTATGGTAAGACTTAATGGAGAAATTACAGAATTGAAATCCTATTACCTTGTAGATTCCTGAGTTCGAATCCTGTTCAATTCTTCAGTCAGTTGTTTTACGATTTTTGGGTTTGTCTCATACAGGTTATTGCTTTCGGCCGGATCGTCTGACAAATTGTATAATTGCAGTTCAAGTGGCATTTGAATGTTCTTTCTCCTGTTCGCAGGCAATTCCTCTGGAAGTGCGTTGTCGATGAATTTCCAATCTCCCATTCTGATTGCCTGCATTCCGTACATATCTGCAGTTACGACTGAAGTTCTTGCAGGATTGCTTGTTTGTCCCATCAGAGAGGAGATAAAACTACGACTGTCTGGAGCCACGTTTTTATCCTCCGGTAAACCTTTATCAGTGATATCCGCAACAGTCGCAAATACATCCATTACAGCGATGATGTCTTCAGAAACAGCACCTTCTTTCACCTTTCCGGGCCAGGAAACGATAAAGGGGACACGGGTTCCACCTTCCCATATGGTATGTTTATCTCCCCGTAAATCACCGTTAATTTTGAACCCTGCATTAATAGCCTGAATTTCAGGAGCCTCCGGTCTGTTCCCGGGAATTTCACCCCCATTGTCACTTGTGAATATCAGGATGGTATTTTCCATCAAACCCTTGTATTCCAGGATTTGGATGATTCGCCCCACACTCCAGTCCAGATCCTGGATGAAGTCACCATAGGGTCCGCAATCGCTCATTCCACGCATATAATTGGAAGGGGTAATGGGATGATGCACCGCCACCGGAGCAAAGTAGAGAAAGAAAGGTTCTTCATCGCTCTGTACCGATAACCAGTCAAGGGTTTTTTCGGTCAACATCTCCATGCATTCAATGTTTTTCCTCTGGGGTGCATCAAATCCATAATATTGCGGGCCGTAAAATGTACGGGAATAAGCCTGGATTTTATCGCTCCGGATTCCATAGATATGATCATTCTCGATATACACACCCATTTTATCGCCATGGTTCTGGGGCACTCCAAAATGATAGTCAAAACCCAAATCCAGGGGTCCTGGTTTCAGGGTCCCTGTATACTCCTCCAGTGTCCCCGTCGTTCCGTAACCAAGGTGCCACTTACCAATGGCAGCAGTATTATACCCTAAATCTTTCAGCCAATCCGCAATGGTAAATCTATCCGGATCGGGTAACATGCGACTTTCCACTCCCCATGTTCCATATTTCAGTTCAGAACGCCAGGGGTAGCGCCCCATGATGAAACTATAGCGGGTGGGTGTACATACAGATGCAGCCGTATAGGCATTGGTGAAGCGCATGCCCTTTTCAGCAATTCTGTCAATATTTGGGGTACGAACCAGGCTTTTTTCAGCTCCGTAGCAATTGAGGCTGGAGTACCCAAAATCGTCTGCAAGGATGAATACAATGTTGGGCTTGCTGGTTTGTTGCGCTGCAATTGAAAGAATATTGCAACTAAATACAAAAACAAGAATTAGTTTTACGATTGATTTCTTCATTTTGTTTATTTTTATTTTGTTATCCTTCTTCGGCAATTTCAATGTCCCGTGCTACCCACTCTGCAGTTTGTAGCCAATCCACATGTCCCACGCGATTGGTCCAGATCGGGTTGATATTTTGATGCAGACCATTTTCCGTATATTCATTCCAGGCTTTCAATGCTTTTTCCAATTCTGAGATGGCAGCTTCCTGGTATGTTTTGTCCTTGCTCTCGCGATACAATGCCAGCTGGGTTGAACCTGCAATTTTATAAGCGTAATATTTTCCGAGCGATGCCATGGTCCTGATATCGTGCAGTGTTGCAATCAATTCTATATTCTCACCGGCATTTAAGGATTCAAGAATATTCCCTGCGATATCGGAATGCACATGCAGTTTTTCAGCCACCTGCATCGGTGTTTTAAGTTCCGTCGTACCACCTTGCATGGTCATTTTTACAAAGTCAGGAATGGACTGATATCCTGAAGAAGCATGAGGGGGTAAGTCGATAAAATGGTTTACATCGTGAAAACCCGTTTCATTTGGGGTAAACTGGGGCCGGCTCTTGCAGCCTTCAATGTACCACATATAGTCGGCTGCTCCCCAGTGAAATCCGGTTGTGGTGGGGTATATCATGGATGCTTCCTGCCAGGCAGTGAAGAGTTTTTGTGCATCCGTATTGGGGAAATGACCCGCCAGAATTTGTAGGAATCGTTCATTTTCCAACTTTGGATTATATCCCAATCTGCCCCACATCATCCAGTGATACCAGTGTTTTACTATTTCCAATTGTCTCTGTCCCTGAGTATTTAGAGAAGTGAATTCCCTTCCCCAGACCCACTGATCTGAACCATAATAAAAACCACGAGACACATCATATGGAATGTTTTGAATAAACTCACGTACAAAATCGGGGGCTCCCCACCTGAAATAATAATTATCATCGTTCCGCAGGGTCCAGATGGTCTTCATCCCCTCAATGTCCTTGACAAATTGTTCATGGAAGTGCTGACGTGTGGAACTCATCACATGAGCGACAGCATATTTAAAACTATAGAGGAATTCAATATTATCGATATCATCCAATGGCTTGAATTTATCTGCTATTTCCTTTGCTCCGGTCATGTGCTGCCTGTGCAGGAAAGTAAATTTTCTATCTGGCATTTCATTGGCTGCATCCATAAGTCCCCTTGCATAGGTCTCAAATATCCAGTCTTCTTTCAGTTCCTTTGCATCATACATATTTTCTCCAACCGTAACGCCAATTCCTGCCAGATCAGGATAAGTCACAAACATCTCCTTTACACTTTTCCTGAAATAGTCTTTCGTCGTTTCATTCCGGATATCTTCGGTCATTCCGTATTTATCATCCACACCATATAAAAATATATTCCATGTCATCACATAGAAATCGATATTCCGGCTTTTACCATAGGCCATTACTTTCTTCCAGAAGGCAATTTTTTCATCCATAGAAATCACTTTAATGATTTCAGGATTTGCTAAAATTTCAGGCGGACATAAGCCTATCGCATCGTTGTGATAATACTCTTTAAATTGGGTATATGTCGACCGTTGCACATCATCCAATGCAACATCTTCATATCCCGGAACCTTAACCATTGAAGGAAAAGGATGTAAATTCCACAATGAAATGTAATTGTACCGGTATCGGGCTAAATTATCAATGTACTCTTTCCAAAAATCAAAATTCCACATTTCGGGAATATTCTTTTGAGCCACATCACTCATATCGGTGTAGCTTGGAGTGCGCACATCGAGCGGAATATTGAACTTGGTTCCACGCATCTCCATATAGGGATTCTGCGCCTGCTCAGATACTCCTTCCAATCCGGAGATCTGAATCTGTTCGGCTAGTTCCAGACCGCCATACATAGCTCCGGCATGATCCGAGGCGATAATCCGTATTTTGCCTTCCTCCTTTTTTATGATAAATCCTTCACCCTCTATCGCCTTCTCCCCAGGTTTAACACTAATAAGGATGTCTGCTCTCTTTGCATCGCCGATGATTAATTTAATGCCTTGATCCAAGAGTGATTGCTGAAGTTCACCGATCGCAAACTGGATCTGTGAATCTTCGGAATCTGATGAAATGATTACCTGGTCTGGCTGATTTGCACAACCTGCCAGTATCAGCAAAAAAAGAACAATACATGAAGATGGAAACAATAGAGTGTTTTTTATATGATTCATATTGTTGATTTGATGTTTAATGATGGCTGCATCCAGTTTTGGTATTAATCATGCTGTGCTATTTTTTTTGCATAGGTCTTCCAGTTCTTTTGCTGTACAACATAGTATGGCATATTTGCAAGATTATCATCCAGACCTGGATAAATGGCAATACCCTCATTTTCCACATCAATGGTGAAATAATACTCAATCGGATAGCGCGTTTGTGTGTAATGTTCAGGAATGACTGCCTGAAATATTTCTCCTTTCCTCCTCATGCTGATCCTTTGCCAGTTGACCGCCTGGTTTAGTTGTCGGTAATGGAGGTACACTTCATTCGTGTGGCCTCCTTTTACAGCCAGTTGAATTTCCATGGGTGCACCGGCTTGAAATAGCTCAGCTGGCTTATGCCGGCAATCCGCTATGGCCCTATGCGGAGGAGTTTCAACTTTCTGAATCGCATGCTTGATTGTTACCTCATTGATTGCACTTCTTCCATATTCCCTTGCTTCTCCCAGGGCCTTCTTCATATTAGCAATGTCGGAATCCATAGCCGGAATACGATTGGCCCAATGTCCTCGCAATTGCCATAACTCGCCAAACGAAATATCAGAAACATAGATGGAACTGGCCTCTTCAGCCATCTCTGCCCAAATGTCCCGGGCCTCAGAATACGTTTCAATAGCTTTATTCAGGGCTGATATATCTCCACTGCCTACATAAAGATGCCATAGCACGGCAGCGCGCATTTTTAAGGCAAAGAACCTGGCGATGCCATTTTGAATCTTGATGTCATGATAGAACCTACGGAACTCAACATCACTTTTATCCGCTACAAGAGACTCTGCTTCTGACAGATTATGTGTGCTAATATCTGCCATATCTTCCAGCCACCGTGCAACTTCCAGTGGCGAATACTTTGCCAGGCTTATACCTTCCAGCACCGCTGCAGCGTACTCATTAATTTTTGAAAACAATTGTGGATCAAATGGGCTTACATTGCCAAACACCGGGGGCATATCTGTATCCCTGTATCCTGGCCCGGTATTTAGTTCTGACTCCACAATCGGCTGATTATTGTAAATCTCAGGCCAGTACACTTTACAGTCTGCCGATGGACCATGAGCTGTTGTAATTAGAGAAAGAACCCGGCTGGAATTTGCCATTGCGATTTCCATGGGCTTGGCCGCATCACCGAATTTACTGCGCAGAAAACGCATCCACACATCGGGATCGGTTTCCGGATTGTAAACCAAACGTCCCCAAACACGATAGGTATAGAGAAACTTCTGGAAATCCCATTTTGGCTCCAGTGATTTATCAGCATACGCACATCTTCCTCCTGCATACCCAGACCCCTGTCGGCCTTTAAAAACCAATGGATCAATACGTTCCACGCCAAGGCTGCCGCTAAAACCTGAAACCTTACCATATCCTGCGGCCAAAGCCGGATCACCGAAAAGTAACAGACGCTGTGTGCCGGGCCAAATACGATGAAGGACCTCCCAGTCACGATCTTCCGGCATCAAATCTCCATATCCATAACGCGTAAATGTTCTACTGTCACTGAAAACACCGGATGCTGGTTCAACAAACTTAACATTTCCTTTTTCACGTTGCCGAATGTCTGCCTGGTGATAGGGTAAGCCCATATGTTCTCCCCAGTATTTGGGCGAAACACTCACCGGCATTCCGGTAGCCAGTGCAGCGGAGATTTGCCCTTGTGTAATGTGTTTCCCGTGCATATCAATCCAAACGGGTCTACCCACCCTGGGAAATGCCTGGAAAAGAACATCCCAGAATCCCTCCGATCCGCGAGGTATACCACTTTCATAATGCACACGGAATGTGATGCCCGTAATGGATGGACAAGCTTTTAGTATCATTTCCAATGCGTCACGACAGTATGCCGCATGATTGTCATCGGTTAAACCATGGATCGGATAATTGACATTTTCGCTGTTTACCAAGTCTTTACCATGAGACCACAGGGCCAGTTGAAATTCTATCCCACGGGCCGAAGCCTGGTCACTGATAAATTTGAGCATCTCGAAATTGTTGTCCCGTTCCTCGTCAGGCAAGCCGCCAGCATAGACATTATATCCCGGTACTTCAAGTAAAAAGGGGTATGGAAAAAAGAAATACGAATCTGTGACTCCCCTGGGTAAATTATATCCCATGCCTAAAGCCAGGCTGAAACGGTTAACACGTTGGGTAGCCAACTCTGTTAGATAATTCGTCCAAAATTCGCGATCGTTATACCAGCCTTTGTCTTCTATATCGCTTGTGAATGTTCGGTAGATGCTTCGGATCCTAACAGCAGGTTTTTCAATAACAGGCTCAGAAACTGTGAGTGCTTCCATCGGTTTAGCACCGTAGTTGATCCGGTCGGCTAATTCCAGCAGCGCATATCCCAATCCCCTCGGATCACTGCCGCAGGCCAATAACACAGAACGACCTTCGATTTCACACTGAACCAGTCCAAGCGCTTCTGGTGTATCAGCAACAGTTAAATCTTGCTTTTGAAGTATAGAGAGCGCCAGTTTATTGGTGCTTCCCGAAACAACAACACAGCGGCTATTTAGAGGAGCATCTTCCAAATTTGAAATTACGGTTGATTTTACACCCTGTCCTAAAAGTGCATCTTGTAATTGTCCTAATGCCCATTGGGAGGGTTTTGCATTGGCAACATCATCTTTTGGTTCTAGTATAATTGAGACTTTTCCTAACCGTCCATTATCACAGTTTATCAGAAGAAATGACATGCATCCCCACAGGATTAAAACAGAGAACTTTTTAAATGCTTGCTTGCCTTTTCCTGAGATTGCATTCAACATTTTTTCTTATCTTTTTTTATCGATTTAAAGCCATTCATCTCTTTTGCCGCACATTAATTGATATTGCTAAATTACGGGTACTTATATCGGCCATCTCGTCCAGCCACCGGGCCACGTCAAGAAGTGAATACTTGGCTAATTCTTTGCCTTCGCTATTGGGCCAGTCTTTTAGAAATACGGAGAGCCATTTTTCCTCATTATCGGCTATGGATGGATCGGGGAGCTCTCCTTGTTCAAGGATAAACTTCTGGACCTGCACATTTGCTATAATTGAACTTAAAACCAGACAATAAGCAATCAAGACTGATTTATTCATGAGAGGTATGTTTTATTCTTCTTGCTCCACTTTTATCACCTCCTCGTGCACGAGAGGCTGTATTTCTTTCCAATGGAAATCACGTGTGTCATCTTCTGGCAAGCCCTGGTATCGATGAATATGACCCAGGGGCATAAGGGAATAAACCGGGGTAGTCACTTCCACCAACTCATCCCAGTTCTCCGCTGCTTTACCAATGAATTCAACAGCCCTTTGTTTATCCTCAGGTATTCTATTAACACGAAATGAATGCAATGCTACGGAGGCTTTAAGTTTGTTTCCAAAATACTTACTTAGCCAGGCCCATGCTTCGGCATCTGCCAGTTCAACTTCGAATGTTCTATTTTGCTTTTCCGGAAGTCTATATATAAGCTCAAGTGCCTGGTTCCCATCACTTATTAACATATCAGCCAGGGCAAGCGGACTGATTTTACCCTCCGGAACAGCTTCACCTGAGCGAACCAGTTCCACATACCCGGGTATGCTCAAATAATCAGGATCCATAGGTTCTCTCAGAATCAGGTCGTTCACGGTGATTAAACCGCGTGACTCCTCTTCAGCATAATGTGATAAAAAACCCTCGCTATAGAGCGAGAAATCCCAGTTTCCTTTGAAGAATGTGGCCAAACGCAAGGGCATTCGGCTACCGAGTTTAAGCGCTTCAAATAGCGTTTCGCCAGATTCACCAAAGCGGGCCTTGCAGGCTGAGATAAATGTTTCATCGGGAGTCTCGGGATTATATAACAAACGCCCCCATGTTTTATAATAGAGCCACTGTCGCTCGAATGCGTAGCCCTGGGCCAACTCCGGTGGAGTCATATAATTCTTTGCAGGTATGTAACACTCCGAACCCAGATAGTAACCACCTACATATGATTGCCCATTCAGCTTAATATGCTCACGGATAAAGTCAGGCTCACACCAGCGCAGGCAGAAAAAATCCTCATTGCGAATCATCCAGGTTAGCTGGTAATTGCTTGGTGGCGGATTCCAGTAAGTATCTCCAAGTTCACCTCCATGTACATGGATTAACCTGGGAGTAGAATGCCCGTGTGACCAGTTAAACTTCACTTCCGTAAGTATGGGGTCGGGCATCTGAATGGATTCAATGGCATTACGTGTCATTTGTTCCGTGCTCAAACTGGTCGATCCACCATCGTTCGCTGTGGCAGAGAATGGAAGCCGGTGAATAAATCTGGCATCTCTGTCAGCCAGATGAATGCCCTCCACAAAAACATCCAAAATCCACTGCTCCCGTTCTTCGGGCGACATGTGCATCATACGCTCTCCAAGGCTCACCCCAAGGCCGGTCAGGTCCGGGTAGGTATTCAGGAGCTGCGTAACTGAGGTGCGGTTGTAATCCCTTACAATATCAGTGGTATCTCCCTTTCCATGGTGCTTGTTCGGGTCATCCAGGTTGAAATCATCCAGATTATGGTATTCGGAGAAGGAAGGACTCACAAAGATATTCCAGTTCACCAGATAGGTTTCAATGCCCCGTTCTTTTGCCATGGCAAAAAGCTGTGTCCAGAAGGAGGTCCAGTCAGTCAGCTCAGCATCACTCAGTTCACAGGCTTCAGGATACTTCTCATTTCGAATCATATATGGAAAAGGATGCAGGCTCCATAAGGTTAAGGCATTAAAACGGTTTTCCACCATCATGTCGAGAAATGATTCCCAGAACAATAAATCGCGACAGGTCTCTTTGTGAATTTCCAGGGCTTTAGCCTTGCGGTATGCCGACCAGGGCAAATTAAACTTAATGGCCCGGAATGGAAATCGCGGGGACTCCTCCATATCTGCAATCTTCGCTTTTCCATGTTCAAGCTGTTCTTTCACATGTAGCAAACCATACATAACCCCTGCCCCATCACCCCCTGTCACTTTAATCTCGTCTCCAACTGTCCTTATTTTGTACGCCTCGCTTCCTAAAGAGGAATCCAATCCGGTTGAAATATTCCAATTTCTGGCTGAATGGTTTGTTTCGAGAGCATCCAAAGTCGACTCTGTTTGAAACTGCCTGATGGCATATTTCACCTGCGAGTCATTTAAACTATTCTGAATGCTCACTGGAACACTATTCTCTGAACAGGTGTACAAAAAGGATATTAATATTAGCGAAAGGCAGTAATGTAGCTTCATTACACTAATATCACATATTCCGCTTAATTAATTATTAACTATTAATTAATTCGGATTTGTTTTCTTACACAGCAGAAAAAAAACCAATAAAAATATACGAATGAACCATTCAAGACAGTTTTTAGCTTTCCTGACAATCTTACTTCCTCTTACCCATTTACAAGAGTGTAAGTCCAGAATAGATTCAGAACAGCCGAATATCATATTTATTCTGGCAGATGATCTGGGCGCAGGAAATCTGCAATGCACAGGCCATCCATATGCAAAATCACCCAACCTGGATCAACTTGCTCAGCAAGGCATCCGCTTTGAAAGAGCCTACATGGCAGGGGTCTGGTGTGCCCCAAGCAGGTTTGCTCTTATGAGTGGCCAGTTTCCTGCCCGGGATTTTGACCTTATCCGTAATAGAAATTAGCCCCAGAATTTAGGCAACAAGTATAATTTGAATTATTCGGAATCTTCTTAATAATGCCTGGTGTTTGGAATAAGAATAAAAGCTATTCTTTTTCATAGATTTGAGTTGTCAGTGTTGAATTAGTTTAAATATAACGAAGAGA
>SDBV01003821.1_pt1 | contig 21903 bp, 17 predicted proteins | sample 2277081 | NCBI WGS metagenome assembly SDBV01 (sample SAMN10402039, study PRJNA504765) | marine sediment metagenome | isolation source: marine sediment core GS10_PC15, 223 cmbsf | place: Arctic Ocean: Southern Knipovich Ridge | collected 2010 | reverse complement strand
CATCACCAAAGCTGCATCAACCAATGTTCGCCGCTCATCATCAGTAAAGACAATGCGTTTTTTGATCTTGGATTTGAGAATCTTATTTTCCTGGTGAAGATATTTGTTCTGAAGTGTCAACTCTCGGCATAAAAGCCGAGTGACCGTTGCGATGATCGGTACATTTAACCACTTGTTCCTGACTTTTTCTCCCACTGCATTTTCCATGCGAGAACTTTATCATAAATCGTTGCAAAATCAACGATTAAATGGTATAGTGTAAGTACGATTCAGATGAGCTATATATATTTGTACCCCACGGGATAATACTTTGTGAAAAAGCATCTCCTTCAGGCATCCTCCAATCCCACTGGCCATACAAATCGAACTTCGGATCGTCATCGATATTGTTATTAGCACTTCCGCCAAACGGGATGTACGTATCACCTGGGTCATCATCCTGAATGCAGCTATAGGTCACCGAATTTACCGGCCCGGTAATCTGTGCGGATTCATCTTCAGAATCTACCCCATCTATGTTCTTCCACAAAACACAGTTGGTTATGGTCGGTGCACAGCCAGTTCCGGTCTCACTGCAGATTCCGCCGCCACCGTCAATTGCCAGGGCCTTGTTCGCATTAAAGGTACAGTTGGTAATAGCTGGACTACTGCCATTTTTATTGTAGACACCGGCACCATTACCCCTGGCCCAGTTGCCACTTACGATGCAATTAATCAATGCGGGCGATGGCCGGTAAATGTAGAAAAATTTCTTAAGAGATGGATACTTAGTGTTGACTTTTCTTTGCGGGTACAGTATGAGTTGTAGGTAAATCACTTAGTTAAGCATGGGAGATTTTGCTGACAGGAACATAGGGAGGTAAACATATTATTTGAAGGAGAAAGCAGTATAATATTGGAGGTGTGTGGCAGTTATTGAATAGTAGATATTGTTAGCAACTGAGATTAAGTGTGGGGTATTGCCATGGAAGGGCATACGAAGAATAAAGGCAAGGATGTTGTCTCATCCGCCAAGATGGGGGGCAAATCGCAACGGAATAAGCTGCCAATAACAGATGTAGTTCCACTTCATGGTTCCGCCGAAGTGATAGCCGGCTCCACAGAGGCAAAGCAGATCAATCCTGACTGGGTAGCGACCTTTGACGCTATTACGGATTTAGTCTCGATCCATAATAAAGATTGCAAGATTGTTAAGGTAAATAAGGCCTTTGCCGATACTTTCAAGGTCAAGCCCGAAGAGCTAACCGGTAAAAAGTGCTATGAAGTAATGCATGGGACAAAAGAGCCGCCAGCCTATTGCCCTCATAAGATAGTCATTGATACCGCCAAACCGCACCGGGAAGAGTTTTTCGAGCCTCATCTGGGATTATATCTCGATGTATCAGCGTCACCTACCTTTAATGACAATGGCACCTTAACCGGTTACGTTCATATTACCAAAGACATCACCGAGCGTGAGAAAATGAAGCAGATTCTTCAGGCAACAGAAGCTGAGCTAAAGTACACTATTGAAGTTGTGCCGGGTATCATTGCTAAGGCAAATATTTTTACGGGTTATTTTACAGATTGCAATCCGGAGTTGAGCAACATATTGGGTTTCTCATTAGAGGAATTCCTGGCACGGCCATTTATCGAGTTTATTCATCCGGACGACCGTCAGAGTACTATCAATAAAGTAGAAAAGCAGCTTGAGGGTATCCCGCTTGCTAAATTTGAAAACCGCTACATTTGTAAGGATGGGTCTTACAAATGGTTAGAATGGAAGGCAACAGCACCTGACGAGAAGGGAACAGTATATGCTGTCGCCACAGATATCACCGAACGTAAGAAAACAGAGAAGAAGCTTTTTGAGTATCAAGAACGGCTTAGGACTTTGGCTACTCAATTGTCAGTAATCGAAGAGCGTGAAAGAAAAGATATTGCCAAAGGGCTGCATGATGATGTCCTTGGGATCCTGTCCTTTTTAAAAATAAAGGTATCTCGTCTGCAAAAGACTGAAGCCTGTCGAAATCCCAAAGACGATCTGGCGGAGATGGCAGATACAATAACAGATTTGAATGAAAAGTTACGTCACTTCATTTTCGACCTGAGTAACCCTATCCTGGAAACATCAGGGCTTGGGCCGGCCGTAAAGGATTTACTGAAAAAGATCGCCAGTGAACATAATATTAAAACCAGTATTAACGATGATAAGTCTGGTAAATCCTTGAACAGTAACCAGAAGACATTCTTGTACAAAGCTGTAAACGAGTTAATCGTCAATATAATCAAATACGCCAGGGCAAAGAATATAAGTGTCTCGATTGAAACCGTCGATAATGATATAATCATTTCAGTAGCCGATGACGGCATTGGCTTCGATACATCTGATGAAGAGAAGCTGAGGTTTGACAGGAAACATGGTTTTGGCCTTTTCAATATTAAAGAGAGGCTCAAAAGCTATGGAGGCAACCTTACGATCGAATCGAAGATTGGAAAAGGAACAGAGGTAACTATAGCAATGCCCTTGGATTAAGAGGGAAAGGATATATAGAAGTGTTATCTTGATAAAATCAGCTTAGAAGGGGAGATAAATATGGCTATCATGATTCTTACGGTTGATGACTGTCAGATTCTGCGGACAGGGATAAGGAGCGTGGTTGATGAGAATGATGACCTGGAGATAGTCGGTGAGGCTAATGATGGGCCAGAGGCCGTCCGGAAAGCCAAAGAATTAGATCCCGATGTTGTGATAATGGATATAAACATGCCGCAGATTGGCGGCATTGAGGCCACCCGGCAGATAACAGGCAGCGGTTGCAAGACACATGTCCTGGCATTGTCTTCTTATTTAAACGAAAGCCTGATCCTGGATATATTAGAGGCAGGCGCCAGCGGTTATGTTACCAAAGACTGCATAAGCGATGAATTGATACGTGCCGTAAGAGCCGTTCATTGCGGCCAGAGATACCTCTGCGACAGGGCCACCGACATTCTCGTTGAAACGGTAACAAAAGGCAAGCTGCCGCAAGAAAGTGCGAACACAATAGAAACGTTAACTGGCAAGGAATGTCAGATGGTTAAGATGGTAGCCAGCGGCCTTTCCGGCAAACAGATAGCACACAAGCTCGGAATCAGCATAAAGACCGTCGATGGCCGAAGGCGAAAGATCAGGGAAAAGCTTAATTTAAATAGTGTTGCGGATGTGGTCAGGTTCGCGATCAAGAAAAAACTGGTGCAGTTGGATACCGAGCCCGACCCGTTTGCCTTTCCGCAATGATACCGCTTAAAGCTCTGCGGTCAACGGTATTGTCATTATCACTTCTGTGCCCTTGCCCCGGGCAGGGCCTATTATTAGAGAACCGCCAATACTTTCGAGCCTCAGGCGTATATTGAGCAGACCGTAGCCACGTCGTCCATTGTGGAGAATATTATTGTTATCCGCATCGAAGCCCTTGCCATCATCTTTCACGGAAATAACGAGATTGTCTCGATCTCCGATCATAGAGACCTCTACACAGTCGGCTTCTGCGTGTTGGACCACATTAAACACTAACTCCTTTACTGCATTGAATAGCAGGGTGCTTAGCTGCCGGGAAGGAGAATAAGAGCCTAAACCCTTACTGTTAAAGGTCGTTTTCAGGTCATGTTTTCCCTGCACCTCTTTTAGCAGCCATTGTTTCACCGCCGCCTCAAGGCCCATCTGACCAAGGACAGGGCAAGATAACTCCGAGCCCATGATACGAGCCTGTTCAACGAGCTCATCAATTACATCCCTAATCTCACAATAGATTTCTGAACGCCCGGCATCCTTATCAGTCTTGAGCAAAGAACCAGCCTTGATCTTCAAGAACAGCAGGGGTTGGATAATATCATCGTGCAGCCCCTCGGCAAGGTATCTTTTATCGCGTTCGGCAGCCGTTGATAACTGAACCGCCAGAGAACTAATGTGCTCACGGTCTTTCACAGTGCCGTCGCTTTTACGCTTGTGTTCATGAGCTTCGGTGATCGCTCGCAGGTCATTTTCTATTATTTGCCTGAACCGTGTCAATAAATCCCTGCTTGCAGTGGCAATCGGGTTGTCCTTATAGTCAAGTACGCAAATGGTGCCAAAAACATCACCATCGGGCCACAATAAAGGGAATCCCAGATAATATGTCAATCCTAAATCAAGTGCCGGACAGTTGGCCCATTTCTTGTCTTTTAAGGCATCGGCAATAAGAAGTTCACTGTGGTTTTCGACAACCTCTTTGCAATAGAGGTCTGCAATACCAACCTTTCCGTTTAGGGGGTTTACTGCGGATCGACTTGCAACAAACGTCTCAAGATGCGGCGGGGTGAACTTCGTAATAAGGCCGGAAGCTACACCGGTAACTTCCGCCATCAGGTCTACAATTATCTGCCATCTGGCAATTATCTCTTTCGTTATGTCCGGTTTAATATCAGCCATAACAACCCCTTTCATTATTCATGTACCATTATTATGATATCCTGTCAAGTTAAACATAGGCGGATCCATCCCCTATAATACTACCGTTGTGATATTGCTTGCCGGGCTCAGGCCGCCGAAGTTTCTTGCTTTTATGCGGTATTCTATTTGAATCCCCCTGGGCTGGCCGAGCAATATCGCCTGCTTATGGAGTGTTGTATTGACCATCATCCAGTCGCCGAACTCACCGCCGCCTGATGGCTGGCTCCTTCGCTCGATAATATAATCGCGAACCTTACCGCCGATGCCGCCGGGTTTTTTCCATCGCAGCGATACGGTGGACTGTCCCTGCATGGTTATTTTAAGACTGCCAGGCTGGGCGGGCGGTTCGACAGGTCTTGCATCACGTCTGGGGCCCCAGCCAATAAGCTCGAGTTTAACCGGGTCATCGACCGTATCGGTCTGCGATCTGCCGATCTGTATCTTCATCGTCTTTTCCAAAGCCCAAAGTGCACGCTCTTTGGCTTCGGTTGCCAGTTGACCGGTGCCAATGGCCTGAACCTGAGCGACCTTTGCAGCCTCGTAGGCTGTTTTGGCCGCATCGATGGCAGCAGGATCGGCAGAGGGGAAATCAGCGGCATGAATTGTCAGGCCCGAAACCATCTCTCTGGCCAGTTCAACGACACCAGCCTCAGCTATCGGAAATTGTGCCATGATAGTATCTCCTATTGTCATCTATCGTTAAAACATTTCACTACAGTACAGGGCCGAAGCTATAACCCTTTATATTCGGCAATGTGAGAAAATCTTCAGCTCACAGACCCTGCGACAAAACAGTTCACTCTTCGTAACTGCTATTGATATCGAGTAAATCCGGGCATGGATTAATTAGTAGATTGCTATGTTGAAGGTTGTAAAATGCGATATGAAAACCGATTGTATGCAGGTAGTATTTCATTTGTGACAAATCGAATTTAATATGCAGCTACTTAAGCTTAACACGTAGCATATGAAACTTCATTTATGATAAATAAAGCTTCATCAAAGGCAAAATGAATTTGATATACGGCAGATGAAGTTTAATCGAAGGCATATTAAACTCAATCGGCGGTATATGGAGTTTGATATGCGGCAAATCAGTCTTCAGTAAGGTTTGGTGGAGTTTTATTTGCAGTTTATCAACCACTATACCTGGTTTGCCAAACATCATAATAGGCATTTGGAGCCCCAAACGGCTGTTATGCAGGTTGTCGGATGCCCCGGTGGATCGCAACAGTAATTTATACCTCCTTGCATGGCAAATTACTGGCTTAATTATTTTTGATTTCTTGCGAGAATAACTTTAGGATACGACGCTTTTGTAAAAGATGTTACGGTGAAATGGAAATCCGCTGTTTATGGGTACTGTGAATATGACAATGATACCAATACAGTTAATCAATGAGTACAGGAGGATCAGATGTTAATAATAAAGATGAGATTCTATCTGGTGATCGAGAAGATACTTCGCTGGCCGGCGTTGTTCTTTGTGCGGCTGCACCGGCAGTCGGTTGAGAGGGTGGAAAGGGCAGCGGATCATCGCCATGTACATGAATTGCTGATAAAAATGGTTCTCAGTGAAGAGTAACTCTTTTTAAAGGGATGGATATGACAGAGGTATTATTATGACAAGGGAAATTCATCATTTCCCTTGTCCTTTTAGATATTTATTATTAGAAGCCGGCGCCCCCCCGGATACCTGAACGCCGGCTTCAATGTCAGGAAAGGGGAGTTTATTGGTTTCGTGCCCAGAGGATTTCCGCCTTTGCTGAGAGCGATTTGATATAATTATTTACTAATGCCTGTTTCCTTTGGTTTGTCCGCCACTTTACGATAGCGGGCCTGGCTTTATCAAAACTTATTGTCGATGGCTCAATACTATCGGTTATCTTAATTATGTGGTATCCGAACTGCGTCTTTACGACTTCGCTTATCTGGCCCTTATTCATATTAAAGGCAACTTTAAGGAAGTCTTTGTCCAGATCGGAACGTTGGCTGAAATAGCCCAGGTCACCACCGTTATTCTTCGTTTGACAGACAGAATATTTCCTGACAAGTTCTTCAAAATCAGCGCCTGCTTTAATCTCTTTTGCAACCTGCTCGGCGTTGCTTTTAAATTGCGCATCAGCTTGCTGGTCAGCCTGCAGGGGATTTCCATCAGCATCTCTTTGGCCTGTACCAAAAAGAATATGACTGGCCCGTATTTGCCTTGGCACGATAAATTTTTCGATATTGTTATCATAACACAGCTTTGCATCTTCTTCGCTGACAGCCAGTGACTTGATGTCAGTTTCGGTCTCTAAAAGCTTATCGAAACTGATACCTCTTTTAAGCTGCTGCTGCACCTGGCTTGTGGCGAATCCCTGCTTAGCTGCCTGCCGGAGAAACTCCTCTGGGGTTTTATTCTGGCCCGCGGCGATTTCAGTGAGCCTTGTATTAATCTGCTCATCGGTTATGTCAATGCCGCTTGAACTAATCGCCATATTGATCAATTGTTCTTTCATGATCTCGTTAAGGACATTTTGGCGAAACTTGTTTTGGGCCTCTTCGTTAACTGTCTGACCATTTTGGGCAAAAGAGGCTAATTGCGGCTCAACTATCCTATCTATCTGGCTTTGAGTAACCTCGGTACCATTGATAGTAACGATAACTCTGTCAGCATTGACTTGAGTTTTATCTTCGTTTATTGCTATTGGCTCGACGACTTCTTTGCTTTGGGTCGCAGGGATTTCGAGGCTAATTTCAACCGGGTCGGCTATAGAAGTAATTGGTTGTTCTTCAATTTGTGCCGCCACTGCCGGGGCTTTTCCTATGCTCGCACTGACTGCAATAAAAGCCACCACAAGCAGAGCAAACACTATCCCAAAGATAATAACCGCCTTTATTTTGCTTTTTTTCTCATTCATTTCCTGATCCCTTCAAATAAAATACATTCCTTTTTAGTTCAATGTCCTAAGAGGACTTTAAGCTTCCAAGTGCTTCGATTTTGTTTTCCCATCTATGTGAATCAATACCGCCATACTGACAGCCTTGATTATCGCAAAGGCCATCCAATAATTTTCTTATGGAACTTAACGGTCTTGACTGCCTGTTCCTTTTCTTTTCGCTTTTGTTATCTTTACGATCCATGTCATATATTCCTTAAAACCAGCAACTGATAAGGATATCGGCTGTTAGTTTAGGTAATCTAATAAGTATGATGCTGTGAGAGATGGTCTAAATTACGTGTTTTTCAGCTATTGCGATAAGTCGATAAGCAAAACGTTGTCATTGTCCACTTGTCACAGCGAGCCGACCGATATGCCAACACTGTAATCTCAAATGTTTGAACCGAAGATATTGTTTTGCAATATAAGCCTGCAACGCGGCATATCAAATTAACAATTAAGCATATCCAGTTTACAATGAAGCATTGCAGATGAGGAGTGAGGTATTGTAAGTAATCAAAACGGTGTTTTGGGCTTGATATGGCCGATTTTGCCTTTTTAGTGCCGCTCAAACGCCGCGGGGGGAACGACTTATTTATCCTGAGCGAAGACGAATGGCCCGGAATATGATTTGACGGCAAGTGTTGGGGAAGTTTGAGTGTAAGATTTGGTTGAGATAAGCAAGTTGTCAGTTAACCTTTCCAGCCTTTGGAACTGGTGTTCAAACCTCGTCAGTCAGCAAGTCTGTGCGGCCCTTAGTTTTTAATAAATAGCTCCAAATGCAACTGATGCAAAAAAATATATCAAACAGGTCACCAAAACAACACCGATCAAATTTAAAGCCACACCCGTCCTGGCCATTGCTTGAATAGAAACCAGCCCACTACCAAAAACAATCGCATTTGGCGGTGTAGCTACCGGCGTCATAAACGCACATGAGGCCGAAATAGTTGCCGGCAGCATAAAAAGAAGCGGACTGACGTCCATCGATACTTCCATGGCTGCCAAAACCGGAAGGATCATCGTAATTGTTGCTGTGTTTGATGTAACCTCCGTTAGAAATGTGATCATCAAGCAAATCACAGCAATCATACCAATCACAGGCAGTGCTGAAAATCCGTGAACGCTTTCTCCAATCCAGCATGCAAGGCCGGTGACCTCAAATCTCTTGGCGAGCGAAAAACCACCGCCAAACAAAAGCAGTATTCCCCACGGAATATTCTTCGCTGCTTGCCAGTCAAGTAAATATTTCTTGTTTTTAAGGTCTACAGGAATCATAAATAAAACCAGTGCAGCAATCACCGCAACGGTTGAATCGTGAACATATTGATGAATTCCCAGCATATAACTCCAGCCGGGAATCACAAAAGACCCGATCTTGATATTTTCACGGAAAATCCAGGCCAGACAGGTCGCCACAAAAACAATTAAAACCATTTTCTCTTCTTTAGTAACCGGCCCCAATCGCGTAATTTCTTCGTCAATAATCTCACCTGCATCCTCTTTATTTTCCTGCTTCAACGGAAATGCCACATAAGTTAAATACCACCACACTAAAGGCACAAAGACAATAACCAAAGGCACACCCACCTTCATCCATTGAAAAAAACCGATCTCTGGAATTTCAGGGAACAATATCTGCATCTGCCCGACAAAAACAATATTGGGTGCCGTGCCAATGAGAGTGCCAATCCCGCCAATACTCGCACTGTAGGCAATCGACAACATAAGTGCACTGGAAAACGGCGTGCTCGCCGCACTGTCTTTCTGGAAATGATGAATCATGGCCAGTCCAATAGGAAGCATCATCATTGTAGTTGCAGTATTGCTAATCCACATCGATAAAAAAGCTGATGCAACCATAAAACCCAATACCAATTGCCGTGGCTTGGCGCCAACACGTTTGATAATATGCAACGCAAAACGCCGGTGCAAATTCCATTTTTGCATCGCAATAGCAATGCAAAACCCGCCTAAAACTAAAAAGACATTTTGGTTCGCATAGGGCGCCGCAACTTCCTTGCTGTTCATAATGCCGCAAACAGGATACGCGGCCAACGGCACAAGAGCCGTCGCAGGAATGGGTATGGCTTCTGAAATCCACCAGCAAATCATTAAAAGAGCAATAGCCAACGTTTTTTGCGCGGCCGCACTCATCCCATCTGGTGTCGGGATCAAATACATCACCAAAAAGAGGGCGATCCCCAGCCAAAATCAGGCATTGAATTTTATCATCGACAAAAAGTTATTTGCCTTTTTTAACATATGTTTGTCCCTACTGATTCTAACCTGGAAAAACGCCTATGTTTAATTGGATCAATCACTTATTCAATCCAGCCTGGTCAGGCTATCCTCATGAAGTATTTTACGGACAATGCTTGGAGAGTCAGCACAAATGCCGATTACGGCCCGATCATCATGGCGATGAAGATGACGAATTGAATGGACATGTATATTCGATTCATTCAGACGATGCATTATTTCGGCCAATGCACCAGGTTTGTCAGGTAGGTTGATAATTATTACATCCTCGCTTATGGGAGCAAAACTAGCATCATTTAATACATGCATAGCCAGGTCATACAAATCAACAGTCATGACAACAAGCATCTGCCCTGCCAGCATTTCGATATCTAAACTTTCGATATTCACTCGCGATGAACCTAAAACACTGGTTAATCGCTCGATATCAGATTCATTTTCAACTAAGATACGCAGGTTCTTCATGATTTGCCTCTCCATGGGCACAAGTAATTTTAGCATTCTTTAACTCGCTGATAAACCGGTCGATACGTTGGCGGGTAACGCTTGGCATAATCAGAAGATGAGCCCATTTGCCCTGGGCCGCCAGTTGCCATTTTTTGATCAGATGCTCAGGCGGACGTTCAAACACCACCGTTATCGCATGTGGATTTCGCCACGCGTCTATACCGATTTCCAGTAGACTATTACAAGTATAACGGGCCAGTTCCAGGCAATACCGTACACGCTTGGTAAAACCATCTTGACCTATGTTATTTATCGCCAGCCATAATATCAGCGGAGTAATGGCATTCCTCGAACCGGTTATAGTTGTGTCCAGAGTACCGATATACTCGATTTCCCGAGCGATTCGATCAACATTGTTCTTCTTTGCCAAAGCGATACCACATGGTAGTGGCGAACCGATAAACTTATGGCCGCTGATCGATAAGGAATCAACGCCGACAGAAAAGTCCCATTTTCTGGAATTATGCTGAAACGGCAAAGTCATACCGGCCATTGCCGCATCAGCATGAATATATCGCCTGTCAATGCCCAACTTATCGCATATCCGCACGAAGTGTTCGACCGAATCTACTGCTTCTTTCATAGTTGTACCAATATTGGCAAGCAGAATCACCGGCTTGTCAGCATGAATCTTTATTGATTCATACAAATCATCATAGCATATTTCCCCGTTGGGCTGACTACGAATCATTATGTTGGGCATTCTCAGTAAACGCAGGTTTTTGCTTATACTGTAATGAGTATCTTGAGAATAGTACACGATCCCATCAGGAAATAACTCACGGGCAAGGTATAGGCCGTACAGATTACCTTCTGTGCCGCCATTGGTAACATAGCCCCAGAAGTTCTCTTTCGGTGCGTTGGTTAATTCGGCAAACCAGTAAAGAACTTTCTTCTCAATATCGTGCGTATTCAAGCGATAGTTTATCCGCTTAAATGGATCTCCAACGTTGTTCAACGGGTACGACATAAATGGAAAAACATCGCTATAGTCAAATGAACCGGTACAAGGATAACCCAGAAAGTTATCGGCTAAATAGTCTACTCTGGATAGCAACTGCTCCAAATCGCTCTTTATGTTTTGCCTGTCCATTTAACATATAACCTTCCAATTAATGCATTCAGTTTTCTTTTACTCTTGGCAACCATCACATCGCGACTCAAGGTAGAATCCATTTGCAAAATCTTTCTTGATCATTGCGATTCGCTCGCAGTGACAACTCTCGTTACTGACAGATTCGACTTATTATCATCACTGATTAATTAGTCTTGTACTGTTTATAACCCTGTAAATAACGCCCAGATCAAATCACGAAAGCAGCATTTCCAACAAGAAACGCGGCATCTGTTTAGCATCTCATTCGTTAGAACTTTCCTGTCATCCTGATGAACGGGCCTTGTGATGTATAATTAAGATGGGCGAGGTCATCGCTGAACTTGCTGAAGTTATAGCCCAGTCCGATCTGGAAGTTTTTGTTCAGGTTCTTGCTAAGCTCTAACAATGCACCATGCATCTTATCATCAGCCTGTTTCTGAGCCAGGAGCCGGTATTCACCTGAAAGCATCCAGCCTTTATCGAACTTGTAGCCTATCCTGCTCACCCATAGCCAGGTAGTACTCTTTGTAAAGCCAAAGCCATCGATCTTCTGTTTGCCCGTCTTAAAGGCGAACTTTTCGGATAATTGCCACCTTGCATTGAGGTCTATTACCGCTTCACCGGCCAGTACATGGGCCCTTTCCTTCTCGATACCGCTGATATCGCTCTGCGATGTCGGAGCATTATCTTCAAGATAAGTATACTTGCCTATCAGGTTAAGCCAGTCATGATCGATAGGCCTATACGCTCCTCCGAAGACCAGTTCTTTGTATTGGGCGTCGGTTCTACCTGTTGTTGTGTTCTTCGTCTGAGATAAATTGATCTTTGTAAACAGCGTGGTATTGTCATTGACCTTGCCTTCCAGAGCCATGTAGATAAGATACTGCCTCATATCCTCATTGCCCTTATCAAGACGCAATTCACCTTTGATCGAGCCCTTTAGTTTTATCTCATCGGTTTCTTCATCTTTATCAACAAACCCTAATCCGAAGCTGCCGGCATTTCGCGTTGTTCTTGCACCATCGTGATTCTGCACCTCGCCGCGCTCATAGCTGGCAGAGAATGCCCACCTGTCACTGATATCACCGGAGAGGCCGAAGATATTGGAGTTGGACGTTCCTGTAGAGCTTTCAGAGAACTCTCTTGAGAATGTTCCTTCAAGTATTTTACCATCTCTGTCTCTTAAGAATCCTACCCGCGAGCCAGTAGTATTCCTATCACCAGATGACGCGAAGGTTCGGTCGGAAGTCATCTCCCATTCATCGTTGATTTTGCGTTTAGTGCCGAGAGCCAGAGATGATGTTTTGCCGCCATCGCTCGAATCTGTCTGGGCAAATGTGCTATGCAGTTCGGTCTTTTCATTCGGTCGGGCATTGACACCCACAGAAGTAGTGTTACTTGTTCGGCCATCACTATAGGTAGCTCTGCCCGCATTGATAGATATATCTAACTTCTCACCAATGCCAATCTTTGAAGTTGCCCCGACGCTTGTAGCCGTTCCCTCGGGGCTTATGGTTTCTTCTGCTCGCAAGACCGTGGTTTTACCTATTGTTGTTTCTACTCCAAGCGTTGTCTGGTTGTTGGACTTATCGGCTGTGCTCGCCTGATGCTCGACAGAGACGATGGTTTTTTCGGTTAGTTTATAATCAGCCCGCAGAGCAAGGGTATCTTCTTCTCTGTTTGTCTCTGATTCGAACTTACTCTTTCGTTCGGTTACTTCCTGATGCCTTGTCTCTGCGGTCAACTTCAGCTTATCAGAGGTGTGGACGACCTGAACAGAAGTAGTCTCTGTCTTCGTTGCCCCGACCTGAAGCTGGGTCTGGGCGTTACCATCATCGAGAAGCTTCTGGGTATCGTGAGTTACCTTGACCCTTGTCTTATCAGAGAGATCGTAAGTGGCGCCAGCACCGTATACTTCTTTGCCCTGTTGTGAAGAAGTTGCGGAACTTGAGAAGTCCTTTTCAATTCTTTTGTAGTAGGCATCAATACCAAGCTTATTATCAAGCAGTCTTGCATTACCCTTAACGCCGTACGCCTTGCCCTTGGAGCTTTCGGCCGTGGGCAATTCGGTAAAGTTCAGGCCGCCATCGGTTGAGATAAAGCTGCCCATCGATTCGGATTCGCTTTCGGCGTATTCAGCGGTCACCTTGATGTTATCGCCAAGGTGGACGGTTGCATCGACACCTTTTAACTTATAAGTTTCTATGGTCTGTTTTTCTTCGACATAGGTTCCACCGACAACTACATGGTCACCTATCGCCTGCTTTGCTCTTGCACCGACAGTTGCCTCATTGAAGCGGTCTAAAGTCTCGAATTCATAGTCAACGATAACGTAGACGGGATTGCCGTCCAGCAGGTTGCCGGAGATGATCGAATCGGATCCGGTTACGTGATGTACAGGCTGCCAGAAGATGATTCTGCCATTGTCGTAATCTATCTCGTAATCAATCCCTTCGGCCATTGTCTTAGATGACAGCACCAGGCCGGTAACCTTATCTCTTGTCTCGATCTGAACCTTATCCGAACCTTCGATGATGTCTTTATGCTTGAGATAATAGAGTGAACCGCCCGTTCCTAACAATTCATTGTGTGAAGCTCTCTGCTGTGCCTGTGCCCTGAAAGCTATTACCTTCGATGTTGGCTCGCCGTATTTGGTTGACGATACGCTTTCCAGATGTACCTTACCGCCATAGAGAGTCCTTCTAAATGCAGCAAACTCGGTATCGCCAAAGTCAGTACTGTAATTGCCCCAGAGAACAGAAGACTTATCCCATTCGACTAGCAGGTAGAGCATGCCCTGAGTGTTTGCGCTTGCATAGCTGGCCGATGAGTTATCACCATAGACGGGATAATACTTATCAGGATCGAGATTGCGGAACAGTTCCTTCTTGTCACGATCGGAATCAAAGCTTGCTGTAGCAAGGTACTTACCCTTAATCTTACCCTTCAAGTGGAAGGCGAGCCTTCCCTCTGCCCACAAGCCGTCATCGAACCTGTCATCTTTATTGACAGTCTCGACATTGCTGGTATTGGTGTTGTAACCGATCTTGGCATCACCCAAAGCAACCAGGAACAGGTAATCATCGCCGATCTTGATGTGCTGATTATACTCGGCAACTTCGCCGGTAGAAGAAGCCCCATCGCCAGAGACAACACCGCCGGAAGATTTGCCGCCCGAGCCAACTGCCTTGAGCTGGTACTCACCATTCGGCATTATCAGATCGATATCACTTAAGGCCTTAGCCTGCTCCTGAGTCCTGCCAGCCAACAAATCGCTTGCTTTGTAGTTGGTATTTCCGATAACAGGAACTTCGGTAGCAAGGATACCATCTTTCGCTATACTGATGCCACTGGTCCTTATGTCAGTAATATTAACCGTCTGTCCTTCTATCCTGATAGTTTGTGTCTTGAGGCTGTCGCTCTTGATCTCACTATCGAGCCATTGCCTGTACTCTTCTTCAAGTTGGCGATCGGTCTTTTTGTCCTTATCGCTGAAGATGCTAAACTCATCTTTCTCTCTGATGACGGAGAATTCTCTATTAGCGGTAACATCTTTCTTGCTACCAGCACCCGTAACTGTCAGCCTGTAGATATAGCTCTTATGTTCGCTGAGTTCGACAGCCTTTGACTTACCTGTAGTACCATCCCACTCGATAGGTACGAAGATGTCTTTTCTGGTGCCTTTGAAAGCGACTACTATCTTTTCAGTATCCTTATCGAGGACTTCGAGTTTCCATTTATTGATAAACAACTGGTAGTTAGTGAATATCCTGAACTGCGCAGGCTCTTTAAGCTTGTTGCCTTTGATTACCAGTTCATTATCAAGCATCGCGACGTTCAATCGAGGCTTGGGTATTGCTGTATCAGTAGTAACATTAAATAGTTTGGCCTTTGTCTGTTGTCCCTCTGGCAGTTTCAGGCCAAAGTTAACTTTTCGCATCAGTCCCTTGGTAACATCGATGACTACTGCTTCTTCAGTTGTAAGCGTTGCGCCCTCTGGAAGAGTTGACTTGACTATCTTAAACAGATGCCTGCCCGGCATAATGCCCTGGAGGTGATACATGCCATTCTTGTCGGTGGTGATGACAGTACCATCTTCCATCACTATCCTCGCTCCTCCGACAACCTCTTCGCCTTTATCCTGAATACCATCGCCATTGCGGTCATGGAAGACCTTACCGATAACGGTTCCAAGATCGAACATCGGATCTGGAACTATGGTCACCTTTTCCCTGGCGGTATTAGACAGCGACAGACCGCCGGAACTCTTTGCCTGTGCGATGTTGGTATATTCGCCGAAGCCTACACCGGAGCCTACGACTAACTGATACCTCAAAGTCTTAGTCTCACCTGTTGCGATGGTTCCGATATCGAAGCTAAGCGGTCTTGTACCCGTTGGATCGGTTATCGGAGTATCATCGAGAATAGCCCTGCCCTTTATATACTTGAATCCTGCCGGTATCATATCTTCAAGCGTAACACCTGAGACACTGGCTGATGTGATATTATGCATTGTTACGGTGTAGGTTACTATATCACCTACAACGGCCTTGCTGCGGTTGGCTTCCTTGGTAAGTCTGATAATTGTATTTGAAGTATCAATCGGCTGATCGATCTCAAGTATCGCACCTGCGACTGTAAAGACATCATTCTTTGAGCCGGTAGTAACCGTTCTGCCTACAGGGAAGGTAGTCGCTGTCGATGGATAGGCATATCCCGACGGCGGAGCGATATCGATATAGTAATCGCCATTGATAGTCATAAAGGCGTAGTAGCCATCGGCGTCTGTTGTCTGCGGATCCGTCGCAGCTACGCCGCATGCGCCAATAGCGGTGCTATCAAAATGCGTACCGGCGACAGCGGGTATCCATGTCCTGCCATCACCGGGGTCATTATCATAATAAAGTGTAACAACAGAACCTTCTACCAGCTCATCTGTCACAGAATCAAATACAACACCGAATGGATCGGCAAACAGCAATGTCAACACATCGCTGGCCACACTATTTATAATTACAGAGATATATACTTTGCCTCCTACAAGGTCTTCGGTGTAATCAGAGGCATTGATCGTGAATGAACCGTCAGCGGCGGACGTCGTTGTCGCCACATCACTGAGCAGCAGATTGCCATTTTCGTCACGGGCTTCGAGAGTTACCGTTTGACTTGGCTGAGCATTACCTACAATTGTCGGTGTCGCGCCGGCAACCGTACCGCCGTCAGTTGGCGATGTTATCACAGGCACCTGAGTGGAAGTTGGAGCAGCGGTTACTGTAAGACTAACCGTGTTGGAATTTGATACTCCTACTTTGGCGGTTAATGTATTGGCGTTTAAATCAAGTGTCGCTGTGTAAGCAGATTGTTCAAGCCGCCAGTTACCATTAATATCTGAGGTTGTTTCGTCTATCTTGGTAGAGACCGTCCCTACCAGGCCATAGACTTCGATCGTACTTTCAGGATCGGCTGTTCCGCGAATCGTCGGCTGGGTGCCGACTGTGCTGCCATCAACCGGATAGGTTATGACAACAGAGCCTGGGAAGAACCAGTTAGCGTTATTATTGCCGGAATTGATAGAATCCTCGGCCCTTATCTGATTAACCAAGGCATCGGAATCCTTAACATCGAGGTAGTTCACCGTCTGGCCTGTCGGTACCTGAATGTACCATTTTGAACCGGTCACAGTCGAGCGTAAAGCTATTTCGGTGCCTGACGCCTGACCGTTCATATTAAATGTACCGTTGACTGTCTGCGTAGAGCCTGCGGTGAAGTTAAACTGCTTGGAAGCTGTTATACAGGTAAAGTTATAGAATGTTGTATCGCCGGTAATAGTAGATGCATCTGCCCCATTGAAAGTAACTGTGCTGTCTGTTCCGGGCGTAAATGTCCCGTTATTAGTCCAGTTACCTGTCAAAATGATATTCGTACCGGCTGCCGATGCGTCCAATGTGCCAGTTGCCTCAATGGTAAGGTTACCATCAATATTCAGGGTTTCCCCGGCTGTTAAGGCGTAAACCTCCCCAGCCTCGATGGTAATACCAGCAAAGACATTTGGCGCCATAGCTGACATCAGCAGTGCCGTCAATAATATCATCAAAATGTATTTGTGCTTATGCATCATTTACAATTTAGTTTTAGTTCTCACTTACCCGCCCACGCGAATGGGCATCAGGTTCTAAGTTCTAAGTATTAAGTTTTTAAGTTTTCTTAAGTTAGTTTCTTATGTATCCATCAATATCCTCATCAGTTTCTTTCTCAGGTCATCAAGTCTCTTTGACTTAAACGTCTCTCTGACCTCTTCGAGTGCCTCTACCGTTTCGTACAGACCCTGACGTAACCGATCTGCCGAATCGCCGGCCGTATCATCGAGATATTCGATGCCAAACGCCTCGGCTATCAGCTTATTGTGAGAGTCTGCTTTCTCTTTAAGCTGCGCTGCACTTGCCGCGACTACCTCGGCAATTTCGTCGATACTACGCGTTTTCATTATTGTCTCCTTTCGCGTATTTAACGTTATTATCACTTGTCACCCGCTCACACGAATGAGCGATCAGGTTCTAAGTTTTAAGTTTTGAGCTTCTGAGTTAGTTTCTTATGTATCCATCAATATCCTCATCAGTTTCTTTCTTAGCTCATCGAGCCTCTTTGACTTAAACGTCTCCCTGACCTCTTCGAGTGCCTCTACCGTTTCGTACAGACCCTGACGTAACCGATCGGCAGAGCCGTCGGCCGTGTCGTCGAGATCGTCAATACCAAACGCCTCGGCTATCAGCTTATTATGAGAGTCTGCTTTCTCTTTGAGCTGCGCTGCGCTTGCCGCGATTGCTTCAGCCATTTTGTCGATACAAAGTGTTTTCATCATGTTTCCTTTCATGTACTGTGTCTTTGGTTTCATTTATTCGTTTCCACAAGTCTCAAAAAACAAAAAAGGCGTAACCGGACCTTACATAGTTCCGAGTTACACCTTCACTTGCCTTGCGCTTGTTTTAGCCAAGGCCCGTAAGACATACCTGCCTGATTCATTTTTTGATTCTTAGTCTTAGTTTTAAATCAGTCTGTTGATACAAGGTCTTTCCATTGTCATCTCCTTTCGTATATTGCTTGTTTCTTTCATTTATTCATTCCCACAAATCTCAATAAACAAAAAAGGCGTAACCGGTTCTTTTAAAGTTCCGAGTTACGCCTTCACTTGCCTTGCGCTTATTTTGCCAAGGCCCGTAAGACACACCTGTCTATTCAGTTCAAGTTTTAAGTTTTTAGTTAAGTTGTTATGTCGCCATCAATACCTTCATCAGTTTCTTTCTCAATGCCTCAAGTCTCTTCGACTTAAATGCTCTTCTGGTTTCTTCGAGTACTTCTATCGTTTCGTACAGTGCCTGCCGCAGCTCGCCGGCCGCCCCATTGGTCGTATCGTCGCTATCGGCAATGCCAAACGCTTCGGCTATCAGCTTATTGTGAGCGTCCGCGCTCTCTTTAAGCTGCGCCGCGCTTGCCGCGATCGCTTCTGCCATTTTGTCGATACTGACCGTTTTCATTATCATCTCGTATACCACTTTTGTCATCGCCGCCGAGCGTTTCGGCTCGACGGCAGTGACAGTTTGCTATTCATTTTCGTTATAGAACGACCGCTACTATATTACTGGCGGGGCTTTCACCGCCGAGGTTGCGGGCCTTTACCCTGTATTCCATCTGGATCCCTCTCGGCTGGTCGAGCAGTTCAAGCTCTCTTTCCAGTGTCGTAGCTATCAGGGACCACTCACTGAACTCACCTCCGCCTGCCGGTTCATCCCTTCTCTCGACGAGATAGTCCCTGGCTTCACCGCCGGGAGCCGATGGTCTCTTCCAGTCGATTATGACATTACCCGGCCCCTGCAGGGTCACATCGAAGGTACCCGGCTGCGCGGGCGCAGCTACCGGAGTACCCGGCTGTTTCGGCGACCAGCCGATCAGCGTCAGCTTCTCCGGATCGGCGGCGACATCGAGCTCGGATTTTTTCAACTCCGTCTTCATGAACTCTTCGAGCGTTCCAAGCTCTGCGTTCTTTGTCACAGTCGCTATCTGCCCTGCGCCTACCGCATCGGTCTGCGATGTCCTGGCGGTGTCGTAGGCTGCCTTTGCCGCCGTCAGGCCGAGGGCATCGGCGCTTGGAAAGTCGACCGCGTGGGCCGTGTAGCCTGCGATCATCTCCGCTGCCAATACATCTATCTGTGATTCGTCTCTCGGAAATTTACTCATTTCCTGTTCCTTTCAAACTAAACTCAATTTACACCGCACGTAATTCACAGCGAACACGCTACGGCCTTTCAATAATCCTTCTGCCCACAAGTCCACCGAGGACTCAGGGCTTTACGTTAGCCTTTAAGTAGGTCTGCTTGATCTGTGAGCAGGCCTGTTTTGTCACTAAGTAAACCTGTTTTGCCACTAAGTGAGCCTCCTTTGCCTCTGAGTTGGTCTCCTTTGCCTCTAAGTGAGCCCGCTTAGCCTCGAAGTAAGCATCCTGAACCTCTAAGTAAGTCCCCTTCGACTCTAAGTAGGCCTTCTTAGCCACCGAGCAGAGCTTCTGAGTCCTGCAGTAGGCCTTCTTCGTCTCTAAGTGAGCCTCCTTTGCCTCTATGTAAGCCTGCTTCGCCTCAAAGCAGGCCTCCCTGGTCCCTAAGTAAGCCGGTTTAATGACCAAACAGGCAGTGCCGGTCTGTTCTTCTGCGTCATAAATCGTTGTTTCGTCTTGGTTTATCATGTTTTTAGTCCGATCATTGATTTTGTCGTCCTTCTATTTAAGCAACTGTTCCAAACGAGCGAGACGTTCTTCAAGCTCTGCGTTCTTAGCCTTTAAGGCATCGATATCAGTATCCTTAGCATCGCTTCGGGCACTAAGTTCTTTAACTTTGTCATTTAGAGCTACGATCTGCATTTGCAGGTTCTCTGCCGTCTCTACTGTTTCAAAGGCCATCCTTGTCATGTCTGTCGTATCGCCGTTTTCCTGTTTTTCCTGCTTTACGGATGTCAGCCATGGCAAATGCCCCTCTGTTTTAAGGAAGTCTTCCACCTCTTCTGTAGTCATCACTGAATAGCCGTCCTCGAATACAAAGTCAGGCTTGGTGTATGCCGTGCCGTTAGCATTACCTGTTGTTCCGCCATAATAGACACTGCCGGTAGCCCTTATATTACCAATCACATCAAAAGTGTAAGCCGGACTTGCCGTGCCAATGCCGACGTTGCCGTCCCTGTTAAGAGCCAATATATTCTCAACATCCCACGCAGTTCCTACATCAGTCATAGAACCAAAGATTAGACTCTGGTTTTCATATCTCATCATCAGTATTTTGTCGTCTGTAGTCTCACCAGAATCTTCAAAAAGAAGACGTGGTCCAATTGAGTCAGTCACAAGAATACCTCTGTCTTGACCGCCGTATCCAGAAGAACCGCTTGCCAGAACATGTAACGCTTGATTTGGAGTCGTGGTTCCAATGCCGACGTTGCCGGCGGAATCTATTCTCATAGTCTCAGTTAAGGTAGTTCCATTGTGTGTGGAGAAGATCAAGTCTCCTTTTGTGTCATCTGCTGTGCCATCGTGGCTGCCTTGTATCTGTGCAAGAGCTGCATTTGCGTGGTCCTCGAAGATGATCTTTGTTTCAGCTCCGCCATCTGTGTTTTCTGCAGTCTCGTTCTGGAGAGTCATATATGCGTCTGAGCCTTTTAGCTGCAGGAGCGTACCAGGGCTCGTGTCGCCGATGCCGAGGCTACCGTTGACAGTGAGCAGGTCATTATCAAATTCACCGTATATCAGCGGCGTGCCTGTATTGGAATTATCAATATATAATTTATCGGCAGTAGTTTCACTGTATCCCGCCTGGTAACCTAAAAACACACCGCTACCGCCTGTATTAAGATACCCTGCCTCATAACCAACCGCGACACTATAGGCTCCTATTATATTGGTATAAAGGGATTGGTAACCAATGGCGGTATTTTGGCTTCCTGTGGTATTCGTATAAAGAGCTTGATAACCTAGAGCAGTATTATCGCTTGTTTTATTATTTATTAGAGCAGACCGACCAATAGCAGTATTATTAGAACCGGTATTATTACGTTTAAGTGCATCTCTTCCTGATGCTACATTATCATTTCCTATGGTGTTCTGTTCTATAGAAGAATCTCCAGAAGCGGTATTACCAGTTCCTGTTGTATTTGCCATAAGAGAAAAAATTCCAGAAGTGGTATTATTACCTCCTGTTGTGTTGTTATTCATGGCCTGGAAGCCGACCGCGACATTATTGTTTCCTGTTGTATTGTTTTTCAGGGCCTCAAATCCAACCGCGACATTATTGTTAGCACTTAAATCATCACTAAAACCTGCGTTTACTCCTATAAACACAGAGTTACCAGTATTTTTTGGTTCCAGACGACTGCCCGTCATCTGCCAATATTGTGTGCCGCCAACGGTGAAACCAATGGTGGTCCCATCCGAACTAATACTGTCAAGTGCGATGTTACCGACGTTGGTTATATTCTTATCAGAAAAAGAAGTCTCAGTTGTCGGGTTGATCGTCACAGTATCGGCTCCATCACCGATAGTAATGGCACCAGCAGCACCTGAGATGCTAACTAAAGCTATATCGCCTGAGTCGGCAAAGACAATGTCTCCAGTGCCGTCAATAGTAAGGCTG
>SDBV01003820.1_pt1 | contig 21912 bp, 26 predicted proteins | sample 2277081 | NCBI WGS metagenome assembly SDBV01 (sample SAMN10402039, study PRJNA504765) | marine sediment metagenome | isolation source: marine sediment core GS10_PC15, 223 cmbsf | place: Arctic Ocean: Southern Knipovich Ridge | collected 2010 | reverse complement strand
CAAGCCGCCTCACTTCTCGTTCCAACTCTCGGTCTATCCGCTTCGGCATTGAGTTTCTCCTCGATGAGCTTCGCCAACAATGGCCAACTCACCGAGTCTTTGCGTGGACCCCTTGAACCCGCCCTCGAGGCCGCAGAAATCGCCTACAGCGACGATGACCAGTGGTCCGCGACGGTTTCAGGCGGCGTCGCGGTGCTTGCCGGGATAGCTGCTGCCGACGCGATTTGTTGCGCGAGTTTGAATGAACGGAGCGCCTCGCCTGATCACCAGGCAGCGATCACGCTACTCGGCCGAGTGCGTGTCCCCGATGTCGACGATCTTGTAAAGGCTCTTTCGTTTCGGATCAGCATCAAGAACGCGGCTCACTATTCGTCGAGTTTGTTGTCGATCGATAAATCAAAACGTGGGTTGCGGGCCGCTGATCTGTTCCGGTCGCGCGCCGGCCCGATAGTCAACCCGTCGCGGAGGTGATCCAGTGGACCTCGCCGATCCGATGAGTTCGATTTCGCCGACCCTCGACACCCCCGTCCTCGGCGTACTTGCTCGTGCGCGAATGGAAATGACTACGTCAGACGTGAATCGTGCTCTTGGTACACGACACCACGGCGCGACCCTCATCCGCGTTTTACGCAGACTGACCGACTCGGGAATCGTGTCCGCCCGCAAAGCCGGTCGCACTTGGCTCTGGGAACTGAACGAACAACACGTCGCAGCTGACGGGCTGATCGCGCTCGCCAAAATGCGTGAAACAACCCTCGACCGCATCGAAGATCAGATCGACCGCTGGCACTATCCGGTCGAACACGCCGCCGTCTACGGCTCCTTCGCACGCAATAACGGCAATACCGACATCGACATCGACATCTTCATCGTCTACGCCGACGACATATATGAACCTGCCGAAGATGCCGACCAGAGTGTGCGGCTCGGCCTCGCGATCGCCAAATGGACAGGCAACCGAGGCGAAATCCTTGCGGTAACGGCTTCGGAACTCGCAGAAATGGTCGCAAAGAAAGATCCCTTGATCGGGTCTTTTCGCACCGATGCTATTGCGCTCACGGACTCATTCAGTTTCCGTCGAGCCCTGAACGGGCTATCGCTAGCATCGCGCTGAATATTCAACGGCGCCACTCGTAACAGCACCTCATCTTCTTGGCATGGGCCAGGCAATCGAATCGATCATCTGCTCAATCTAGGAGCATCGTCTAGTTTGACGGCGTTGCCTCGACCACAGTCCCTACCGGAGCACCGGATGAGCAAAGACGCGGACGAATTCGATCCGCCGGGATTCATGCACAAATACGCCGACGCGTCAAACAAGTCGAACGATTGGCGTGTGAGTTTCGGTGACCTGTCGACTGAGGGGTTCACGTTGAGCGATGGCGTCCGGTTGGTCACTTTCAAGCCGGAAGGCGCGAAGGCGGTGAAACCGTCGGTCGACGGCAACAAGGCGACGTATACGAATGTGTTCGACGGCATCGATTTGGTCTATTCATTCGCCGGACCTGGTGAGAGAGTCGAGATCCATGCTCAGCCCGTGAGCGATCAAAGACGAGCGTCATACTCGTCGTTGCGATTCGTCCGCGCTACTGGCCAATTGGCACGCCGAAACCGACCACATACGCCTATGATCCGTACGGCGTCGCGCTCGACGGCCTGCCCGACAACAACGTCGAGAACTTCAACTACGGATACATCGGCGCCCCGACGGAAACGCATAGGCTCTGCCGTATGGGCAAACTCTTCGACTGGATCTCACGCAAGCAGCAGATGCAGATGGGCCGGGACAACTTGATCGCTGACTACGTTCGCCGCCACGAAGACGACCCCGCCGTCGAGTTCTGGATTAGCGCCATGCAGGCGGGAGCGACGCCGCGATGGAGCACGGGCGGCGCCGTGCCGCCAGATGGAAGCCTCAGCTTCACGCCGGTCTCGGACGCGACGAAGATGCGCTGCGAACTAGCGGTCGCGGAACGAGACCAGTCCGATGGCGACGACTGAACCTCGGAAGCCAGGAAATGCATGAAGTCTGATGCGTCGACCATCGGCACGATGGATTGATGGTCCAGATCCCGACCACCAGTCGAAAGGACGATCTGGATTCACGAACTCGATCTCCCCTACGAGTACGCGATGGTGACGGAACAGGTTCTGTACTTCAATGGCCGGTTCACCCATCAGAATCGTGAGCCGAGCACGTGAGCGGATGGCAGAGCCGATCGAGAATGCCCCTAGCAGTGCGTAACCTGCGGCCGAAACAATCACCACGATGCTCGGGAGGTCAAAACCAAACGTGATGATGGCAATCGTGCCAGCGCTACGCATGGCCGAATGATCGTCATCCAGACGAGGCGCCGATTGTGCTGCGGTATGTCGGGCTGCATTGCGTAGACGATACCGTCCCACTTGCGACGCCACCGGGCCCAGTGGCTCGGGTTCGTGTCGTGAGCCGCAAAGTAACGGTGGAGCAGGTTGGCGCTGGACTAGTGGTTGAGATCGAAGCGCCGGTCGTCGAATACGGCTGATAGTTCTAGATGTCCGCCAAGGGCTTCGACGTACTGCTTGAGCGTGTTCAGGTTCAACTGTGGCGCGGTCTCGATCCGTGACACTCGGCCTTGCGAGATGCCCATTTCTTCACTCAACTCGACTTGCGTGATCGCCATCGAGTCGCGCAACTGGCTGAGGTTGTAGCTCACGATTTCAGCAGCGGCACGATCTTTAGCTGCATCGACCTTGGCGCGGTGTTCCGGGTCGTTGTTGGCGTGTTTGGTCAATTCGCTGAACCGTTTATACGCCATCACTTGCCTGCCCTTCTCTCGTTTTCATCTCGATATGTTCGTTCGTCCTGTTTGTATTGCTCGCTCGCTAGATAGTCGGCGTAGATCCGCTCGGCTTGTTCGATCGCTTTCGGATACCACCGGCTCCATTTTTGGCCTACTGACTTATCGCCACCCATGAGCAACACCGCTCGGCGGATCGGATCGAACACGAACAACACACGCAGCACCGCCCTGTCGTGTTGGGCGATCAACTCCTTCAAATTCGAAATCGACGAACTCGTGATCGTGCCGACTGTCGGACGACCAAGACTTGGGCCTTCGTGTTCAAGCAGTTCGACCCGACCTTGAATCTCTACTTGTTCGTCTTCGCCGAGGGTGTGCCACCACTGTTCAAATTCAGATCCGTACAACACTTCCCAAGACATCTCGCATTATGCCATACCTGACATATATATGTCAACGCTATGATATTGCTCCAATGGCCGGAAGCGAGAGACAACTAGACATTATGTCTCACAACTGTTAGTTACCAGTCTTCCCACCAGCACAAATAGGCATTGCCGACCACGACGACCTCCTGCGCATGAATCGCAGTTGTGTCGAATAGACCTGGTGATTTGTAGGCTCGGTATGCTGACATGGCATTACAGACAGCGCCGCATTCTTGAGTTACGCGCATTCAGATGATGATCACGACGCCGGACGACTGACTAGATTCCCGGAGTTTCTTGTGGATTTGGCCACCGGCGACACCAACTCCGCTCAGATGGTTGCTTCGTCGCCACTGTCGACATCGACCTGCAAAAGGCGGTGACCCAGTTCGTCCCGGCCGGTGCGCTACCCGATGGCGTCGATTTCACCGGGATTGCGATGCCGGTCGAGGTCTACATAGATGGGGAGGGGCGCCTGAGAAGAGAGATCGTGGATATCGACCTGGCAGAAGTCGCAATCGCGTCGGGAGCGCCGGCGTCGGAGTTCGCCGATGTGAGCGTGTCGATGTCGACGACGGTCGACTATTACGACTTTGGCGTCCCAATCGAGGTCAAACCGCCACCGGCCTCGGACACGACCGACATCACGCCTCCCGGAGCTTCGATCAAGGTCGACCCGGCCTGAACCGCCGAACCACTGGCTTCGTTCGACCATCCCATATCGTATTGTATATGTGCTAGCGTGACGGCATGTATGGTCAGTTCATTCAGAGAATCCGCAGGTCGCGCGGGATAAGTCAAGATCAGCTTGCCCAGACGACCGGCATCGGCCAGCCGAACCTGTCGGCGTACGAGCTTGATCGACGCGTCCCAACCGCCAAAACGCTCAATGTGATCGTCGTCGGCTGCGGCTACCAGTTGTGCGCCACCAACGGCCGTGAGGTCATCTATTGTCCGCTGCCTGCTGTCGGATGGTTCCCGGACGAGGGCCTACCAGAACGAGTGCCTGACGATCCTCCTGACGAGCGGTCGACACTTGTGATGGACGCGACGCCGGTCCAGCGCGGCGAGGCGCTGGTCGCCGCCATAGAACTGGCACAGGCGACCAGATGAGTGTCGTCGGAATCGTGCACGAAACGCACGACCTCCTTTGTGAGGGGCAGATCGACCATGCGTTCGGAGGCGCGCTGGCGTTCGCCTACTACGCCGAGCCGCGCGGGACGCTCGATGTCGACGTGAATGTCTTCGTGCCATTCGACGATGCGCAGCCTGTCGTAGGCGAGTTTGACCGGTTCGGGTTCTTCGCCGAGAAGGATCCCGAGGATTGGTCACCGCAGGCGGGGGTCAGGCTGCACCGTGGCAACGATCTTGTCGCGATAGGCTTGTTCTTTTCGATCGACGAACTCTATGAGGGGATCGCCGAACGAGTCTGCCAGTATCCGTTCGCGGGCAGAGACTTGCCGTTCTTGTCCGCGGAAGATCTGGCTATGTTCAAGTTGTCGTTTGGTCGCCGTAAGGACTGGGTCGACTTGGGTTACCTTGCAGAGTACCGACCGCTCGACATCGACGATGTCGAGCGCCAACTGATCGCGCATAGCGGGCCGACGATGTATCCACGCGTCGCTCGTTTTCGGGCGATGTTCCGCAACGCCGAGAGCTAGGTCGCCGGCCGCCGACTGTTCGGTCGGTGAGAGGGCTATGACCGGCGATGCTCGGCGCCGTTCAACTCTGTAGATATTTCTCTCGATCCGGCAGCCAGTCGGGCGCAGCACGCGTCAAAAGTGCTGCGACGGCGTCGGCGTTGTTCAAGAAGGCGTTCTCTTCCCCGATGATGTCGAAGAATTCTGTATTGCGAAGTACGTCCATAGCAACGGGGTACATCGTCGACACCGCCACGACGACACCACGCAAACAGCAGTCCCTGGCGATCTCGACGAGAATCTCGGCGGCAGTCGAGTCGAGCTCGGTCACGCTCCTTCCGTCGATGATCAGACCCCACATCGAGTCTCCGAGCGAATGCTCGATTTGTAAGACCCGGTCGACGAACCAGTCGCTGTTTGCGTAGTAGAGCGGGGCGTTGGGCCGCACGAGAGCGAGGCCGGGAATCGTCTCGACATCCTCAACGTCATCGACGTCTCGGTATACCCTCGTCCCGCGGACTCGCCCCAAAAAGCTGACCTTTGGAAACGCGCTTCGTCGAATGACATCGATGAGCGAGGCCATCACGGCGATCATGATCCCCCAAGTGACGCCGAAACCGAGTGTCGCGGCGAACGCAACGATGAGGAGTACAAAGTCAGCGCGTTTGACGCGTGCCACGCGCCGGATGCCGGGCGAATCGATCAGTCCGATCGCCGAAACGATGACGACGGCGCCAAGCACAGCGTTCGGCATCGGGCGAAACAGTGGCGTGAGAAAGCCGATAGTGGCCGCGACGCAACCGGCTGCTATGAGCGATGTGAGCTGTGTCTTGGCACGTGACAGAAACGCGATCGCGGTGAGTCCGAAACCGGCGGTGATCGGGTAGGCGCCAAAGAAGCCGCAGGCAACGTTGGAGATCCCGATCCCTGCCAACTCGCTGTTGACCCGCACGCGATCGTGGGTCTTGCGGCCGAAGTAGCGCGCCGCCGCGTACGACTGTACGACGACGATGAGCGTGACACTGAGCGTTGCCGGCAACAGGCTCACCACCTGGCTCGCCGACACCGACGGCAACTGGGGCGTCGGGAACGTGTCTGGGACCGATCCGACGATCGGCACGGTGCCGTCGTCGAGCCCGAACAGAGCGACGAAGCCGGTCGCCCCGACCACGACGACCAACGCCCACGGTATGCGAGGGACCAGCCGTTGACCGATCACGATGACAGTGACGCCCAGCACGCCGATGACACACGACGGCCAGACGAACGCGCCGATTCCGTCGACGACGTTCACGGCCATGACCCACGGCTGCGCCTCGAGCTTGATCGAGTAGCCGAACACCGTCGCGACCTGACTCACCATGATCGTCAGCCCCGCCGCGGCCGCGAAACCGGTCACGACTGGATCAGAGATGAAGTGCTCGATGAAGCCGAGCCGCCCGATCGCTGCCGCGATCGTGATCAAGCCGGTCAGGATCGCGACGGCGAGGACAAACGACAGATAGACGCTCGGGTCGCCACCGGCCATGTTCTGGATCGCGGTGACGGTCACGATCGAGACCAGCGACGCGGGGCCCGCGATCACGATTCGAGACGGGCCGAAAACCGCATACGTGATGAGCGGAACCAAAGACGCGTAAAGGCCGACCATGATCGGTAACTGCATCAATGCCGCGTAGGCCATTCCCTGTGGGATGAGCACGGCGGCCGTCGTGATACCTGCCGCGACATCGCCCTTGAGCATGTCCGGCCTGTACGCAGGTAGCCACGCAGTGATTGGGAGAAGGACGTGGAGCCTCTCGCTCAGGCTCAGTTGCTCTTGCCCACCTGGGCTTGGATCGACCGACACAACCGCAATACTGCCGCGAAGACGACGGTTCTGCGAGCACCGTCGTCAAATGACCGCGTCAGCGGCGTCAATCCAAGGCTGTCGGCAGCGAGTTGGGTCGGTTGCGCCTACCGTCGGATTGCGACGGTTCGTTCAAAGACGACGGCCGGTGCAAGTGTGGCCTCAGCTCGCGGCCGCGAGCAGTTTTGTCAGCTCCAGGGGAAGTCTTCGACGAGATCGATCAGCTCGTGGGCCGCATACGCCTTGTTGCGACTTCCCTTCGTCGTCCGCCGCACGATGTCGGCATTTTCGAGCCGGGCGAGGGCCTGGCGGCAGGCATATTCGCTTCGCCCTGTCAGGCGGGTCGCGGCTGGGACGTCTAAGATGGGCTGCTGGGGAAGTCGTTCGATCAGTAGCGCGGCGGCTGAACCGGCCCGTGGGCGTAGGCGTCGCGTCCAGTCGTCGCGGAGTTCGTCAATCCAGTGCTGAAGTGTCAGCATGAGTTCGGCGGATCGAGTTGTGATTCTCGCGAAGTAGTCGATGAACTGGGATGGGTCGGTAGTCGCCGCGGACAATGCGCCGATGTACGCGTTCTTGTCGGCGGCCATGATCATGCTGATCGGAGGCGTGACCGCCAAGTTGCTGATGTGTTTTCGCAGGACGACGTGTATGAGGGTTCGCCCGACTCGGCCGTTGCCGTCGGCGAAGGGATGAATCAACTCGAATTGAGTGTGGGTCATGGCCGCTTGCAGAACTGGGTTCAGGTCGCCACGCTCGATGAAGACACATAGATCGTCGATGAGTTCGGCCACCCGTTGATGGGGCGGGGCGTTGTATGTCGCTGTTGCCGGCGTCGAGTCGCGGCGCTTGCCGACCCAGACCGGCTCGCGGCGGAGCTGTCCCGCAATGTGAGCTTCTGCTGGGTAGTTCTCGAGCAGCGTCCGATGGATCGACACGAGCGCCTGTCGATCGAACGCTTTTGGGCTGTCGGCGATCTCGAGCGCCCGATCGTGCGCGTGTAGATTCGCAACTACGAGCGACTCGGATGAACTGGGGTCGACATCGGCTTTGCCATAGAGTGCCTCGACGAGCCCGCGTCTTGTCGCGCCTATGCCTTCGACCAGGCTCGAAGCCAGTACCTCATTTCGGTGGAACACGCCGGACAGAGAGTTGAGGTCTAGCCGGTAGCGAAGTGTCGAGAGCGCGCGTTCGCTGACAGCGAGGCGATCAGCCGTTCGCGACGGTACCCAGATATCCTCGATGTCGCCGATCGGATCGGGGACGAAGGCCCAGTAGTCTTCCCCCCGGCCGGAAGTGCCCCGTCTGGCGAACTCGGCGCCGGGAACATAGGTCTGCAAGACGCGTTCGCCATGCTCGCCGAGGCGTCGCTCGGTGGTGTCTTTGTTGGGAGTTTCGTTCGGATTCGTAGGGGCGAAGGACAAGTGTGGTCTCCTAACCAACAGGAACCGACAACCATAAACGATGTTATCAACGATCTAGTCATAAACTAGCGCATGGACGGTCGTTCGGTTTGTATCAAGCGAACCCGCGCTCGTATCCGGCTGCCGCTACGAGCGCGACGACGATCGTCCTGACCGAGCGTTGTTTGAATTTGCGCTCAATGCGACGTTTGCTGCGGTGACGACTTTCGCGTAAGCGTCGATCGTCTCTTCGATGTTCGCGCCTACGGTGCGGCGTCGGCCGTCGCCCTATGTCCCGTCCGATTCAACGCCGTCAGCGTCGGCGCCGGTCCGATCTCGCCTGCGGTGGCGGATCACCACCAAGAATGCGCCCGATACGAATAACACGATCGTCGAACCCATCATCGCACCGGCAAGCACGTCGCTCATCCAATGCACGCCGAGCACGATCCGGCTCGGGGCGAAGAGGATTCCGAAGGCGATGAGAATCCAGCCGACCCATTTGCCGACTTTGCCGGGTATCAGGTTGATCGCGACGATCCCGAAAACGACCCAGCAGTAGATGCCGGCGAGCGCGTGGCCCGACGGGAACGAGTAGCCGTGCTCGATCCAGAACGGGTTTTCCCAGACAGGACGAGCGCGCTGCACGATGTTCTTCACGATCTCGGCCGTCGCCACGCCGAGGATCGCGTTCGCTGCGACGTAGAGCGCCCAGACCCAGTGCTTGATCGCGGCGAGAAAGATCACGACACAAACCGTGATGATCGTGAGCACGACAGGTTCGCCGAGATACTGCCAGAACTTCGCGGCATCGACGAGGGGCGGGGCGGAGCGCCCGGCATCGTGGACGGACACCGCAACCGAATGGTCGGCCGACATCAGCGGCGCCCACTCGAAACTGACCATGATCGCCAAGACAGCAGCCGCGACGGCGAACGGGATCGCCGCGATCATCAAGTATGCGGGGCGCTCGATTCGGTCGGCGTTCAGCATCGCAGGGCCGCCGTGCGTGCGTATGTTTCGGCGGTGCAAGGCCGTCGGGGAACGGTGTCGGTATCGATGGCCTGGAAATTACCAGCCCTCGATATGGTCGAGGTCGTCGGAACGTGCGATCGTAGTCATCCGGATTCGGGGCGGGCGCAGACTGCTACGCCTTCCTGAACATTGTCTGTTTCGTCTAGCCCGTGCTTGGGTCGGTGCTGCGGCATTTCGCCATTTCTTCGACGCGGCGAATGAATCCGGGCGAACGTCTGAACTGCGTTGCGATCAGGGGAACGGCAACGCCGTCGCCGCGTAGTTTCAACACGCGCCTCTCCAACGGGCGCAGCCCAGCGGGCGACTTCGAAGCGCCGGTACGTCCGGGAACCTTCGCCATCTCGATGACGCGTTCGATGAAGTTGGGACTGCGTCGAAATCGGCTCGCGATCTCAGAGATCGCCAACCCGGACTGCTCGAGGCGAAGGACTCGACGTTCTATTGGACGAAGTGCCGTCTGATTGACCACCATGCCTCGATTCGTTTGGGGCGCCTGCGGGCGTCGACGTCATGGTCGACTTTCGACATCAGATGTCGTAGCCCATGGAGACGACGCGGTCCCCGAGTGCTCCGACATCAACACGTGCATCATCGAAACGCACTTTGACCTCACCGCGTTCGCTATCGGCGTCTGCGACGATCACGCCGTCGAGACGCTTCAGGGCGTTTTGCACGGAGGTCTCGCATCCGCCGCAGGTCATCCCGCCGACCTTCAGCGTGATCTCTGTCGCCATCGCAGCGCTCCTTGCTCGCGACTCTGCGTCTCCATGCATATCATAAGCCCTCGAGTCGGCCGCAATGTCAAGGAGCAATTCTGAGATGACGCGATTGGCGACTCTCAGCGATCCGACTTGCCGCTAGTTTCGATGCAATGCCAACTCTACGTCCCGACCAGTGGAAACCGTTTGTACTCGACATTCCGCGGACGGCGAAGCTCGCGACCGTCCGCAAAGATGGACGTCCGCATCTTGTGCCGGTGTGGTTCGATATCGATGGCAATGATGTCGTTTTCATGACCGGCGCCGAAACGGTGAAGGGGCGCACGATGCGGCGTGATCCACGTGTTGCCATATGCATCGACGACGATCGCCCGCCATTCTCGTTCGTGACGATCGAGGGTGTGGCATCTACTACCAACGATCTCGACGACGTCGAGTATTGGGCTCGTCGCATCGGCGCTCGCTACATGGGTGATGATCGCGCCGATGAGTACGGCGCCCGAAATGGTGTACCCGGCGAGTTGGTGGTTCGTGTGCGACCCGACCGCGTGATCGGCATTTTCGATGTTGCCGACTGAACGTTGGCGAGTGCGATACCCGCAAGTTCGGGCCTCGAGATGTCGCCGTCAGAATTCGATGGGTGGCGGCGCTGTCCAGATGCCGTGAGGGTCTGGGTCGGGACATTGTTCGAGTGCGATCGTGATTGTGTCTGCGCCGAGGCGGTGCTCGCCCGATCGGCCTAGCTTCGCGTACGGACGGAAGTTCCCGTTCCGCAGCGAATCGCGCATGGCCCACTTGATCGATCCGACGCTCGGATCGGAACCGAGAGTCGGCATCGTCACAGTACGCGAACCATGCACGAACTCGACCGAATCGAGGCCGTGCTCCCATGCCTCGCGAACCCAGTTCTGCGCAGCCATCAGCGCTGTGTCGGTCGAGTAGCCGTGGAGATCGAACGTACGTGTCTTCGTATCCATCATTACCGATAATGCCCGTCGAACATACGCACAGTGAGGATGGTCGGCCTCTGTAGTTTGGTCGGACGACACCGGAAATGGGCCTCTGTCCAGCCTGGTATCGTCGTACGAACACGATCGCCCGCCGACGGGTCGAGGTTTTCATGCGCAAATGTTTCGGGAGGAAAGCGGCGGTCGTGTCCGTCGCGGTGATTGCCGGATTTTGGGCATGGTCCGCCACGGCGGCCGCCGACGAGATGCCGGCCATCGGCGGCGAATCAGAAGTCGTAGAGGCTGAACCTTCTCCGCCTGTTGGCGAACCACCAGAATCGGCGCCGACAGAACCGGCAGAACCGGCAGCCGAGTCGGCGGTAGTCGTTTCTGAAACCGAGCACGAGTTGGTTGCGGAACCTGCGTCGGCCGAGGCAGTGATTCCGCAGGCAGAACCGGTAGTCGTCGGCGCCGCGGCAGGGTCTGAACTCGAATCCGTTCTTGTCGACACAAGTCAAGTACTGACGCCGCAGCTCGAAGCCGCCGCTGATCCGTCTGTTGAGGCAACGATCACCGTCAGCAACCTCCCGTTCGGGCTCACGACCGGCGCTGATGGCGACATCTGGGTTGCCATCTTCATCGACGGCCAAGTGCAGCGGATCGATCCGGCCACGAACACCGTCACGAACACGATCACCGTCGGGGACCGCGCGTACGGGCTCACGACCGGCGCTGACGGCGACATCTGGGTTACCAACTCCGACGCCGGCACTGTGACGCGGATCGACCCGGCCACGAATACCGTCAAGGACACGATCACCGTCGGTGACGGTCCGGTCGGGATCACGACCGGCGCTGACGGCGACATCTGGGTCGCCGTCTACGGCGACACCAAGGTGAGGCGGATCGATCCGGCCGACAATACCATCAAGGCCAACGTGACTGGCGGGTTGGGCACGTTCTGGCTCACGACCGGCGCTGACGGCAACATCTGGCTTACTAACGAGCTGGTCGGCACTGTGATGCGGATCGACCCGGCCGACAATACCGTCACGGCCGCGCCCTTCGTCCAGGGCTTCCCGTGGGGGATCACGACCGGCGCTGACGGCGACATCTGGGTTACCAACTCCGACGCCGGCACTGTGACGCGGATCGACCCGGCCACGAATACCGTCAAGGACACGATCACCGTCGGGAACAAACCGCGGGGTCTCACGACCGGCGCTGACGGCAGCATCTGGGTCGCCAACTACGGCGACAACACTGTGATGCGGATCGATCCGGCCACGAATACCGTCACGAACACGATCACCGTCGGTGAGCACCCGTTCTGGCTCACGACCGGCGCTGACGGCGACATCTGGGTTAGCAACGGCGGCGCCAGCACTGTGATGCGGATCGTCCCCAGTCCCCCAAGTCTCGAAGATCTGATCGCGACGACCTCGACCTCTACGACGACATCGGTTTCGGCGGTCGCAGCCCTCCCGTTCACCGGCGCAGGTACAGGACTTGCCTTACTCGTCGGCGTCCTCGTGATGCTCTCAGGCATCACGCTCGTCCGTCTCAGCCGCAGAGGTGTACACGCTCTACGCTGAAACGGCGTTCGGGCGCCGCTACTGTGGCTCGCGACAATTGATCCGGCGGAGCGGGCCTCACGCTGCGTGTGCTGCTGGTGACGCGATTTCTAATGATGCGCATTTGGGGGTATCCACTCAACTGGCCTTCCGGCGCCCGAGATCGAAAGCCCACGTGGACGGCAGCCGATCGCGGGTATCGTCGGTCGACCCCCTGACAGATTGGGGTTGCCACGGCGGCGAGAAGTCGATCGCGGGTTAGGGCGTATGACCACGATTGCGAAACGCATCCCAGAGAGTCGCGACACTCGTGGCGGCTCGCGGCGCGCTATCGGGATCTGGCTGCTCGTCTGCGCCGGCCTCGTCTACGCGATGATCGTGCTCGGCGGCATGACGCGGCTCACACAGTCCGGGCTGTCGATGGTCGACTGGGATCCGGTGATGGGCGCAGTTCCGCCGATCACCGATGTGCAGTGGGAAGGCGCCTTCGCCACTTACCAGCAGTTCCCCGAGTATCAGGTTGTCAACGCCGCCATGACGCTCGGCGAGTTCAAGGGCATCTTTTACGTCGAGTATGCCCATCGTATGCTCGGGCGCGTCATCGGTCTCGCCCTGATCTTGCCGCTCGCGTATTTCTTGATCCGGCGACGCATGGACAAGTTGCTCACCTTGAAAGTCTTCGGCTTGTTTTGTCTTGTCGGCCTCCAGGGCGTGCTCGGTTGGTTCATGGTGCAGAGTGGGCTCGTCGACAAGCCCCAGGTGAGCGCTTACCGACTGAGCGCCCATCTGCTCTTGGCCACGATCATTTTCGGCGCGATGCTCTGGGTTGCGTTCGGCCTCGTGTTCCCGCGCGCGCGTCCGTGGGTCGAGCGCGCTCGACGCGTCCGTGCAGAGGGACTTGGGTTGATGGCGCTCGTGACCGTCATGATCGTGTCGGGCGGCTTCGTTGCCGGGACGAAAGCCGGGTATGTCTTCAACACCTTCCCGCTGATGAACGGGCGCATCGTCCCCGGCGGCATGTTCGATCGGTCGCCGCTGTGGTCGAATTTCTTCGAGAACATCGTCACGGTCCAATTTCAACACCGGATGCTCGCCGTTGCGCTCTTGGTCGTCGTGCCGATTTTCTGTTATCGGACGCTCCGCCGAGAGACGAGCCGCCGCGTGCGCATCGGTGCCTACGTGCTGTTTGCAGCACTCGCGGCCCAGATCGCTCTTGGCTTGCTGACGCTGTTGTTGGTCGTGCCGGTCCCGCTCGCATCGGCGCACCAGGCGGGCGCACTCCTCGTCTTTGGTATCGCGACGTTCATCACTCAGCAGTCCGCGGCGATGCCCGTTCAGGCGGGGAAGCCTCAAATCGACCGGGGCGAAATCGACATCGCCGAAATCGACATAAGGGACGCGCCGGACGAGACGGCTGCGCTCGAATCCTCATGCGACGCACGGCTCGGTTCGCGCCCCGCCGCGACCTATGGCGCATCATCGACGTCGCCGTGAAGAAGAGCCGAACAGCGATATGCAGGTAGCCGCTATGGAGCGCGTGGATCTGACACCCGATCTGGTCGAGCGTTATGACAGGCCCGGCCCGCGCTACACGTCGTATCCGCCGGCCGTACATTTCGACGTGGCCGTCGACGCGAGCGTCTATGAAGATCATCTCGGTCGCGCCTGTGAACGCGCGAGTGAACCGCTGTCGGTCTACATACATTTGCCGTTCTGCGACCAGCGTTGCTCGTTTTGCGGATGTCATGCAGTCATTGCCCGGGATCGGCGTGTTTCAGAGGTCTATCTCGATCATCTGATCGCCGAGATCGGTCTTGTCGGCGAACATCTCGGCGATCGCAAGACGGTCACTCAATACCACTGGGGTGGGGGAACGCCGACGTTCTACGACAGTGACGCGTTGCGCACGTTACACACTGCGTTCGTCGACCAGTTCGAGCTTGCCGACGACGCCGAGCGTGCCATCGAGGTCGATCCGCGGGTCACGAGCGCCGAGCAGCTCGAGACATTGTGCGAACTCGGCTTCAACCGCATCTCGATCGGAGTGCAGGATGTCGATCCCGCAGTGCAAGAAGCGATCGGACGAGTCCAAGCCGCTGCCGACGTCGAGGCCGTGATCACCGACAGCCGTCGGCTCGGATTCGAGTCGGTCAATGTCGACTTGATCTATGGTTTGCCGCATCAGACACCCGAGACATTCGCGGCGACCATGGAGACGGTGCTGGCTTGGCGGCCCGACCGTATGGCGATCTACGGCTTCGCATACGTCCCTTGGGTGCGCCGCCACCAAAAGCGAATTGACGCGTCGTTGCTGCCCGACGCCGACGTTCGACTCGAACTGATCGTCACCGCAGGCGCCATGGCGAGATCCGATGGCTACGTCGGAATCGGCATCGACCATTTCGCGTTGCCCGACGACGAACTCGTTCGTGCCCGCGAGGCCGGTCGTCTGCATCGCAACTTCATGGGATACACGGTCAGTCGGGCACCCGACATGATCGGTTTTGGCGTCTCGGCGATCGGTGACGTCGACGGCGCTCTCGTCCAGAACACGTCGCGTCTGCGGAGTTATTACGACGCTGTCGCGAGCGGGACTATGGCCGTCGAGCGTGGATACGTGCGCGACGTCGACGACCGGCTGCGCGGGCATGTGATCACCGAGCTGATGTGCAACCTGCGTGTCGATTGGTCGAACGTCGCCGAACGTTTCGACATCGACCCGGTGAGCTATTTTGCTGCCGAGCTGGCCCGGATGGAAACCGACGCAGACCTACGGGCGCTGGCCGCGGTCGATGAAGGCGGTGTTGAGCTGACGCCACTCGGGGCGCTTTTCGGCCGCAATGTGGCGATGGTCTTCGACGCTCACCTCTCGTCAGACGGTGCAGCCGAGGCTCAGCGTTACTCTCGCACCGTCTGAGTCCGCTCCCGACGGCGTCCAGACGGGCGGATGGACGTACGGACAGTCCTCGTGTATGATGTACGGACCAACGTGTCTGTGTACGGACAAACCGGGAGCACATCATGTCCGACTTGAATCTGACGGGGTTTCAGCCCAGCCCAAGCGTGAAAGTTCAAAGGTCAGGTAACAGTCGTGTTCTGCCAGTACCGGCCGACATAGCACGCGATACCCACGTCGACCTCGGCGATGTTTTCGACGTCGAAGTCATTGCCGGAGATCTCGTGTACCACCGCCGTGTGGCCAGACCACACATCCGAGGCGAGGGTTCTGATCGCATTGGTATCGTCGACGACGCGGATCTTGTGGTGGCGCCCCAACGAAGCTCGGTACGACCGCTCGATTGGGGCTTCTAACGTGGCCGGTTGGCCTCCGCAGCCCGCCGACATCTACCGTACCCCGGCGAGAACGAGGCCGCTTTTTCAAGGCGACGTGTTCGACGATGTTCCGTTCACGAAGGCTCGTTCGTCGGGTGATCCGTCGACAGACCCGAATATCGTCGTGGAACGTCGGCTCGTAGCCGCCGTCACGTACCCGTGCGACATGTACCACGACGGCCGACTGGTTCGCGTTCAGACGATTGCGCCGGTGACGAGCGCCGACAAATCGGGAATTCCGCAAGACTGGAGCGGGGCTTTCACCTTTGCTCCATTGCCCGATCTTCTCGGGGATGGCGATATGTACGCCGTTGACCTGCGGGCGAGCGCAAACATCGATCGCTCGTACCTGCAACCCGAGCATCGGATACGGTGCCTCTCCGAATACGGCTGGGCAATATTTCGGCAACGCCTCGCCTTGTGTTCGACTCGCACGACAGGTTCGGTCGAAGCCCTGACCCAAGTCGGTCGACCGACCTGGGCTGAAACGGAGCTGTGGGAACGCTGGAACGAAGCGGGTGGCGCCAACGACGGGTTCCAAGCATGGCTCGACGAACCCGATGCGGATTTAGGAGGGTTCACCCGTCGCAAACTATTGGAACGACGCCAGGTCGACGTTGTTCGATCAGCGCTCGAGACGAAGCTGGCCTGTCGATGACAGCCGATGTGCTTCGGTTCACGCGCTCCTCGTGGGTTCTGCGCCCCGCACGTAAACGTGGTTGTAGTACCAGAGTGACGTGGCGCCGTAGAAGTTGATGTTGCCGTACATCTGCCCGAACCGCTCGCCGTTGCGGCGCTGGTGGGTCCAGAAACCGCCTTTGTCGTCCTGCATCGAAACGATCCAGTCGGCCACGACTTGGGCCCGGCCCGCGTAGGTTGAAGCGTCGTTCATGCCTACGAGCGCCAGTAGGTAGTCGGCGGTCGGCCACAGGCTTGCGTTCTCGGAGTCGTTGATCGCTTTGAGCGGGAACACCCCTTCGCCCTCGGGCACCTTCTTCGACTCGACGAAACTGCCCGGGACCGGACCCGGACAGTTCTTCTCGACCCACTCGACCGCCCGCGCAGTCTGATCCGACAGGCCGGGTAACTCCAGTTTGCCGTCGAGTGTGTCCAAAAGGCCCTCGGCATCCATCATTCCGAGACTGTATTGAGGCCCGCGACCGCGCATGACGAGGGGAAGCATCAGTTCGCTGATCTTGGCGACGGTCTTGCCCTTCATGTCGAGGCGGGCGACACTCGTGCGCAGTATCGGGCTCAACACAGGCTTCAACTTGTCCAGGATCGGGTTCATGTCCGGCTCGACTGCGGTGTTCCAATAGCCTTCGGTGTCGTCGAAGTTGTCCATGATGTTTTTGAGGATCGCCAAGCCGCCGGCGCAGTGGCGTTCCAAGCCGGTCTGTTTCCAGGCCAAGAAGCTGTGGTGGGCATACTCGCCGACTTCGGTCAAGTTGCCGATGAGCGGCCGGCCATCGTCGTCGACGGTGTCCGAGATCATCCGGTCGGCCGCACGGACCATCGTCTCGTGGAACTGGCGGTCGCCGGTCAAGCGTTCGTAGGTGCAAAAACCCTCCATCACGCACTGTGCCGCGTCCAACGCATAGCCGGCGTCGTTGTGCCAGCCCCCACGATCGTCTTGGCGATCCGCCAACCAGTGGGCGCTCGCAAGAGCCGAATCCTTGAATCGCTGCTCGCCGGTCAGAACCCAGGCGTAAGATCTCACCGACATCGCGTGGCCGACGAGGCTCGCATCGCCCGGCACGCCGTAGTATTCGTCGGCGAGAACTCGGACGAATCCGCTGTCGTCTTGCATTGCGGTGAACCACTCGGCATTGCCGACGATGGAGTTTTCATATGAGTTGAGCGCCATGTCGGGCCTCAGGAGTAGGCGATGGGTCGGTCGTCGATCGACCATGCGGCTCGAACACTTGAGCGATTCGCGGCCAAATGCCGATCAGAAGATCAGCAGCATCTCAGACCGTCCAAACTCCTCCGGCAAGACTCAAATGGAATCGACTCATCGTTCGGGGCGCTCGCTCGTCGACGGAATCTCTCCGTCGCGGGTGCGGCGCGCGCTGAGCGTGGCGGCTAGGATTGCCGGGCTCGTGTTCATGGTGAGGGGAGGAACACTGCGCCGTCTCGCTCGCGGGTTAGCGGTCTTCGTCACATGTGTTGCGACGATCATTTCGACTTCGGTCTTCATCCCGATCGCGCGTGCTCAAACGCCCGACGAAATAGGCGACCAACTTCTAGCGCTTCGCGACAGTCTCGGAACTATCGAAACCGAACGCGCATCGGTGTTGGCGAACCTGGACAGGCTCGATGCCGAGATGGCCGACATGAACACGGCGATCACGAACACGCGCCTCGCCGTTGCCGCGGCCGAGTCGTCGATCGTCCAAAGCTCGGCCCGAGTCGGGCGCAGCGCCGCCGCCCTGTATCGTCATCCGACGTCGAGGCTCGAAGACCTCAGTTCGCTACTCGGGACGGGGTCGGTGAACGGCTACATCGTCGGGCAGAAATACCTCGAAGCCGCGTTCGCGCGAGACACCGACGCGCTCGAAGATTTCGAGGCCGCAAGGGTCGAACAGCAACGTCTGACCGACGAGCTGAACGACCAACGTGGCGCCCTCCAAGAACAACAGCGCCAACAGCGTGAATGGCAGGCCATCGTCGTTGCGTCGATCGTCCGTGAACAGCAGGCAATCTCAGAACTCGAAGTCGCGTTCAAAAAGGCGCAGCGCGCCCAGGCGTTCCCATGGGAGATCATCAACGGATGCAACGGCGCCCCGACGACGGGCCTCGACGGCCCGTACACGCTCGAAGAATGGGCGACATGGACCTTGACGAGTGTCGCATCCCGCCTCGGCCGTGCCCCAGAAGACGCCGTCACCCAAGAGCATGTGGTCGCGTTGATCGCATTCGCGCGGGGCGAAGGTGGTGGGATCCAGGGCCATGCCGGACAGTACAACCCGCTCAACCTCAACGGCTGGACTCGGGTCTTCGCCGATCTTGGCGGAATCAAGTCGGGTGTCGGCACCGACAACTGGCCGACGTTCGACGCCGGCGTCGAAGCGAGTGCCCGCGCTCTGACGTCGAAGAACTACACCCGGCTCGGCACGCTGCTCGTCAATCCGCAGTCGACCGCCGAGGACTTCTTCGGGGCGCTCTCCAACCCGTTCGCTTATGCCGGCAACAAGAATTGGAGTGCCGACGACAGTCTCCATGTCGGCAAGTACAGCAGCCTCACGTTGAGCACACGTTCGAACTACGCCCGTTGGGCGGGCGAGATCCTGCGAGCGTCGGGCCAGTCGGTGTCGGGCGCGGGGCGCCCCGCAACCGCCGACTACGTGATCGGAAACCTCGTCTGCCCGACTGCCGTGCCGATCGACGCGACGGCTTGAGGCGGGGCGGTTCAGCGCCCCGGGGCGTCTCGCACGGCGATCGTCATCGTCGTGATCGCGCAGAGACGATCCTGGCTGTCGCGGGCTTCGACCGTCCAAATCCAGGTCGTGCGACCACGATGGATCGGTACCGCGACCGAGCGGATCTCGCCTGAGCTGATCGGCCGCATAAAGTTCGTCTGATTCGAGATGCCGAGTGCGACTTTGCCGTCGGCGGCAACAGCCGAGACCGTCCCGATCGACGCGAGAGTCTCCGCGATCGTCGCGTAAACCCCGCCGTGAACGATGCCCATCGGCTGGCGGTGGCGATCGTCGACGGCAACCCTCGCATGCCATTCGTTGTCGCCGTCGCCTCGGCTGACGTTGATTCCGAGCGCCCCGTCAATCGTTGAGTCCGGATGTACGGGGGCGTTGTCGATGTCGAGGCCGAAGCCCGCCCAGTCGTTTTCGCCGGGGCGGGGGTCGGTCGGGGCGGTCTGGTCGGGGTCCATTGACGTTGTCCTTTCTGGCATCGCTCGTGGGAGAAGAATCCTCTTCGCCGGTGACGGTGATCTGTCGGAGCCCAAGACCGGTGCAAAATCGGACTCAGGGTCGGCCGGCTCGTGAGGGTCGATGGTAGCGCCACGAATATGCAGGTCGAGTCCCCCACACCGTCGTCGAAGACCGCGACGATCTGATCAGAGCAATCTGGGCGGCATCGAATTTCCGGGCTTGCCGATGGCCAACAATCAGTATCGACCGATGAACGAATTGGCTCTTAGACTTGAAGGCGTGGAAGTAGACGAACGAGTCGCACGAGTACGAGAACGATATGCCCGCGCCGCTGGATGGATGCGGGAACACCACCCGCTTGTCGACCGCGGCCTATACCGCATCGAAGCGGCGAACAGCCGCCTCGGATGGTGGGACGGCGACCATGCTGGGTTTAGGATCGCCCGCCGCAAAGGCGGCAAAATATCGATCGCTCGTGAGACGCACAAACTGCTTCACGGCACAGCTCGAGAGAGGATCTATCTCAAGATTGTTGCGCCCGAGTTTTCGGACAAACAATCAGAGCTTGAATGGATAGTCGCTTGCGAAGAACAGTTCGGTCTTTCACCGCCACCGCAGTCGCTTGACCCGCCCAGCCGTAAGGGTGTCGTCAGCAAGTACGCGAGAACGTCCGACGAGTGAGTGACGAAACGCCAGAATTTGACAACTACAAATGTGGCCGTGGACGGCTCATCGTCCGCATGAAGAACTTGGGGATATCACGACCCAATCGTCGGAGACAACAAGGCCATTGACGTCAGGGCCCTGGGGTCTTCGACGGTACGTGCCAAAGGGATCGCAAAATGCCAGCCGTTGTCGTCCACGATGGCGCACAGCGCGGGCTTCGGCGACTGTTCTACCCACCAAATTCGGGATTGGGATCGTCTCGGCTGAGCTGCAACCAGGAAGAATCAGGTAGATGATCGTTACTGCTGCTGTCGTGCCTAGCGTCCGGCGTTTGGTGAGACGATGTTGATGGTCTTTCCGCATAGCGAGTAATTTTAATCGGATTCCAAATCGGAGCCGGATGACCGCTCTGCCGACGCTTGGCGTGTTTCAATACCAGTCGTCGCCGCTGCCGCCAGAGCGAGGATCGTGTTCGCGTCTGTAGGTTGCGTATTCGAGCAGTACCTTTACGACGGCTGCTGCATACTCTGGGTCGGCGAGGTCGAACGTGAACGAGTCCTCCCCGCAAGCCTTGGTTTGCAGATCGGGGCCGTTGCTTCGGCCACCGAACCGCGGCTTCAGAAGTTTTCGTTGGTCGCGAGGGATGCGCCGGCGGAACTGCTGGTACGCCTCGCGGATGATATCGTCGCGAATTTCGATTCCTTCGAATTCGTCGGCAAGACTCCATTCAGAGAGTATCTCCCAAGGTGTATTCGGCTGGTCTGACGGCCGCATGTATTCACGCACCGTGGTCGTACTCAAAACGACGACCTTCATCATGGAGTTTGCCGGGAACACCTTGCCGACGATCACGCCGAGTAGCCCCTCCGACTGTTGCGCCCCGACGAGTCGCAGCGTCGCGAGACGTTGCGCCGCTGACGCGTGAACTTTATCGAGCGGCGGTAGGTCAACCATCAGATATGACCCGATACGGATTTAGGGGACTAGTTCGTTGTATGGCTCGCCGCAGATACGGCCCTGCCCGTTCAAGACTGAGATGCTCTGTCATGTTCTCATCCTCTCACATTCTGCGCTCGGCGTTTTCAGATGCTCGTTGGCTCATCCTGGTAGCGGTGCGTCCACGTCGATGGAGTCGCGGGGTAATTCGATCGAAAAATGGCTGTATAAGCCGCCGTTCGAACGCGAGTGGCCGATCTCGGGACGGTTGGTGCGTCCCGTTTGCCGATCGTTGAACGGGACATTTGAAATCGGCGATTGACGCCGCGTTTTCCCTGGTCGGCATGTCCCGTATGACCCGTCCGCAGCCATTCCCGATGACGGGGTGCTAAACGGGACATTGTGTCGCCACCGTCACAAGCGTCGTTGCCGGTGACAGGGGTGGGGTCATCGTGGGCAAAACACCGTTCCTATAGAGAGGGCTGTCTATCAGGGGTTCGGGCTTGACCGGAATCGATCGAAGTGCCGTACTGCGACGGCTAGTTCGTCGTCGGTCATAGAGTATGGCGCTTTCCCCTCGTGCGGTATCGCAACAAGCGTGTCGACCTCGAGCCCCGATGTCGAAAGGCCCCGGTCGGTCATTTCGGCCGCGACATCGCAAACCCAGAGCCACCGGTCGGTCGGTTCGGTGATGTCGATGTTCGGTTCG
>SDBV01003819.1_pt1 | contig 21914 bp, 24 predicted proteins | sample 2277081 | NCBI WGS metagenome assembly SDBV01 (sample SAMN10402039, study PRJNA504765) | marine sediment metagenome | isolation source: marine sediment core GS10_PC15, 223 cmbsf | place: Arctic Ocean: Southern Knipovich Ridge | collected 2010 | reverse complement strand
GAAAGATGCTGTTTGTGGATGGGCACTAGATATAAGTTACCCTAGGGTTCGCGCAAAAATAACTTAGCAGAATCGGCGCTTAGATTGGGTTCGGATTTGGCTGATCCGAGAGAGCAAAACTACAACAATAGCGAGCTATTTCGAGGATTTTGCGAGTAAGGCATCGGCCAAAGATGGGCTGAAGCTAAGATGCTAAAATGTGAAGTTATTTTTTCGCGAGCCCTAAGCAATGGTAGAGATTTTCCGCTTGATAGGAACTTCTGACCAACGGTCCGCTGGCAACTTGATCAAATCCCATGGAGAGCGCAATTTTTCGATATGCATCGAACTCCTCCGGAGGAACAAACCGGACCACCGGCAGGTGATGCTTGGAGGGCTGCAGATACTGGCCAATGGTCAGCATTTGGCAATGGACATCCCGGAGATCTTGCAGGGTCTTTATTACTTCCTCCCGGGTTTCTCCAAAGCCCAGCATGAGCCCTGATTTGGTATAGATTGCCGGCGCACTCGAATCGACCCGCTCAAGGAGTTGTAAAGACCGCCTGTACCCTGCCTGGGGGCGCACCGTGGAGTAGAGGCGGCGAACCGTTTCGATGTTATGATTGATCACATCCGGAGCGCCATGAATGACCGTTTCCAGCGCCGATTCATCGCCCTGAAAATCGGGTATTAAAACCTCGACCTTAACCCCTGGGGTGGTGCGCCGCACCTGTTTTATGGTTTCGGAAAACAGAGCGGCCCCGCCATCTTCCAAATCGTCCCGGGTCACCGATGTAATCACCACATACTTTAGATTCATCAATCGGACCGCTTCGGCCACCCGGATTGCTTCGGCCGGATCCGGCGGCCCCACAGGTCCGCTTCTGATATTGCAGAACCCGCAATTTCGGGAACAGCGATCTCCCAGGATCAAAAATGTGGCCGTATGTTTGGAAAAGCATTCAAACTGGTTGGGGCATTTGGCCTCGGAGCAAACCGTGTGGAGATGGTTTTTCTGAATCAGCGCGTTCATCTGTTCGAAAACAGGACCGGACGGAAGCCGGCGTTTCAGCCAGGGCGGTTTTCCAACCCGAATATTTTGTGGCGATTGTTTCATTTAAGATCTAATTTCAACAGCGGTTTCTGCCCCGATTCCGTCGGAACATAATTGCCGGAGTTGAGGCAGGGTAATGGATACGGGGTCCAGCTCCAACAGGGACTCTAAATGGTATCGCAACCGCTTTTTAAGTACGACCATGTCCACTGGAGAATGTAATTCATTTTCAAGGGATGTCATTTTAACACCCGAAAGACCGCACGGATGGATCCATTCAAACGGCGCCAGGTCAGGATTGGCGTTTAAGGCCAATCCGTGAAAAGTGATACTGCGGCGCACGGTAATCCCGATGCTGCCCAATTTGCACGCTTTCACCCAAACTCCGCGGTTTCGTTTGTTTCGCTCAGCCAAAACGCCAAAATCGGCGGCGACACGGATCATGGCTTCTTCAAGGGACCATATGTAATCTCTAACCGTGAGCCGAACCCCATCTAATTTTAAAATGGGATACCCCACCACCTGGCCGGGCCCATGATAGGTAATGTCACCCCCCCGCTCGATCCGAACAAGCGGAATGCCTCTTTTTTTCAAAAAAGATTCACTGACGGTCAGGTTACTTAAAGCACCGTTTCGCCCGATGGTAAACACGGAAGGGTGCTCTAGAACCAATATGACATCAGATTCAAGGGTGCCGGCATGTCTGGCCGCGACAATTTCCCGTTGAAGCGCCAGTGCTTCATGATATTCGGTCACCGGCAGGTCCAGATAAAGGCATTGCTTGCACATTTTTGTGTTGATGGATATCTTTTTTTCGTTCATTTTTTTTAAGCCGCGCTAACCGATCAGATGCGGATGACGCGCCGCCGCGGTTTCATCCAGACGTCTGACCTTGGGAACTCTGGGAGCTTCGGTGAGCAGCTCCGGGTTCTCCCTGGCCTCGTTGGCAATGGATTTCATGGCGGCAATAAACGCATCTAAATCGTCCTTGCATTCCGTCTCGGTGGGTTCGACCATAATCGCCCCCTGAACCACCAGCGGAAAATAGATGGTGGGTGGATGAAAACCGTATTCCATCAGCCGTTTTGCCACATCCAGGGTGCTGATATTGTACTTATTTTGAAATTTGTCGGTAAACACGCACTCATGCATGCAGGGCCGGTCAAATGGCAAATAATAGGTTTCTTTCAACTCTTCTTTAATATAGTTGGCATTGAGTACCGCCAATTGGGACGCTTTTTTAAGGTTTTCACCCCCCATGCTGCGGATGTAGCTGTAGGCTCGAATCAAAATTCCGAAATTGCCGTAAAACGCATGTAACTTTCCAACCGACTCCGGGAACGCGTCTGACAGGTAATATCTTTTGTTTTCTTTCAGCACCCGGGGTACGGGCAGAAAAGGTGCCAGTTTTTGAGTGACACATATCGGACCGGCACCCGGTCCACCCCCGCCATGAGGTGTCGAAAAGGTCTTGTGAAGGTTAAGATGCAGGACATCCACACCACTGTCAGCCATGTTGACAACCCCCATGATCGCGTTCATATTGGCCCCGTCGCCATAAATCAGGCCACCTTTTGAATGTACAATTTCTGCGATTTCAATGATGTTTTCTTCAAATAGCCCAAGGGTGTTCGGGTTGGTCACCATGATGCCGGCAGTCTCTTCATCCATTAGATCGGCAACAATCGCGGGATCAAGAACGCCTCTTTTGTTGGACTGAACCGGAATGGACTTAAATCCGCACAGGGAAGCACTGGCCGGATTGGTGCCATGGGCCGTGTCCGGAATCAGAATCTTGGAGCGCGGCGCGCCCTGGCTCTTGTGATATGCATGAAAAATCAGCATGCCGGTTAGCTCGCCGTGAGCGCCCGCGGCCGGCTGAAGGCTGACGGCATCCAATCCGGTAATGGCTGCCAAATATCTCTCCAATTCATATAATAGCTGCAAGGCGCCCTGGGACAACTCAACAGGCAAAAGCGGATGGGCACCGACAAATCCGGGCAGGGCCGCCTGGCGTTCGTTGGTTTTGGGATTGTATTTCATGGTACAGGAACCCAGGGGATACATGCCGGTTTCCACGCTGAAATTCCATTGGGATAACCGGACGTAATGGCGGATCAGGTCCACTTCACTCAGATCGGGAAACCCGGGTCCGTCTCCCATGAGCGTTTCGTCGATGGGCGCTGAATCCACGTCCCGCCTCGGCATGGAAAATCCGGTTCTACCTTTGGCCCCTTTCTCCCACAGCAGTGGTTCATTGAGGATCAAACCTTTTGTCCCGACAGACTCTTTCATGATTGAACCTCCTTGACCAGCTGATCCATGTCTTCTTTCGTAATGGTTTCGGTGACACACAAGAGGTAGTGATCGGTCAATTCGGGATAAAAATCTGCAAGAGACAGACCGGCCACAATCTTTTTTTCCAATAACCGATGGTATGTGCCGCTGAAATCAGAAGGAAATTTAACGACAAATTCGTTAAAGGTTGCGCTTTCAAAGGGGAGGGAAAATCCGGCCTTTTTGAGCGCGGCCTTTAAATATTCGGTTTTATCGTAATTTAACCGGGCCAGTTCCCGGATCCCGGTTCCCCCCAATGCGGACATATACATGGCCGATGCGGTTGCGCAAAGACCCTGATTGGAACAGATGTTGGATGTGGCTTTTTCACGCCTAATATGCTGTTCACGGGTGGCAAGGGTCAAAACGAATCCCCGCTTGCCGTCTTTATCTCGGGTCTGTCCGATCAGACGTCCCGGCATGTTGCGAACATACTTTTTCCGGGCTGCGAACATGCCGAGCCCCGGTCCGCCAAAAGATCGCGGAATACCGAAGCTCTGCCCTTCGCCGCAGGCAATATCGGCACCCAGACTGCCCGGGCTCTTTAACATCCCGTAGGCCAAGGGTTCGCTGAAACCGGCAACCAGTAAAGTTTTGGGATCAGCATGAATCCGGTCGCCGGCTGACTTTAAATCTTCCACTCAACCGAAAAAATTGGGGGATTGCACAGCCAGCGCCGCAAGATCATCAACATTTTCGATTTGCGACAGATCGGTTCGGCTATCTTTTGCATACGGTACTTCGATCACCTCATACCCTGTTGGCGCAAGATATGTTTCCACCACTTTTCGATACAACGGGTGGATGGCAGCCGATATTGCCACTTTTTTCCGGCGCGTAATCCGGACGGCCATGAGCAACGCTTCCGCCAGCCCCGAAGCGCCGTCATACATGGATGCGTTGGCCACGTCCATTCCAAGCAGCCAGGCAACCAGGGTTTGATACTCGTAGATGGCCTGAAGTGTTCCCTGGCTCACTTCCGGCTGATACGGGGTATAGGCGGTGGCAAATTCTCCCCTGGAGAGTAGATACTGTGTGGCCTCGGGAATGAAATGATCGTAGCTTCCAGCGCCCATGAAGACTTTGTATTGAGGTGATGCGCCCATGGTATTTGCCAGGCCGGCCATGTGATCGTTTAAGTCCCACTCGGTCAGGGGTTCGGGCAAATCAAGATGCATCAAGGTGCAACAATCATTCGGAATGACGGAGAACAGGTCCTTAAGCGTATCCGTACCCACGACTTTCAGCATCTGAGCGATTTCTTCATCCGTATGAGGCAAGTATCTCATTATTAGAGTCCCTTTAGCATGTCCAAATAGGCTGTTTGGTCCATGAGCGTGTCCGATTCAGTCGGATCGCCGGGTTTGATTTCGATCATCCATCCATCGGTGTAGGGGTTGTTATTAACCGCCTCCGGAGCGTCCTCCAGATCAAGGTTAACGGTAACAATTTCTCCGCCGATCGGCATATACAGTTCTGAAACCGCTTTGACCGATTCCACGTTGCCGAATTCAGCCCCAATTTCAAGCGTGTCTCCCACTTCCGGAAGCTCCACAAAAACAATATCCCCCAGCCGGTCCTGGGCAAAATCGGAAATGCCGACACGCATGATGTCATCCCTGTTTTCAATCCATTCATGGTCCTTGGTATAATTCAGATCATCAGGAAAATCTAATTCTTCAATTGCTTTCATGGCCCATCCTCCATTTTTGTTTATTCGATTCTAAAAACACCTTTCGGTTTTATAACAGCATAAAATATTTTGACAAGTACAAACATCTATGCAATTTTTTCAATCGAATCAGCGGCCCACGATTTTTTTGGCAAATGAAGCCCCTTAAGTTTTATTTATCGCTTCAAAATAATATAATGCAGATGGATGATCAATTAAAAATAGAGGAGATACATCGATGAGTAACAGAATTGCCATCATCGGTGCCGGCCCGGGCGGGTACGTCGCGGCCATCCGGGCGGCACAGTTGGGCGGTCAAGTGACGGTTATCGAAAACGACAATGTGGGCGGAACGTGTTTGAACTGGGGGTGTGTTCCGTCAAAAATCATGAAATCGACCGCCGATAAACTTGAAGATTTTCGACGGGCCGCTGATTTCGGAATCCGACTGGACGGAAATTTTGCGCTGGACATGTCGCTTTTGGCCGACCGAAAAAAGAAAATTATCATGACCCAGGTCGGAGGCATCCTCCACCTTTTGAAAAAGAACAAAATTACATATATCATGGGGAAGGCCGCCATTACCGGTGCGGGCCGGCTGCGGGTCCACCAGAATGGGGACAGTATCGCTCATATCGACTGGGATAAGCTCATCATTGCCACCGGATCTCGACCCATACAAATGGATGGAATGCCGTTTGACGGATCGTGTATCATTTCCAGCAATGATATTTTGTATATTGAAGAATTGCCCCCATCCATCATCATCCTCGGTGGCGGGGTGATCGGGTGCGAGTTTGCATTCATTCTCGCTTCCATGGGGTCTGAGGTGACTTTGGTCGAGGCGATGCCGAGATTGCTGCCGCTGCCGTCCATAGATGTCAGCTGTTCAAAAGTGCTCCAGCGGGAGATGAAAAAGAAAAAAATCCGATTCTTAGTCAATCGATCCGTCACATCCGCTGTTATTGAGGACAACTATGTCAGGGTCACCATCGGGCCATCCCCTTTTGACGCATCAAGTGCCCAAAATCAGATTCAACCAGAAATTGTTAAAGCAGACAAACTGCTCCTCTGCGTCGGCCGGCAGCCCAACACAGACCAGATGGGTTTGGAAACCATCGGCCTTAAAACAGATGAAAAAGGGTGGATTCCGGCCAACGAACAGATGGAGACTCCAATAAAAGGAGTTTATGCCATCGGTGACGTCTTGGGACCCAATAAGGTCATGCTGGCCCATGTTGCCAGCCATGAAGGAATGGTGGCAGCTGAAAACGCCATGGGGAGTGTCAAAAAAATGGATTATCGGGCAATCCCCAATGCCATTTTCACATCGCCGGAGGTGGCCAACGTCGGTTTAAGCGAAATTCAGGCAAAGGAAGCGGGGCACCCTGTTCGGTGCGATACGGTGCTTTTTCGAAATATTTCCAAATCCCAGGTAATGGGCGAAATCGCGGGAGAAGCCAAATTTGTATCCCGGGCGGACAACAAAACACTTTTGGGTGTCCATATCATTGGCCCCCATGCCACGGAACTGATTGCCGAAGCGACCTTTGTTCTGCAGATGGGCGGCACGATCGACAATCTTGCCGAAACCATCCACGCCCACCCGACCCTCTCCGAAATTATGATGGAGACCTCCCTTAAAGCGCTTGACCGTGCGCTTCACGGATAAAAGCCAAGGGAAAATGGATTTGTCGCAGAACCGCTTTGTCGCATGGGGGACCACCCATCTCTCAATTTCGCTTGACACCAATAAATAGGGGTGTTATCGAATTTCATTAATTGCCGCTATAGGCACGTAGCTCAGGGGGAGAGCGCTACCCTGACACGGTAGATGTCGGGAGTTCAAATCTCCCCGTGCCTACCAGAGATATCAAGGGTTTACAGCAAGATAAAGCTGTAAGCTCTTTTTTATTAGGGGTTTCAGGGCGGCTATGCGTTAAAACCGTGTAATGGTAGGGTTTTGATTGGAGTGGGTTTTTTGTATTTTTTAAAATTGTGACCATTTTGTGACCGGTTGCCTAAAAAATGGCTTTTTCAAGCCGAATTGCAGCCTCCTGATTTATGGGTTTCATCAGATGCGCATAAATGTTCAATGTCACGGTCGGTGTTGAGTGACCAAGCTGTGCTTGGATGTATTTTATATTTTCCCCCTGTTCAATCAACAAGCTTGCATATGTGTGCCGCAAATCGTGAAAGCGAATGTGACCGATCCCTGCCTTGGTTAACGCTGGCTCAAAATACCGCCTCCGCATATTGGAGTTATTTAACGGTTGCCCCTCCTCGTTCGGGAATACCAGGTTTAACCTATTGGGCATGCAAGCCACCTTCCATTTCTTTAACTGGGCTATCATCGCCGGCCCTAAATCAATTCTCCGGTTTGATGAAACGGTTTTGACAGTGTACCATTTCTGGTTGTTGAAAGTGCGCTGAATATGGATCTGGCTATTCACCCAATCAACATCGGCCCACTTCAGCCCCAAAAGCTCCCCTTGGCGTGCCCCGCTAAAAATGGTCAACATGAAAAGCGTGTAGTGTTTCTGGTCCTCTGTAGCCTCCAACATCGCTTTAATTTCTGGCGGGGTCAGGATCCGGATTTTTTTCTTTTTAATCTTGCCCTGGTCTTTTGGTCTTTCAGCATCCCTGACAGGATTATAGCTCGAATACCCATGGCGGACCGCGTAAACCATAATTTGGTTTAACGCCACGATCACCTTTCTTAAGGTGTTAAGATGCATCCCATCATCTTGTTGCAGCCTGATCCATTTTTCGATTTTTGCTGTGGTGATTTGATTTACTTTTAAATGGTTAAACTCTTTTAAATGGTTCTCTGTATTTCCCTTCATCACAGACCATGTTGACGCCCTCACGTTAGGCTTTTTAAACTCCAGCCATTCTTTAGCGAGCTCACCAAAAGTAGGAATTTTTTTATCCGTCAGATATGTTCCCCGGGCTAATTGCTCCTCTATTTCCCGCAATATTTCGCGCGCTCGTTTCTTGGTAGTTTCCTTTTTTAACGTTTGTCTTTGGCGTTTACCCTCGTTGTCATAAAAATCGATGACATACCTTCCACGTCTTTTAGTCACGCAAGCCATAAAGTTCCTCGCTTTCTCCCTGAAATTGCCGCGGGCAGGGAATCAGGGTTATTCCTTTTCGGGGTGCACACCCTATCCCGTGGGTTTGTCGCACACGCATTCCCTCTTTTAAATTGAGATCGTCCCTCACATCGCCTCTTGTTCTGAAATGGTCTCTTCAATTGCTTCTAAGAATCTTTGGTCACCTCTTAATTCGGTTTCATAATGTACTATAGTTGCCTGTGCTAAAGGTTTTCCGGTTCGATAATGAATCGGTTTTTTTAGTGATGCTTTCCTCCTTTCAATTTCTGCTGTGACCCTTTTTTTTGTTTTCAAAAGAGATTCGACACTATGCCCCTCACAATATTTTTTATAATTAATTTCGTATGACATCCTTACCCCTTTCAATTGAGATCGTTGCTTAAATCGCCTCTCCTTCCCCACAAAAAAAAACGCCTGGAAGTTTAAAGGCAAATACAAGACCCCCGGCCATTACTGGTCCCGGCTTCCAGGCGCGAACATTTTCTTTAGGTCCAAAAGTACCATAGGTTGAAGATTTTATCAAGTTTGGCGCTCCTGCGGCCTCTGGTTGAACCGGGCAGGGCGAAACCCCACCCGGCTGGTCAACGTCCTACCCCGTCAATGCCATAGCTTCAGATAACTTCCCGTCAACTTCTTCATTCCATTCAATTGACAGGTGCGAAGCTATCCCCTTTTTCCTTTCGATGGTTAGCGCTTGCCCCTCCATGAATCCCATGACGCCATGAGCAAAGCATGTCAAAAACAGCTCTATGGCATACATCCTTTTTTCTATTTTCTCAAAATTGCTTTGAGCAGACCCAAGGTCTCCATCGACGATCTTAAACCTTTCAGAGATTTCTTTGAGCTTTTCAGCGGCCATGTCAAAAAGCTGATCCCGCCCGTTCGCACACATTTCGATGTTTCCCATGAGCAGTTTGTAAAGCTCTTTTGTGATCATGTTGGTCTTTGAAAGTTGCCTGATCGTTTCCTCTCGAAACTCCTGAAACTCCATTTCAGACATTTTCGCCAGGTCAGCCTTGAAATTTTCACGGTCTTTTTTCATTGCCTTCTCAAACTCCTCGCGACTCACTTTTTTTTCTTTCTCCATGTTGCTACCTCCTTAAAAACAGAAACGCCCCTGGTGCTAACAACGGTCATATACAACCGTCCGGATCCTTACGGATACCCGACACCAGAGGCGTTCTAATTTTAAGAATAAAAAATAGACCATATCGCTGGTCTCCCACGGTATATGATTCTGTTATAATTTATCCATATCATGTTGTGAGCCGTTGTCAAGTCCTTGTTTCAATTGGAAAGTTGTGCTATCGGGAAAAGGTCGGAGTCTCTCTTTAAAGAAGGGACTAAAAGGATCCGACACCGGGCGGGGTTTAGGTCAGGCAAATCCCCGCCCATTAAAATTGAGCGCGGTCCCGGTTGTCGGAAAGCGCGAATGATAGAATACCATCGACCAAACCGCTAGGGACCTCGCTCGATTCTACCATTTCAAGGTTGTCGATGCGTGTACAAGTACCATTTCCCATTGACATTCTTATTCTGATAAAATATACGAATATATAATGGATAATACCCCCCCCATGGTGATATTATGATCGTCTCTAATCTGGACAACCAGGAAAAATCACAGTTTCCCAAAACCATCCTTCCCGAACAATCAGACATGGAAATCACTCACGATTTACTTAAATGCTTTGCATTCTTTGTTTCTGGCGGCATGAAGCTGAAAGAAGAATCGACCTTAAAAATAGGTTTTGTCGAATTAGCCGAGAATGCGATAAAAGATATGGAAAATTCTTATTGTGTTTTTATGTTGACAAACCACAATATATTGTGCCATTTATAAATTACTGTCACAAATATCAACCAAAATTGATGACATGCAAAATTCCTACCAAAATTCATCTTGCGTTTTCCAGTCTCGAATGGTAAGCGCTTCTTTGCGTATACACCGTTTTTATGAAAGTCCAATGATAACTTTTCTGAGAAACTCTTATTTTGGTTAAACGCCAAAAGCAAATTGTAAGGGCAGTAAGGCCAATAAAATGACTGCTGAAATTGCAATTTTAAACAAAGAAGCGGTGGCTATGGCGGCAGACAGCGCAGTCACGGCAGGATTTCAGAAGAACCAAAAGATTTTTAGTTCTGCAAATAAGCTTTTTGTTCTTTCAAAAGTTGCTCCTGTGGGTGTGATGGTATATGGCAATGCTCATTATATGGATATCCCATGGGAGACTATTATAAAGCAATACAGAAGGGTTTTAGATAAAAAGAAATTCTCCACTTTAAACAAATATGCTGCTGATTTTATTAAATTCTTGGGTAGTGGTAATAACTATGTCCCAAAAATAACACAGGATTTCTATTTTTTGGGAGAAGTACATGCACTCTTCCGATATATTAGATCAAACATTGATTTAATAATTGAAAAAGTTTTAATCGAAAAAAAGGAGATTGAAGATAAAGCAATAGTTCAAATTGTTAAGCAATTTATAAAGAAACTTGCTGAAAATTACCAAAAGGCTGATGATATTCCCTTACTACCCAAAGATTTTCCTGAAATTTTAAGGCAGCAATATAGAGCCAAAGTTAAGAAAATCAGGAAGGAGATTTTTCAAAAACTGCCTATAGGGAGGGCAGAATCAAAAAAACTAGACGAAATGGTCTACAATGTTTTTGTAAAGAAATCTCCAGGCATTGAGCGAAGCAATACGTCGGGGATCGTCATTGCGGGTTTTGGAGAAAAAGATATTTTTCCCTCTTTGTGTGTATATCAGATTAAAAAATTTTAAAAGAAAGATTGATTTGTTCTGACAACCGTGAGATTAAAATTGACTTTGAGAACACTGCCGCTGTAATTCCATTTGCCCAACACGAAATGGTGGATACTTTTATGGAGGGGATCAATCCAGATTATAAAAGAATAATTGGTGAAAGTTTAAACGAATTACTTGTCAATTACACCATTGAAATTTTAGATAAATTAGAAAGTAGCAAGAGCAAAGAAGAGAAAGATGAATTGAAAGAAAAGCTATTAGCAACGAGTAAGGGAATGCTCAAAAGACTTAATAAAGAGTTTGAAAAGTATAGAAAAGAGGAATTTAGTAACCCTGTAGTTGCAGTGGTTTCGAGCCTACCGAAAGATGAGTTGGCGTCAATGGCTGAATCTTTAGTGAACTTAACATCTTTAAAACGCAGAGTGTCATTGGAACTGGAAACGGTGGGTGGCCCAATAGATGTGGCAGTGATATCTAAAAGCGATGGCTTTGTTTGGATACGACGGAAAAGATATTTCGAGCAAGATATCAACCCGAGATTCTTCGCGAGTTACAATAAGAGATAATAACCCAAAAAAAGGGGACGGGTAATGAAAAAGAGAAAGGTTTATTGTTCAATGATTGAAATTGAAAGAGAGTATTATCCAGATACTTTTAATGAAAGAAGAAAAAAGCTTAACAAAGACGCTTTTAAGAAAGTAGGAGTTAGTATGGCTCACATTGCCATAGAAGAGGTAAAAAGTGATTTAAAAGAATTAGAAAATTTTTGCTAAACATTCAAATGAATTAGTTACAATCAAATCTGATGCTTAACAGTTGATTTTGAAAGTAGTTGTAGATATCCTTCTTAGAGGTTACAGATCACAATCCACCTCCATCAAATTTAAACAACACCATTTTTCCGGAATGGCGAAACATAGGTGCCGGCTCTTGCCAGGTTCACGTCGCAAAGTTGTATTACCTCAAATCGGTAGGATAAACAGAGGTTTTGGCACTGGGTGGGAACCTTGTCAGGGGCGCCACGCGCGCCCTTCTTTGTTGTGGCCATTTGAAACTTGTGCTATCGGAAAGAAAGTCGGAGCTTCGAAATAATCCGGAGGGTACCCCCTCAGAAGCTTCGAGGGGTGGGGTGTTTTTTACGTCACAGCCCTGCCCTTTCTTTGCGCTTTAAAGGTGTGAGCGAGGAGGCTGGCGACGTCTCCGGCAGATTGTACTTTTGCTGAGCCGGCCATAAGTCGTCCGGTTGTAGCCATTCGGGTTCTCTGTACATCCGGTACGACGGGAACGGAATCACTTTGTTTTTTCTGGGGCTTGAAGTCGAGGTCGAGCTGCTTGTATTCTTGGGAGGGTTCTTTGATTTCATACCCTTTATTATAACCACTTTCAGAAACCCTTGCAAGATTCTTTGATCTTTAAGAAGCCGGTTTCCATATGAAACATTAAAGCGCTGGTATTATGAAAAAGAAGGCCCCCTTAAAAATGAGGGGACTGTAACCGACCAAGATAATTCAGAAAATCAAGATGTAGAAATTCCTGTCTGTACAAGATGCGGTAAAAATCAGGTCGAAATAGGTAAAAATAAGAAGCCAGCTCTCCATTTTAGATAAAATATCCCTCCCATTAAAGACTTGACTTAATTTCGTTTTTTTACCTATATTCAATCGTTCTTTTCGAACTCTTTCCAATGAAATTTCAAATCAGCATAATATGACCGTCCAAAAGGGCCCAATATGGTTGGTTCAGTTTCCAATATATTGCTCTTGCTCTGGTTGAGATATCCACCCTGACAGTTCAGACGACTTTGATCAAAGAGGCCTTGCCTTTTCGTTCTCTGTATCCCTCACAATAGGAGGCTTAAAATGAAAAAGGCGCTAATCGTAATGCTCATTTTGCTCTTAAAGCCGCTCTATGCCGCTGCCGTTGACATGTTTAACAGCCCGGCGCCTTGGAACAAACTGCCACCAGGACGTCGCCTCCAGGCGGCTTGGTGAACAGGAGCGAAACCGTAAGCGCCAGGAATACCTCAACGAAAATTCCTGGGAGTACAAGCAACAACAACCACGCCGGCAACTCAAACTAAACGTCTTTGAGAACATCTGGCAGAGTGTCCCGCAAAATGCGCGCCGTTATGAACTTTATGGTCTCGCAAACGATGTTTATATCAAGGTGTTTGCGATAGAGTCACTTGACGACAGGCTGAAAGCATCAGGATTTTAGTCTGTCTCCGGGAACGATAGCCGAAGGAGAAAGGCTGTTGTAGCTATAAAGCATATTAATATTAGGGGGGATCATGGATCTTTTTTCGGATTTTTCGGAGATTTATAGTGACCACAAAAAGCAGACAAAAATTTTGAATGATGGCGGCTCCTATATGCCGCCAGTGATGATTATAATGGGCCGGTATGATCGGAGATATGTGGTAGCTTCACTTGATATTGAAAAATGTGTAAGGGGTGATCATTTATCTTTTTCAGCGTATTATAAAAACCATGAGATGCCGAACGATAAAACATTCTCTTATACCGTTGCTCTCCCCCTGAGTTTATATGAGGGGTTTGAGCTTCATCCTTGGTTGCCCAAAACGTTAAAGGGTGACTATAAAATTAAAGATTTTGGGTTTTTACTCAAAGCACAGAGTAGAAAGGGGTGATACACCCTGGCAAACGAGATAACTGTTTACAACCCCCCGAAGCTAAAATCTATTCTTATAATTTAATTATTTGGGTTAAAGTTCAATCTGGTTGTATAAAGATATCATTTACTTATCCGTGGACCAGCTGGTGTTCGGAGTCCCGTCGATGAACTTTGAGGTTAATGCTGGGGGTTTTTATGCGGATCCGTATAAAACACCATGATAAAATACCAAATTTAATTTAAGTGTCTGATAGTTATGGACATATATTTATATTCGGAGGCGAAATAGAAGAGTTTTATACGGACAGAAATACAGGTTTTTGCGTCTTATACGGATCCGCATATTTAATGTTAGAAAGCATGGACAACTCAGGATCACAACATGGAACCAATCATAAACTGCTCAAACTGCAAAACAGAATATCCTCGAAGAAGGCTTAAATGTCCTTCCTGTGGTCAAGTCGGGATTTCCAAACTTTACAAGTACGTGTCTTATAGTGAGCGTTCGTTATCAATCCTAAGAAACAAACAGATATGGTGTCCAAAAGCCAAATCGTTGAATGACCCTTTCGAATTCCACTTTGATTTAACACAAGATTCTATTGGAGGAATACCAATTGATCAAACATCTCTCGAAAATACAAAAAAAGACGTCAAGGAAATGGGTGTCATCTGCTTTAGCGAAGTTAATGACGATATTCTGATGTGGTCACATTATACCCAAGGCCACACTGGGTTCTGTATTGAATTTGTACGCAAAGAGGATAATGATTTAGGCACGTGGGAACTCTGTTTACCAATAGTCTATAATTCAGACAATCAGGTAATTAATTTCACTCCTCAGCAACTTGCGGATTCTGAATCTTTCACAAAAATTGCAACGTCTAAATCCCCTCATTGGGGATACGAGAAAGAGTGGCGCCTAATCGTTCATCGTGATTTGGCGGATAAATTGATTCCACTACCTGCACCGATTTCTCGCATCATTTTTGGTTGCAACATGGGTATTAATGAACGCAAAACAATTGCGCGTATTCTTGGCCCCGATATAAAGTACGCGGAAGGCAAGAAGAAAAAAACCGAATTTGCATTGAGCATAACTCCTATTGAGTTCAATGATATTATTAGTGCTTTCTAACCCTTCACTGGTGCCGACCCAAAAAACCGGGCGGCACAGTTCAACCGTTATCCACAAAACAAAAATTAAAATGAAATGTATCTATTGCCTGCACGATAAAGATTTAAAATATTTTCAGAAACGAGAGCATGTTATACCTCAATGCTTTGGCAAATTTCGGTCAAATTTAGTTTTAAAAGGATATGTTTGCGATGAATGTAATCAATTTTTTGGAGACCATTTAGAACTGTTTTGGGGAAGGGATTCTTTTGAAAGTATTGAAAGACTTAGACATGGTTTAAAACCTAAAGAAAAAATTAAGAGAAAGATTAGAACAAAAAGCAAACTACTCAAGGGGAAATTCAAAGGCGCGATTGTTCATGAGGTCGAGTTGGGTCAGTCTGGAAATATTCTTGTTGAGAAGCCTGTCCAAGCTGGTTTTTATAACAATAAAACAAATTGTTATGACTATTTTGAACAAGGCGAAATTCCAACCGGTAAAGAATTGTCCCAAAATGGTTATGAAGTTAAGAATACCACTGTAATCCTCATTGCGGATAAAACTGAATTGAAAACCTTAATCAACGAACTCCGAGAGAAAGGTATTACTGTAAAGTCTGAAAGTGAATTAATAGAAGGATCGAATCCAGGTGATATCGTTCGAGTTGAAACCAAAATAACACTTGATCGGGTGTTAATGCGAGGGATTTGTAAAATCGCTTTTAATTACCTTGCATTTGTTGCTGGAAAAGATTTTGTTCTTTCTGATAATTTTAACAATATACGGAGATTCATCCGTTACGATGAGCGTGATAGCTGCGAGTTTTTAAAGGTTAATGAATCACCTATTCTCTACGATGATCAAAAATTAGAAAAGTTTAGGATTAAAATAACACAGGGGCATCTAATTGTCCTTGGTTATAAAAACGACGGAATTTTCAGCAAACTGAGTTTATTTAATACGCTTACTTATGGTATCTATTTGTGCAAGCAATTCAAGGGAATTTATATCCCAATTAAAAGTGGGCATCGTTTTGATGTTGATAGAAATGAAGTAAGCCCCCTATTTTCGGTTAATAAGAGATTGTTGGTTGAATTCTAAATAAAATGGATAACCTGCCTACTTCAGCGGACCCAAAAGGCCAGGCCGCTGAGTAGGTCGGGTGCCATCCACAAGAAGACGAGAATTATCATGACAAACAAACCTTATACCCAAACCCACATGAAGTATGGTCAAATAACTGGAAATAAGGAAATCGACGAGTTCATTTGCTGTTTCTTTGAATATGTGTGCGAAGAAGATCGTCGGAAATTCACGGAGAAATTCAGTAAAATACGATCCGATTTGGATCAAACAATGCATACTTTAAGAGAGTTGGTTGTCGGTGCTCATCTCAGAGCAAATGGTTTCCAAGCAAGGTATGATTATGCCGTTGATAATAAAACCCCTGATTGGTGTATTTTGAATGATGAATCAGCGGTGATCGGAATTGTTGAACAGAGGAGTTTCCATATTGACAAGGCTACGGAAACCGAAATTGGGAAGCAAAATGAACTTAAGGCTAATTCTGCCTATTGGCGAGACGGAAAAAAGAATAATGTTGCCCGCCTATATCAAGGTATTGAAGAGAAGGCACAGACGTACAGCTCGCAAGCAAAAGCGCGGAATGTTCCATATGTAGTGGCTGTGTTTGGCGAGTGGGAAGCAGCACTGGATTTTGATGAAGTTCGTTCCTGTCTTTTCTGTGAAGAGACCGGGCTTTTCGACATATATCCGGAAATGAGCGGCGTTTTGTACTTTGTTGATCAAAATCCCTTGCGGTACTTGTTTTATTATGCAGAAAACCCAAACGCATTGCAGCCAATAGCTTTGCCCACTGGCGTTTTCCCCCCAGAGGCCGCCTAACTTGTCAGTGCAGGTGACAGCCAGGGCCGAGCCGCTCTGGCAGATTATTGTAGAATCGAATATCTATCATTCTATTGAGGTCCTTGGAAGCCCTGGCTGCCCCTGACCTCGGCGTTAGCCAAAAAATGAGGTAATGGAGAGAGACTTTATCCGACAAAGCGGGGGGATCCTATGAGTTTAATAAATCAAATTAACTTGCCGATTAAGGTGCTTGAGCAGTCGCCAAATTTAGTAATTATTTTATATTTTTTCTTTAAAATGTTACCTATTCTCGTTTCTGGATTCTCTATATTCTTGGGTTATCGACTATTTATATTAGGTGTCACGGGGCAGGCCAGTATCAGCGTAGATACAGGAACAATCAAAGGCCAGTTAATTAACGCCGCTCCTGGCTTGTTTTTTGCTGTTGGTGGGATTGTAGCTCTAGTCGTTATAGTTGCCACAGGTGTTGATATATCATTCACTAACACAAATCCCGGCTAATCGGGTAGCCGGGGGTCTTTCTCCTTCCCCCACACCACATAGCAAGCGGGTCCGCACTGGGCGGGGTGTGCTTCGCAGGGCTTGCCTCGCCCTTTTTTATTCGCTTTAAAGGTGTGAGCGAGGAGGCTGGCGACGTCTCCGGCAGATTGTACCTTTGCTGAGCCGGCCATAAGTCGTCCGGTTGTAGCCATTCGGGTTTTCTGTGTATCAGGTAAGCCGGGAATGGAATCACTTTGTTTTTTCTGGGGCTTGAAGTCGAGGTCGAGCTGCTTGTATTCTTGGGAGGGTTCTTTGATTTCATGCCCTTTATAAGTTATTTTAAAACCACAACTTCTGTCTAAAAGTTGCGTTGCTTCCGTTCAGACTTTTAGAAAATCTTTTAAAATTTGAGAAAAAATATCATGAGAAGCGTATCCACGCATAGCTTACAAACCAAAAATGAAGTCTATTTAACATGATATTCATCCGAACAGTTACAGCCTGCAGGTTTAGCTTGAGGGTGATGGTTATTATCAAGATATGCCAAATGAATATTAAACTTCAACGAATCAAACAACTAAAAACTGAAACATTAAAGGGCATTACAGAGCGAAATTCCTCTAACATTTCAAGAGTGTGAGCTTAAGCCAGATTGTGTGGGATAACGATTGTTAGGTTGGATCTTGAGAAAAAAGTTGCCAGTCGTAATCTTCATACAAACGACTAAACTCTGGCCCAATGGGACACCGGTACTTGCGGTCTCCGGAGTATGGATTCTCAATTGGCGGTACGGCTTTTCGAAACAACAATTGTGCGATTCTGATGCCTGGCATGAGTTTCAAAGGGACAGTTGCCACGTTTGACAACTCCAATGTTATAACACCCTTGAAGCCTGGTTCTATGGAGTTTGCAGTGGCTACCTGTAGGCCAAATCGCGCCCATGAAGAACGGCCTTCGACCTGGCATTCTAAATCTCCCGGGATTGATACGTATTCGAAAGTTGAGGATAAGACGAGCATCCTAGGATGAAGGGTGAGCTTGCCTCCGTATGGGACAACCTGTCGCTCTTGGATTTTGCGCGGCTCAAGCCGCGGCTTGAGCCGCGGTTCACCTTCAGGTTCGAAACTCCCAAATCTGTGAGTTTGAAAGACGATAAACTGATTTCCAAGTCGTACATCCACAGATGCTTCACCAAACTGTCGGGAACTCAAAATCGGTGAAATCACAAGAGCATCCTTATCACGCAAAAGATAATGTTCAAGGCCTTTCTTAGTTATAGTGCTCACTGCTAAGCTTCCTTATTAATTTTGGATCCCCATCCCGAGTGAACATAACTGCTCTCACAAGCCTTCAACACAAGTCTAAAAAGTAGGTTATAGTCATCATTGTTACCCCAACTCGATTCGGAAGAACTTTTCATAATTTTGTATGTCCAAGCTGCACAGAGAATATCCTGGATAGAAGCGGGTTCATTTTGGGGTTTTAAGGTGATTTCGTTAGGTGGAATGCTGTTTTCTATTCGTTCGACAAGGTGGGTAATCAATTTGTAACACTCATGCAGACGATATGGTTTTGAGAGCTTTGGCGGAAGCAATGCAACCACGAAGTCAGAAGCTGCATGCCAGTATTTTTCGATGACGTTGTAGGCCTCCTGGGTGACAATGTTAGCTGTAAGGATGCTCAAGTCGGAGGTCGCGGTAGCCAAACTTTTTGCGCCCTTCAGCCGATCGAAGAAAGGTTTTAGAACATGGTTGGGGTAGCCAATACCCATCTGCTCATCCAAGTCCGGCTGGCAGAATTCAACCATTTTCCGGATACGGTAACGCCATGGTGGATAGTTATCGGCTTGAAGCGGTGACACATCCATTGCAAAACGGGCAGCGAACTCCATTACAGATAATAGCGCCGAAGGTCCGAAGATGTGAACTCCAATCCTGTCGCATAGTAGTTCTACGAACCCTTGTTGTGCAACTTCTAGCGTGGCTCTTGTTTGCTGCGCAACCATTTGGTTGATTGCCATGTCTTTAAATAAAGGTTCAAAAGGTGGTGGGTTTTTATGAACATTAGTCTCAATATTCTTTTTAATATTGGGTTCAGCCTTTTCCCAGACATTGTCAAACTCTGTGTCAATCCAACGCTTCGAAAGAATGTGTCCTACTTCATGCCCCCAGTTTGTATGAAGTAGACAATTCAAACGTTCAAGCCTCGGGAATGATATACAGTAGATGGTCTGTTCGTCTTCGAGATCAACTTGTTTGCGAAGTTTATCGAGAGGAAACCAAACACATTTGGACAAGTACTGTCTATATGAGCCCCAAAATTCGCCTGTGATGGAGTAATTATAAGACCACGTTGGTCGAATGATAAAATTGCATTTCGGACCAGCGGCGAGCTTCAACAACTTCTCAGCAGGTTGTACAATGCTCCAAGGGGTTTGAGCGACTTTTGCACGTTCAACGTAGCGCAGATGAGATGTGATGACACCAAGAAATGTATTGATTTGTTCCAACTCATCGGCGGGGACTTCGGAAGGAATCTTTTCCGCGAGAATATCAGCGATTTTAGAGATCAATTTAGCAAGAGTCGCAGGTGTCTCTGTGGCATAGTCCTCGGTCAGCCGAATCTTCCAAGCTAGTTTGCCAAGTGCCACAGCACTGCGGGCCAACTCATGGCGACGAATCTGTTCTCGCCACTTTTCTTCGTTAAAAGGCTGGGACGGCAACAAGGTCTTTTGGAGTTGGTTGCCAGTCTTCCTTGAGGCTGGCGTTTGGTTTTGGGAGACCATTGTTGTTTATCTGAACGAGAATTGATTCGGCCATTTCATGGAGAAGAAGGGCTCCAAGTTTCATTTCTCCTTCAGTTAGTTTCTTATGGCCCTTCCCAGGTGCTCCAGGAGAATTGAGGTTCCTGTAAAGGCTTGTCAGAAAACTCGTAACCTCTTTTTCCGAAGAGAGCCCCGACTCTCTTAGCCTTGGCGCAATTCTGAACAAACAGGAATAAAAGGTTGGTCGAATAGACGTTGCCTGAACCGCTAGACCTCCGCCATTTTGTGGTCCTCCGTTTACTCGAGCTCCCCAGTCCATAAGAGAAAGAAAGATCCCGGCCCAACTTAAGATTGCACGATCTGTAGTTTTGATAACTTTGCCCGAGGCCATTTTCTTTAAAGAAAAGGATGCTCGTTCGAGGTCAGAGCTCGTGGTCAAAAGGTTCATGGTAAGATTCAAGTCTTCCATGTTGTAACCTCCATTCTTATGCATATTTTTTGATAAGAACCCACTTTTGCGAACCAAAATTTTTTTTTATTTGATATTGGTTTGATAAGAATACATCATTTTGGGGTCAAAATAGATGAAACAGTAAATTATCAGGGCAACGAATGTCTCTCAAAATAGATAGTGAGCATATATAGTGATTTAAAATTACCAATATTTGGATCAGCAACAAATGTCAATTGAAATATTTTAAAATATTTCAGCCACTTCGAACTCAACCTGTATATTGATATCTTGTTGCTGATATCACTATCTCACTTTCCGATTACAACATGTTGTTATAAAGATGAGGGTAACCTACTATATGTTGTGTTAATTGGTGTTTTCGATAAACAATTCATACTTTCCTTGCTTTGTCAAGGAAAAAATACGCAAATCATGAATTATCAAATTTTAAGCCCTCGTAGGTTGAAACCACCGAAGTCCATGGAGTCTAGGAGAAAGCTCAAGAAATAGTCAAGGCAATCCGTTGATTTGAAAGGCAGGGTTTTAAGCCCTGCCTTATTGATTGCCATTTTTCCGGAACGGTAAAACCTACGCGGCGGCATCTGCCGGACCCGCGGCACGGTGTTGCATCAAAGTTTTCTTCCGTGATTTACGGCCGGTTCGGGTTGACCGTTAATACACCCACCTTATTGGATCCAAAATTGTCAAAGAGCTGAGAAATCCTGTTACCACAGTCCTAAAAATTCGCAATAAAGCTGGCCAGTAATTCGTACGGTTTCAATGGATCTTCCTCAAAACTCTCGCTGTAATTAGCCAGGGCTCCCACGGTCGCCATCAGGCTGGGGAGCTGCTGTCTTAAGTCCATGGCATGAGTCCGGGTTTGCTGCATGGCTCCGGTTCTGGCGGTTGCCAGTTCAAGAAGGCTGTTAGCTTCGTGCTGCTTCAGGCCGAACCGCTGCTGTGCGGTGGCCATGGCCGACTCGTAACCCTTGGTGGCGTATGTCTGTACGATCTCATTTGCCACCTTGGAGATGCTGTCAGAAGCCACGGATGTTGAGCATGTTCCGGTTGGCCAGCTGGTTGAGAACGTCCGGCATGGCGCTTTCCAGGGCGTTCTCGCCCTCGCGCCGGTATCTCCGGTACGCCATCTTGTTGTATTTAGTGATCTCGCCCAAAGATTCCATGATCCGTCTTTCAAAATCACTCCCGGCTGCGTCAAAGTTCTGTCCCAGACGGTCAAGGGACGTGCTCTCATAGTTTTCAATCTGGCCCGGCAGCTTGTCCAGGGTGTCCAGCATAAGCGGAATAGCCCTGTCTGCCACCATGTCCCGGGAGTCGGTAGGCAGGCCGGAATACGACCCGCTTTTAGGGTACAGGTCCGGCTGAAACAGTTCGGGCAGGTCTCCCCAGTCCGGGCCGGATGGAGCAGGTGACGGGCTTCTGGGTTTGGGTGCCGGGTCGCTTCTGAATTGCGGTGGGTCTGGCATCGGCTGAGGGTCCCACGGTCCAATAGGATCAAACCGTTCCCCGCCTGGCGGCACGATAGGTTTATTCGGGTTTTTTGCATCATTTATGCCCCGAAGATAACGAAAGTGCGTGAATTTTCATACCCTATGCCCCCCCAGTGCCCCCCCAGTGCCCCCCC
>SDBV01003818.1_pt1 | contig 21919 bp, 18 predicted proteins | sample 2277081 | NCBI WGS metagenome assembly SDBV01 (sample SAMN10402039, study PRJNA504765) | marine sediment metagenome | isolation source: marine sediment core GS10_PC15, 223 cmbsf | place: Arctic Ocean: Southern Knipovich Ridge | collected 2010 | reverse complement strand
CCTCAAATCCACCGCCGAATGCCGTGCCCCTGCTGGTGTCTGCGACCTTGCTGAAGTGTGCGACGGCGGTAGCGACGACTGTCCAACAGACCTCAAATCCACCGCCGAATGCCGTGCCCCTGCGGATGCTTGCGACATCGCCGAGGTGTGTGACGGAGTAACGGATGACTGTCCCGTTGATGAATACCTTCTCATCGACGGTGAGAGCTGCACGAACGACGTCGATTGTTGCTCGGGGTACTGTGGTCCGGCGGATGAGTGTGTTGTCGAGATCTTCATCTCGATCTCGCCGCCGGCGAGCGACGGCCTGGTCGGCGGGCCCGACGGCACCGTCGCGGGCTCCGACCTGACCTTTGACCTGTGCGGCACGGTAAGTGAGGCCGACGCCACGGTCGAGCTCTTCTTCGACGGCAGCACCACGGCCCAGGTAGCTACCGTCACCGGCACGACCTGGTGCCTCTACGCCGTCACCCTGGCCGACGGCGACCACACCTATGATGTTTATGCCACCGGCACTGTCGGTGCGGGACTCCTCGCCGACGTCGCCCTCGAGGTCGATGTCACGCCGCCGCCTCAGCCGGTGATCGTCGACGTCACCTCGCATGACCGCCAGTCGGCGGTAATGCAGTGGACTGCAACCGGCAGCCCGACGAGCTACATCGTCAAGTACCACGACGACACCCTCAATGACGGCAACTTCGACTCGGTCGGCGTCGCCCTGACCCCGCCGGTACCCACAGGTGGTACCGAGAGCTTGACCATCACCGAGCTCTGGGCGGGCACCAGCTACGACTTCGCAGTCGCGTCGGTCGACATCGCCGGCAACCGTTCGCTGATCGCCGTCGATAGCGGCACTATCCCGCTTCTCGATGCCTCCGGGCCGATTCCCCCGGCGGACGCCGGCAGCGCCGCCGACAAGTCCTTCGGCTACGCCATGGCCCGCGGCCTCTTCAACAACGACGACTACTACGACCTCGCCGTCAGCGCCCCCAGTCAGGGCAGCGTCTATGTCTTCCTGGGCTCGGCGACCGGCCTTTCGACCACCCCCGACTTCACCATCGAGGGCTCCGCCTCCGACCTGTTCGGTTACGGCGTAACCGCCATCCAGTGGGACGGCGACGTCGGCGGTCGCCACGACATCGCCATCGGCGCTCCCTACGCCAACAGCTTCGCCGGCGACGTACGCATCTTCTTCGGCGGCGTCGTCTTCGACACCGGTTCACCGGCGATCATCACCGTCGATAGCAGCGACGTGCGCATCACCGCCAGCGCTGCCGGGTCGGGCAACTGGTACAACTTTGGGGGCATGGGCTGGTCGCTGACCACCGCCGACTTCGACGGCGACAGCGCCGACGACTTGATCATCGGCGCTGTCAACGGTGGCGGCGGCTACGGCGGCGCGACCATCCTCTACGGTGGCGCCACCGCCACGGCCATCAACCTCCACGATAATCTCGACTCGGCTGGTTATGCCATCGAGATGGGCGACGCCGTGGCCTCGCTGATCAAGTACCCGGGCAGCGCGACCTTCAGCACCTTCGGCCATCAGGTCTTCAACCTCGGCCACACCCAGGCGGTTACCATCACCGACGACATCGCTATTGTGTCGTTCTCCGACAGCAGTTTCAGCGATGATACCGCCTACGTCTTCCGCGGCCGCACCGGCAAGCCCAGCGAGGGCGTAGCCGAGATCACCTTCAACGCCTCGGTCGACCTCGCCATCGTCAACCCGTCGGCCGACACCACCACATTCTACGGCGACACAATGGGATCGATCTCCAGCCTGGCCGGTGATGGCAGCCGCGACATCGTCATCAGCGCCTTCATCCAGGGTGCCGGAGTAGTCTGGATAGTCGATGGCGATACTCTGGGGACTGATAATGTCGATAACATCGCCCTGGCCACGATCAGCAACCCAACCAGCACTGATCGTTGGGGTACTGCGATCCTCAACAACGCCGTATCTTCGTCGCCCGACATCGACAACAACGGCGTCGAAGATCTCATAATCACGGGCGGGTTGGACGATGTCTACATGTACGTCTGGTTCGGCGACGCTCTCCCCAACGGCGCCACCAGTGCCGACACCGCTCATTATGTCATCTCTGCTCCGAGCATCTTCGGGACCAACCTCAACGCAAGCGCGAAGGGCCCGATCGCGGCAATCTGGGCCGGCGACGTGAACAATGACGGTCTCGAGGACATCTGTTGGGCTGACTACCTGGTCCGCAACGCTGTTACTGCCGTCGAGGGCTCGATGGAGTACCTCTGCGACCAGTAGACGTCGGCGCGAAGTTTGCCATCGTGGCGGCGGGGTATGAACAGCATGTGGCCGGGGCTGACGGGGAAGTTGTCGCAGATGGCCAGGGCAAGGTCGTTGGAGGCGACTATCTGGTCGTCGGAGAGGTTGCAGAAGGGGCAGTCCTTGCCGGGCATGAGGGGAGTAGAATTGCCTGATTTTTGTTGGACAGCCAAAAAAAGAGAACGGTCAGCTTAACAAGCCGGACACGGAGAGGTCTTCGTCCAGCTTTTCCCAGTGGATCCCGATGCCGCCACCAATGAGCCTCCAGTCGTTGCGCTCTTCTTCGGAGGCATCGCGCAACCTGGGAAACCACTCCAAAGGCGCACAGACCTCTCGTCCATCCAGAAGAAGGACACAGAGCATGTCCTCGCTGAAATGCACATCCCCGGCCAGCGGGTTCGTCTTAGCGTGTGCCAAAGTATTCATACCATTTCTCCTCAAAAAATTTCGCGCGTTCGTCGACGATCTTTCTCAGTCGGGTCAGCGCCATTCCATTGTAACCCACCGAAGTATTGGCCGTAAAGGAGCCCTCTCCAGGTCCTGCGAAACGCGTTGTCGGAACAAATCCAATGTGTTGGATTTTTCCGGCCGCGTCGACGAGTTGTCCATTTCACGTTCGCAGTCAACTCGGTTCGCCCTGTGTGTTCTTGTCTCTCGCGGGAATTCTCTTCATGGTCTGCGGACCCCGTTGCTGTAGCTATGCGATATTAACCGCAAACGAACCAAGACCCTGGGATGACGAGTGCTATTTTTGCGCGTTACGTGCGTATTTTACGCTCAATAAGAGCCCTTTACACGCCTGTTTTGACGGGTTATAATTCACATCATGGAGAGGTCTATAGACTTTGAGGTAGCGATTGCAACACTCGGTGAAGTGCTCGAGTCCCGAGGCATTGTCTGCGAGATTGTTGCTATTGGCGGTGGCGCAATGGGACTCCTTGGTCTCATCGCACGCCCGACCAAAGACATTGACATTCTGGCCATCGTGCGCGCAGGGCAATATGAAACAGCCTCCCCGCTTCCTGACGAGCTGGCGGGCGCGATTGCGGATGTCGCTGTTGCACTAAGTATTCCAGCCGACTGGATGAACCCAGGCCCTACCGATCTATTGAGGTTCGGGCTACCCAAAGGCTTCGAGAAACGAGTTCAAACTCGACAATATGGAAGCCTCGTGCTGCATCTGGCGGATAGATTCGACCAAATCTGTTTCAAGTTTTATGCTGCCGTGGACCAATTCCCTGATGACAAGCACCTGAAAGATCTGCGTCTTCTCCAACCAACCCGTGAAGAGCTACTGGCGGCAGCCGCCTGGTCGCGTAGCCACGATCCGTCACCGGATTTCCATGAGATGTCGCGCCAGGCCCTGGCCCATTTCGGCGCAGAGGAGGAGGTCAATGTCGGTTAGCAACATAATGCGGGAGCGGTTGCTCGACCTCGCCTGGAGTCTGTGGACCGGGCTCGGTCTTCCGGGACAAATTGATAATCACTACGATCACGCTATCGATCCGGAGCCGCTCGTCATTTTCACCGCCGCGCTTGGCGACGCGGACCCGCGGCTTCGCAACGAGGCTACGGACTGGTGCATTCGCTACGGAAGCCTCGTCTCCGGAGCGCGCCTCAAGAACCTGCTCGCCGAGGAAAACGACCGCGTCCGCGCGCGTTACGGCGAATTCGCCGAAACCGTCGCCACACACTCGTCGATTCGCTGGCCCGAACGAACGACAGAACGTGAGCACAAGCCGAGAAAACGTCCCAGAGTTCAGGCTTTCAACCGCCAAGCTCAGATGGTTCTACGCCTGCGGGCCTGGCTAGGCATTGGTGCTCGCGCGGAGATCATCCGGGCGTTTTTGGCTCATCCCGATACAGCATTTAGTGCGTCGGACCTCGCTGTGGAGACCAATTACTCGAAACGGAGCATTGCCCAGGTGCTTGACGTTCTTTGTCTTGGAGATGTCGTACAGGCGTTCCCGATTCGCAACCAGATTCACTACAGAATGCCGCGAGAGCGCGTCGACCATTTAAGCGAGCAGCTCGCCCCCGTACCCGTGATCTTCGTACGCTGGCCAGTGGTTCTCCGTGTATTGTTGGCCACATTCGAAGCAATAAGCCGTTTCGAATCGAAGAGCGATACCGTCCGCACTGTTGAGGTCCGAGCTTTTGTCGAGAAGCTGGACACGACGATAAGAGCTGCCCAACTTCCATGCCCTATTCGTAGCCAAAGCGGACCCAGTTTCTGGGGCGAGTTTACCTCTTGGGCGGTCGCCGTGGCCAGCAACCTGGCCGCCGGAAACGAACCGGCTGGAGATCGCTTTAAAGCACGGTGGAATAGTGCTCCTGGTCAGTACAATGGCGAAGTAATGGAGCGAGGCGATCTCGCTATTTGGGAATCGCCTATGCCCGGCGGTTCACTACGATGGACGTTTGGTTTCCACGGGAAGCAGCAACCCCAGGACGAGTTCGACCATGGCGTGCGCTATCCGACTGTCAATGACGCCAAGAGAACTGCAGAAATCCGGCAGTTCACACTGGACAAGAAGCACCTTGGGGTGGGATAGCTCCCCCTCCATATCCCCAAACCATCCCCCACCCTCCTCCGTCCGAACTTCACCGACGTGAACCTCGTTGCGCTGTACTATCACTAGAACGGTCGGTCTATCCGTTTCGACGAGCGCCTCATCGACGTACAGCGGCAGGGGACGGGCAGGTCGCCTAAAAACGGCCTGACGAGAGTCGTTCCGCTGGATCTGGAGCTTTCCAAGCGCCTCAAGGAGTGGCGACTCCAGACACGACCCACCGCACGACCCAAAACTATGGTTAGTGGTGAGGAAGAATGACTACTGGTGAAAAACGGTCGGTGCTTAAACCCACGCCACGCCTGGATTTGCGGACTGGTGAAAAAAGATGGTGGATCAATCAGCCTTGGTCTTGAAGTCTTTTCCCAACCAGCCCTTGCTCAGGGTGAGGATCACCGTGGACATCATGGCGATGCATGCGTAGATGAGCCACATGGTCTCGGTGTTCGTTTCGCCCTCCATGGGGCAGAAATTCTCCAGGAACCAGCCAGAGTAAATCGGAACGACGGCCTTGGTCAGGAACCAGGGGATCTGGGCAACGCCGATGTAGGCGCCGGTACGGCCTTCAGGAGCGATCTCCGCCGCGTACTGGAGGAAGCGCGGCTGCCACATTGCTTCGCCGACGGTCATGATCAACAGATATCCGAAGAGGGCGAAAGGTGTGGGTCCCATGACCAGGAGGAAGGTCGGCGCCGCCATGATAAAGGTTCCGACGATCATCATGTTGTACACATTGCGCTTGCGGGTGACCGCCGCAACGATTGGAACGAGTATGAAGATGAGCAGCGGGTTCAGGTTGACCGCGAATTCGAAGTTGTCGCCGATGGCCGTGCCCCGAAATGCGCGCTCCACGTACATGGGCAAGGTGAGCCAGTTGTGGGCGAAGAGGGTCTGAACGGGAATCAGCGCGAAGATGAAGAAGGTGAACTTGGGGTCGGCGAGGGGATGGTTCTTTAACCAATGAACAAGGCTGAAGGGCTTCTTTTCCACTTCCGCAACCGGCTTCTCCTCTTTGATGTCCCCGGTGTCCTCTTCCTTTGTTTTTTCCGCCTTTGCCCTGGCGATTGCCGCCTCGACGGTCTTCTTTGAGAGAATGAAGAATGCCAGGATGATCGCGACGGCCGTGATGCTCGTGTAGACACCGAAGGCGCCGTTGATCCCGATGGCCTTGCGAACCGGCGAGAAGAACGACGGCAGCCATCCGCCCAGATTCATGAGCGCGTACAGCATGGCGTAGCCCATGGCTGCGGTTTTCGGCGTGGTGAAGACACGCACCGCGCCGTATGCGGCGGGTTGAAAGAGCCCGTATCCGATGATGATGAAGAGAATTCCAAACAGGGTGAACAGGTGGAGCGCGCCCCACATTCCGTTCTCCAGGCCCAGGTAGGTCCCGCTCGCCATGATCGAACGGCCCACCAGCATCAGGAGAAGCGCGAGCAAGATGGCCCTTCGTGGCCCCAACTTGTCCGCACGTCCTCCGAGAACGACCATCGCAACGGTGATCCCCACGGTGAGAAATCCGACGAAAGGCGACGCCTGGGTGTCGGAGAGGCCCACGTGCTCGTTGAAGTACATGGCCAGGTAGCCGAGCATCCCGAAGTAGACGAAACCCTCCAGGACATAAGCCAGATTCACGCCCCAGAGGGCCCGAGGCGCGTGGAGTAGATCCTTGAACGGTTGGATGATCTCCTTCAGTGGGCTCTTTGGATCCTGTTCTTTGTTGTTTTCGTCGTTCATCGCATCTCCCGGTAGGTGCTCAGGTTGAATCAGCGTCACTCTAGCAGAAAAAGGTGAAGGGGGGTCAAGGGCCCGCTACTCGCCGAATGCTTTCTCCCACACGCGAACCTGGTTGCGGCCGCCCTCCTTGGCCGCGTAGAGCGCTGCGTCGGCGCGTTTGACCAGATCCTCCTGGGTTCTGGCGTGTATCGGCAGGGTGGCCACGCCCATGGAGATGGTACACCTCAGATCGCCCTTGTCCGTGTGGAAGACCTGGCCCTCCAGGTCCCTTCGGATCTTCTCGGCCAGCTTGACGGCGCCCGAAACGCCGGTGCCCGCGCAGATTATCGTGAACTCCTCGCCCCCGTAGCGTGCGGGCAGGTCCGTGTCGCGGACCACGTTGCGACGCAGGGTATCTCCGAAGGCCTTGAGAACCAGGTCGCCCATCGGATGGCCGAATGTGTCGTTCACGTTTTTGAACTTGTCCACGTCGCAGAGGATCACCGACGTTTCGGTGTTGAAGCGAGTGGACTGGGCCGCCTGGCGGTTCAACTCCTCCTGGAAGATCCGGCGATTGGGCAGGCCGGTGAGCACGTCGGTGGTCGCCATTTCCTCGAGATGTTTGACCATCATCGCATTTTGAAGAGCGGTGCCCAGCTGATTGATCATAACCTGGATCGTCGTGCGGATATTCTCGGTGTAGGCGTTGGGTGCGGCTGTGGCCAGGGTGAGGGTTCCGAGCATCTCCTCCCCGGCGATGAGCGGCAGCACCAGCACGGATCGCATCCTGCCGAAGACCTTCTGCGTCTTCTTGCTGAAGATCACCTGCTGTTTGGGATCGAAGATGCCCTTGTAAGGCAGGTAGTGGCAGTTCTTCTGCACCGAGGCTGCCAGGCTTCCGTTGTCGCCGATAACCACGCCCGCCAGCTGGACAGTGTCGTCGCCGGTAGCCTTTGCGACTACCTGGCGACCCTTCTCGTCGAGGGTTGTGATGACGGCGATGTCATAGCTTGCGATCCTGCCGGCCGCCTGCAGGGCCGCGTCAATTACCTCGTCCTGGGCCAGAGCCCTGGTGAGGGATTCGGATGCGTCGAGGAGCTTCCCCTGCTCGAACTTGGCCCGCCGGAGTTGCGAGAAGATACGCTCGTTGGAGATGATCTGGAGGATGCTCTCGACCGCGGCGTTGAGGTTCTCCTTCTCCACCTCCCCGAACGGGCGGTTGTCATTTCGGTCGGCGCACAGGACGCCGCGAAGAGATCCCCCCTCGATGATCGGCACCCCGAGGAAATCGGTGACGGTGCTGTCCCCTTCGTAGTACGGAATTCCGGGATATCCGGGGCGCAGGCCCTTGAGACAGACTGGCGCCAGGTTGCGGAGCACGGCCCCGATCACGCCTTCGCCGCGATCGATCTTTCGCGAAGAGATATCGGTTGCATCGGTCACGCACTCCAGTCGACGGAGGGTGTCTCCCTTTCCCTCGATCCACATGAGGAGGCAGGTATGTAGCCCCATGGTGCGCTTGAGCAGGTCCACGTGGTGGTACATCGATCTCCTCACCTCGCCCACGGTGCAGTGAGACAGGCGGGCCTCCTCCTTTGCGCGGTTGACCGGCTTTCTGCGATCGCTCGCGGCCGAGGTGAGCCTGAAGTCGCGCGCGTCGTCAGCCATGTCGTTCCTGGTGTTCTCTATCTGCCGGCGGGCCGCCCGACGCATCCGGGAGATCTCCGTGCGGGTGAAGACCAGGTTTATGAGCGCGAAGCACACGACGAAGACTGCGTTCAGGAGGCCCCTGACCAGGTCGGCGTTGGAGGCGCCCACGACGGCGAGGGACATTTCTATGCCTATGGTCAAGGCCACCAGCGTGAAGCCGACCCACTGCTGTGTGTAGACCACCAGGAAAGCCACGAGCACGAACACCAGGGGTTGCAGCGGAGAGCCGAGTCCCCCCGCCACTTGCAGACAAGCGTGGACGGCGACGACGAGGAGCATTCCGATTTCAAGTTCCTCGCGGCCGGTGACCGCGTGGGTTTTCGATTTGCCTAAGCGAAGGTAGCGGTGCACCTTGAGGCCGAAAACCAGGGCCCACAATCCGAGCGCGATCATCGCCGGGATCTTGAGAGAGGAGCGCGACATGTTGACGAACAACCCCGCAACCACCGCAGCGGCGAAGGCTCCCGAGAACAGGAAAGTTCCCGTTACCCGCCAGCCTCTGCGAATGCCGTAGATTGTGTATTCGAGTGTAGACAACGTGATGACTCCGATCTTCAACGTACCTATAGGGCGTCGATCCGGTCAAAATAATGGCTAAATACCGTGCAATTGATGAAAAAGATTACGACGGGTGAGGCGGATAAATGCTGGAGCGGTAGAAAGCCCCTCTGGTTTCAGGCGCGAAAAGCCAAATATTCTAGTTTGTAGAAAATATGGGCTAGTAATTGTCATAAAAGTGGCTAAAATATTCTACAGGCGAGAATCTGGGGTGTGCCCCGGGTAAAAAGCTAGGGGAGGAAAACCATGACTCTTCACCATAAGTTGAAGCATGCGCGGGAGAAGGCCAATTTTACCTTGGCTACCGTTTCAGAGCGTACCCAGATAGGACAGAGTTCTATTTCGGAGTTCGAAAATGACAAGCGTGAGCCGAGTGTGAGTCAACTTGTCAAGCTAGCCAACGTTTATCAACGCCCAGTTGAGTTCTTCATGTCGGATTCGCCAATACCAAGGGAAGTTGTCCTGTGGAGAAAGAAGCCCAAAGAGGCCCCGGAGGAGGTGGAAACACGGTTTCTCAAGCTTTGTCGGCAATACGCGAATCTGGAAAAATGGAGTGGGGAGAGGATACAGGCAGACCTTCCTTTGGGGAAGGGCTTGCCTGCGTCTTTCGATTATGGCGATGCCGAGGCATTGGCGAAAAAGGTCAGAGATGGGCTGCGATTGGGAGATGCTCCAGGCCAGGTTCTTATTCGAGTGCTTGAGGAAACATGTGGAGTTAAGGTTTTCCATTTGGAATTTGAGCCGAGCGGCACGGCCGCTTGTACGTCAGGCGATGACACTGGGGCTGCGATTCTATTGAACGTAAATAGCAAGCGATGGAGGAGGAATTTCGATCTGGCCCACGAGCTATTCCATCTTCTGACGTGGGCGGTTTTCCGAAACGACGACGATGTGACCGTTTTAGAGGCTTCAAAAAAAGAAGAAAAGCTGGCGACATGCTTTGCCAGGAACCTGCTAATGCCAATGGATGCGCTGAGAACAGCAGTGAATGCGCGGCGTATCGGAGATGGGATAACCACCGCCGACCTGTTTGACATTGCGAGGCAGTTTGATGTTTCTGTCGAAGCTCTGATTTGGCAACTTCGTTTCGCATACAATGTTCCCGAAGAGCAGTGCAATAAGATGATTGTCGATTCAAAATCTTGGGCGTCGTCATACGAAGAACGAGTCAGCGACAAGCCGCTTGAGTATCCGTCTCGTTATCGCTCATTGGCGAAGCGAGCCCTTCGGAATGGCGAAATCTCGTTAGGCAAATTCGCAGAGTACATTGACATCACGAGAAAAGCTGCGCGCAAGTACGTGTCTGAAGAAGGCGAGGACGCTGGTGAAATTCAACTTACTGCTTCTTGACGCCAATATCGTCATCTACCTTTTCGAATTGAATTTGTGGGATACCTTGGTCAATAGGTGCGGCATCTACCTGGCGAGAACAGTAATGGACGAGTCAGCCTTCTGGGAATCAGACGACGGGTCTCGCAATGACATCGATTGGTCTGATTACACAGGCAGGGTTACCGTATTTGATGTGCCTGTTTCAAAGTTGAAGGCTTTTCACGACCAATTCGAACAAATCTATTTGGAGAAACTTGATCCTGGTGAATCTGAGGCGCTGGCATATTTTGTGGAGGCGGATGATGAAGAGTGCCTTATTAGCTCGGCAGACAAGATAGTATTTCGCGTATTGGGTAACTTGGGACTCGGAGAGCAAGGGATTTCACTCGAAGAAATATTTGATAAACTCGGTATGAAGCGCCGTGTCGAACGGGAGTTTTCCAAAAAGTTTCGAGAAGAATGGACACGAAAGGGGTTTGAAGAAAGGCTCCATGGATACGGGGCAACAGACGAATAGTATCTTCATCACGTCGTCGCTGCCTCGTAGGATTGCTGCTTTCAGTGTCTCAGGGCGGCGAAGATCCCAAATCCTGCGAGCCGTGGTATCATCCGGGCATGCGTTTATTGATCATGTTGGCCGTATTCGGGTTCCTGATGGGGGAGTGCTCACAGGAGGAGATCCCTCCTCCCAGGGGCCCCGAAGAAAGGTTGCGTCAGTTCGCTCCCTAACCGCGGTTCGGTTGATGCAGGCTAAAAGAATCCGAGTTTGACGCTCATCAACTTTTCTATCTTGGGGATGGCTCGCTTGGTGGCGAAGACGAACACGTCGTCGCCCGGCATTATCACGTCATCGCCGCCGGGGATAATTGCCTCTCCATCTCTCATGAGCGCGCCCACTATTGCGCCTTCGGGGAAGCGGACATCCTTGAGTGGTTTGCCGACGGCGTCGGACGTATCGAGGGCTTCGAACTCGATAGCTTCGGCTTGCCCGCCGTCTCCGTAAGGGATGACGGCCTTTACCTTGCCCTTGCGTGCGTGATGGAGCATGGTGCCGATGGCCAGGGCGCGCGGAGAGACGACGGCATCGATGCCGGCGTTTTCAATGATCGGGATATATGCGAGCTTGTTTGTAAGCGCGATCACCCGATGGGCGCCGAGCCTCTTTGCGTTCAGCGCCGCCATGACATTTGTCTCTTCCTCCGGGAGCGCCGCGATGAAGACGTCGCAATCTCGAATGTTTTCCTCGAGAAGGAGGCTCTCGTCCGTGGGGTTGCCCCGGAGCACCAGCACATTGTCGAACCCCTCCGCCAGTTCTAGCGCCCTTTGATGATCTTCCTCGATGAGCTTGACGTTCCTGCGCCCTGCGGCCTCGAGACGCCTGGCAAGGAGGGCTCCGATACCGGTACCGCCGGCGATGGTAATCCTCTTGGAGGGGCGCCAGGGCAGTTCGAAGAGCTTGGCCGTTTTTTCCAGATCCTCCGGGTGCACCACGACATAGAGCGTATCGCCTCCCTTCAAGTCGTCGGTTCCGCGTGGAACCACAGTTTCGCCCGCTCTCACGCGAGTGGTCGCCAGGATCCTGAGATCCGGTGCTCTTGCACGGAGCTGCGCGAGGGTCAGTCCGTCGAGTGGAGATCCGTGGGGCAGGCGGATACCCACCAGCCTGAGGTCTTTTCCGCATAAGGCGACGTCGCAGGCGATGGGAACATCGAGGATGTCGGTAATGCGATCGACGGCGACGAGCTCCGGGTTGATGGGATGGTCCACGTGGAAACCGCTTTTTCCGAGGATCGTGCTGTCCTCGAGAAAGGATTTCTCCCGGATGCGGGCAACCTTTATGGCGAGGGGAGCCTTCATCCCCGCGATGGCGCTGGCCACCATGTTGACCTCGTCGGAATCGGTGACAGCCACGACTATGTCTGCGGACTCCACGCCCGCGTCGGCAAGGACACAGGGGGTGGAACCCGACCCGCGGACGGTCTGTATGTCGTACCTGTCCCGCAACTCCTTGAGCTTTTCCTCGCGCAGATCGATCACGACCACGTCCGCGTGCTCGGTGGCCATTGCGCCGGTAATGGCCGATCCCACTTGGCCCGCGCCGATGACGATGATACGCATTGCTCTTTCCCGTCACATGTTGAGGAGTTCTTTGACCTTGGAGATCACCTGAGGAGCCTGGATTGGTTTGGTAATGTAGGAGTTGGCCCCCAAAAGAAGGGCGCGTTGGCGATCTTCCTCCGCTCCTTCCGTGGTTATTATCATGATGGGCACGTTCTTGTGGATCGCGTCGGAACGAATGCGTTTCACTAATTTGAGACCGTCCATGATCGGCATGTTGATATCGGTGATTATGATGTCAAAGCGTCCCTGGGCCAGCTTCTTGAGACCGTCGACACCGTCGTCGGCCTCCACGACGGAAAGGTTCTTGATCCTCCCCAAGGCGAAGGAGATGAGTTGCCTCATCATCGGTGAATCCTCCACGACCAGACAGGTATATTCCGCCATCCTTGGGGTCCTCCGTGGCTCCTAAAGGCGCTTGTATTCGCGCAAGCTGGCAGCTATGCCGCCGGTCTGAGAAAAGAGCCCGGCGCCGATGATAGCCGATGCCGAGTGCAACGCCAGAAGTTTGAACAGCTCGTAATCTATCTCGACAAATTTTTCTTTTTGCTCAAGGAGCCTATAGATCACTATCACGCCCACGGTCTCGTTTCCGAGGACCATGGGAATGCACGCGAGGGGTTCGCCGCCTTCCCGCCTGAGGGATGGGTCTCCCACATAGTTGATCTGAGTGGCCGCCGACTCCCCGATGAGTCCTTCGTTCCAGGGAACGGTGGTTCCCTTGACATCGTCGCAATGGAACGCGTGAGCCGGGATCAGCAGATCCTCGCCGTCGACGGGTTGCCGCAGAAAAATGGCGAAGCTGGCCGCGCCCACGAATTGCATGAGCATCTGCTCGAGGACGCTCAACACCCCCTTGGGCGCAAGGGTGCCGTGGAGTTGAAACGATGCCACGTAGAGGTTGGCCATGGCGTCGAGTTCGGCCTCGACCACGGCGTACCGGTCGATGTAGTTGCGGTTTTCGTCGTCGGCGTCTTTCGCGCGGGTTCGCAGCTTGTGCTTATCTTCTTCGAGTTTCTGGATCTTGGTCAGCAGATCCCTGATCGCGTCGTCGGAGGCCAGGTGAGTCTGCAGGTTGGCGTTCTCCTCTGAGAGGTTGGACACTTTCTTGCGCAGGGAGTCGATCTCGCCAAGGAGCTCCATCGTGAAATGTGCGCCCCTTTTAAAAAAGCTGTCGAGAAACTCTTCGCGCTTGGCGGTCAGGTTCAGCGGGTCTTCGGGTGTGCCCCCTTGCTTGTTGTCTTCCGCCATCTGGATTCCTTTTGAGAACGTCCCTTGAACCTGTAAACCTACCATGTATTTCGAGGGCGGATCAATCGCGACCGACCTTGGATGTATCATCTCTTCTCAGACCGAGGGTCTTGATCTTCTTGTGCAGATTCGTTCGTTCGATGCCGAGGATCTGCGCCGTTTTTGAGATGTTCCACTCGTTCTCCTCGAGGGTATCGAGCACGAACCTGCGCTCCGTCGCCTCCCTGAAATCCCTAAGGGTCGGGCGGGGTCCCTGGAATCTGGGGGCCTCGGGCGCCGGACGGACCCCGGCGATGCTCTCGGGTAGATCATCCAGGCCGATTGTCTCGCCGCTCATGATTACGAGCCGCTCGGCGATGTTCTTGAGCTCGCGCACATTGCCGGGCCAGAAATACGAGGTGAGCCGGCCAAGAGCGTCGTCGCTCACGACCTTTTTGGTGTATCCGTTTTCCTTGCAGAAATCCGTAATGAACGATTCGAGCAAGAGGGGCACGTCGGAGAGCCGATCGCGCAGCGGCGGCGTGCGGAGTGGGACAACATTGAGCCTGAAGAAAAGATCTTCGCGGAAGGTGCCCTGGCCGATAGCGCTTTCCAGGTCGCGGTTGGTCGCAGCGAGAACGCGAACGTCTACCGTGGTGGTTCGCTGGCCGCCCACCCTGGTGACCTCGCCGGACTGCAGGAAGCGCAGCACCTTGGCCTGGGCCGAGAGGCTCATGTCCCCGATCTCGTCGAGGAAGAGAGTTCCGTCGTTCGCGAGCTCGAACTGACCCGGTTTGCGACCGTGAGCCCCCGTGAAGGCACCCCTCTCGTATCCGAAGAGCTCGCTCTCGATGAGCTCATTGGGTATCGCGGCGCAGTTGACCTTGATGAAGGTGTTGTTTTTCCTCGGGGACATGGCGTGCAACGCACGTGCGATCAGCTCCTTCCCGGTGCCTGATTCGCCGGTGATGAGCACCCGGCTCTTGGTGGGCGCCACCTTGGTCAGCTGTTTGATGATGTTCTTCATCGCGGACGATTCTCCGAGCATCTCGTGACGCTCGTCGGCCGCGGCGCGAAGCTCCTTCACCTCGTTGGCCAGCCGTGTCTGCTTGAGGCAGTTGGCGACCCTGATGAGGATCCCGTTCCTGTCCAGGGGCTTCTCGAAGAAGTCGGTCGCTCCGTGCTTCACGGCGTCCACGGCTTCGGCCAGTGATGCGTGGCCGGAGATCATGATGATCGGTATCTCCCGGTAGTCGAAGCTGCCCTGCCGGATCTTCCGGAGCGCCTCGACGCCATTCATACCCGGGAGCTTGATGTCCAGGATCACGAGATCCGAGGGCTCCGAATCAAGGTGCTTGAGCCCTTCCTCCGCTGTGGCGAAGGCGTTGACCTCATACCCCTCGCCCTCGAGAACGAGGCCCAGGGTGCGTCTGATGTTCTTTTCGTCGTCGATGATCACGATGCTTGGAGGGAGCATCAGGTTTCCTCCTCATTCTTCTATGAATGCCTTGTGAAAAGCAGTGACCGCTTCGTCCAGGAGTTGCTCGCTCGTGATGAAGGATATGCGGAAACCCGACGTGGACAGGGCGTGAACGGGAGCGCCCAGATCGTGAAGGATGCGGGTAGCCTTCATCACATTTGCAGTGTCCCTGTTGATACCGACACCTATGAGGGACAGGGCGCCCAGATCGTCGCCTATCTCCAGGTTGTCGCCCCCTGCTTCAATAAGGCGCGCCCGCGTTTCGGGCCAGTCGGACAGGGATGAGGTGGAGACAACAAAAGACCCGCGCGCCCACGATTTTGGCCCGTCAGGGCACTGGAACCGGAGCTCCTTGATGGTAGTCAGTCCGGATTCAGCCGCATCGATGATATTCCAGAAATCCTCGGTCACGGCCTTCCCGAGGAAGGTCACGAGGGACACCTTACGCTCGGAGACCACCGCCCGCACGCCGTGGTGCTCTGCCGGGATGTCCTTGCGCACCACCGTTTCCCGCCCCTGGGCGAAAGAGGACCTGGTGTAGATGGCGATACCGGCTCGCTTGGCAAACTCCACGGCGCCGGCCTTGAGCACTTTTGCGCCGGAGCAGGCCATCTCCTGCATCTCCTCGTAAGAGATCTCGGGAAGATGCCGGGCGTCCTTCACCATGTTGGGATCGGAGGAATAAACGCCGTCCACGTCCGAGTATATCTCGCAGCGCTCGGCGCCGAGCGCGGCCGCCAGGGCGACGGCGGTAGTGTCGGATCCGCCGCGACCCAGGGTGGTTATCTCCCGCTTGTAGCTGACCCCCTGGAAGCCGGCCACGATGACCACTTTTCCGGCGGCAAGCTCGTCCTCCACCCGCACGGGTCGAACCTCGATGATCCTGGCGTCCGAGTGGCGGTCGTTGGTGAGAATCCCGCACTGGGAACCGGTCAAGGAGATCGCTTCGTATCCCAGCTCGGCGATGGCGATGGAGAGCAGGGACGAGGTGATCCTCTCTCCCGCCGTCAGGAGCATGTCCATCTCGCGCTTCGGCGGGTTCTTCGCAACCTCCACGGCCATGGCGAGGAGGTCGTTGGTTGTCTTTCCCATGGCGGAGACAACGACGACGATATCGTCGCCCGCTTCCTTGCAAGCACAAACCTGTTTTGCGACCTTGCGGATCATGTCGATGTTCGCAACCGAGGAGCCGCCGTATTTTTGGACAATCACCGGCATAACGATCCGGAAAGCTACCACACCCTTTTTAAAATGTCGCGAAGTCCGGATACATGTTATTTGATCGGCCATGGAACTCATGAAAAGACGTGACTTCCTGACGATCACTTCCACGGCCGGCGCGGCGATGCTGGCGGGGTGCGCGGTGAGGTGCCCTCCGGTCCAAACGGGGACAGGCGCAGCGGTACCGACGGATCCCGCGGGTCCGGACGTGCTCGTGGGGTGGGCGTGGCGAGACGAGGAGAGTTCCCTGCTGGAGGCGCAGGGGCCGGACTTCGAAGTGGTGGTACGAGGATGTTCCGATACGGACGTGCTCAGGCGCAGGGCGCGTACGGTGCCGGCCCGGCTCGATCTCACCGCCGTGGCGGCGCGAATGGCCCAGACCATGGTCGATGCGAACGGGGTGGGAATTGCAGGGCCGCAGGTCGGGCTTTCCCTCCGCGTGGCCACGTTGATGCTCGACTACAAGACCGACAAGCCATACACGGTTTTTGTGAGAAACCCGGTCATCATCGAGCGCTCGGACGAGACCGTCGACGGCTACGAGGGGTGCCTCAGCATCCCCGGTGTGGGCGGCAAGGTGCGGCGCAACAGCTGGATCGAAGTGACGTACGAGAATGAGGAGGGCGAGAAAATCACCACCGAGGCGCAGAAGCACAACGCGGTGCTGTGGCAGCATGAGATCGATCACCTCGACGGCGTCCTTTACGTGGACAGGCTGCTCGGGGAGCTGATGTCCATGGAGGAGGTCAGAAGGAGGCGTGAGGAACTGGACGAACTTCCCATGGAGGGATCCATTATCATCCCCGGCTCCGAGCGATTGTCCATCCGTGGGCGTCTTAATCGTATATGGCCAGGCATCCATCGCTGCTGATCGTAGTCGGTCTCCTGGTGCTCATCCCGTCCGAGGGCATCACCGATGAAGCACCGCACCACCTCTCCCTCACGGTCGCGCCCATCAACCTTGGAAAGTTCACATTTTTCGATGACGGAAATCAGGCGTACGAACCGAATCTGCAGACGGCCATCGGGCTGACCGCCGGTTTTGAAAAGAGGATTCTCGAACACCTCACCATCGGCGCCGGGTTTCAGTATCTCCACACCATGGCTCCTTACGACGTGGGTTACTCCGAGTATGTCCAGGGGGGAATGCGGGGGTACGCCGATCTCCTACGGCCATCGTTCGCCGTGGGCGGTCGCTGGTCCGCGCGGGACGAGAATCTGGATTTCACGGTCACCGCGTTGCTTGGCCCCACGTTCGCCCTGTTCGAGGATTTGGGCATGGCCGGCGCCCACGTGGCCGCGAGCGGCGGCGCCGTCTTCTGGTTGAGTCGGATGGTGGGTCTCCGTGCGGGGATCGCACTGTTTTTTGATTACCTGCACGCCTACAAGGCCACCGGGTGGGCGTCGGACAACTTCGAGGGCAGTCGGGCGACCACGCTGTTCTTCCTCGCCGACGTGGGTGTGGAGATACGGTTTTGATAAAGGCGTCACTCTTTGCGGAACAACGGAGTGGAAAAACGGAGCCCTTGACAATGCGTGGCGGTCACTTGATGATTCCCCAATTATAGGTAATTCAAGGTAGCAAATTGGCTAAACAGAACCTGCTAATTGTCGACTCCGATCCAAAGAGCCTCCGGGTTCTGGAGGTAAGCCTCAAGAAGGCGGGCTTCAGCGTTACAAAAGCCGTAAACGGCGCAGACGCCATCGAAAAGATACAAATTTCTATTCCGGATCTGGTTATATCCGATACCAACATGCCGGAAATGGACGGCTTTGATCTCAATATCAAGATCAAGGAGAACCCCGAGTGGGCGGACATTCCTCTGATCTTCCTCACAGCTCAGAAGTCCATCGAGGACAAGATCCGCGGGCTCGAGCAAGGGGTCGAGGACTACCTTACCAAGCCGATTTTCATCAGAGAAATCCTGGCCCGTGTGGGGATGGTGCTCCAGAGGAGACAGCGGGAGCGGCTGGAGAACCGCGGGTCCAAGACCAAGTTCTCTGGAGACCTGGAGGATATGGGGATCATCGACCTGATTCAGACCATCGACATCAGCAGGAAGTCGGGAGTCATCCACCTGATGAGAGAGGACGACAAGGGCGAGATCTATTTTCGGGACGGCAAGGTCATAGACGCGGACACAAACAACCGCAATGCGGAAGACGCGGTCTACCGGATGCTGATCTGGTCACACGGAACTTTTGAGATCGAATTTATCAATGTAGATCGCAAGGACAATATCTCACTGTCCACCCAGGGTCTCCTGATGGAGGGGATGCGACGCCTCGACGAATGGGGGCGCCAGCTAGAGCAGTTGCCGCCGCTCGTTTCGGTTTTCGATGTGGATGACGAAATGCTGACCGAGCGGTTGAGCGAGATCCCCGACGAGATCAACACCTTGCTCAAGCATTTCGATGGAAAACGCTCCTTGATGAGCGTCGTTGACTGTTGCTCTCTGGGCGATCTCGAAGCTCTGACGGTGATCTCCAAGCTCTATTTCGAGGGTTTGATTTCCGAGGGCGGGCCCGATCTTCTCGCAGACGATCTGAAAGAAACGATGGTCTTTCCGAGTTTCGAAGAAACGGAAGAAGATTACGATGACGAGAATCTTCCGGGCGAAGAGGAGAGCGGCCTCAAGGAGCTTCCCCTCCCCCCGGCAGGCAGCGACCACCCCCCCCCGCCGGTAGTCGAGGAGATCGAAGAAGAGGCGGTCTCGCTCACCTTGAAACTTCCGAGGATCGAAGCGGTCTCCAGGCCCGATAGATCCTCGCTGCGTGCGCGGGGTGCGGGTTTCATCGCCGCAATTTCCCAGGTGCCCCCCGGTCCCGCAGAGCGCGAGCAGGCGCCGATCGTCTTCACTCCGCAAGCTTCGGTAGAAATTGCCAGGGTGGCGCTCACCAAGAAAACCATGCAGATCGGTCCTTCGGAAAAGCGCACCAAGACGCTTCCTCCGATCGAAATGAAGCGTGTGGAAATGCAGTCCGAGGAGGTGCAAGCGGATGAACGAGCCAGGATCAAGGAAGCTCTCGACGCGGCAGCGCCGCCGCCACCTCCGGATCAAATAGATACTCCACCCGGTAACGGAGAGGAGCAGTACTATCACGGTGAGACCTATGCCAGGGAGTTCCGGGGCGGCGTTGCTCTCGAGCCGACGCCCGAACCGGAACCCGAGCCGACGCCCGAACCGGAACCCGAGCCGGAATCCGAGCCGGAAGAACGCGGCGATTCGGACGAATACGAAGAGGATGACGGCGACTCATGGGTGCCTGCGCAGAGATCGACATCCAGATCCAGGCCGCTCGTCATCGCTTTTTTCGTGATCGCGGCTCTCGTGGGCGGCGCCTACGGACTCATGAAATCGGGGATAATTGGTGTAAAGGATTTTGACGACGCACCCATTCTTCAACCGAACCTTGCAAAGAAGAAGGACGGCAAGGAATCTTTTGCCGAGACCGAGCCTCTGGTTGCAGCCGCTCCCGAGGCCATCGAGCCCGCCGTCGAGCCCGTGGAGGAGCCCGTTGCCGAACCCGTGGAGGAGCCCGTTGCCGAGCCGGTGGAGGAGCCTGTCGCCGAGCCTGTCGCCGAGCCCGCGGCAGCAGTGGATCCCGGTGCATACGAGGATCTCCTGGCACAGGCAAAGAGGAAACCCCGCAAGAAGAAAGTGGAGTTGCTCAGGCAGGCCATCGCGGCCAACCCTCAAGGCGACGTGGCTCTCGCCGAGTTGGCCGTCATCTTCATGGAGAGCAAGAAGACCAGGGAAGAAGCCCTCGACTATGCGCAGCGGGCGGTCGAAGCCAACCCGGACAACGGGCAGGCCTGGCTGGCCATCGGGTATGTCTATCAGCTGGATAACAAGCGGGCGCAATCCAAGGAAGCATATAGAAAGTGTGCCGCTTGCAGCGGCCCCAGGATGTACGTGAGAGATTGCAAGCTCATGGTGCGGTAGGCGGGGTTTTGGGGGTAACGATCGATACAAGGCCAACTGTCTCCAGCGGCAAGTCCGAAAACCCTCTCGATTTCCTTGCCCTGGATGGCGCCACCGCGCAGTTGAACCTGGCGTTTGGCGTAATGTGCACGGGCGCTATGGGCCTGGACGTCCTCGTCTCCTGCTGCATCGGGTAGTTCTTCTTGGTTTCCAGATCCAACCGATTTCTCAGCGCGGGCGTGGCGGCGTTGGCGATGGTAATCTTTGTCCCGCTGTTCGCGACAGGCGGGTTGAGAGGGTTCGATTTCTGGTGGTGGATGAGCTCCAACGCGGCGCTCTTGCTGGCGGTGTGCTGGTTCACCGATGCCGGCTGGCGCCGGGAGCTGGCAAACGATCTCAAGGGTGGTTTGATTTTCAAGGTCGGCGTCGGGATCGGTTCCGCGGCGCTGTTGTACGGCGTCTTCTTCGTGGGAAACGAGCTGGCCCCACTGATGATCGATACTGCCGGGGGAGACGTCAAGGCGGTGTACGGCTTCAAGACGGGCGCCTCCCCGCTGCGGGTCGGCCTGTTGATCGGCCTGCTGATCGGACCGGCGGAGGAGCTTTTCTGGAGGGCCTTCCTCCAGCGAAGGCTCGCAAAGGACCTGGGTGATTGGGCCGGGCTCGCCCTGGCTTGCGCCGCCTATACCGGGATGCACCTGTCCAGCATGAACCCGATGCTGATCCTGGCGGCAGGTGTGTGTGGGGTCTTCTGGGGGCTTCTGTACATGCGTCTGAGATCGGTCTGGTTGAACGTGGTGAGCCACGTGGTCTGGGACCTGTCCGTCTTCATGTTCTTTCCTTTTTCGTAGGGGAGCATCCCCGTGTCCGCCCGCTTCAGTATGCGGACTATGTGCGGGAATTGGCAAAAAACGACCCATTGGGCTGGGGAAAGATTTGGATCCTCATGTTGCCTTAAGAGACTTTGGCTTTGAAAAATGTGTAGGATTTTTGCTCATTTCAGATCGATATTGTGTCTAAAGCCAATAAGTGCGATCTTTTTTAGTTGAGTCAAAACAGCTCAACCAACAAGACCAAGTGGAGTTATTCGATGTTGCGCAAAAGCCTGTCGGTAGTCCTCGGAGCCACTATCCTTCTCGCCAGTCTAGCTGTCGCAAAAAGTGCAAATGCTGTCGAGGTCATCTCAATCGGCACACTTGCTCCGAAGAAGAGTCCCTGGGGCAAGGTTTTTAGCGCTTGGAGCAAAGCCGTTAAAAAGAAGAGCAAGGGCAAGATGGAGCTCAAGTGGTACTACAACGCGCGGCAGGGCGATGAGAAAACCATGGTGGCCAAGATCCGAAGCGGACATCTCGATGGCGCGGCTGTTACCTCTGTTGGGTTGAGTCAAATATACAAACCCATTCTCGTCCTGCAGATGCCAGGCCTGTTCGACGATTGGGCAACGCTCGATACCGCCCGTGATGAGCTTATGCCTCAGTTTTTAAAGGGAGCCAAAAGGGCTGGGTTCGTCATTGTAGGCTATAACGATGTAGGGCTGGTTCGTATGATTTCCAAAGGTAAAGCCATTCGCGCACCGAGTGATCTGAAAACCATGAGGGTCTACCGTTGGGAAGATGACGTTATCGCTCCAGTGACCTCATCTGTCGTGGGCTATCCCTCCATTCCCTCCTCTGTGCCTGGGCTGCTTCCCGCACTCTCGAGTGGCCGCATCAATGTGATCTCCGTTCCTTGCCTTGCAGCGTTTCAGCTGCAG
>SDBV01003817.1_pt1 | contig 21919 bp, 19 predicted proteins | sample 2277081 | NCBI WGS metagenome assembly SDBV01 (sample SAMN10402039, study PRJNA504765) | marine sediment metagenome | isolation source: marine sediment core GS10_PC15, 223 cmbsf | place: Arctic Ocean: Southern Knipovich Ridge | collected 2010 | reverse complement strand
CAGGGTATAATAAATCCTATCATACTCTGGAAGGAAGAAGATACAGTACTGGATGGACATAATCGCCTGCTTATTTATCTTAATAATAAAGATAACCTAAAATCCATCAATCTTGATTTCCTTCCTAAAAAGGAATTGAGTTTTTCAAGTAAAGAACTGGCAAAGCGATGGATAATCAGAAATCAACTTGGGCGAAGAAATTTAACAAATGAAAGAAGAAAGTATTATTTAGGATATTTATATAATGATTCTAAATGTCAGGGAAAAAGGATTGATTTAACTTATGGTCAAAATGACCACAAGTTAAATACTGCACAACAAATAGCAGGAGAAAATAATCTATCGGAAAAAACAGTAAGAAGGGCTGGGGATTATGCCTCAAATATAGAAAAGATATTCTCGGATGAAGAAATTGTACCCTATAAAGAGAAAGTATTAAATGGAGAAATAAAACTTACTGTAAGTGAAATAAATGAATTAGCCAAAGATCAATATAAAGATTATTTAATTGATGTCTTTGATTGGTTAGAAAATAAGTATATAGAATCTGCAACTCAATTTATTGATATTTTGAATAATAAAACAGAACGAGAGAAGGAATTTAATAAATTTACTAACTTGATCCAGAAGCTGGAAATAAGATTAAATACCTTGCAATCACCACATGACATCAGGATTTTTATTTCTCATTTAGAAGGATTGCTTGAAAAGGCTATTAATAAGCAGGAAAAAATGGTTGTAAATAACTAAGTCGTTTTAGCATTAAACAATTTTTTTAAGAGTTGATTGCTTCCTGATTTTGGTTAATATATATGAATACCCATTTGAATAAAAAAGACCCATAAACAATATCAGTTTGCTCCTTTAAATTCTCAATATCTCAAAGTGAATAATTATTCCCAAACCTTTTCAATGAGTTTTTTTACCGATTGTAAATTTTTCAAACGATCTTCAAGAATTGGATGGTCATATCTATCTGTCATTTTTTCGGAACGATGACCTGTAAATTCACGAAGTATTTCTTCTGGAAGAATCTTTCTCATATGAGTATTATATGTATGTCTTAAACTATGGACAACAAGATTACGATTTTTGTAATCTATTTTGGCTATTTCCTTGGCCTTGTTAAATCGCCAAGAAAGGCTTCTTCTACTTAATGGCTTGTCTCTCGATTGCCCAATAAAAATCAGATCATCTAAACTCTTATATATATTTTTAGAGTGCCACCATTTCAATATTTCAATCGTTCTTGAAGGCAATAAAATAACCCTGATTTCATTTGCTTTTGGAGCAGATATAGTGCCATCAGCTTTGTAAGTTCTTTTTAAAAATAAACCTGATAAGTTCCATGCAATATGTTTCCACTGGAGAGCCCTAACTTCACTATTACGAATTCCTGTTGAAGCAAGAACAATGAAAAGTGTTGCCCATTCAGGTGTTTCCCATATTTTTAACAAATTTTTTTCACTTTTAGGAAAAAGTATTTTTAATTCTTCAAGTGTCAATATATCTCGTTTTTTAAAATTACGAGCCAAGGGTTCAATATCATCAATAGGATTTGATTCTATTATTTTTTTTCTCTTTGCTTCTTTTAAAACTATGTTAAAAGTATATAGTATGTGATTTTTGGTTTGATTGGCTAAGTCTAATTGAAGTAGCCAGTTTTCAATTTCCACTGGATTAATATCTTTTAATTCAAAGCTGCCAAACTTAGGAAGAATATATATTCTAAGATGGCTTCTCCTGCTTTGAGCTACTGGTTTTGAAAAAGATTTACCTTTGGCATGCTGTCTTTTTATCCAATCACATTTATTATAAATAAAGAAATATTCAGTATAATCTTTCAGGATGACAGATATATCCTCATTTTTTGACAGATATTTTTCAGCATAATGTTCTGCTTCCCATTTAACATTTTTCCCTGTAGATTTAGATTTTCTCGTTTTACTTTCATAGTAATAAAAATACCAAAATTTTTGACCTTTACGCTTAAATAAAGTAAATTGATGTCTCATATTTTTATTTTGGTGTATATTTTGGTGTAAGTCAAGGGGAATAAAACAATAAAAAAAGCCCCTAAATATCAGGGGCTTCATCTAATTTCTTGTATTACAAGTAAATATTTTAAGCGCCCAACGGGAATCGAACCCGTATCACAAGCTTGGAAGGCTCGGGTAATAGCCGTTATACGACAGGCGCTGGATTTTTTCATTATATAAATAATGTTCACATAAATTAAACTAAAAATTAATAAAAAGTCAAGTATAAGTAAACATTTATATTAACTTATACTTATCAATCCCATGCATGGCCTGCGGAACCCAAAACATTTTTATTCTTGTGTATAATCATGTTCTTAAGTTCTTCTCTTGCAGGGCCTAAGTATTTTCTCGGATCAAATTCGCCAGGTTTATCTTTAAATACTTTTCTTATTATCGCTGTTACAACAAGTCTTCCGTCAGAATCTATATTTATCTTACACACTGCAGATTTTGTTGCCTGTCTAAGCTGTTCTTCCGGTATCCCAACTGCATCTTTTAGTGCTCCGCCATTATTATTAATAATATCTACATAGTATGGGAGAACTGAACTTGAGCCGTGAAGAACAATTGCAAAACCTGGTATTCTTTTTTCTATTTTTTCTAAAATATCGAATCTTAATGGAGGCGGTATAAGGACGCCTTTTTCATTCTTAGTACACTGTTCCGGTTTAAATTTGTTTGCTCCGTGTGAAGTGCCTATGGATATTGCAAGAGAATCTACATTTGTTTTTGATACAAAATCCTCTACTTCGTCGGGCTGTGTATAAGTACTTTCCTCTGCGACTACATCATCCTCTATACCAGCGAGTACGCCAAGTTCGCCCTCTACAGTAATATCAAACTGATGTGCATAATCTACAACCTTTTTTGTTATTGCAGTATTTTCGTCGTATTGAAAATGTGAGCCGTCTATCATAACAGAGGAAAAGCCTGTGTCTATACAGGATTTACATGTTTCAAAAGTGTCCCCATGGTCTAAGTGAAGTGCAATCGGAATTATTTTCCCACCGCCTACATCTTTTGCCAGTTGTACAGCACCCTGTGCCATATAGGTTAAGAGTGTCTGATTTGCATAAGCACGGGCACCTTTGGAAACCTGAAGTATGACTGGAGATTCTGATTCTGCACATCCTGTAATAATTGCCTGAAGCTGTTCCATGTTGTTAAAATTATAAGCAGGAACTGCATATTTGCCTGCCCTGGCTTTTTTAAACATATCTCTAGTATTTACTAATCCTAGATCTTTATAACTTACTGCCATAATTTACCTTCCAAAAATTATTATTATGCCTTAAATTTAAAGATGCACAGCATCTAAATTATAAGGATATATCTATAATCCTATATTGATAATAGTGGCAAAAAAAGTCAAGCGCTAATTATAGCTATTTGTAATATACTTGACAGATGAGTTGATTTGCTAATAGAATTATTAAAAACGGGGGGGGGTGTAGCTCAGTTGGCTAGAGCGCGTGAATGGCATTCACGAGGTCGTGGGTTCGATTCCCTTCACCTCCAAATATTTTTGTGCTTTTTTAATTTTAATTTAATAGGAGTATAAGGTGTCAGACCAGGATCCAGAATTAGCTAATTTATTGGGTTTAGACAGTAATGATACTAAAGGCCCGGATTTTGAAACCTTATTTAATGAAAAAAAAGGTGAAAAATGTAGCAAAGGAACCCATATTGAAGAAAAAGATCAATTTACAGATATTTCACAAAAAAGTTTTATAAAAATTGATAAAATACAGGAAAATTCAAAACCATATTTTACGGATAAAGAATACTATAAAAAAGTACTGCTTGGAAGTGGTGAAATATCCAAAAAAGTGCATTCATTACTATCCCAGTTTTTGGGTGCTAAAGATCCACAGGACAGAACACTTTTCCGAAACAGATTAATACCCGCATATTGGGATTTATGCAGAGAAGTTGCTAATAAATTTGGAGGCAGTGTATCCATTCAGAAAAAACTGCTGTTTAGGTTTGGTATTCTTGCTCCAAACCTTATTTCAGGGGAACAGCAGGAAATGATTTCGAGAGTTATTCTCAATAATGATACAGCTGAGCCAATACATTATCTGGATGAATGGATAAGTAAGATAATAAGAGGTGAAATTTCAGCTTCTGAAACAGACGAATTAAAGTATGTAAAAAAAACTGCTAACCAGAGAAAAAAAGATATGGCAGATAAAAGGGCTACTGTGAAAGTTGCAGAACTTTCTATGCTAAATAATAAAATATTAGAAAGGGACCAGTCTGAAACAGAGCTAATTGCTAAAACAAAATCATTACAGAGCCATGATGTAAGAGCAGAATATAATGGATTAAAAGCTGAATATGGGCAGGATCAAAAAAGTACTTTAAGCAGTATTCCGGAAATATTGCGTAAATTAGGTAATTTAGACAGAAGTATTTCTCAGTCATTTAAAAAACTTGATGATCTTTCCAGGGAAATAAATAGTTTAAAAGATAAAATTGATGGTATTGATATTGAAAATTCGGATACGGAATCTGTTCAGAATGAATTTAATACTGTAAAGCAGATGGCAAAAATGTGTGTTGGAAGGCAGGGAAATCACTTTCCTCTGCTTATGGAGCAGTATTTCCGGTCCAATATACGAGATATTGCGACAAGAGAAAATATTATCAATATACTAATTAATTTAGAAAGATTAGATTCCGGCCTGTTTTTAAGAACTTATAAGGGGCAGGTAAACAGAATTATTCCTTATATAATAATTGTTCCATGTTATGGTGACCAGGGTGTATGCTGGGAACCATTTGAAAGACGTAATAAGATAGCTGGCAGAGGAAGGCTTGCAATTCCTCTTTATCCAAAAAATTTAAGAGAAGCTATTATTTATGCTGTTGCGGATCTAAGATGGCAGATAGCAAAAGAAAAGGCAATGCATTACTGGATGGAAGAAGGATTTACCGGAAGGTACTATCAATGGTTTGACAAAAATAAACTTAAAGGTGATGTAAAGGACGCATTTATAAGGGATTATATATTGTGGATAACTAAAGAAAGCGAAGGAACTCAGAAGCTGGACAAGGAGATACGAGGTATGTTCTGGAGGTTGCTCCCTTTCCCTCAGGAAGTTAAGGATAAATTACGAAACAGGGGTTTTGCCTATGGAGATCTTTATAAAAAGGATATGAATATTTCAAAAAGCGACGGATATTAACCCGACCATATACATACATAGCTTGAAGCCGGGCTATTAGGATACTTTATTTCTTTTTCCTGGATATTATTGCTTCAAAATATTTATCAAGGTCTATTTTCTTTGACAAAATATTTAATACCAGCCTGTAGATAGCAAAACTGCCAAATATTGATACTATAAAAATAATAAGATTAGCAATTTCTGCATATTCTATAAGGCTTTCATTAAAAAATTTGATAGAAATAAAAATACAGCCCAAATAGAGAATAAAGATTGTAAGAACGTTGAATACCGTAGCCCCAAGAATAAATAGAATTGTGTTAGTTTTTTTACTCATTTTTTTTCCTTTTTCTTTCTGTTAATATAACTGATATAAACAGCATTATTACCATGATAACCAATGCAGAATCTGCAAGATTAAATGCAGGCCATCTTTTAAAACCTAATATTCCATAAACATTTACACTTAAAAAATCGATTACACCCTCTGGCCTAAAAATACGGTCTATCAAATTACCAAATCCTCCGCCTATTGCAATAGCAAGGCACCATTTCTGGAATCGTGTAATGTCTTTTAATTTAAAATAACCAAAAATTAGTACAAATATTACTAAAATCGGAAGTAAAATCGAAACAATACTTAAAAATGGTTCGGGAAGGTCCCTGCCAAGCCCAAATGCCAATGCATTGTTACGAATATGGACTATCCATAGAAAATCACCTATAACTTTAATTATTTCTCCGATTCTAACATTAATATCAATTAATAATTTTGTAATTTGATCTGCAAGAACAATAATAACACTAAGGCCTAATGGGATAATATTGTTTAAAATATTTTTTTTATTCATATTATAATCCTGTTGGTAAATCTATTAATACTGTTTTAATATCTGTGGAGCCTTTAATATGGTCTGCCATAGCTCTAACACCATGAATTTCTGTTAAATAATGGCCGCCAAAAATTACATTTATTTTGGATTCCAGGCATTCATGGTAAACATCATGTGATGCTTCACCTGATATAAACAGGTCCAGCCCGTCTTTTATTGCATCATGTGCTGTCATTGGAGCTCCACCGGATACTATACCAACTGTTTTTATTTTTTTTGCTCCAAATGGTAATGCTTTAGTGCAATATTCCTCTTTTCCGCATAATTTAATTGTTACTTCCTCTAAAGAGACTGGCTCAGGAAAAATACCTTTAAAACCTATTTTTAAACCTTTATATTCACCAAATGGTTTAATATCCTTAAGATTCAGAATCTTGCAAATACCGATATTATTACCAAATTCAGGATTTGTGTCCAGTGGCAAATGTACAGCATATAATGCCAGCTCATTTTCTATTAAATATTTAATTCGGTTATAAAAAGTACCTGTTAAAGGCTTTACTTCACCCCAAAATAGGCCATGATGTACAAATAAAACATTAGTATTATTTTCTATTGCTCTTTTAAAACTTTCCATAGATGCATCAACAGCAAAAGAAATCCCAGATATCTCTTTTTCAAGTTCTCCAATTTGGATTCCATTAATTGCACGATCTGCTTTTATACAGGATTCAAAATCGAGTATTGTTTTAATGAGGCTGTCAAATTCTTTTAAAATCATTTCGTAAGTATTATAAATAGTAAACAAGTTTTGGCAAGCGTATAATTGTAGTTTTTTGAAATGATTAAAAATATTGGTTTTTAACAGGCTTCATGAGCATCGGTGGTGTGTTTTGCAGCCTGAGGTACCAGTTTTTTTCAACATCGTAAATTGCTTATGAAGAAATAATACTTGTTATTTTATTTATCACCTATTATTATGTTTTATACTAATGATGTATTTTCTGTAATTGGAGAGGTAATTTGATTAAAAAATATAAGAAGCTTACCTATGAGGATGTTCTTGTTAGGATAAGTCCGAATGAAGTAAGTCGGCTGGATTCAAATGGTGATGAAGCTGGTATTATCGGACAGCCCCGTGCACTCAAGGCTTTACGGCTCGGAACGGAAATACAGGCGAGAGGATACAATATCTTTGTAACAGGCTATCCTGGTACAGGTAAAAGAACGGCTATAAAGAACATTTTAAGTGAAATAGAACCTGATGTATCTCGAATTGAAGACTTTGTGTTTGTTTATAATTTTAGGCACCCTGATAATCCAGCTTTATTAATGTTTCCGGCAGGAAAAGGTAAGTCATTTAAAAGAGATATGCATGCTCTTATAGAGAGCCTTAAAAAATCAATAAAAACATGCATTGAAAGTAAGGCATTTGAAAAAAAGAGAGAACGTCTGATTGAGCAGATACAGAAAAAGGAAAATATAGTACTAAGCGAATTTGAAGCAAAACTAAATAAAAGCAATTTTCAGCTTGTTCAGATTGGAGAAGGAGAAGAACAAGTTACGGATATTATTCCCGTATATAAAGAAAAAGCCATGGATTTTGATGAGCTGCACAAGTTAGTAGAAACTGGTAAGGTGAAAAAGGATGTCTGGGACGATTATATGAAAAAATACTGCCAGTTTATGGAAGATTTAAAAGAAATAATCAAGCAGGTAAAAGTATTAAGAGATGAATTAAATACGAAAATTAAAAAATTAAGTAAAGAATCCATAACGCCTTTTATTCAGTCGGAAATGGAAGTTCTTAAAAAGAAATATAAGACTAAGAAAATAAAAGAATATTTAAAGCAAGTAGAAAAAGATGTTATACAGAATATCTTTTTATTTTCTTCAAGCCAGGATTCTAAAGATGAACATGGAAACAGAGCATTTGTACGTTATGGAGTAAATGTTATAGTAGATCGTACAGATTCGGAGCATGTTCCTATAATATTTGAAAGTTTTCCGACAAATGTAAATCTTTTTGGAACAATAGAAAATAAAATCGGACATAAAGGCAGTGTAAAAACTACATTCATGAATATAAAAGCAGGCAGTCTTATACAGGCATCCGGTGGATTTTTAGTTCTTCAGGCAGAAGATATTCTTCGGGAAGAAAATGTATGGCAAAAGTTTAAAAATGCGCTCAAAACAGATGAAATTATGATTCAGCATACAGAAAATGCATTTATCCCTCAGATGAGTATGGTCAAGCCCGAACCTGTTAAGTTTGATGTTAAGGTAGTAGTAATCGGAGATCCAAATATTTATGAAGTTTTATATTCGATGGATGAGGATTTTCAGAAATTATTTAAAGTGACTGCAGAATTTGACTCTGAAATAGAAAAAACAGATGATAATGTCTGTAAGTACATAGGTTTTATTAAGTCGATAATAAAGGCAGAAAAATTAAGAAAGATAACTCCGGAAGGTGTTGCTGCAATAATTGAACATGGAATTAAATTATCTGCAAGAAAAGTGAGACTTACAACAAGATTTTCACTCATTAAGGATATACTCTGCGAATCAGATTACTGGGCAAAAAAACAGGGAGCAAAAGTAATTAATCCTAAAGCAGTTAAAAATGCAATAGAAGTTAGAAATTATCTGTCTAATCTGCCCGAAGAAAAAATCCAGGAAATGATTGTTAACGGAGATATCTTAATTTCCGTTACAGGAAAAAGAATCGGAAGAATCAATGCGTTGACAGTTCATGATAGAGGTTATTATGCATTTGGAAGGCCTGCTTTAATTACTGTACAGTCAACACCAGGTGAAATGGGTGTAGTAAATATTGAAAGAGAAGCCGGGCTATCCGGGGAGTTCCATAATAAAGGTGTGTTAATTTTAGATGGTATAATTAGGAGCAGATACGCTACTGAATTCCCATTATCAATAACTGCAAGTATATGTTTTGAGCAGTCATATTCTCATATTGATGGAGATTCTGCTACTGCTGCAGAGGTCTGCGCATTACTTTCTTCAATTTCTAATATTCCGATAAAACAGGAGTATGCAATTACAGGCAGTGTTAATCAGATGGGAGAAATACAGCCTATCGGCGGTGTGACAGAAAAAGTAGAAGGATTTTTCCAGATTTGCAGTAAAAAAGGTTTAACAGGTACTCAGGGAGTAATAATGCCCCATCAGAATGTACAAAACCTAATACTTTCTGATAAGGTATTAGATGCAATAAAACAAGAAAAATTTCATCTGTACACAATTAAGCATATTGATGATGCATTAGAATTGTTTACGGGAATAGATGTAGGAGAAAGAGACAGTAAGGGGAATTATCCTAAAAAAACTCTCAACTGGATTGTAGAAAAGCGGTTGAAAGAAATGGCCGAGCAGGTTAAAAATTATTCTCATGGGAAGGAATAAATTTAAGGAAGTAAGATATGTCACCAGCAATTAATATTGAACAAATAAGACGCGCTGCTAAAAATAATATACCTTTAACAATAAAAACATACAAATTAGCACATGAAACAGAAGATTATATAGACAAGGTTATAGGTTTCTTTTTAAAGGAAATCAGATATGAACAGATTGCGAGTACAATATCATATTGTGTTAAAGAGCTTGCTGTTAATGCAAAAAAAGCAAATACAAAAAGAGTATATTTTGAAGAAAAAAATCTGGATATTAACAATGCTAAAGATTATATAGAAGGAATGAAAGATTTTAAATCAGATACTTTGGGAAATATAAATCATTATCTTGATATACAAAAAGAAAAGGGCCTTTATATAAAAATTATGTTAAGAACAGGTTTAAATAACCTTGAAATATCAATTCATAATAATGTTGAAATAACAAAAAAGGAACAGATGAGGATTTATGACAGAATTGCAAGGTCCCGTGCTTTTAAAACTATGGAAGAAGCATTTAATACCGTTTTAGATAGTTCGGAAGGAGCAGGCCTTGGAATTGTAATTCTTGTTCTAATGCTTAAAAAAATTGGACTAACAGAGGATTCCTTTGAACTTGATATAATTGACGGCGAAACTGTAACAAAAATTGTTGTACCGTTTACAGAAATTCGCTTAGAAAAAGTTGACCTTTTAACTGATACAATCGTTCAGGAAATTAATGCACTTCCTCAGTTTCCGGAAAATCTTATCCAGCTTCAGAAACTTATTAAAGATCCTGATTCGGAGATTAATGATATAGCAAGACAGGTCAGTACGGATCCTGCATTAACTGCAGACCTTTTAAAGCTGGTAAATTCAGCACTATATATGCTACCAAAGAAAGTTGATCATATTTCTGATGCAGTAAAACTTGTTGGAATGAAAGGCCTGGAAAACCTGTTGTTAAAACATGGAACTCAGAAGATATTAAAGCAGAAGTATGCAGAAATGAAAAAATTATGGAGCCATTCACACAAAGTTGCTTTTTACGCATATAATCTCTCAAAAACATTCAGAAAAAAGAAAGATGTATGGGATGATGCTTATGTTGGCGGCATTCTTCACGATCTGGGAAAAATAGTTATCAATTCATTACATCCGGATTTACTTTTTAAAATACAGAAGTATTGTCTCGAAAAAGATATACCTGTTGGATTAATAGAAGATTTTTCTGTTGGATTAAACCATGCGGAAATCGGTTCGCGTATAGCTACAAAATGGAATTTCCCTGAACAGCTTGTAAATGCGATACATTTTCATCATATGCCGTTGGAATGTGATAAAGAATATAAGGATGTTGTTTATATTGTATATCTTGCAAATATTTTATGCAGCTATGAATTAAAAATGATTGATTATGATCAATTTGAAAGTAAGGTACTCAGGTACATTGGTATTACCAGCGAAGTACAACTAATAAAGATTATGAAATCTTTACAGAGGAATTTTTCCATAGAAAACTAGTTAGTTATAGAATCCCTATAAGTAAAGCAACTAAGAGGGCACAGCACTACATCAGGGATCTACGGCTTCATATAAACTTTTTTAAAAAAAATAAACACAATATGCTCTTTCTCTCATTTATATATAATGTAGGGAGATTTATATGAAAGGTATAATTATCAAAATAAAACCAATTATTAAAAATGAGCGGTTAAAAGTTATTGCAAAAATAAAAACAGAAGAAAACAGCTCTATTAAAGCTTTTCTTCCGAATAGAGAAGTTTCTGCTATTCTTCCGAGAAATATTCTCATAGGCAATAAAAAAAAGGTTCCAGGGACACTTTTAAAAACTATTTCACCAATAATTAAAAGAATATCATGCGGAAGGCCCGTTCGGTTATGGAAGTATAAGGAAATCTATTATTTTTCTTTTCTTTCGTGGAGAAATATTATTCTGACATCCAAAATACCCCGCAGTTCTACTGCAGAGATGAATACCATTCCCACATAAGTATACTAAATGCAACAGCTACATTTAGAGATTTTTTCACACCAATCATGGGGATAGATACCCTACCGGCACTATTATCGGCAATTTTTAATGCTTCCGGGCTTAATCCTAATTCTTCAGAGCCGATTAAAACAATACCGGATTCCGGAAATATAAATTTATCAATGTTAGTTCCGCCGGTTTCAAGTGCAAAGACACAACTGGTTTTTATTGTTTCTAAATCCCTTCTTGTCCAGGGAATAATATTATTGCACCCTCTTGCTGTTTTCTGTGCTCTTTTGTGGTTCGGAGAAGGTGTATTTTCAGAAATATAAATATTAGAGATTCCAAATGCTTCTCCTGTCCTGAATATGGACCCAACATTAAACGGAGAACGGATATCTTCCAGATATACGTTAATTGGAAGAATCTTTCTCTTTGTTTTATCGAGTTCCGTTTTTTTTTCTGTTTTATTAAAGTTTATGAGGTCCCATTCTGCAGGTTCTGAACCTAAATAATTTAATATTGAATGCCTTAAATTGTTTAAACTGCGCAGTACACGCAGAGGGTTGTTTGTTTTATAAAAATTAACTCCAGTATTATTAAAAATTGGTTTTAAAGTTTCGGGAAGGTCGTAATTAATAGTTGTTGAATTAAAAACTGAGATAAAAAAATCTTTGCTCTGCAATGAATTTGTTTGTGATAATTCAATTTCAGCTTTTTGAATAATTAAAACTAGTTTTCTAAGCCTTGCTTTTTTTCCCAAACTTTCAAACTTTCTTAATGTAAACATAATTAAAATGCAGATCTAATTATTTCATAAAGATCTTCTGTGCTTGTAGTTCGTGGAATATAATTCATCATATCATAAGAATGAGCCATTTCTGCTACCTCTACCATATTATCAAGATTAAGGTTAAAATCACGGAACCTATTAGGCAGCCCAAGTTTTCCAGACAATGACCTTATTAATTCTATTGTATTGTTAACAGCATCTGTTGTGGATAAGTCTGATATATTGCTGTCTATCAGTTTGCCGATCGAAGCTATCTTTTCTGTGCTTGATTTTGCATAATATTCTAAAATATGAGGTAGAAGAACGGATGCAGTCCATGATTTGGGTATTTTACATTTAGCATTTAATGCAAAGGACAGAGCAGCTGCAATTCCTGGTCTACTGGCATTTAATCCCATTGCTGTCATTAGACCGCCCATCGATGCTTTAACTCTGGATTTTAAATCATCAAGAGTGTCCTGATCATTAATTAATGTATTTCCCAATAATGATATTGCTTTTACTAAAAATGTATCTGAAATAAAATTGTTTTTTTTTGAAATATGGCCTTCTATTGCACTGGAAAGAGTGTCCATTATTGTTGTTGCTGTGTATTTTATTGGTAGTGAACTTGATAATTTAGGGTCAATTATTGCATATTTTGTAATATTTTCCTGCGTATAACCTATTTTACCTGTTCTATCGCGTGCATCTATCACAAAATACTCATTTGTAAGCATAAAAGGATCTCTGCAGGTTGTTGGGATTGATATAAAAGGTATTGGTTCTCCATCAGGTAGATCATTAGTTAAAAAATCATCCATTTCTTTATTACCTGGAGTTACCATAGCAATACATTTTGCTATTGATAAGGTTTTTATCCCACCCAGTCCGATGATTACGTCAATTTTAGCTCCGCGTGCGAGTTTTACTCCTCCGTCTATGCTGGAACTTACCGCATTTGGAACTATTTCATCATAAATAATACATTCAATGTTTTTCTGTGAGAGGAGGTTAGTAACTCTTTCTATTGTTTTTTTTTCGTATAAAATGGATTCTGTTACTATAAGTACGTGTTTACCTAAGCTTGATATTATTTTTCCGATACGGTTTATCGTATCAAGGCCAAAAATAATATGTGTTGGTATATTAAAAAAAAGGTCGGCCATAATTTGTCCTTAATAAAAAAAAACGGAGAATCTATATAAGAGCCTCCGTTTTATAATATGCTTAATTCTTATAAATAAATTTAAATTCCAAAGTATTCCATTATACTTTCTGCTGTTTTTTCTAATACAGTATTTGTAATATAATTTGGATCATCTAATTTTCTCTTAATTTCTTCTATTTTGTCTATTCTAACATCCGATGCCATTTTTACTTTTTCTGTTGCATTGTATATTTCAGCTTTATTTTTAGCATCGACAGAAACCTGTATTGAATCTGTGTCCCTTGATTTCTTTGGACTCACAGTTTTTTCAGTTTTCTTTAATCGAGATATTGGATCTGGTAAATTTACTCTTTCAATAGTCATTGTAAATCCTTCCTTTCACTCATACTATCGTCTATATTGCTTTTTAACTTAATGTTTTTTTTAAAATTAAATGCAACAAATAAACAGATCTCACCTCTAATTTTCTTCTTTTCTGATAATTGAGTCAATAGATTTATTGGAATATCTTCGAGATATTCTTCATGCATTTTGGTCATTTCACGACCTAAAAGTACATTTGCATTAGGTGCAATATCGTTTAAATCTGTAAGGAACTTTAATATTCTGTTTGGAGACTCATAAATTACAGCATTAAGCTTTTTTTCATATATTTCTTTTAATTGTTTACGCCTTCTTCCGGGTTTTGGTGATAAAAATCCTAAGAAACATGTATTATTAACAGGATTTCCAGCTATACTTAAAATACTACTTAATGCGGAAGCACCAGGTATTGGTATAACATTGTAGTTATTTTCTCTTGCGAGCCTTACTATATATGCACCCGGGTCAGATATTGTTGGTGTGCCGCCATCGCTAACAAGTGCAATATTTTTTCCTTTTTCCAACAGATCTAATATTTTTCCGGATACACGCTTTTCATTGTATGAGTAATAACTGAATAATTTTGTATGAATATCATAATGGTTTGTAAGCTTCATGGTCTGTCTGGTGTCTTCACAAGCAATATAATCCACTTCTTTTAATGTATTTATAGCGCGTAAAGTGATATCTTCAAGGTTTCCTATTGGTGTTGCTACAATATACAATGTGCTCATATTAAGACTCTTCGACTTAATAACTTATGCTGTTTAGAAAAGTTTATAATCTTGTAAGTCTACGTGTAGTTGTTGACACGGATTTACAAGATTAACACGGATTTGAAAAGTTAACACAAGATAATCAATACCCAATATTGTAAATCCGCGTCAAAAAAAAATTGTAGAAAATAAATTGGATAGTTTCAATAGGTTACACTATAATATAAGTATGAATTAAAAAATAAGGAGCCTTGAATGAAGCAGAAGAAAAAAGATAAAGTAAATCAATCTATTATTAATAAGTGGTCCTTTACAAGAAATATTACGAAATTAATTGGTATGCATTTGCATGGAACTAGAGGTAAAGAAACAAGAGGCCCGCGGGGAAATAAAAAATATTAGTTTTTATAGTTTTGATTGTTCTTATTATTATTCTGGTGCTTGTAAATATTGGATCTTATAAAACTGGCAGTGTTGATTCAGGGAATTTTGAAAAGGTTCAGAAAATTGAAGAAAAATCAAATGTTATATGCCCCATATGCGGAAGTTATTTAAAAAAGGGAGAAAGAATACATTCTGCTGTTTATCCAGGTGAAACTGAGAGAACCGTTTATGTTTATGGATGCCCGTACTGTTATAAGAAAATAGACTCTAAAAATTTAAAAACAGAAAAATATGATTCAAAAAAGGTAAAAAAGCGTGCCTGTCCCGTATGTTCCAAAAATTTAAAGGAAAATGATTATTTAATAGGTAAAATGTGGGATACTGAAGTAAAAACACATTTAAAAGTTATAGGGTGCATTAAGTGTAGAAAATATCCGAATTAAAAAAAAGATTATTTCGATATTATTTCGACAGATTATTTTGTCGTTTTAACTGTCTTACCGATGAATTTAGTATACAAATAATAGTTTAAGGCGAGTATTATGCGGAATGCAGAAGAACTGCTTGAAAAAATTCATAAAATACACAAAATTCAGGATATTGATACTCTTTTAGAAAATGTACTTCATGAATCAAGGAATTTTTTTAATGCAGATGCAGGGACTTTATATTTAATACAGGACAAACATCTTTTTTTCAGGTTTATAGAAAATGATACATTATTTAAAAATAATTTATTAAGTAATAAGCATTTATATGCAAATACAAGTATAGAAATTAATAAAAAATCACTTGCGGGGTATGTAGCAGAAACAGGGGAGCCCCTTTTAATTGATGATGTATATGATATTAAAAGCAATGTTTCTTCTATTTTTAATGCAGAGTTTGATAAAAAAACAAATTATAGAACTACTTCACTTTTAATAGTACCTCTTGTGGATTCAAAAAAGAAAACAATCGGGGTACTGCAGTTAATTAATGCTATGGATGAAAACAAAAAAGTAAGGCCATTTTCTGTAAAAGACAAGGAATTTATATCTTATTTTGCTCATTATGCAGCAGATGCAATAGAAAAAGCAGAAGTAGCAAGAGATATGATACTCCGCATGGTGGAAATGGCGGAAATCCATGATCCATATGAAACAGGAAATCATGCAAAACGTGTAGGTGATTATTCACTGGAGCTTTTTGACCTCTGGGCACAGAAACATAATATAATGTTGTCAGAGAGAGTTGTGAAAAAGGATATGTTTCGTATAGCTGCTATACTACATGATGTTGGTAAGGTTGCAATAAATGGAAAACTGCTTCAGAATACAAATGGCCTTACACCCGAAGAAAAAAATATTATTTATAATCATACAATATATGGAGCAAGACTTTTTAAAAATAAAGCATCCGGTTGGGACCGAATAGCTTTTGAAGTAGTCCTAAACCATCATGAAAGGTGGGATGGAAAGGGTTATCCCGGCCATATAAAAGATATTTTTAGCAAGGATATTAAATTCGGTAAGGGGAAAAAAGAAAAGGAAATACCGCTATCTGCAAGAATAGTAGCAATAGCAGATGTGTATGATTCATTGATTTCTGACAGGGCATATAAAGAGCCATGGTCGCATAAAAGTGCAATGGCTTATATACGTAATAAAAAAGGCACACAATTTGATCCTGAACTTGTAGATTATTTTATAAGCATGGATAAAACAATACGTTCAATAAGAAATAAATATAAATAAGTTACTCAACAGTAACACTCTTTGCAAGGTTCCTTGGCTGGTCTACATTTCTGCCTAAATCAAGTGCACAGTAATAAGCAAATAACTGCAAAGGTACTACCATTAAAAATGGATAAAAAAGCTCATGGATCTCAGGAATTTCAATAATGTCGTCTGCAATTGATTTTACTTCTTTATCTCCCTCTACACATACTGCAATAACTTTGCCTTTTCTTGCTTTAACTTCTTTCATATTGGAAATAACTTTTTCTTTTAGGTGATCATTCGGAACTAAAAACATACTTGGTGTATTTTCATTTATAAGTGCAATAGGCCCGTGTTTTATTTCTGCAGCACTGTAGCCTTCTGCATGTATATACGATATTTCTTTAAGTTTTAGTGCTCCTTCTAATGCAACAGGATAATTTATACCACGTCCCAGGAATAGGAAATTTGGATATTTTGAATATTTTTTTGCTATTTCTTTAATCTTATTTTTATTTTCGAAAACATATTGGAGTTTATTTGCTACAACTCTGAAGTTATTTACAAATCTCATACCTACTTCAAAAGAAATATCTCTTACTCTTCCTAAAAGGAGGGCAAATAAATATAAAACACTTATTTGTGATGAAAAGGCTTTTGTAGATGCAACAGCTATTTCCGGGCCGGAGTGAATATATACTCCGGAATCAGATTCTCTTGGAATAGTTGAGCCAACGACATTACAAATACCCATAACAGTAGCGCCTTTTCGTTGTAGTTCTTTCATAGCATAAAGTGTGTCTGCTGTTTCACCTGACTGTGAAATTGCAAAATATAGTGAATTACGTTCCACAATAGGATTTCTATACCTTACTTCAGATGCAAGTTCTGCAATGCATGGAATACGGGCGAATGCCTCTATCATGTATGCACCAACCATTCCAGCATAGTAAGATGTTCCTGCAGCAATAATTTTTATTCTTTCTATATTGATAAGCTGTTTCTGGGTCATATTCAAGCCGCCAAGGTGGGCAGTAGCTTGTTTTTCATCTATTCGGCCGGTAATAGCTCGTTTAATTGCTTCTGGCTGTTCAAAAATTTCCTTTTCCATGTATGTCGAATAACCGAGCTTCTCTATTTCTTGAAGTTCCCAGGTTATTTTTTCTATTGCTTTTTCTATTTCCTGGTCATCTATATCTGTTGTATGATATCCGTCTTTTGTAATTGTAACAACATCTCCGTCAGAGAGATACACTACCTGACGTGTATGAGAAATAATTGCAGTTACATCAGAAGCCAGAAACATTTCTCCTTCACCAATACCTAAAACAAGCGGAGAACCGTTTCTTGCACCTACAATCTTCCCGGGTTCGTTATTATGTATGCAGACTATCCCATATGTACCTTTTATTACAGAGATTGCCTCTTTTATTGCTCTTTCAAGGTCACCATTGTAGTATTTTTCAATTAAGTGAACTATTACTTCAGAATCTGTTTCACTTTTAAAAGTATGACCTTCCGAAATAAGTATTTCTTTTAAACTGTTATAGTTTTCTATTATTCCATTATGTGCAAGTGCTATATTTCCCTGACAGTCCAAATGCGGGTGTGCATTAGTATCATTAACAACACCATGTGTTGCCCATCTGGTATGGCCTATTCCATATGTTGCTTCAAGGCCTTCAGGAACAATTTTTGCAAGATCTTTTATTTTCCCTTTTTTCTTAATTACAGTAAGAGAACCATTTTCTTTAAAACTGATTCCTGCAGAATCGTATCCTCTGTATTCAAGGCGTTTTAAAGCATCTACTAAAATCTTTGGGGCATTCTTATTTCCTGTATATCCGATAATTCCACACATAATTTATCATCCTTTTTTCTATTTTAGTCTAAATATAATACATATTCTATTTAATTTAAATATCGTCAAAAAAATATCAAAACCTGACCACAAGCTTTTCGTAGTTAGATTTATTATACCACCGAGGTCAGTAATTTAATAATGGATCTTATTGTGAATGCATTATTTAAACACAAGACCTGTTTTGTCCTTATCTATAATTATAGTATCTTCCGGTTTTATTTCACCTTTAATAATCATTTTTGCAAGAGGATTCTGTATAAGGTTTTGAATGGTCCTCTGCAGCGGCCTTGCACCGTGCATGGGATCAAATCCTGTATCACAAATAAATGCTTTTGCAGCAGTAGAAATTTTTAGTTTGATGCTCTTTGCTTTAAGCATTTTTGAAACACGGAGTAATTGAATGTCTAAAATTTTAAGGATATTTTCTTTAGTTAATCTGTTAAACGTTATTATTTCATCAATCCTATTTAAGAATTCCGGCCGGAATGTGGATTTTACAAGGTCGTTTATTTCATTCTTTATTTTGCTTATATCATCAGTACTCTGGATTATACTGCTTCCAAGGTTACTTGTCATAATGATTATTGAATGGCGAAAATCAACCTTTCTGCCCTGGCTGTCTGTTAGCCTTCCTTCATCTAAAAGTTGTAAAAGTATGTTAAAAACATCAGGATGTGCCTTTTCTATTTCATCAAATAAAATTACTGAATATGGCCTTCTACGAACTGCTTCTGTTAGCTGGCCGCCTTCTTCATATCCGACATATCCCGGAGGTGCTCCGACAAGTCGTGAGACAGAGAATTTCTCCATGTATTCACTCATATCAATGCGGGTTAATGCTTTTTCATCATTAAAAAGATAATCTGCCAGAGTTTTTGCAAGTTCTGTTTTACCGACACCAGTAGGCCCTAAAAATATAAATGTGCCAAAAGGTTTATTTTCATCAGAAAGCCCTGCTTTGTTTCTTCTAATTGCATCGGAAATAATTTTAATTACGTGGTCCTGTCCGATTACCCGTTTTTGTAAAATTGATTCTAACTTTAGTAATTTTGCTTTTTCCGAAGCAAGCATCTTAGCAACAGGTATTCCTGTCCATGCGGATACAATATTTGCAATATCCTCTTCAGATACTTCTTCTCTTAACAATTTGTTTTCACCGTGAAGATTGCTTAATGCTTTAGCCCTGTTTTCGAGCTCCTTCTGAGTCTGAGGAATAATCCCATGTTTTATCTCTGCAGCACGAGATAAATTACCGTCCCTTTCGAGTTTTGATTCCTCTATATTTAATTCTTCGAGCCTCTGCTTTAATTTTCTAATGTCTTCTATTATACTCTTTTCGTTATGCCACTGGAGCTGCATTGCATCTCTTTTACTTTTAAAATTTGCAAGATGTTTTTCTATGTCCTGTAAATGCTTTTTAGATGCTTCATCTGCTTCTTTGGATAATGCCTGTTTTTCCATTTCTAACTGGATAATTTTTCTTTCTATTTTATCAAGTTCTGTTGGCTGACTTTCGATTTCCATTTTAAGCTTGCTTGCAGCTTCATCTATCAAGTCGATTGCTTTGTCTGGTAAAAAGCGAGAAGTTATATATCTGTCAGAAAGGTTTGCAGCAGCTATTATTGCTTCATCCATAATTCTTACACCATGGTGTACTTCATAGCGTTCTTTTAGGCCTCTTAAAATTGCAATTGTATCTTCTAAGCCTGGTTCTTTTGTATATACCTGCTGAAACCTTCGTTCTAATGCAGGATCTTTTTCTATATGTTTTCTGTATTCATCTAATGTAGTTGCACCAATTGCCCTTAGTTCACCACGTGCGAGAGCAGGTTTTAGGAGGTTGGATGCATCTGTCGCACCTTCTGCCGCACCTGCTCCGACAAGTGTGTGAAGTTCATCAATAAAAAGAATAATTTCTCCATCGGAAGCTTCAATTTCATTTATAACTGCTTTTAATCTCTCTTCGAATTCCCCACGAAATTTTGCTCCAGCTATTAATGCTCCAAGATCTAGTGACAATACTTTTTTATTTTTAAGGGAATCCGGTACATCCTTAGATATTATTCTACGTGCAAGGCCTTCTACTATCGCGGTTTTGCCTACACCAGGTTCTCCTATTAAAACAGGATTGTTTTTTGTTCTTCTGGAAAGAACCTGCATTACCCTTCTTATTTCTTCATCACGTCCTATTACAGGATCGAGTTTTTCCTGCATCGCAAGTTTTGTAAGATCTCTGCAGTATCTGTCTAAAACCTGATATTTATTTTCCGGGTTCTGGTCTGTAACTCTCTGGTTTCCCCGTATTTCTTTTAATGCTTCTAATATTTTGCTGCGGGTAATTCCGCAGTTTAAAATTATTTTCTGTGTATCGCACTTTACATCCATAATTCCAAGGAATAAATGTTCTGTGGATACAAAATCGTCCTTTAATTGTTTTGCTTCCTCTTCTGCCTGGTGCATTGCCTTTGATAGTTGTGGAGAAAGGCCAATCTGGCTTACATCTCCATAAACTTTTGGCATAGTTTTTAATTTCTCTGATATTTTTCCTAATAGGTTTTGAATGGGAGTTCCAAGTTTATCTAATAGAGGAGGTATGACTCCATCCTGTTGTTCTAAAAGAGCGGCTGTAAGGTGTTCGGAATCTATTGACGAATGATTATATTTGTGCGCAATGGAATCTGCTTCCTGGATTGCTTCCTGTGCTTTTTCTGTTAATTTATCGTACCGCATTTAGTTCTCCTAATATTGAACGTTTTGTAATATTCAATTATATGATTTAAACATAAGATATTAAAATATACTGTATATGGTCAAATAAAGAAATGTTTTACTATTTATTTAATAATTTACTAATTATTTCTTCCAGATTATATCTCGCATTATCAGAATAAATAATCCCATTTCTATCTAAAATAAAAACAGTTGGAGTGCTGGCTACATTCCAATCCAGTGCAACAGTTGTATCAAAATCTCTTCCTTCTTCATTGTATTGCGGCCAAAGCACATTATTCTCGTTGCAATAATCAATCATTTGCTGGGTACGCAGGTCAAAGTTTATTCCTATAAACTCGACTTCTTCTTCTTCATCATCATGATATTTACTGTATAATTCATTAATTATTGTAATCTCTTCTCTACATGGCTCGCATTCGGAATACCAGAATACTACTACTACAATTTTTCCCAGATAATCTTTTGTAGATATTGTTGTACCAGTTAATGCATCTTCGAACGTGAGCAAAAATGGTTTGCCTGTTCTATATTCCAGACTTAGTAGCGCAAATAAAAAAGATATAGTAATACAAGATATTACAATTAAAGTAATTTTTTTATTTATTGTCATGATGAATGATAAATTGAAAAATAATTATTGTCAAGTTTTTGTGGGTGCGATTTCAAGAACAGGTTTTTTTAGGACGCAGATTAACACAGATTACCTCAGATTTTAAATATTTTTCTTTTAATAACAACTGAATATCCAAAATTAATAAGCAATCCAATTATAAG
>SDBV01003816.1_pt1 | contig 21919 bp, 17 predicted proteins | sample 2277081 | NCBI WGS metagenome assembly SDBV01 (sample SAMN10402039, study PRJNA504765) | marine sediment metagenome | isolation source: marine sediment core GS10_PC15, 223 cmbsf | place: Arctic Ocean: Southern Knipovich Ridge | collected 2010 | reverse complement strand
GTTCTATATACACTTCAACCGCACCCCCGCTTTGGCAGGTCATTTTGTAGTACTTAACATCCCCCGTGCTTTCTTTTGTTTCTTTTGGGTCAATGATTACTATTCTTGGTTTTTGATCAGCAATAGCAGCAAGTGATTCCTTGATTACAATACCCTTTGTGCAACCTCCCCCAATCCAACCTTTCACTTCACCACGACTATTAATCAAAGCCTTGTCTCCCGGCTTCCCGGATGTTGGCGCCTGCCGGCTGACAATCACAGCGAGGGCTGAAGGTTCAGAAACGTCCTTATACTCATTAATAAGATCAAATATATTAGTTGACATTTTTTAGTATTTTTTCTAATTCCAACAGACTATCAAGGTTGTGGGCTGACGCAAATTTATCAATTTCGGGAAGCGCCGCTTTCATGCCTTTTGCAATAGGAAGATAATCATCGTGGCCTTTTAGCGGGTTCAACCAGATTAATTTCTTCGTTCGTAGTTTTATTTTCTTTAACTGTGACGTCAGTAGAAAAGGTTCCCCCGTATCCAGACCATCACTCAAAATTATGGTCATATTTCGACTGTTCATCACGGTCCTGGCATACTCTTGATTGAATGTCTCCAGGCACGCACCGATTTTAGTTCCGCTTGACCAATTGTTGACATTGTTATTCAAATGCCCGATCGCATCATGCAGGTGATTCACATCAATTAATTCCGTTATGCGCATCAGGGATGTACTGAAAATAAACGTTTCAATATTTTTGAAATTCGTTTTCAGGGACCATATGAATTTTAATAAATAATACGAGTATTTGTCCATTGACCCGCTCACGTCGAGAAGCACAATCAGCTTCAATTTGTCTTTTTTTCTGTTCTTTTTGATCAATTCCAGAAAGTTTCCGCCATTTTTCACATTTCTGCGAATCGTTCTCCGAATATCCAATATTCCATTTTTTTCGCTTTTTAATCTTCTCTTTAGCTTCAGATTAAGTTGTTTGAACAATTTTTCAGCCAATTCATCCAGAACTTCGTTTTCTATTTCCGATAGTTTTGAGAAATCAGTTCTGCTGAGAATCTGCATTGCATTTGCTCCGGAAACACTTTTGGCATCCTCTTTCTTTTCTTCATCTGTGTCGCCAAATCCCATCATCACAACTGATCCCAACGTCTTTTTAATCAAATTGGATTTCATTTTTGATTTTGTTCGGATCTCAACATGCGAATTGGTATTACCCCAAAATTCATCAAACGCACCGTCAAATACTTTTTGTTCCTTTTGATCCTGACAAAAAAGACTCCTTAAAGCAATTTGAAAACTTAGCCTATCATCAATGAAGCCTATCTCGGCGGCTTTTAGCGCTTCCTGAGTATGATTAAGGCCAATACTCAACTTACGCTCACGACACAAATCACTAAAGTCAATGATTGCCTCATGAACGGTGGATAAATTCCTGAAATGCCGCCGCGTTCTCATAACTGGGATTCCTTAATCAATTCATTGATATCCATGCTCGTAATTGTAGCAATGTCATCAGAAGATTTCAATACACACCCTAACGTACTCGATATGCTCTCTGCATTCAAAGTATCATAACCCAACGCCTGCAGTCCGTTCACCCAGTCAAGTGTTTCAGCTATCCCTGGTGACTTGTTTAATTTGACAGATCGTAAATAGCGGACAAAATGAATTAATGACGCTGAAATTTTTTCGTTGATTTGCGGAAAATGTTTATTCACAATTTCCAATTCTTGTTGAAACGTAGGATAAGCTACCCAATGATAAAGGCATCTCCTTTTTAAAGCGTCACTCAGTTCCCTTGTTCGGTTTGAGGTTAGCAACACGAGAGGTTTGTGTGTTGCTTTGATCGTGCCTAATTCGGGAATACTCATTTGGAAATCTGATAGAAGCTCCAGCAAAAAGGCTTCAAATTCCTCATCAGCCCGATCTATTTCATCAATGAGCAAAACCGGAGCCTTGTCGGTGGCGGTGATGGCTTTCAGCAAGGGTCTTTTCAATAAGTAAGCTTCACTGAAAATATGCGATTCTTTTTCTTCCGGTGTGAGATCAGCTCCTTCCTTGATTTTGATTGAAAGAAGTTGTTTTTGATAATTCCATTCATAAACAGCAGAGTTGACATCCAGACCCTCGTAACACTGCAACCTTATCACTTCTGTTTTAAGGTGCGATGCGATAATATATGCTGCTTCAGTCTTACCAACTCCGGGAAACCCTTCAAGAAGAAGGGGCTTTTTTAGTTTCATCATCAACAGCAATACAGTCGCCAATTCTTCTTTTACGACATACCCCTGATTATCAAGTTTCTTTATCAACCGGGAGACTTCGGAAAGCATCTTTACTAATTGTTTGATTTTTTAAATACACCTTTAATAATTGACCCGACCACGGACCCGGCCTTCAATGAATTGTCGTATTCCTGACCTGCCAGCTTCGCTTTGAAATTGCCAATAAATTGATCCAACATTTGGTCTGAGACATCATTGATCAACCTTGAGCCAAACTGTGCCAGCATACCTACAATGGTAATTTCCATTTGGAATGTAACATTCACTTTGCCATCTTCTTCAATAACGACTCCGGTCATATTCATCTCTGCGCTGCCTTTTCCTTTTGAATCAAGCCCTTTTCCATTCAAACTCATTTTATGCTGCGCATGATCCATTTCGGTGATTTCAATTTGCCCGGCGTATTGTGCTTTCACAGGACCAAATTTTAATGAAACCTGTCCCTTGTAGTGAGTTTCGTCAATCGTCTCTGTTAGTTCCGCACCAGGTACACAGGAAACAATTTCACCAGGGTTGCTAATGTTTGCCCATACTTTATCCAGGGACTCCTCTATTGAAAACTCTTTTTTGATGGTTGCTACCATATTTTTTAATTTAAAAATGATGCCGATTGATAAAACCGGCACCAGTAAAATAGTGTTCTATGTATGTTATACCGCAAACTCAGTATCAAGGATGCCCTTTGCCTTTAATGCGTCAAAAATCCTCTGTGGGGTTATTGGAATATCCAGATGGGTAATTCCATAGGGAGCCAGCGCATCAACGATTGCATTGGCAATAGCCGGAGGCGCTCCAACTGTTGGAGACTCGCCAACACCCTTCGCCCCAAGGGGATGATGCGGAGATGGTGTAACCGTATGGCCTGTTTCCCAGTGCGGTGATTCCACGGCTGTGGGTACCAGGTAATCCATAAGCGTACCGTTCAGAATATTTCCATCATCATCGTAAATCAACTCTTCATACATCGCCGGGGCAATGCCCTGGGTCAACCCACCGTGGACCTGACCCTGCACAATCATCGGATTGATAATGTGTCCACAATCGTCAATAGCTACAAATCTACGCACCTTCACTTCAAACGTTTCTTTGTCGATATCTACCACACATATATAAGCACCCGATGGAAATGTAAGGTTTGGGGGATCATAATAATGAGTAGCCTCAAATCCAGCTTCCATTCCCGGAGGGTGGTTTGTATAGGCTGCGAATGCGATTTCCTGTATGGTTTTGACTTTATCGGGTGCTCCTTTGACAAAAAATTTGCCTGGTTCCCATTCCAGGTCGTCCTCACTTACTTCAAGCAGGTAGGCTGCAATTTTACGGGCTTTGTCCCGAAGTTTTCGAGATGCAATGGCGGCTGCCGCTCCTGCCGTTGGCGTGCTTCTGCTTGCATAGGTTCCCAGTCCGTAAGGCGCTGTATCCGTATCGCCCTCTTCGACCTGCACGTGCTCGGCGGGTATCCCCAATTCTTCTGCTACTATCTGAGCGTAAGTTGTTTCATGACCTTGCCCCTGGGATTTTGTACCAAATCTGGCCATGGCTTTACCGGTCGGATGGACCCTGATCTCGGCGCTGTCGAACATTTTTATGCCCAAAATATCGAAATCTTTCGAGGGCCCTGCTCCTACTATTTCTGTAAAGGTAGCAATCCCTATACCCATTAATTCGCCATTATTTCTTTTTTCGACTTGTTCCTTTCTTAACCCATCGTAATCAATGGCTTTCATCGCTTTCTCCAGACCTGCCTGATAGTCACCACTGTCATATTCCCAACCGGTAGGCGACTTCCATGGAAATTGATCCTTCTTAATGAAATTTTCAAATCGCAATTGAGCCGGATCCATTCCGATTTCAAGCGCCAGGCGATCGGTAATTCTTTCTACAGCATGTACAGCTTCTGTTACCCGGAAAGAACAACGATATGCTATGCCTCCCGGAGGCTTATTAGTATAGACAGCATCTGCTTCCATGAAGGCCGTTTTATAATCATATGATCCTGTCCCAATTGAGAACATTCCGGCAGGAAATTTCGATGGATTTGCAGCGGCATCGGTATATCCGTGATCAGCCAACACTTTAAATCTTGTTGCCAAAATCTTTCCTTTTTTAGTGGCAGCCATTTCAACCTTAATATGATAGTCTCTTCCAAAAGAGTCTGCCTGCAGGTTTTCTGTACGGTCCTCTATCCACTTAACAGGTGCGCCAGTCAGGAAGGATACCGCAATGGCAATAACATATCCCGGATAAATCGGAACTTTTCCGCCAAATCCTCCTCCAATATCAGGAGAAATAACACGTATTTTTTCTTCAGTAAGTCCCAGATGACCCGCGACCAGTGCGATTACTGTTCTGATGGCGTGAGGCGCCTGAGTGGTCATGTACATGGTGAGATGGTTGGTGGCCTTTTTGTAGTTGGCTACACATCCACATGTTTCAATAGAAACAACGTGGATTCTCGGTATATACATCTCCTGACTTACCGTAACATCTGCTTTATTGAACACTTTTTCTGTAGCTTCCTTATCCCCTACTTCCCAATGCCAGATGTGATTGTCTGTTTTCCCTTCCTTATCAGTTCGTAAAACTGGAGCATCGGCATCCAGGGCTTTTTTTGGATCCATCACAGGTTTCATGGGTTCATATTCTACCTTCACAGCTTCCTTTCCATCCCTGGCAATGTATCGACTGGTTGCGATAACTGCTGCGACCTCTTGTGCCTGGTACATTACCGTGTCGGTTGGTAATACCATTTGAGTGTCCGACATGAGCGTTGGCATCCAATGAAGATTGTGCTCTTTCAGATCTTTTCCGGTGATCACCGCAACTACACCAGGTATTTTTAATGCTTCGGACGAGTCGATATTTTTAATTTTCGCATAAGCATAGGGGCTTCTGACGATGTCCATATATAACATTCCCGGGAGTTTGACATCATCTATAAAATTTCCTTTTCCCTGAATAAACCGATCATCCTCTTTTCTTTTCATGGAATGTCCCATTCCACTTATTTCTTTTGACGTTTTACATTGTATCATTATTTTGTTGGTTCAGGTGGAAAAATTAAACAAATTCTGGTTCGGAAGACGGTACTTCATCACCTCGCATCTTGGCAGCTGCCCATGTGATGGCTCTTACAATATTATTGTAACCTGTACATCTGCATAAATTTCCAGATATTCCCCATCTAATTTCTTCTTCAGTGGGATCAGGGTTTTTCTCGAGCAATTCGATGGATCGCATCATCATACCTGCTGTGCAAAATCCACAATGAAGTCCATGATTTTCTTTGAACCCCTCCTGGATTGGATGCAGGCCTTCGGCAGAAATTAATCCTTCTATCGTGGTAATTTCCTTTCCATCAGCCTGGATGGCCAAAATGGTACAAGATTTTGCTGATTTGCCATTGATGAGCACAGTGCACGCACCACAATTCGTGGTATCACATCCGATATGGGTGCCCGTTTGAGCCAGGTCTTCACGGATCATATGAACAAGCAGTAATCTGGGTTCAACTTCAACGGTATGCTCTGTTCCATTGAGCTTTATCGTAATTTGTTTGGTCATGTCTTATTGGTTAAGTATTGGTTAAGTTCTGGTTAGTTGATTCTTGATTTAGCTTTATTGATCATACGTTTCACAATGGATTTCACTACTCTTCTTTTGTAGTCTTCTGAACCACGAAGGTCGGAAGAAGGATTACAATCTTCCGAAGCAAATTGAGCAGCCGTATTAATTGCTTCATCATTTAGATCAGTTCCCACCAGTGCCTGCTCAGACCTGGAGGCTCTTAAAGGAGTAGCGTTAACATTAGTTAACCCGATTCCTGCATAAGTGCAATTTTCTCCATCCATTACCAGATGAATAGCCGCGCCGGCTGTGGCATAGTCCCCAACTTTTCTTTCTACTTTATGATATGCATTACCATATTTTCCATCAGGAACCGGAAAACTGATTTCAGTTAACAATTCACCATGTTGGATGGCTGTCGAATAAAATCCAAAGAAAAACTCGTCAATGGGTACATTCCTTGATCCGTCTTTTCCTGTGATCGTTATTTCTGCATTCAGTGCGATCATTACTGCGGGATGATCATTTGCAGCATCACCATGTGCGATGTTGCCTCCAACTGTACCAAAGTTTCGCACTTGCGGATCTGCGATTAATTTTGACGCATCAATAAAGATTGGATACTTACTTTTCAACAACTCAGATTCTTCCAGGTCTACTTCCCTGGTTAGCGCACCAATCTTAATCCTGCCACCTTCTTCTCTGATGTAAGAAAGATCAGGAATGTTGTTAATGTCAATTACGTGTGTGGGAGATGCAAAACGCAGCTTCATCATTGGGATAAGGCTATGTCCTCCTGCCAGCACTTTGGCATCTTCCCCGTGCTCATGAAGTAAATCAATGGCTTCATTTACAGAACCGGGGCTACTGTAGTCGAACGAACTTGGGATCATAATAAATATGTTTAAACGTTTAATTTTACAATATAGTGAAAATTTGAATAATACAATTATATACGTGTCTAAACATCTATAATATTTACTACCGACAGGTTATTTGACTTGGCTGGTATGCTTTACCAGGCTATTCGCAAAGAAGAATCGTACTTGGAGAGAAAATTTGCTGATAAATACCGACAATAAATAAAGAAAGTGAGAGTTGGTTGTAAACGCCTCACTCACACTCATTTACTTTCGTTTTGGAGATCTGTTAATTTACAATGATTCCCTGTTCATCGGCGAATTTCCCGGTGATAAGCCAGCCGCCAAAATCTTCCGAAACAGCCATCAGCAAGGTGTTTTCATCTTTTTTTAAATCGAGGTAAACAGCATCGAATAATCCTATAGTACCCATTTTAGCAGTGATTTCTCTACTGGTTTTTCCTGGCAAGCAACAAAACATCCAATACTTATAACTATCAAACTAATATATTGTGCTCTCATCCTTATGTTCTGTTTAAAATTGCTAACCTGTTTTGCTCCAATGTTAATCTTGCTAATTTCTTTCCGGTAATGGTAAAAATCCCAAATCACGGGTTGCGGACCTGAGGTCTTCCATAAAATGAACGCCCGGGTCATGCTTTTCCGTCCGGTAACTATCGTCTTTTTCAAGCCATAGTTCGTGGTCTTCAAATAAGGTGTACTCCTGGTGTCCGATCAGGTATTGAATATCATATTTTTTCTCCAGGTATTGAATCAACCAAATATTCGTATCTAACTGGGCTTTTGTAAGAGGTACTTCTTTTGTTGCTCCTACATTTTCAATACCAATAGCGCAGTGATTGAGCCCTATGACATGCCGCGCCATGTAGGTTTCAGGCATCAGGCGATAAATCGTACCATCCTGATCCACAAGGAATTGAGAGGATACATTCAAAGCACTGGCTCCGGCTATCTCAGGTCTCGAATTCGGTAATCTTGGCTTATCGAAAGCCGCAAATGTTTTTTCAAGTGTAGGAATAACGGTATAATGAACAACAATCATTTTTGGCTGAATGGTCGGGGTTGATTGTATCAACCCGTATCTCTGTTCAAGGTAATCCCTCGTTAAATCGATTCGTTCCAGGTTGAAAACAATTGGTTTATCAATGATCGGTACATTGATGCAACCTGTAAAAAATACAAACAACCAAATATATTTCATTCTGAATTTCTTAAAATACTATCGTGCTAACCAACAGAATCCTGATCGTCATCAGGATGAAAATGCAGGGAACTGTTCCTTTTGCCATATTAATCCAAATGTAAAATTCGTTAAAAAAAGCCTTGCCACAAATGGCAAGGCCTCTTAATTTGTTGACGCGTGTGTACCCTTCTACATTGGAGCACTTTCATGTACTTCTATGTCGAAATCAGCATTCCAGCCAAGGTGCGGATGTCCTTCCAGAAGCGCTTTCGCATCATCCATGCTATCAGCCTCGAGTATTGAATATCCGGCCACATCACGGGTGCTTGTTTCACTCCCTCCACCAGGTCGCAGTTTTACACCTCCAACCAAAGGGGTTCCAAGATCTACAAGTTGATCTCCACATTTCTCTGCCCAGGCCATCCAGGGTTTCATCCCTTCTGCTCGTTCTTCGGGTGATATATTACCCATTTGTGCCATTACTTCTGACGGCGCATGGTAAATTACAATGTACTTGCTCATAGTGATTAGTTTTTAGTTTAACGAATTGATTTTATGCCATTTAAATATTCAAAATTCGAACAACATAAACCAAATTTATGTACATTTTTTTCCCATTTCTGTAAGACTAATCCATAGTTTGTAGCGAATACTGTCCAGGTAAGGCAACCAGTTTGTTATCCATTGAAATACGACATTACTACATTATCTTTTATTGGGAATTACTGAAAATTCTTTTTCTATACTAATTCCTTTCCCCTTCATCAGAAATTTGTACCTACCCGCCTTTGCCAGTATGTTCGTTCCTTCATCATTTTTTGCGTAAAGGTCCCATTCTACAAAGTTCAACCCTTTGTCTGCACTTGCTTCAAGACCTGTTATTGTTTTTCCTGCGGTGTCAACAATACTGATTTCCACTGCTTCTTTTTTAACAAGAAAATAGCTAAAGTCAGCGATTCTTCCAGTATTACGATTCCAGGGACTTGAATTTACCGGCAACATTGCTTCTGGTATATCGAAGACCAAATTTTCACCCTGGCCCACTTTGGCAAGGTTTTGAATAGATGAAACATCAATGGCCCATATTCCACGTCCGTGTGTGGCTGCAACCATTATCTTATCTCTCGGATGTATCACCAGGTCCTGAACATACGTGGTCGGAAAGTTACCCGCCAGGGTTTGCCAGTTTGCTCCACCATCAATGGAAACATATACCCCAAAGTCAGTGCCTGCATATAGTATCTTCTCATTTTCCGGATCTTCCCTGATAACGTTAATTGGTCCCGAAGGAATATTGCCGGAAATGTCAACCCATGTTTTACCATAGTCGGTGGATTTCCACAGGTACACGCTAAAATCATCATCCCGTTTTCCATTTTGGGCGAGGAAAACGGTGGATTCATTGTATTTAGATGCCACTACACCTGACACCCATTTTCTGTAAGGCAGCCCATTATTTATTTCATCCCATTTTATACCTCCATTCCTGGTCACCCATACCCTGCCATCATCCGTACCGGCATAAATAATTCCGAATTTAATGGGGGATTCAGAAATAGAGAAAATGGTTTGATAGGGGATATCGCCCTTCATTTCGGGATTATTGTAGGTTAAATCAGGACTAATCTTCTCCCAGGTTTCACCCATGTCATAGGACCTGTGGATAAACTGGCTTCCGTGGTAAATTATTCCCGGATTGTGGGGAGAAAGTATAAAGGGAGCGAGCCATTGACCTCTCAGTTTCTCAATACCTTCAGGTACTGGCGGCATGATTACTTTCCTCTCGTTGGTTGCTATATTGGTCCGGCTAATAGTTCCATAAAATCCTGCAGAATAAACGATATCAGAATTCGTGGGGTCAATTTCATGATTACTACCCTCCCCACCCGGCGCGCCTTCAAAATCTACTGCAGGAATATTGTTCCTGCCCCTGCTGAGGTCAACAGTGCCTTTTCTACTTCCATGATCCTGAATAGAACCGTAAACATTAAAGGGTTCAGCCATGTCGTAATTGACATTAAAAAACTGTACCAATGGCAACTCGTTATAAAATGTCCTGAATTCTTTTCCACCATCGTAAGAAATGGCCAATCCTCCGTCATTTACATTCACCAGGTAATCTGTGTTTTCAGGATCAATCCATAATCCATGGTGGTCGCCATGCATGCCTCTTAGCCGCTTAAAGGTTTTTCCACCATCTTCCGATACATTAAGCGCTAATCCCATAAGATACACCTTATTTTCATCCACAGGATCTACACGGATCTGGCCAAAAACCCAACCATAGGTTCCCGACATTCCTTCCATATATTTATTTTGCTCGCTTACCTGATTCCAACTGGCACCGGCATCGTTTGACCTGTAGAGTGTAGCGCCTTTAATTCGTCCGCTGCTTGGCCGTCCATAGGCATCCGTTCCACCGCTTTCTTCTTCCGGTAGTTTTTCGTAATTATCTACAAATGCATAAACAACATTGGGATTGCTGCGGCACAAATCAATACCAATTCTACCTCTTTGTGGTGGTGCCGGTAATCCTGAATTAATTTCTGTCCAGGTTTTACCGCCATCCATGGTTTTATGTACACCACTGCTCAAATAATCTTTTTCACTTCGCGGATCATTGTATTTTTTCCTTATTCTTTGCCACATAGAGGCGTAAAGAATGTCAGGATTTGTTGGATCCATGATCAGGTCATTTGCTGCTGTTTGGTTATTTACATATAAAATCTTTTCCCAGGTTTTACCCCCATCAGTGGTTTTAAAAACACCCCGGTCTTCGTTGTGGGTCCACTCGTGGCCTGAAGCAGCAACATAAACAATGTCGGAATTTTGGGGATGAACAATGATTCTGGAAATGGTATTGGTATTCACCAATCCCAGGTGCTTCCAGGAATCACCTCCATCATTTGACCTGAATATCCCTGCCCCGGTTTGGGAACTTCGGAATATATTCGCCTCTCCGGTACCGGCCCATAGGATGTTTTGATCCTGCGGATCCAGGGCTATATCACCAATTGAGGTTGACATCGAATTTTCAAAAACAGGTTTCCAGGATGTTCCTTCGTTTTCAGTTTTCCAGATCCCTCCGGATGCACCTGCAATGTAGATGGTGTAGTTTTTCCCTTTGGGGACCACCACTTCCACATCGGTCATTCTGCCACTAACATTGGTGGGGCCGACAAATTGCCAGGGTAGGTTACTGAAAATGGAATTGTCTTTCATTTTTACATGGCTATTGTACCATGCCTGGCGCTGATCTGCCGGTGTATTTTCCACCACATTCTGAGATTGAACTGCGGTTGCAATCAAGAGAATACAGATAGAAAAGACAGCAGAAACTAATCTGATTTTTTTCATTTTAACTGGGTTAGGTTAATAATAGCTTAAAGTAATATGAATTTTGGATAACTAAGATCAGGTTCTTGGAATTTTTATTTTAATTGACAGATCAAGAAGTCATCTATACCCGATGATTCGCGATCGATATCAGTCTCCGGTCTGTCCGGTATTATATTAAATATCCTGATCGCCATAAGGATGACCGTGTCCTTATTTTATCATCATCTAATTATTAAGCTATTTTCCATCCATCCCGGTATTCCCTAGTAACGAATTGATTTGCGGCATCGTAATTTGTGACTTTCATATTTGCTCCATCCCACAGCAACTTTCTTCTTCCATCAAAACTCAGACGGTTATTTTCACCCTGCTGCCCATACTGGTAGCTGCGAATAGCCAGGTTGCCCATGATTACCGTTTCGGTGAGTGGGCCTGAGTAGTCAAATGAGGATGTCAGCGCTTTATGTTCTATACTGTTAAAACCTGCTTTTATCGCATCAGTCCACAGCACCTGGTGGCCATATTCCGGCAACTTTCCTTCATATATATTACCACCTGAAAAACCTTCCGGCATGGTCATTTTATCCCCGTTATTCAGGTAAATCTGGGGATTAAGACCATAGACGCCGCAGGTCATAATTCCTTTATCTCCCAGCATTAATACACCATTGCTAGATCCTTCATTACCCAGGTAATCACCGGCGGGAATAAGATCGGGATGAAATGGGCGGATTCCCCCATCAGTCCAGGTCATTTTTATCTCTGATTTATTTTTATCTGATGCGGGGAATTTCAGCTGAACATTTGAAGCAGGTGGGCACCCCTCGGGAATATATTCCGGCACCCAATCGCGCATAAATACCTGGCCTACACTGCATTCCACCTCGATAGGATAACCTAATTCGAGGACTCTGAAAGGTGAGTCAATCAGGTGGCAACCCATATCTCCAAGGGCTCCGGTTCCAAAATTCCACCAGCCCCTCCATTTGAAAGGATGGAACAGCGGATGATAGTCCACCGGCTTTGCCGGTCCAATAAACAAATCCCAGTCTTCCGGTGATATATGTTCTGGTAAAGGTGGTTTATCCGTTGGAAATGGAATTCCCTGCGGCCATACAGGACGGTCTGTCCACACGAAAACCTCATTTACTGTACCAATGACCCCTTTGTTAAACCACTCCACTAGTTGCACCTGGCCGCTATTTGATGCACCCTGGTTGCCCATCTGGCTCACAATTTTGTATTTTCTTGCTGTTTCGGTCAGAAGCCTTGCTTCTCTTATATTATGTGTTAACGGTTTCTGTACATATACATGAATGCCTGATTGCATGGCGGCCATGGCAGCCACCGCATGAATATGGTCAGGGGCGGAGATAGTAACGGCATCAATGCCTTTCACCTCATCCAGCATTTTTCTAAAATCATTATAAAATACAGACTTTGGCCATAACTCAATTGCGTTCTTCGCCTGATTTTTGTCAATGTCGCAGAGGGCTACTACGTTTTCCGCACCATTGTTAAAGGCGTTTTTAATATCGGACCACCCCTTGCCTCCAGCGCCAATACAAGCCAGGTTCAGTTTATCGCTCGGAGCTGTATACCCTACTCCACCAAGTACATACCGTGGTACGATCATAAATGTGCCGGCAGCCATTGCCGAACTTTTTATAAAATCCCTTCGTTTAATTCCTGATATTTTTTTTGACTTATTTTTTCCCATAATTTAAAGGTTTCATTAGCATTTTTAAGTTACGAAGATTGCATCTGCTTTCCAATTTGGATAAACGGATGATTTTATGATTTTATGATTTTAAAATTGATCGAGCCTATATCCTGATATTTTGAATGGTAACTCAAATCACTGCGGTAAGATCAGCCATAAGGAACCATAATGGTGCAGAGACCCTGCCCTACGCAAAGCCTCTTCCCCTACCCCCTCGTATAAATCGACATGACCAGGGCCTTTAATTGCACCGCCGCGATCCTGGGCAGTTACAAACCTGTATTCATGCTGGTATATTTTCCCATTCTCATCCAATACGGGGATTTTGGCCAATAACACAGCACCGAATGGAATATAGTCAGGATCCACCGCAATGGAATGTTTTGGAACCAATTCGGTTCCGGCTGCACCAGTAAGTACTTTTTGAGATTGAGAAAAAAAAGTATAGCATTTATTCCTGTTCAGCACTGATTCAAGGCTGTCCGGATTGATTCTGAACCATTCCCTGATTGATGGGAGTGAAATTTCTGCCGCATCAATATGTCCCTGGCTGACCAGGTATTTCCCTATAGTGGTGTAGGCATACCCGTTTTGGCCATTGAACCGAATTAGCGAAAGCGAATTATCCTCAAATCGCAAATATCCGCTTCCCTGAACTTGCATAAAATAATTCTCCAGCAAACTTGAAGTCCAGGCGATTTCAAGTCCACGGCCTGCCAGTGCTTTTTGGCCATCGATCATCTTCCTGGTAGGCCGGGAACCCTCCCAGTCTAAAGGTTTGCGGTAAACCGGGTACTTAAATACAGGATCCTCTTTTCTTCTGGCCTCCAATACTGGAGTAAAATAGGCCGTAAAGTGTACATTACCCCTGCCATCTTCGCCTTTAATCCGGTAAAGTTTTAATTCACTTGTTTTGCCATCATTCTCAATTTGATCAATTAATTCATCAATAACCCTGAGTAGGGTACTGTCATTGAAGGAAAGATCACCAAGTGTATGTGCCTTTTTTTTGATGCGAGGTATGCTTTCTGAATTAGTAAGATCCGAATTACTTCTGCTTCACTTGACTTAATGGCTTCTATAAATCCATACTGTTCAGACCAGTACTGGTATAGGTCGTCTTGTTTCGTTCCATTGATGTCTTTTCCATTGCCATCAAAATCATAACCGTGCACCAACTGTTTTGGCAGATCGCTAAGTTTCTGAGGATATACGTTTATCGCATTCAATATGAGAACCACTTCAATGATAATAATTCGATTTATAAACGGAATTTTCATTGGGTTTCGAACAATAATTCTCAAGATAAGCTTTAACAGGTGGATTTGAAAGTGGAAATCTTCACAAGACAAAAGCAATTAAAAAATTGTGCGCTTACGCAGTGTATTTGTTTTATCTCATCAGGCCCCAGAAATTTTTTATAATGTATCCATTATCACCAAACAATTGATTTTTCATTAGTAATTTTAACAGCATATCAAGGGAGGAAACGAAGATGTGGGGTTTGCATTTAAATGGTCTGATAACAAATAGATTGTTAAATCCTGCTTCCTTGTTTTAACTTTTGCTTTCCGATTTTCCTTTGCCCATCAAATCCCGGCAACGCCCTCCACAGGGCAATCACTAGCGGCTTTTGGTTATAGCATCGCTCACTCCGATTCATGGCTAATTGCCGGAGCGAAAGACGATACCGCGCAAGTTGGTAAAACCAGGGCAGCCTATTTTTTTAAGTATGAAAATGGTGCCTGGGTAGAAAAACAAAAAGTTGCTCCTGCTGATGGTCTGGATGGTGATCTTTTTGGAATTAGTGTTTCCATTTCAGGAATATATGCAGCGGTAGCTGCCAATAATGACAATACCCAGGGTATCAAAGCGGGAGCTGTATTTGTTTATAAATTAGAAGGTAATGAATGGGTATTCCATCAAAAACTGTTGCCTCATGCAGGTAATGGCTTTGATCAATATGGAATTGGCGTTTCCATGGCCGAGGCATTAATGATTGTTTGCGCCTATAGTGATTCAGAAAATGGATCGTTTAGCGGTGCCACATATGTTTATACAATAGTAAATGGTTTCTGGACTGAAGACGAAAAAATATTACCAGACGATGGCACAGCCGATGATAAGTTTGGTAGAAGTGTAGATACAGATTGTAAAAAAGTAATCATTTGTGGTGTATTGAATGATGATAAGGGTGTCGATAGTGGTTCAGCATATATCTTTTCAAAGCAAGATAATAGCTGGCAACAGGAGATAAAACTACTCTCTTCCGATGGTGAAGCGAATGACAGGTTTGGACGGAGTGTTTGTATCGATGGTGAATATGCAGCAGTCGGTTCAGTGTTGGATGATGATAATGGTAACAGCAGCGGATCGGTATATATATTTCACAAAGAAACGGATGGTTGGGAAATGCAGGCCAAAATAACACCTGATGATGGCCATGGATTGAATAGTGGTTCTGTGTACTTATTTAACCGGATTGGAGCCAAATGGGATCAGACTGAAAAATTCAATGCTGAAAATGCCGGAGAAGGCGATAACTATGGGGAAGCAGTGTTTATTGATACCGCATGGATTTGTATCGGATCACCTTACTTTCCCACAGATAGCGGGATAACCGGAGCCGCCTTTACAATCCCTACTCCGAAACCACTGGGCATTGGTTCCTAAACTTTATCATCAGTCAATATTTATCCGAACCCGGCGCGAAATGAATTGTTCATTGATCTCCAGGACATATATACAACAGGTACAGAATTAACGGTTCTAGACGCAATTGGTAATCAACTTATCAAAAAAATATTTTATCCTACACAACCAACAATTCCTATTAGCATTGATGTTTCCAATCTAAAAACAGGAATCTATTTTGTTGTTCTGGAGTCAAATTCTATGATGGAAATATTTAAATATATCAAATACTAATACAATAGCTTCATTGGGTACTGCCTTCAAAACCTGCAAAATGAACTTTATGATTTGCTCAGCCAATTATGTGTAATACATTGCTCTCTTGTGGAAGTAAGTTTGGTATTCTACATGTATTTGCCATGGATGTGTAAAAAACATCAAGTTGGAATCGGCTAATTTGTAGTGTGGAAATTTCATCTCAGTTTGATTATGGTTGAAGCCGTCGTAAAGGTTTAATGAATGATTCTCCAATTAAATCTTTTGAGAGCAAAAGAATAATTATATCTTACTGATTCAAACGTCCATATTATGGCAAAAAAAATTGAATTTATTCGTGTGCGTGACTCTATTGATGAACGTCATGCCAGGATCATCCAAGCAGCACAGGATCATTTAAAGGGAACATTGATTGTAAAGCCCAAAACGACAGCTAGAATCTACCTTCAAATTTACATTCAAATGCCAGCCGAAGGGTTGAAATCCACCTTGAAAGAAATTAAGAGTCGTATCGCTGAGATCTCCAAATTTTACAATGATAATTTCAATTTGATTGAGTTAGATCACTCAACTGGTGCCGGAATGATCATGATGACGGGAAACATAAAACAGGTTAGTAAAGCTTGTAATGTAGAATTGATATTTGCTGATTCGGAACACAGCCCCATTTTTGGTCACCTGCATGACTACGGCATTCCGGTTGGCATTGCTGATCTTGTCCATATCGTTGCCGGACTTAATTCCTTTTTGGATATGGATGATCTCATTGATGATCATAAAATGCTTTTGCAGAAGCCCCCGGAGCAGCCTCAGGATGACAATCAGAAATCGCGGTGCCCTAACGAAGACCTTCTGGAGAAAGCCCTTAATGCAGGGGATTATGCTAAACTGTACAACTATCCAACGGAAATGGCGGGAACGGTCCTTGATGGTGATGGAATAGCCTATTCCATTATCCAACTGGGAGGAAGCTGGGATGAAGCCAAACCCTACATGGAGGATTATTTTAAAAACCTTAAAGTTAAATTTCCGGATGTTAAGGTTATTAAGCAACCTGGTTACACTCCGGGCAATTCCAATGGGAGTTATGAAACCGAGATTGCAATGAACCTGGAAGTTCCTGGCTATTTATTACCCAAGGCATCTTTTCACGTTTATTTCTGTAACAACGATTTTTCAGGTCTGCTTTGGGCAATGTGTGCCATAGTTCATGGAACAAACATGTACCCTTTGAAAAAAATAACTTCTGTGATATCACTCTCCTGGGCATTCGACGAACCGACTATTCCCGACCAGGTAATGATTCATTTGAATAATGCTATTACAGAGGCAGTACGTATTAAAGGTATCGCATTCGTGGCTGCTTCTGGAGATTATGGTTCCACCTTTTACACCCACACGCTACCTCAACAAATGCGCACCAAACTGGCCGCTGCATATCCTGCCTCACATCCGGATGTTACTGCGGCTGGGGCTACGAATATGGTCATTAAAAAGGTAAAGACTTTCAAGGAAAGTGTATGGAATCAGGAAGTGAAAATTTTTAATTTACCTCCATTCTTTGTAGCATCGGGCGGTAGTTTCAGTAAGATTTTCCCAATTGCACGAATCCAAAAACAATTCGTAGACGCCTACCTGGATAATAACTATCCCGATAAAAAAAAGTATGCAACCCAAACCTGGTCTTCAGACGTTTCCATTGCCTGTAATTCAGACATGGGAGGATACTATACGGTGTCGAACATGTTTGGAGAGTGTGTTTTCCTTATTGGTACAAGCGGCTCCACTTGCATGTGGGCTTCACTTCTTGCCCGCGTTTCACACGCTTTGAAAAAACCGATCGGGCCGGTAAACGATGCCTTATACTACTTTTCAAAACAGAACCCGAATGTGTTTAATGATATTGAGAAAATCAATAATTGCCTGCAGGCCAAAAATGTAAGTAACAAACTCAAGGGCAAGTGGATTGCAGCTAAATCCTGGGATCCCGGTACAGGATTGGGAAGCCCCAACGGCAAAGAATTGTTAAAATGCTTTAACAAATTGCTGTCTTAGATAATGTTTGCAATGAAGCAATTGAGAAAACCGATGATATAACCTGGACAAGCATCCTTGCAAATGAATATTAGAAGAATTGGAATTATTGGTGGTGGCACTGCAGGTTACCTGACGGCACTCGGATTAAAAAAAACCTTCCCTGAATTCACTGTAGAACTTATTGAATCCTCAGAAATTCCAGTGATAGGTGTCGGTGAAGCGTCAACACCCTACCTCGGACATTATTTGCATAACAGCCTGGAACTTGATCTGCAGGAATTTTACCGATCTGTCCGTCCAACCTGGAAACTGGGGATTCGGTTTGATTGGGGTGCAGGACCTGCCCATGTTTTTAATTATCCATTCGGAAAAACTGAACTAGGAAAAGCGAATAAATTTAGCGGGGATATCAATCGGTCCTCCATAACTTCGATGTTAATGACCCATAAGCGAAGTCCTGTCTTTCGTAAAGGTAAAAACGGTCGGACAACGATTGATTCACGTCTTCAGGATTACAAATTTGCCTATCATATTGACAATAAAAGCTTTGTCTCCTACCTACAGAAGAAAGCAGATGATTTTGGAGTGCAAAGGTTAGACAAAAAAATAACCCGGGTGATACCCAATGACAAATCTGGGACCATAAGCATGGTCATGTCAGAAAGTGGAGAGAAATTTCGTTATGATTTGTATTTCGATTGTACCGGCTTCCGCTCCCTGCTCATGGGAGAAGCATTGCAATCGGATTTCATCTCGTACGGTAAGAGTCTATTTGCTGATACCGCGGTGATAAGCACATGTCCGCATGACGGACCGATGCGTCCTTACACGTATTCGAGAACAATGAATTACGGATGGTGCTGGGATATACCTACGCAAGATGAACGCCATCTTGGCTACGTTTTCTCTTCCCGGTATTGTTCAGTGGAAGAGGCTGTAAATGAACTAATGGCACGTTTCAAGATTATAAATACACCAACAACACTTCGTTTTAAATCGGGAAGGCGTACGCATTTTTGGAAAGGGAATACTATTGCCATTGGAAACGCGCATGCTTTTGTTGAACCTCTTGAGTCCACAGGATTGCACATGATTGTACAATCAATATTGGCGGTGATAGAATCGATCGATGGCGAAGGCGGTATTAAAGTGGATTCTGAAACAGTTAATGACCAAATTAATTCACATTGGGATTACCTTCGATGGTTTCTAGCCATGCACTACAAATTCCAGGGCCGGTTAAATACACCTTTCTGGGCCGCCTGCAGAGATGAAACAGATATATCCGGAATTCAGGACCTTGTAGATATCTACACAAACCGTGGCCTGCTTACTGAGCTTGGGAAGAATGAGCAATTCGTTTTGATGGAATTCATCAAAGATCCATTATTCTCATTGCGCGGAATAGACCAGGTCCTACTAGGAATGGGCATTAGTCCGGGCATAGGCATATCCTACTCGGAAAACGATTACAAAAAATGGGAGACTCATGAAAGGCTCCTGGAAAAAGAACTAGTAAATGCAATTCCTCAGCGGGAGGCCCTTGAGATTTTGAATGCCGACCCATCACTTCTTGGACATGCCAAAGACCTCAGCGATCTATGAGCCAGTTTGATTTTCCACGTATCAATTTTCACGGCCGAGCCGTAATCAACCCCGGTACAGGTAACAACAGTTTTCACCTGCCCCTCTCATATTATGATCCCATCAGGGTTAAAGCATTCATGCCACCAAGGCTTTATATCATGGAATCGTGTATGATCCCAGGTAAATCGATGGAAGATTTTATTTCAGCGGTTCCTGATGACGAAGAAATCCAGCAGGACGATTTTGGGAAAAATTATATTTCCTTAAAGCCGATTTCGGATGCACTTACCTTCAAAAAAGTGGCATCGACACCTTTAGGTTCGTTCGATAAAGATAAACTCTTTCATCCGCTATATAAACTCGTAAAAGGCCTCAAATCCGGTGAACCACTGTACGGAAAGCATCCGGGATATTGGAATTATTACGGTGATATGACTTTCAGTTTTCGTGATGTTACTGTCAATGAAGTTGAGATTTACGAGCGGGATCATAAACACAGTTACGATGGCAAATCGGATCGTATTCCTGGAGATATTTCGAGATTTCTCGGTGCAAACCTGCAGATGATCGACAATACAGGTAGAGATATCGGTGTCATGATTGATCCGTTACCAACGATGGCGATCTATACACAGGTTTTTTGCGATAACCTGGTACTGAAGAAGGAAGACGATTTGCTGATGTCTGGCACACCATGCAAAGCTTCCGTCAGGAACCTTAACATGCAGCGTATCATTAATCAACCATCCATTGTTGGCGCATCAGGGACTTTTTATTCAACAATTGAATTGCAGAAAGAAGAAGAGGGTAATTCAGAAATAATACGTTTTTTCCAAAAACGTGGCTGTCCGGGAAAGAAGCTTCGGGGTGTTTTTATCCGTTACAATCTTCACCGGGTGTTTGAAGAGGAACTTCCCGACTATGAAAAAATCGTATATGGATCCAACCCTGCATATGCAACCGTAACCGGCACTTTTTCTCCCTGGTATGATGGAGAAATGCGATCAATGAGTATGGCGCGTCTGCTTCTTCCGGCAAAACCCTATCTCCCGGGAAAGCGATTACAACATGTGTTGTGCATGGTTAATCCTGACCATCAAACTGTATCGCTTGACCTCATCGGAAGTATTCCGGAGATTAATGAGTCTGTCAAAAATTCACCCGAAGTAATTCCCCCGTATCCGCATGAATACTCCACCGTCGATATTGGCGAAATCAAATTACAGTTGGTGGATGAGGATAATAACGTTCATGACATTGGTTCTTTCAACCTGGATGACAAAGAATTCGGAGACAGAAAACCAACAAAAATTGCCAGAATCATTGATTTCAGCTACGCCGGTAATCTCCAACTTAGTAATCACCGTTTTCAAAACGGATTTTTCCGGCTGGCAGGTACGGCCGGGAAATCAACAGAAGATGAGGGTTTGGCTGTCACTTTTTCGAAAGAAAGTCAGTACGTTTTTGGTTCTGACGAGGCAGGAGTTTATAGCAATCAATTTGATAAAGTGTCGGATGGATATCGAAGTTATTCAAAAAAGAAAGAAGCTTGTCGCATCCGTATTTTTTCAAGAGGCAAACCTGTCACAGAACCGATTGCTGTTAGCGTATTTGAATACAAGGTAACAGGAGATGTTCCTGAATTTTCTCTATCAAATATTCTTGCTCATCAGAATGGTAAAATCAAGGACGGTGACCACCTGCTATTTCCCCTTGATAAAGCATGTAATACGATCTACTATTTCATGGAAGAAAAATTACCTGCTTTTACCGCAAGTCTTCTTTCGGATTTTTCCCGGACTGGTTTTTTTATAAGCCACCGCGTTTTACTGAAACATGATTATAAAAAGTACACTGATCCAAATCATGCAGATTATGAGTCGGAAATTCCATACGAATTAATCATGGCAGAGATATTTAATGTTTATGACCTTATATATCCGGTATCTTCGGAAATTTCGCCCTATAATCACGAAGCGATCCAACGCGCGATCCCGGTACTCATGCGGCTGATGTCTCCAGGCAATTGGGCTTCTTCTACTTACATGCCTTCCACACGCGAAATGTCTGACGATCAATTCGAATTGCTTAGTTTGTGGGCTGAGCAACAGAGAAAAAATAAAACCTGGAGATGAAACCGGTGAATTCTCTTAGAAAGTACTTTGAAACTGTTCGCATTTTCCTAAATGAAAATCTGGTTGATAACGCATATTCAGATCGCATCGTAAAAATTGCAGAATTATTACCTCCTGTTCCGGTATCAGGAATCGAATGCAGAATGGAAGATGGAAATAATAAAGTTGATTTTTCAGTTTTGGTGTGGCCAACTGAAGAAGGAATGCGACACATCTCTGAATTAATCTGGGATTTTGAAGAGACAGATAACAATTATTGGGAATACA
>SDBV01003815.1_pt1 | contig 21920 bp, 52 predicted proteins | sample 2277081 | NCBI WGS metagenome assembly SDBV01 (sample SAMN10402039, study PRJNA504765) | marine sediment metagenome | isolation source: marine sediment core GS10_PC15, 223 cmbsf | place: Arctic Ocean: Southern Knipovich Ridge | collected 2010 | reverse complement strand
GCCAGCAATTCCGCTTCTTCGTATTTCCCACGATTCTTAAAAATATTTTTCATAAGCAGATTAATCACCTTGGGAGTGTTCGGGTTTGGAATATTTGCCACAGTCGCTATAAGCTGCATGTCCTGTTGTGTTTCTATTTCTTTTTGGTGTTCCAACTTCACAGAACTCGCCGCGGGAACATATTTGTAGATTTCCTCCCAAAGACCGTAGTTAAACGGCTTGCCAAGTATCGCCCGGAATGTGAGGGGATGGGCAAATTTCTTGGCAAACCGCACATCCATCTGCGCTGACGGAATCAAAGCTGTGGTTTCAACCATCTTCACGATAAAGTCTAACTTTCCTGCGGTCAGTTGGGCGTTCATCACATTTGTAGTAGCGGTCTTTTCCCTGCCCAAGCCCTGCATGGAATTAGTAACCGACATTTGCTGAAGTTCTTGGTCTAACAGTGCGTGTTTTTGCCATGCGTCACGGGTAATGTTGGAAGGTTTCGGAAAATGCACCGCAGTGTTCGGGTCGCCGGCCACTAACCATCTTTGTTGCGGGGCGTACTGCATGGTGTCCCAGTCCCACAATCTGTACTTATCAACAATAACCGGAGGCATTAGGTTCTGCCAAATCTCGTCGAACATAGCGTTTATGTTGTCGTTGATAGCGGTCTGAAGGTCTTTGATAGGTTCTACCATGCCCATCGATTGCCATCTTTCAGAGTCTAAATAAATGTGAAGGTCGATATAGGTCTTTTCTTCATAGGGATTTTTCTCAAACCGGATAAGTACGTTATTGGTCTTTTCACCCCGACCCTTTGCAACGGTTGCAACCATTTCCTGAAAAATCACTTTGTCGGTATTGTACGCTTCGTCTTTATCGGTGACTAAAACCCAATGGCCGTCTGACTTTTTCTTTCTCACCGGGAAGACACCCTGCCGTTCAAATATCTCAAATTCTGTGTAAATGTCGGACTTCGGGCGCGATTGAAGATCGTCTATGTTTCTATTATCGTTGTGGTCAAATTCCTCGGAAGTATCGGATGACGTTAGTGAAACATCTATCATGTCAAGGTTAAAGTAGTTTATCGGGGAAGTCTGAAGTTTGTTCATGTCAACGACTGACCTGTGAGTGATAAATCTGCCCTTGCGGATACTGTCACCAGGGGCAAGCAACCAATCAAACATAATATCTTTGTTATTGATGACTTCGTTATAAGGCCAGTCTTCAACAGGATACGAAAACCGGAAGGTCTGTTTGTGGGGTTCTACCTCTATCTCGTTGCCCGCTTCGTCTATCTCCATCGGAACTACGGTTTCTATCGTGCGGGATTCTGTCTTTAGTTTTTGGTGCCAGGTTTTCTTAACTATCCCAACACCATTAAGAAGTGCGCGGAGAATCCAGAGGGTCATTACAAGAAAATAAGAATTGTGATTTGCGGAATTTCCAGGCTGAAGGGTGTGCCAAAATTCTAAAAGTTGTTCCCGATCAAAAGCACCGTCTTGGTCGGTAGATTTCAATCCCATCAAGGGAGATGCACCGAATATTTTTTGGGTGATGTAGGGTATTGCTGTCCAGACTACCTGAAAGACTTTGTTTATCGTGAGATTAGACTGCCAGTCGTAGTTCTTTTCAGGGCGTTCCCCGCGAATCATCAGGTAGATGTCTTCGTAGAGCTCATCAAGATCGGAATACCAGCTTTGACCTTTTTCCCACTCATCGAGGATTTGGTTATTGACCTCATCCTCCCAGGTCATGAGAGAACTTGCGTCTTTATCCGGTTCTGTTTCCTTGTATATTTTGCTCATCCATTATTCCATCCCCCTCCGCTATCTATTCCCCTGCCTTGCCAACATCTTTAAGTGCTTGTTGAGCAATCTCAGCGCACGAATGCCCACCAAAAGATTCCCTGCCATCTCCATAATTAGAAATTAATTCAAGAGCTTTTCGCATTATCTGAACAACTTTTATCGTATTTTCCAGCTTCTCCATGCTAATCATGCACACCCCCTCAGTGTAATTTCAACTTGCTCGTATCAAGGTTCGGCACAAGAATGTTGCTCTTTGGTGCCATTTGTTGTTCCATTAATTTAAACGCATGATCTAATACCATGCGCTGTGCCCGGTTTGTAGCATCCAAAAATGCCATATATTTATCAACAGGGCCATTTACGGCAACATCACCGTTGTCCATGATCTTTATAGTAAACTCCATCAACACCAATGGCTCCGTTTTGTCAAGTTTTCGTTTCTTCTTTGCTTGCTTTTCGTTCATTTATCCTTCCCTTCTTTTTTAGGATTTGCCCCCGCACTTGAGCCGCAAAAAGAACAAAATTTCATGCGTCTTTCATGCCCATCTTTAAAAAAATGAATTGATGGATATGGCGAACAAACATCCCAAACCCTAAACTCATTACTTTCTGCTAATTGAGAAAGAAGTTCGGAACAGCAAACAAAAACCCCCCTATCAGGCATTAAAACTATCATATTTCTCATACATACCCCCTCACAAACTCACGAATTAAAAAATAAGCGTAATCCTCACTATAATCACACTTGCCTATGAAAAATATAAGCATCTTGGCATATTGTTTCTTCTTTGTAAACCTATTTAGCATTTTAATGACCGGTAGGCTCATTTTTGGATACCCGCGAAAAGTTCTGTACCAGCCATCAGAAGATGATTGATTCACTAATTTCTGTCCGTTGCAGTAAAGGTTTTCAGACATTTTTCATTCGCCATCGTTTATGGGTTCTCATTCTTCGAGCAAGAGTAAAAGAAATAAAATCAGAATCCTTATCTAAAATTTCATAATAAACAATAGATGCAAACCCGCCACAATTACTCCGTAGTTTTTCAAGGAAATAATATAAATTCTCTTGATAGCTCATCTTCCCGTCACCGAAATAGCCTTCCTGCGCCCTGCTTGGCGCGGCGGGTTATTTATCATATGTGCGGCATTTAAAAGAATTGATGATTTTCCCAAACATTCCAATACCATATTATCATGTGACCAGCGCTGTTGAGGTTGATTTTTCGGGTCGTTCACGGCCTTGGTATGAGATGTAACATACTCCCCAAACCGCCAACTAAGCAGGGACTTATTAAATTTAGGGCAGTCGTGGGAAATCCATAGCGTAGGGAGTCTTTTTGCCCTTCCTTTTTCGATAATTCGATTATTAAAAGGCTTCCCGCACCGCACCGCATTTTTAAATCTTTTCTTTATCTCATCCCTGCCCGTAGTGCCCTTGGTGTCCCATCCCTCGAAATACATACTTGTGCCGATACCCTCGTCACGCCTGATCTGGTCGATATAAATATTCATGTCTTCTGTCGCGCTTGTTCCTGTATTGGCCTGTTTTTTATTAGCTAAAGGATCAATCAGGCATACCGTATATAAATAATCTCCCGATAATCTCAGTATGCTTTTGGTAATCTCATAAGTAGTATAAGCCCTTGGCCCATCGATGGCATAATGAGCTTCCTGCCACAAAAACCATTCATCCTCCGGGCTTGCCGCTATCCAACCTATTGACCAGGGGGTTCTTGATTCATGGTAATCAATGCCGATCCCATAGACCCAACGATAAGGCATTCCATCAGGAAAAATCTTGTTGAAATCAAGATAGCAAATCGCCGGATTATACGACTTGTGAACCGCCCCGGAGGTCGCCTTAAAAACACCATACCGCCTTAAAAGCAGTTCGTCTTGGTCATATTCTTCTGAAAGATCCTGAAAGTTTTCGTCTACAGCCTCTTTACTCAAAATAGGGTTATCGTCAGTCGCCATTTGAAAGCAAGCGATACCCGTATTCTTGTTCGGATATTTTTTCTGAGGATACCCTAATTTTGATACGATTGTTTTAGAACTATAAATATATTCAGCACGTTGCCATATATCATCGTATACATACGAAATGGGATTAATGGCCGTTAGGGTAAATATTTCATCGCCTCTTTCCTCAACCAGTCGCCGTTTACATTCATTCCGTTTTTCTTTAGGTGTTTCCTCATCGTGCCACACAGAACTTAGTGAAATCTTGCCCAGGTCCTGTGTTTCCTGCTTGGATGATCGAAATTCAAAGATCGTCTTATCTGTGTTCAAGCCCGGCGGTCTTCTTGCCACTAAATTTTTAGTCCGGGCGGTAATATCGCTTATAATCAATGCCGGGGGAATACGCTTTTTCAACTCTAAGTACTGAGCGTTATCATCCTCGTCTTCCGCACTCAACTCCGGCAGGCTGGATGACATGCACCTGACCTTACGAGCTAACAGGTTCTTTTCAGGTACGTTGCACACGCCCATCAGCCGGTCAACGTAGTGCTTGGCTACACTCCCGGTCTTCCCGGCGCGGTTCCCGCTTGATATACAAATGGTTTTGTGGGGCATGTTGTCCAAAAACACCGATAATTCGGTTGGCTTGAACTGTTCGTACCCGCGCCATTGCTCTGCTATTTCTTTAAGGTTTGTCTGCAATCATGCCGTCTTTCCCCTCGCATATCTTCCATCCGTATCTTGTCCAGCCTTCAGAAGTTGCTTCTCTGAACGACTCAATCTTTTTACCAGAAGCGTTTGGATATAAACACCAAGCATCCTCTGCGGTAAAGGCATTTTCAAAGGCTTCGGCACATTCTTTGTCCCACCGAAGTTCCCACTTTCTACGGTACAACGCTTTTTCATTAACCAGCCACACATCCCTGTCAGTCAGATACCTGTCCATTATTCCCCTCATTATTTCCAGCAAATCGTATCATCTTGCCCCAAGAATACCGAAATTTATTCCCATCAGGCATGGAAATCTCATAAACCATATTTTTGCCGTTAGAAAAAGAGCCTATGAATTTTATTCCAACCAAATTCTCTACAAGGCCAAACGGCATAGATGGACAAGTATGCTCTAAGAGCACATCAAGCTTCGAGTGCATCTTTATTAGATTTTCCACATTTCCCCCTCATGTGCCCCGTTAAGGCTCCCCCGTGCGCGAACTCCTTTTTACACACCTTGCACTTAACCTTCTTGTTCTGTGCCTCTAAAAGCGCCCGTAGGTCCACATCAACGTACTTGGGCAACCACAGACACCGGCAAGCCTCCTTCGCGCATACCAAAATAGGCGTACCGTTCAGGTCAAGTTCAAGGAAAGGTTTGCCGCCACCGATTTCCTTGCAAATAGGGCATTTCTCGAACTTGTACTTTTCGTCATACCTACTGGCTATTTTCATTTCCCCCCTCAATATTATAAACCTGGGCTATTCTTCGAGCCATAGTTTCTCGCATAGATTTAGCCAATTTAGCAACGTGTTCATCAAGAATTTTATCAGGACGCAAATTTTCATAATTAGAAGGCCAATTATAACCATCTGCATCATCTGTGAGTTTTATTCCAATAGCCATAATCAATATTTAGGGTAAAGCACGTTCTGTAATATTTTAATTATCGCATGTTCAGATTCATCTATCATTTCTTCTGTAAGAAACCGAGCACGCGCACAAGATTTTAATCCGTATAAAAATACGTGGCACACTTCTTCAAACGCGGTTAACCTGACGTTCTCATCCGTTAAGTCAATCATTGAATCTTCCGGCCACTTGTCAGAAAGTATCAATCTTGAAATCCGAGAAATACAATTCCTTCGACACATTCCTACACTATCCTCGCCGGGATAGTTAGAATGTTCAAAATGAAATTCGTAATCCTTTATCCCGAATATCTCAATCCACTTCTCGCACTCCTGTTTAAAGATGGCAAAGTGTTTGGGGGTGGTTTTAGCCATCTATCGCATAATCTCCAGACAGACCATTTGCCTTGTAAACCATCTTGTCAAAAGCTAAATGAGCCGCACTTCTCGAAGCATAGGTATGATAAGCAATTCCGAGAACGCGACCACAATAGGCAAATTTCCAACGCCAACGACCCGAACTTTTAATCTGAGATAAAGTTAATTTGTAGCCTTTTTTATTTTTAAGAAACGGCGCGCCCATTATTCCTCCACCTTCTGCGGTATCCCCCACCAATCCTCAGCTACCGACTGGTCGTGGGTGGTAGCGAGATCATCAGAACCCAGGATGCTGAAAACCGCATGGCTCCAATTCTTATACATGGTGTCGTGTTTCAGAAAGTCGGAGTCACGGATACCAGCGCAGCCGACTACCAGCAATAATACCACGATCATAATTATCTTACGCATTGCTTTTCTCCTCTCTTTTTATTTCTTCGCCTTCTTGCCCGGCTTGTCCTTGGAATATAGTCCTAAATTAAGAACATCCCCTTTAGCTAAATATATACCCTCTGCAAATCTCGAAAAAACAATGCCCTTTCTTTCTGGAATCTTCCATTTCAAATCCTTTGGAACAATCATATAATCCCCGCCATCCAAAGAAAAACCGTGTTTATTAGCAAATTCCTCAAACGGGCATAGGCGAATAGACCGAGTTGCCTCTCGCAATACATCAAGTGATAACGCAGGCGGAGCCTTGCATACCGTACAAGTTCCCGAATAAGTGCCATACATCTCAAGTAAGGTTTTCATTCCATGCACCCCGCACGATGACCATTAAGCGCACCGCAATCCACACAATTACCGTGCTTCGTGCGCTTGGGTTCCTTTTTGGATTTAGTCACATTCTGTTCATTGCCCGCCGTGGAAATTCCCCTGTCTGCCAAATCATCAGCCGCCTTCTGAACAGGGTCGGATTTGGGAATTTCCCCGCGAACAAACTTGGTGCCAGCAGCATCCTCGATTTTCACAACCACAGGAACTATATCACCCTTCTCATCAATTTCAACCTGTGGGGGAATATCATCAATCCATGCCTTGCCCTGATTAAATAAATTCGTCTTATGAAGATTCACCAAATAATTGCTGACAGAACGACCCTCATCCCCGGCCGCTTTTTGAATCGAAAACCAATCCTCACCATTAGCATAAACAGTTCGGTGATTCTGATGATATTTTTTAGACATTACAATCTCCTTATAATATAAATACGTGCTTACAATCTAAACCATACATATAATATAAGGATAGTCTAAGCATATGTCAAGGAACTATATTTTTTTTATTTCAGATTTTAAGTATTCACACCTAAGATTTTTACCCTTGTGTAGCACGGCAACAACTATAATAGACACCCCCGACCGGAGTCCCGTGTCTGCTCCCCCCGGCACCCCATTGATCCCATATACAGCACTGTGCCCTATGCCTTAGATCACCGCACCAGTACCACCGGATTCAAACGTCAACATAGTGACGAGTTTACATAATACCCATTATCATACCTTGTGAAATGGTGTAACATGCTGTTATCATTACATCCGGCGTCTGTTTGAATACGTCTATACCCATTATCGCATGGTTAACCATACCCATTACTCTGGCATAACATCGACTACATCATCATTATCACGATCCTTGAGGTACTCCATATAGTCCAGGGCTGCGGGGGTTAATGGGCCTATATTGACATTGCCAATGAAATAATTATCGCCCGTGCGCGTGGGCAGTATGCCTGTGGTTTTATACGTCAAGGTGATCGCGTCCATTGCTATTTTGTCGGTATCGCTATCTATTAACAGTGCGTGTTTTTTATATGCTTTAGGCAGGAGTTGCGCGTTTAGTTTGCGGGTTTGCTCTACTATGGCTTGACATACTTCGTCGTTATTTAATCGTCTGGATATGGTTTGTTGAGACAGGCCTACTTGTTTGGCTATGTAATTTTGGGGATACCCTTGGGCGTGTAGCCGTCCTATGCACTCATTTTGACTCACTGGGGTTTGTTCGGCTGGTTGGATATCTGGCATATTATGCCTTGTTTACGCTGATTTGCTGATTTCCTGCCCTTCAGATGCCCTTGTCTTAGGACTTCTTGGGGTGGTTAAGGGTGTGGTATGCGCTAAACTATATCATCTCCTTGAATGTCGATGATGAAATCGGCTATAATAACCCGGCTTAGTTTTAGAGCTTTCCTTCTCGTCCATAACGCGACTGGCGATGTTTCGCAAGATCGTGCTTGGTGACTTTAATGCAAGTTTTAAAAGCCCTTCTTTTTCCTTTTTATGCATTTCGTTACCCCCCCAGTTTGAATTCCATTATCTATCTATTTATTCCACATCCATTACCATGTCAAGCTATTTATTAAATCGTCATTATTTTGACAGTGGTTAGATGTTATTTGCTATCAATTCAGCGATTTATGTTTTTTAACCTGCCGAATGGGTACGTTACGATCTTGACACTGAATATAATCAGGCACTTACAAGATATTTCGTCATTATCTTGACGGTTTGCATTACTTTGAGCTATTTTGACGTTTTAGTAATGAACCGGCATTTTATCAATATTGCTTGTTATATCAGCGTGCTGACGTTTTTTTATTCAACTTGGCACGCAACTTGCTTATATTTAGGGCAACATGCAAACAATAAACCACAAAATAGGAGGCAACCAAATGAAAACACAAACAGCTAATATTATCAACTTTTTTGAGTTATCAGAAGCATGGCAGCAAGAAGCTATCAGCAACCTTGATGAATACGCAGAAGAAAGCCATTACCTTGAACCCAGCTGTGAATATGATCCTAATATAGTGTTATGGGATTTGAATGAATGTATGCCGCAAAAAGGTAGCCATAACGGATTTGAATATAACGCTGTTATCGGTATTTCAAACAATACCGCCATGCTGTTAAGTGTTGATGATAGCTTTGAGTCTTGCGAGTACATAATAGTTTAACATCAAACAAAAAGGGCGCTGCGATAACAGCGCCCCAAACAATAAACCCTAAACAGGAAAGTGAGGTTAATTATGGCTATCAAGTTTTATGGCAAAAGTCAAGAGGTAGCGGAAAAAATTATTAATCAATTTGAGTCCGGGGCCTTGCCTGACACCCTGGCTCAGGTATTTGTAAACAGAATGGACAATATACCATCAAGTGCCTGGAGCTTCCGTAACCGATTTATCATGGCAATACATGGAACAGCCGACGCAAGGGGGTTCAAACAGTGGAAGATGGCCGGACGATCAGTGTCAAAGGGTTCTAAGGCATTGCATATTTTAGGACCATGTATCGGTAAGCGTAAAGACGACGAAGGGAATGAGGAAACATTCCTTTACGGGTTCAAGTCAATCCCTGTCTTTGCTTTGGAATCCACAGAAATTATTGATGCCGACAAATGGGATACTTCCAGCGGTGTAGACCACGTAGAGGAAAACAGATTGAAGGAACTGCCCTTGCGGGACGTTGCCGAGTCTTGGGGTCTGAATGTTACCAGTTACAACGGCCAAAAAACCGGCTACCTTGGCCGATATACACACGGCACTAATATTGCACTGGGTGTTGAGAACTTGTCAACCTGGACTCACGAACTGATACATGCTGCCGACGATAAACTGAATACACTGACCAAAGGACACGGCCAAAATGCCGGGAATGAGGTAGTGGCCGAACTTGGCGGCGCTGTACTCTTAAAGATCATGGGTTTTGAAGTCGAAGCAGACACCGGCGGTGCATGGGACTACATCAAGAGCCATGCCGGTAATGATAAAGCTAAAGCACTGAACAAGTGCAGCAAGCTACTTGAAAGGCTTTGCAAGTGCATTGACTTGATTATAACCACGGCCACGGAAATTGAACCATTGAAGATTGCAGCATAAACAACCAGACATTAACTTTTAAATGGAAGTGACAAAATGGAAACATTGCAAGACATTCAAGACAGATTAAAAATTGAGTTAAAGTTATGGCTTACCCGGCAAGTCAACAATCCATATGAAGACTATTATCTTTATTACATTGAATCAACACCGGAACATGATGGCGGAATTATTATTGCTGTAGATCCCCCGGCAAACAAAAACTACAAAATGGCTGGCGCCGGTAGAATTAACAAAGGCGCCACAATCGAAGCAAACTTTACCATATTGCAAGATACAATCCGGCGCCTACCAGTATTGTCAATTAAAAAATATTACAATTAACATCAAATCAAATCCCTTGGCATAAGTCAAGGGGTTTAGTGTGATGTTAACCCTTAAAAGAAAGGATGGTGGAACATGGAAATGGATAATTACCCTGGAATGTATGATGCAACACAACAGGAGACAGACGATATTATGCACGATTATCTAATGATGTTGCCGGACTTCGGGCCTGACGACAAAGACGTTAAGGCATATCGCGCGGAGCTTGAAAAAAGGGGTGTGATGCAGGGTGGACACCCGCTATGCCCTGACTGTGGCGACATAGTGAGTATTGTCATAATGAACACTGCCCCAGCAGGTGGTGTAAAATATGTGGGCAAGGGCCGGACATAGACCACAACGGTTGTATTATTATTGGAATGCACCGTTAATCAATTAGTTAATCTATAACACGGGGGTGTTGAAATGGCTATAAAACCAAACTGGACAAATAGAAAAAAGTTTTTGACCAAGGCAGAAATGAAACACTTGTCTATTGATGCCGGATGCAGAACGAAAGCACAATTTCAAAACACAATCAATCTGCATAAAAAATGGAGAAAGGAAAACATAGACCCTGAACCGTGTTGGGATTGCAGGTTTATTGCAGAAAAATTGGAAATGAAGGGTGAATAAAATGCCAAACTTCAAGATGATATGCCCAAAATGCGGCAAGGCTCATGTTGTGTCAGTCCACGATGATAATCCCAAGTGTACTGATTGCAATACCGGCCTTACACGGAAGATATAGAGATGGTGAAGTTCATTTTTCTGGGACTTCAAACTTTCCAACGGCTGACAATCGGTGGAAAGGGTCAACCTATCATTCCAAAGAAGATCAGGCCATTTATCTCGATCTTTTGCAAGATGCGATTAAAATAAAAGGGGATCTTTTTGAATAATTCCAGCCCGCCCTTGGCCGGTCATTAATGTGGCCGGCGCGGGGAGCTTTGGAGTTAATCTATAACATGGGAGGAAATTAAAATGAGTGATTACAAATATTATGTTTATGTGGGCCCGGGTCACATTTATTATTTCGATGATTACGATGAAGCCCTTGAAATTGCCGAACACTACAGCGTATCAGTTCAAGAATGCTAAAACCAAATTATCAAAGAACCAATTATAAGTAACATTTACACCAAACAATGTCAACCAAAAAGGAGGGGTTACAATGAAACGCGAACACTGGATCACGAACACAAAGACAAAAAAGTATGTCCCAACGGATTCAGAATCATTTGACGGTGAATGGAAAAACAATTACCCGCACACCAAAAAGGCCGACTGGTTAGATGTTGCGGCGTTCTCAGTATGGCCTCACGATGTTGTCAATGGCATTCCGTTTGTTTATGATCTATCCGTCAATGGTGGTCATTTCTTGCTTTTGGTTGATGTTGCAAAGCACGAAAAAGATGATATTGACAAGGCAAAAAGGATGCTGCGACACCAGCGGGATGTTGTAAGCCTGCGAGCAATAAAACTAATCAAAGCGGAGGTGTAAAATGTATCGAATCAAGACAAGAAACTGGAACGGCGGCAGGATTGCACATGCACTATTGACCATAACCCCGGACTACTGGGATGCACCGGATCTTGACATTAAGTGCTATGTGCAAACCAAAAGCCGACTAAAAGCCTGGTCGTTATGGCTTTACTGGATGCTGCTAAAACCCTTGACCGGGGGATGGACTTACATCGTGCGACCCGGAAAAACCCTGCTGCACGGTTACAAAGCGATTTACTAACCACGAATCGGGCAGGTTCACGCCTGCCCGGAAAGGATTGAATCATGGAAAATAAACAGTGGAAATGGCAATTTACGACTTCGCCAGATGGTACACATCACAATGCTCTTGTAGATGAAGATGTCGAGGTCGTGCTTTATGAAAGACCACACGGCATGAATGGATGCACGAAAGAACACGCCCAGCTAATCGCAACCGCGCCGGAAATGGAAGAAATGTTGAGCCTAACCATTCGGACAGTTTATGACTGCTTCAGACATTTCACAATGTCAAGCCGGTGTCAAGAAACGCTCGAAGCTCTGATTGATGAAGAAATCAAACCGCTTTTAGCCAAAGTGAAAGGAGGCAAATAAATTGAAGATCCTAAAAATAGAGCCGTTGGTCTGGAAGTTTTACGATGGGGTTGAGCCGTGTTTCGTCTGCCATGAGAACGGCTCAGTAGCCACATGGAAAGCGCAACTTGAACACCGCGACATGATCGTGAACCTTTTGATATGTGACGGATGCAAAGGGTTAGAGGCTGCCGAAATGTTAGCGCGGGTGATTTAATAATTAATCAACAAATCGGGCGAATAGCCTGGAAAGTGAGGAATTATGGCAATGCCTGTTGAAAAATTAGCCGATATGATTAACAAGGATTGCGATTCGTTTGACTATTTTTGGGCCTGCGGACTCATCAAAGAAACGATTGCCGTTTGGAAGTCTGAACATAGCTATAGTTTGCTTTGTGAGTCAGCCCAAACAATGGCCGACCATTATCTGAACAATTAACCCGCCCAACCAGCCCCCGGTCACACGGCCTTAATGGTCACGTGGCCAGGGGTTTTCTATGCTTTCTGAACACCCCTTAATGCATCCAAAATGGCGACAACATGATTCCCTGTTGCCCCACTATATAATTGCCCACCACTTTTGTGTATATCCCACGGCAAGCCTATATCCCACCGCCTAATACAATCCCAAACAGCGTTAAATTCTGGTGTGTCTATTTCTTCCGGTAATGGATCTCTAAATTTTTTATTCATAGTTTCCCCTTTAGATATAATTCAATCTGAGCTATCGCAAAATCGGAACCGCGACCCCATATTGCAAGATAACCCTGATCGTTTAATGCGTATAATATTTTGTGCTGTTTTTTGGTCGGGTAAGTGTTGCCGCGTTTTTTTAACTCGATGAATAAGCCGTGGTAATTGCCGGATGAAACCGGCAAGAATAAATCCGGCCATCCAGCTTTTAATCCGGCACGCTTTGCCTTGACAGCCTGCCCGATATTTAGCCGGACACCGTTAAGGCTGCCCTGTAATAGTTCCAGCACTGGGAAGCGGTGAAGGTTTAATTCGGCCCACTGGAATATGGCGACCTGTTCTTCATGCTCTGATCTGTGGGTCATTGTGATTTCTTTTTCTGATCGTGGCTTTGGGGTCATTCTTCCATTTCTGGGTAAAATTGTTTTTCGGCAAACCTTATCATTTCGTAGATGCTTTGCCTTAAGTCTGATGCCGGATAAGTTCCTTTTGCTTGTTCTCTCAGTTGCTTCCACCTGCCCAACGGCATAGAAATTGTCATCTCCATTTCAATATCGTCTGATTTTACTGATTTAAATTCTGCTTTCATCCCATCCCTCCTAAAGCTGTTTGATTTATTCGTCCTTTACAGTGGTCTTGGTTAAAGGTTTTCATTTTGGTAATTTAGGGTTTTTAATAATTCGTTTTAGCCCTTCAATCTTGTCTTTTAGTCCGTTAATTTCTTTTTCCTTAACCTTTTTAAATTTGGCTTCCCATTCTTCACGATAACCACCTGGAAGAACAAGGCCATATTTCTCAGCAACTTTAATAATTGATGATTCTGCTGTATGTTTTTCCATAGCTACACGCTCATCAATATATTCCTGCATAACGCTTTTAGCCTGTTCTAATGATGTGCATGGTGCAACCTTATAACCACCGCCAGAACCATCCGAATATTGACTTAACTTCCAGTGAAGATTACCCTTACTATCTCCAAGAAGTGTTAATAATTTAATGTCTTGCTTATCATAGAAGCATTTTGCCCCATCGTCTTCAATGCCCACTATCTCAAGACGACAACTTACCAAATAAACAAAATGAGTTATTTTACCATCAAGATAATCGTCAAGAAATCCGAGCTGTTTATATTGCTTATATTTTTTAATTCGGCTTTTCCCTGATTCCTCCATTTCACCCATCTGGGACATAAGGTTTCTTTTTTGGTCTATCAAGCCGGATATTTCTTGTTTCAGCTTAGTTATGCTTGAATCATGTCGTACCGTAGGGGCAGAATCAAAAACCTCCTTAACAATAGATATATCTTCCCCCGTCCAATCTTCGCCATCTTCATAAACATCTTCAACTACATATCCTCGGGCAATTTTTCCTATAACACTAACCGCCCTCCCGCCTTCCGTATATTTAATATCCATCACACTTCCCCCTTTCATTCAGCCTTGTCCCGCTCCCAGTTCCCGCGGTCTATGATTTTATAGCCGTTAATCAATTTAAAATTCTTATATGCTCCATTCGGATTGCGTTTCGGATCTCTGAAATTCTTAGCCTTGAGTATCTTAACCGTGCCAAACTCAAGGGCGATTGCTAACCGTGTGACCTCAAGCATCCTGTATCCACCAAGGCCTGTATCAGCACCAGGGTTTTTCTGTAAGCATATGATCCCGATAGCGCCATTTAGTTTGTCGTGGATTCTTTTTATGTGGCCGCCAACCTTGAAAAAGTCGTCAAAAACCTCAAGAAAGTCGATAATGTTCAGTGAGTTAGTTCCCGGCTGGACTACTTGGTGAAAGTCAGTCGATCGCTGGTAGGCTTTAAATCCCCACTGGTCGATTGTAATGTCATCAAACTTGTCTAATCGTTTCCGGAGCTCCCCAGCCCCTGACTCTGAATTAAACAGATAAATATCCCAACCCTTCGGGCGATTCTCTTTAATGATATTATAGACCAAAGCAGACTTTCCGGAATTTGGTGTGCCAGCGATTATTATAATGTTCCCGCTGTGGATCTCGACCAAGTCGCTTAGTCCGAACGGCAACCAAATATCCACCGATTGCGACATGGCATTAACAAAGTCCAACTCAACCAATTCAGATTCAACCTTTCTATACCATCCCCGCCGTTCGCCGTGCCGATCAAGAACACCGATCCTTGTTAGCAGTTCAAGATTCTCCAAAAGCATAGCGGCTTCATCGTTGGTCATTTTCCCAAAATCACGAACAGAGAAAGCGCCTGGGGCTTGGTCAATCCAGTGGATTAATAGCTCTTGGGAATTGAAATGGTCTTGGTTAAAGGTTTTCATTTATACCCTTTCTGCCGTTGGCCCTGGAAGCATTGGCAGTTCCGTCCACAGGTCCCATTCGGCCCCAGAATCATCATAAATTTCATTGTCATCATACCATGTCCCATCTTCTGTTTGGCTTCTCAGCTTGCATCCATCAAATGCATTCCATACAATAACAAGCTCGTCTGCCGGCATTGTAAAAATGTCGTGCCATACTGTGTGTTTAGCCATCACACTTCCCCCTTTTTAATCAATTCGATCCTGTCGTTTATTGCACTCTTAACTTGCTTTGGTACTTGATAGTGTACCTTGTAAAGCATGGAAAGGTATTTTTCCAAACGCTCTATCCGTGCTTGTTTTTGTTTTTCATCCATTACACTAACTCCCTTTCTTTGTCCTGCCGTTACCATGCAGGGATTGATTCTTTTTTGGGTTTCGGCGTATTGTTTAGGTATTTATCGAAATGCATTGGCCTAAACAATGTTTGCGGATTCATGTATTTTGGGTTTGTAATAAAATGTTCGTCTTTAGATTGATTATCTATAATCTTCAAACATTCTTCAGTTGTTTTTCCATCATTTAATCGAGCTATAATAAATGAAATGTCAGAAAACTTTTTCCCTGTTTTTTTATTTAAATATTGAATAATCTCTCCAGCTTCTATTTTAGTTTCCTTTCCTTTAGTTTCCTTTCCTTTCCTTTGTGGTTTACTACCGCCTTTTACCGGGTTTCTTCCGCCTGAATTCCGTATTTCTTCCATAGTTATTATGTTATTCTTCCGTTTTCGGTAAGCATCTTCCAGGCTATCTAACAAATCCTGACAGGCGATTATTTTATTATTTTCCCATAAATCCTTATCAATTTTTCCGGTCTTGGTCATAATAGACAACATATCCATACCTGATTCTTCATCACAAAAACACTTAGAGAAAAAATACATCAGGTCAGTTTCGTCTGCTATGCAAAAATGATGGTTTTCTTCCATTGTTAAAAATCTCATTACATTAGTAAAAAAGCCGGTTCCCTTGCATTGATACTTGCTTTCTAATAAAAACAGTGTTCGTCCATCTTTGGCATAAAAGGGGAAATAGTCTGCATCTCTACGTTCTGGCCGCGCCATTATTTTTCACCGTCAGAAACTACCGTTTTTTTCCCAACAAGATGAATGTCGACACCACCAAAATGCCCCTCTGCCATAGAAGATATGCTAACACCACCATCATGCAGCCTTATTTTAAATTCATCCCCATTATGCCCTAAATCTAAGCCAACTTTATAATAATTGTCGATGGTGATATATATTTCTTGCTCATCTTTTGTTTCAGTTAAATGCCAACCCCCATGGCTAATATTAATTTCTTTTCTTGTTTCTTGGATATTAACACTATCTTCCTCGACAACTATTTCCCACCGATTGTCGGCATCTTCATCAATAAAGGCTAAAAGGTTCTTACTTGCCTTGAACCATTCCCCGCGAATTTTATCATCCTTAAACCTTTCTTGGATCTCAGCTTCTTTTTCCCCAGTCCCTTGAATTTTCCACAACAACTTTAATTCATAAGGACAGCCAACCTGCAAAACCTCTACCCGCCCATCAACATTGTTTGAATAGCCGATTTTGATTGGGCCATCGTTTCCACCACATTGAATAAAGTAAATCATTTTATGCCTCCAAAACGCAAAAAAGGCTTCGTGCAGAGATGCTGTGGCTCATTACACCACCCACAACCGAAGTCGTGGATACACGAAACCTTTTTTTCATATTGGAAACTTTCATAATGGACTTTAGCATACAAGTACCATATCACACCCACATTCCCTGTCAAGAACAAATCCCATATATTGTGCGGCAAACGCTTTGGGGCACTACGCTACGGATTAACGCCCATCACTTTGTCAGCTTCATCAACATTGCTTTCGTAGTACCAAAAGGCTTTTAAAATTGTTTCCAATGATACAAAGGGCAACCTCAAGCTATATCTTAAAATAAATTCTCTCCATATTTCAGGCATGGCTAAGTTCCTTTCTTTTTCCCGACATTCATCGCAAAGTAAATCTGTTCCAGTGCGCTTGTTCTTTATGCAACTCACACAATTTGTGCTCATTTCACCCCCTTAAATTCCTTTCGCAGCAATGCCCAAAAAAAGAAGTACCACCAGGCGTAGTTCAGAAATATTATGGTCACGGCTTTCAATTTGAGTCCTTTTCGATATGCTCAACAACACCTTCACGGTCAGGCTCGCCCCACTTTCTGTTCATGTTAATATCGTGCTTTTTACGAGCCTCACCAAACAAATTGAACTTGCTTTTATGAGCAAAATGCAACAGCAATAGAAAGCAATCTGCGGCTTCGTCGGGGGTTTTAGATTGCTCTAATTCAACAATTTCGCGCTTCAGGTGATTAATAATCGTTTCAAGCGTACTTTTGTTAAATGTTGTGTCTGCCCAACTGCCAACCGCTGCTTGAAAAAGGCGCATATCGGCTTTAAGGCCGTCCAAAAAGGCGTTTCGTATTAGTTCGATATTTTCATCAGTAGTCATTTTGAGTCCTTTTCGATGCGTTCCTTGACTCTTGCGCTGATTGCATAATATGATTCAGAATCAATTATTTCCATAATCCGCTTGCGCTCCCTGGCAACCAAATCAACATTACTATCCGTAAATGACTTAACCGACATTTCAAGGTTTTCGATAATCGTTTTCAGGTGGTCGATTTCGGCGTCTTTTTGCTTTGCGGATTCTTGCCATGCGTCATCCATTAGGCCAGTTTCATTTTGAGTTAATGTATATGATTCGCCAAAATGGGCTAATTTTTTATTATATTCATCAATCCACTTCTCAAATTCGTCCATTATTCTGATTCCTTTTCGATGATATTTATCAATGTAGCTATAACACCTTTAGTTAATGTGATTCCTTCGTGTGCAAGAAGTATATTATTTAACACCCTCATAGTCCGCTTGCGCTCCCCGACAACAGCATCTTCCCTGATAGACAACTCGGTATGTTCAGCCATCAATTCGTATTGAGCGTCGCGTTGCCTGGTGGCTTCTTGCCATGCTTCTTGCACCCATTCGTGCGGAGTCAGCTCTCGTTCTTCTTGCGATTTGAACCACTTCTTAAACTTCTCCATCATTTTCCTTTCGTTTTTAACGGCAACCTGTTTTCATCCAATGCTTTTAAAATGTCTTTAATTTCAACTTTTTCCCATGATTTAACATACTCACCACCACCCCAAGGCTTAGGACCTACAACACGAAAATCGTTTATATAGATTGCGTGACCCTCGACGCCCTTAACAATATCAATTCTTGCGTATTTTTCAGACATCATTCTTTTCCTTTCACGACCCAACCAACAGGGCTTACATGATTATTGTGCATTTCAATCACTCGTTCTATTTTCAACCAACAAAGCCTATCTCTGGCATAATTAGCCAACAAAATCTTTTTCTTTTTAAGATTAACACCAACAACCAAAACAGAATGATACCCCCGATGACAAAATATTTTTAATTCGACAGGGCAATTATCTTTAATCCAGTCCCATGTCAAAAAACCCTTAACTGCCCCTAATTGCAATTTGTCAATGACGTGATTGCTATGAATGCACCCTCCGTGGATTGCTCTCGCTTTGTCGCAATCTTCTACATATTCTTTCCCATACCTAACCGGAACAGGGATGCCGTAATACGTTGCCGCATTCCAAAGGGCGATTAAATGACACTCGCAATATCGTTGACTATTCCAGTATTTAGACATCTTTTCCTTTCGCGGCTTCAATGTCATCCCAAGAAACCTTTACGACTTTTCTTTGTTCAAGCAGCATTTCCCGGCCACCCTGATACCATGCCTCTAGCAATTCTGACTTGAATAATCGCACATGCCAAGGGCGGGTTTTTAGCCATTTCTCGAATTTAATCATATCGCCACCTTCACGACAAACCATATCACCGCACGACCAAACACGACCAGAATCACGAAAGGCGCGATCAGGCAGAATATTAGGGCTGTGATTATGCGTGTCATTTATTAATAATCCTCAAATCGTTGCCATGATTTTATAAGCACCTTTTCACCAGCTTTGGCACTTATGGCTTTTTCAATATCTTCAATATCTTTGATGGTAGATATGGGTTTGTCATTAATTATATCACACCTACCATGTCCGTTTTGAATCCAATAAGATACAAAATATTTTATTTCTGTCATATCCTCGTCCCCAAAACCCCATCCCAAAACCAGCGCCACATCGTAACCCAAACACAGGCGATTATTTTCAGGGTTGGTTTAATTCGTTTCAAATACCGTCCTTGTGGCCACGCCCGCAAAAAGCAGGATTGGTGCTATTGTGATTAGCTTTTTCATTTACCCTCCCATGTCCCCAGCGGAGACATCGCCATCGCCATCGATTCCCAATATTCAGCACGATCCTTGTATGCCGTGATCGTCCACTCAACATATTTGCCGTGCGCTTGCTTGTATTCATTAAACTGGTTTGCATATTGCAACTTGAGCGCCTTGAGGCCTGCTTTGTGTCGTACAGCATATTCCATCTCCAGCCGCGCCCTTTCCAGGTCGATACTGATCCTGTCCACAACAAAGCCGTCGTTCTTTACAGCCAAATAGTCTGACAAATGAGAAGCATAGACATTCCAAAATCCAATTGCCGTGCCGAATAGCCAAGCGAATATAAATGTAGCTGCTAATTTTTTAGTCATCTTTTTTCTCCATATCTTTTTGGCCGTGCTTATAGCCGTGAATAATCGCCTTTTTGAAAAGATATTTACCCATTTTAATCAAAATCATTATCAATCCCTCAACAAATTCCCAATGCTTGTCGGCCAGTTCTTCAACTTTTTTCATACTCTGCGATCCTTGTTGTAATAATAATCTGCCTGTGGCCGGCAATCCTTGATTGACATTTTTTCAGAAGCATCCAAATTCTCAACCGGCGTTTGATTTGGTTGTGTTTCCTTAATAGTGGGCATCCTGCTTGTGCGTATCAGATACAATGCTCGTAATAGAGCTATAAGCAGGACTATGCCGGTTAGTTCAATCATTTTGGAAACTCCTGAGCCAAAGGATTTTTGCGCTTATCAAAAAACGGCACTCCCGCCGCTTTACATTGCTCGTATAAATCCTCGATCCATTCGGGCTTACATTCCCTTGCGCCTGGTCCGGTTTCGGGTCCGGCGATTATCCAATCAGGACCATAATATTCCATCGGGCTTTGATATCCTTTTGAATGCCGAAGATAAGATAAAAGCTCTAAGCTCACCGGCCCCAACATCGGCTCAACAGAAACAAACCGAACCGCTGCGGGAATGTGTAATAAATCGATTATTCTTTGTTCGTGTTTTTGAAGCTCGACAGATACACCAAGCCAAATATTTTTCCATCTCTCAAAATGTTCAGGGTGGCCGGTCAATATTCTTCCTGGCCTCTTGGTCAGTAATAAAAACGTGTGAGGCGATGCGTTCCACTGTCCAAGGGGAGCAAAAGAATCATTGGCCATGTATTGAAAAATAGAGTCAATCTGCTTGTCGGTTACATCGTCGTGAAACAAATCGCCCATAAACTGAACCCCGATTCGAGATGGCTTTTTAACCTTCAAGGGATCATCAAGTCTGCTTTTAATTAATCGCGGCTTAACCTTTCCGGCATACGCCATTTGAGCAAAGGCTGAAATCATGGGATTTTTAGCAAGCATTTTCGCTCTTGTAATATGCCAGCAGTTTTTACAACCTTCGCTTATAGGTGTACAGCGCATGGCTATTGGATTCCATGTATGGTCGAGATATTCGATATCGGTTTTATTCATCCTTGCCCCCTCGACTTCAACGACCGGATTGTTGATTGTAAAATTTCACGTTCTTTTTTTAGTTCGGTGATTTCAACCCTTAAATCTTCATTGCCCGTAATTCCCTTATCAAGCAATTCGGCATATCTTTCATGCAACACAGCAAACTCAGACTTCAACCGAATAATTTCAGCTTTTAGTACCATCATTTCAACCCTACCTTTTCCAACCACCGATCCCACCAAGATTTATCAAGGCGCTTGCGGATGACTTTCATTCCTGCTGACCGTTTGTGTCTTTTGCCGTCTCGTAGCTTTTTGTCAATTGCATCTTCTAATCTTTCTAATGGTGTCATTTATGCTCTCCCCTCTATTGCGAACAGATCGAACACAGTTCGTTGTCAAGCATTTCAACTGCATCTAATATGCGGGGGCATTCTGCCGGATCTTCGCCACAATCTGCATCCGGTCCACAACCCTCGCAAACCTCATTCCCGACGTCCTGTACCAATTGTATTTTATCCATTTTTATCACTTCTCCATTTCAAATGACATTTTTCAATGTGACAGGTAAAACACTCAATTTTTACATTCTCCGGTACGTCCCCGCCTCTTTTCCGCGGCATTATGTGGCTCAAATGAGCGCACGTGAAGATATCGAACACCCCCGAAGGGTCGAGCAGGGGTGTCCACTTGCCACACGCACAACGGCCTCCTGCTTCAAGCCATGTGTCGAATCTTAGCTTTTGGTACGCCTTGCCTTTAAGCAGGATGACTTTCTTTTTGGGTTGTGGATTCATTTTGGATCTTCAATGTAAATACCAGAAAGCGCCGCCATTCTTATAACATAATCTACAAACTTTTTCTTTTCAGGCACTTTCAACTTAGATTCATTTGAAAAGACTGACGGAACATCTCGCAAAATTCCACGGCTATCAGGCTCAATCTTAAAATGTCTTGCCTTTAAATATTCATGTACCTGTAAATCTTCGTGCGGTTCGTAACCTGATTTCCTTGATATTTCTGGCAAAACAGCAGAAAAATAGTATTTCCTTAACGGATCACTGCGCCTTGCAACCCGCCGGACAACCTCAAGATCAAAAGATGTATGAGGTTTGTA
>SDBV01003814.1_pt1 | contig 21936 bp, 21 predicted proteins | sample 2277081 | NCBI WGS metagenome assembly SDBV01 (sample SAMN10402039, study PRJNA504765) | marine sediment metagenome | isolation source: marine sediment core GS10_PC15, 223 cmbsf | place: Arctic Ocean: Southern Knipovich Ridge | collected 2010 | reverse complement strand
CCGCCTTGGCCTGAGACAGTCGAGCCTCCAAGTCCTGGGTGGTCGGACCGCTGGCGGCGACAGCCAGGGTCATCAACAGGATTACTGCGTACCATAACTTCATTCTGTGTGTTCCTCCTCTTACCGAATCCAATTATGTTATCCTGATGGAATTTTCAGTGGTAATCTCCATCCAGCACCCGGCCGGGGTCAGCTGTTGACAGCCTAACCAGTCATTTCCCAAGCTGGCCGCGACCATTCCAACCGGCCGCTTAATAGCCCCGGCGGCACTACTGAATCAGTGCCGAAGGCGGGACTCGAACCCGCACAGGATTGCTCCCACTGCCCCCTCAAGACAGCGTGTCTACCAGTTCCACCACTTCGGCAAATATCATTCGTTACCGGTATTTTCGTCGGTCGCCGGTGTCTGGGACGCCGGTTCCTCCAGAGGAATCGGCAAGTCCATCGGGCTGGTGGAAACCGGAAGATCTACCCGCTTCAGAGATTGCAGAGGCATTGTTTCCGCTTGGGCAGCTCTTTCGCGAACGACACTATCCTGCTGACCCACTTCAGGGCTGCTGGCGATGGAAATCAGGATCGCCAGCACCATGAACGCGGCCGCCAAACCGGTGGTCAGGCGGGTCATGACTTTATCGGCCCCCTGGCCGCCAAACATGGCCGTGGATACCCCTCCGCCCAGGCTACCGGCCAGTCCGCCCCCTCGGCCGGACTGTAACAATATTACAGTGATCAACAGGGCGGAAACAATGATGTGCAAGAATATTAGGAATCCGTAAATCAAGAGTTGGCCTCCAATTGTGCTATTTCAGCGATGCGGCAATACTCGTTTATATCCAGGCTGGCTCCCCCGATCAGGAAACCATCAATTCCGGGGGTTTTAATCAAATCGGCGGCGTTACCGGATTTGACACTGCCACCGTACAGGACCTTGACGGCGGTCTCAGCCCCGGGGAATCGCTCCCGGACAATTTCGCGCACGCTGGCGTGGGCCTCACCGGCCTGCTCGGGCGTGGCTACCTGCCCGGTCCCGATGGCCCATACCGGCTCATAGGCGATCATAATTCGTCCCGTGGGGAACGTATCCAGATCGGCCAGATCGTTGGTGATCTGGTGACGCAGCACTTCGACAGTCCGGCCCGCTTCCCTTTCCTCCAACCGTTCGCCAATACAATGGATCACCCCCAGCCCGGCGCTAAGGGCCGCCGGAACCTTCCGCCGGAGATCATCGTCGGACTCGCCGAAGATATGCCGGCGTTCGGAGTGTCCTATGATCACCCAGCGGCAGCCACAGGCCACTAGCATACCCGCCGAAATTTCGCCGGTATATGCGCCGGCATCGGCGAAGTGCATGTTTTGGCCACAGAGCTCAATGGCTGTGTCCTTTAGCAAGCCTTGCAGGTGCAAAAGGGCCGTTGCGGCGGGGGCTAAGATAAAATCGACTCCACCGAGATTCAAGGCCTTTGTGGCCAGCTGCCGGGCAAATTGATACCCCTCCTGGGGGGTCTTGTGCATTTTCCAATTGGCGGCGATGACCGGCTTGGTGGTTTTCATGACAGGGCTTTCAGGGCTGGTAAGGTTTTGCCACAGAGCAGCTCCAGGGAAGCGCCGCCGCCCGTGCTGATATGGCTGAAATGGCGTGGATCCGATAGCTTGTCGATGGCCGCAGCGGAATCACCACCGCCCACCACCGATACCGCCCCCGCAGCCGTGACGTGCGTAATAGTGTCAATGATCAACTCGGTGCCGGTTTGGAAGGGGGGAAACTCGAAGACACCCATTGGGCCGTTCCACAGTATCGTTTCGGCCTCCTGCAGGGCTAGGCCGAACTCGGTACAGGTTTCGGGACCGATGTCCACCCCGATTTCATCGTCGTGCAGCTCATCCAGGTTGGTCACCCGCCAGGCGGTATTGGGTGACAAGCTTTCAGCCGCTACTACGTCCCTGGGCAGCAGTATCCGGGTCTCGGCCTCCACGGCCAGTCGCAAGATCTCGCCAGCCTCCGACAGCAGGGACTCGTCCACCAGTGATTTGCCCACCTTGTGGCCCTGGGCCTTGAGAAAAGTAAAGGCCATACCGCCGCCGATCAGGAGCCGATCGGCCCGCTCCAGCAAGCGGCGTACCAATTCCAGCTTGCCTGACACTTTAGCCCCGCCCAGAACCACGACGAACGGCCGACGGGGATTTTCCAGTTTCTCCGTGAGAAATTCCAATTCCTTTGCCATCAAGCAGCCAATACCGGCCTGATCGAAGTGGGATACCACCCCGACGTTACTGGCATGCGCCCGGTGGGCCGTGCCAAAGGCATCGTTGATGTATAGCTCACCGTGTACGGCCAGGCGGGCAGCGAATTCATCGTCGTTAGCTTCTTCCCCGGCGTGAAACCGGAGATTCTCCAACAGATGCACCTGTCCTGGTTTGAGTCCGGCGCTGACTTCCACCGAGCGGTCGGAGATACAATCCCGGGAGAAGATAATGTCCTGCCGGAGTAAGGTTTCCAGCTGTTCCGCCACCGGCAAGAGGGAATTCTCTGGTACCGGCCGGCCCTTGGGCCGACCCAGGTGGGACATAAGCACTACGCTGCCCCCTTGCTCCATGCAATAGCGGATGGTGGGCAGCGCCGCCCGGATGCGGAAATCGTCGTCAACGATTCCATCGTCCAATGGAACGTTAAAATCGACCCGTATCAGGGCTTTTTTGCCCTGCAAAGCCATCCGATCAATGGTATTCATCTAGCGCCGATCCACTTCTTCAAAGTCAGTGTGCAATATTACCCCTCTTTCCTGGTGGTAGCCAAGGTTAAGACGGCTATCCGGCCGTAACCGGCTTCCCGCAGCACCTGGGCGCAGGCCGAAGCGGTAGCTCCGGTTGTAATCACGTCATCCACCAGCAGGATATGCTCACCGGCGCCCGGTCGAACCACCTGGAAGCATCCGGTTACATTGGCCCGCCGCTCGGGCACCGTCAGCCCGGTCTGGGACCGGGTCCAGTCGCGGCGCAGCAGCCAGCGGCGAGCCACTGGCAAACCGGTTAACGCGCCGAGCGCGCCGGCCAACACTGCCGCCTGGTTATAGCCCCGGGCCCGGCGCTTGATTCGATGTAGCGGTACCGGCACCAGGCAGTCGAACCGCTCCGGCTTGAGCAGGTCCCCTACTTGGTCATAGGCCATGCCGGCCAGCGGCCGTCCCAATCTCCGGTAACCGCCGTATTTGAACTGATGGATCAATTCCCGCATAGCCTCGTCGAACCAGAAGGCGGTCCAGACCTCGTCCAGGGCTGCGCGGACCGCTGTCTGCGCCCGCCACTGTCCCAGGCCGGTGGGCTCGGGCGTGAGCCGGCAGGGGCCGCAGACTGTTTCATCTGCGTCGACCGATGCGCCACAGATCAGGCAAAGGGGCGGGAACAGCAGCTGCAGCGGATTGAACCAGGGGAGAAATCCGGACGCCAGGCTCACGGCCATTTAACCTGGCAGGCGGCGCCGATCAAGGCCGCCTTATTGCCCAGCTGCGCCGGTACCACTTTAAGCTGTGCTCGCGGGAGCTTGAAGATGTGTTCATGGAGCGATTCCATCATAGCCGGTCCAAAATGGTTCCAGGCCTGGGCCATTGCACCGCCCAGGACCACCACGTTGGGATCAAGCAGGTTGACCACATGGGAAATCGCCAGGCCCAGTACGGTACCGTATTCCCCCCAGGCCTGCAAGGCCCGCTCATCTCCCCTGCCCGCCAGATCACTCACTTCCTGGGGTGAATCGGCGCTGCCGCCCAATTCCGTGAACGCGCGGAGCAGTCCTCGAATGGAAATCTGATCCTCCCACGTACCATCGGGACCCCAGGCCGATAACCCGTACTCCGCGGCGGTACCGGTGGCGCCATGATAGGTTTCTCCATCCAGTACGATGCCCCATCCCAGACCGGTCCCCAGGGTGACACCCACCACGTAACGGGCTCCCTGGGCGGCGCCGGCCAAGGCCTCTCCAAGGGCGAAAACATTGGCGTCATTGTCCAGCCAAACCGGCACCCCGGCCGTTTCCGAAAACCGCTCCCGCAGCGGGAAATCGTTCAGCATGAAAATGTTCTCTGTTTCCACGACCATGCCTCGACTGAGGTCCAGGGGGCCGGGGCAGCCTATCCCGATGCCGGCCAAATCACTACGGCTGCCGCCACGGGACGCCAGGGTCTCATCGATAGCGGCCAGGGTCGCAGCTATCAGCTCATCACCGTTGCTTAATGGTTCGGAGGCCACCGGGGAACATTGCTGCCGCAATTTCAGGTCGCGGCCCACCAGGCCGGCCTTGATAAAAGTGCCGCCGATATCGATACCGACCGCTAGTTTAGACCTGGTTGGCACAGCCCTAATCTGTAGTTGAAGTATCTCCGAGGGCGGGCTCCGAGTCGAAGGCCGCGCCATCCCCACCGGCCGTACTATCGGCTGGTAGGACGGTCGGTTCCGTTACCGGGTCCGTCGGTTCCGGCTGGTCCCGTTCTTCAGGCTCTATGGCGGTTGTGTCGACGGCGGCGGTATCCGCCGGTTGATCGATCAGCTGCGCACCGGTCGAGTCGGCAGCGGCAGTATCCGCCGGTTGTTCGATCAGCTGCGCACCGGTCGAGTCGGCGGCGGCAGTATCCGCCGGTTGTTCGATCAGCTGCGCACCGGTCGAGTCGGCGGCGGCAGTATCCGCCGGTTGTTCTATCGGTTCCGCGATGACCGAATCGGCAGCGGTGCTATCACTTCCCACTGTTTCCAGGGAATCTCCAGCAGGCTGTAAAATCGGGCCTGCCGGTGCAGCTGCAAACCGGGCCGGGAGTATCCCCTGCCACCCGGCGTCGAATGGGGTTCCCGGCAGGGTCCCATGCACCAGGGACTCCGGGTCGCGGCCGGTAAGGTCGCTAAACACGATCACTCCATCGGAGCCGGAAGCGGCATATTCCCAGACCTGATATGCGCCTCGGCTACCGCCGGCAGGATACCGTTGGATAGCCGTGGGGAGACCGTATAGCAATATCACCCGGCCTCTTTCTGACAGGAGGCCGGCGTCGGCCCAGCCGGGATCGTATTGGCGGGCCAGGGGCCAATGGGCGCTGAGTTCCTCCAGATAAGTGGCAGAGTCCCGCTCCGCCTTGCGAGCCAACCGGGTGACAGTACGGGCCAGCAGCTGAGCCTGGATCGCGGAATCGGCCTGCTGGTACCGAAGCGGGTCGAACCGGGGCCAGACCGCCGCCAATCCCGGGGCCAGATCGATGTCAGCCAAGCTGGAGTCTCGGGTAGTATCTACCGGCAATACCTGAAATTCCGCTCCCACGGACACGGTATCATCGTTCACCGTCGCCCGCAACTCCAGGCGGTAAGCGCCCGGTTCATAGCCCGACAAGTTTACAGCCCCCCATTCGCGGAGCGTGAGGGCCGCCGAAGCGAACATCCTCGGCTCACTTATAGATACTTCCTGGCTGTCCCGCGCGATAGTGGTCTCAAGCAGGATACTATCCTGGGGGGTAAGGCCGTAAAGCTCGGTATAGTACCATAGGAGCGGATTATGATCATCGAAGTCGCCAGCGGCGTTGGGAAGCACCATCAGCCCCTGCCGGACGAACTCCGGCTGGGTCGTGTTCGGGGAAATAAGGTAGGCCGGTTGCAGGGAACTGATTTGAATGCCCTGGCGCCCCCACCCGGTGATCTCCAGCGCCAGGGTGGTGTCCACCAGCGACCCCTGCCAGTCTTCGGCTACTACCTGCAGGTCGTATTTCCCCGGCTGGAGGGTAAAGGTAGCTTGCTTTGGAATGCGTCCCGGCGCCTGTGGCCGGCGGTCAACCACCTGCAGCTCCTTAAAAGCGATAATCGCCCCCCGGCGCTTGACCATCACCACTGCCGCGGCCCGGGCCACCTGCTGATCGCCATCCTCCTGCCAATCGAGGACGGAACGGTCCAGGCCCAGGTACACCTCCAGCCGGGTTTGGCCACTTGAAGCGCGGAAAGTGCCCCAGGCGATTGCCACCGGCTCCCGGGCGCTCAATACCGCCGTCAGCAGGCCGATGACAACGCAGATGGACCGGGACTTAAGCTGCATGTTGCTCCAGGGAAACCGAGACCAGCCGGGAAAGGCCCTCTTCCTCCATGGTCACACCGTATAGATAGTTGGCCTGTTGCATAGTCAGTTTATTATGCGTCACGATAATGAATTGGGTATCCCGGGCGAACTGGCTGATCACGCGGCTGAATTTACCTATATTCACGTCGTCCAGGGGAGCATCCACTTCGTCTAAAATACAAAAAGGACTGGGTTTAACCAAGTAGATTGCGAACAGCAGGGCGATGGCGGTCAGGGCCTTCTCTCCGGCCGACAGACTCCTGATCGAACGGGTGTTCTTGCCGGGCGGCTGAGCCACAATCTCCAGGTTCGCCTCCAGGGGATCCGGGTCACCAATCAGGCGTAGATCCCCTACCCCACCTTCGAAGAATAGATTAAAGGTCTGCTTGAAGTGATGGCGGACCTGGTCATATGTCTCACGGAATTGTTCCCGGGCCTGGTTGTCGATCCGGCGGATGGTTTCCAGCAGGCCGGCCTCGGCCCCCACCAGGTCGTCACGCTGCTCGGTCAAAAAGCCCAGGCGCTGGGTTTCCTCTTCATATTCATGCGCTACCGCCATGTTAATGGGGCCGATGCGCTCCAGCGAGGCTTGATTTTTACCGATGCTGGCCCGCAGGGAGGGTTCGTCGGGCAGATCTGCGGCCGGCTCATCAGGTACCGCCAGCGCATATAGCTCCTGAATCCGGCTGCGGATCAACTCCTCCTGCTGCTGTAGATCGAGGACATTGAGTTCCAGTTCCTGCTGCCGGGCCAGGGCTGCTTCCCGGCTGTGCTGCTGTTCCCGGATCTGGGCCTCCAGACGGGAGACTTCATCGCGGGTCTCCCTGGCGGCCACCTCCCAGTGTTCAGCCGCCACCCGCCGTTCAGCCACGGCCGCCGTCCGCACCTGCTCCTGGGCCTCAGCTTCGGATAATCGCCCGGTCAGTTCCTCGATGCTGCGGCGGGCCTGCTCACCCTCTTCCTCCAACCGGGTGATCCGTTCGGCTACCGCCTCCAGGTTGGCTTCCAACGCAAATTTTTGCTCCGCCCATTTTTCACGCTGGTTCTCCAGATTAAGGAGTTCAAGCCGCAGCTCTTGCAGCGCTTGCTGCCACCGGTCGCGATGATCCCGGACCTGCTGGTATTGTTCCTGTGCCTGGGTGATCGCACGCTCCAGTCCGGATTCCTGGTCCTGTAAATCGGCGATCTCCTTTTCGTTGGTGGCGCGGGCCGCCTCCAGGCCGGTGATTATCTCCCGCAAGTTCGGAGCCTGGGCCTGAAGTTCTTCGATGTCATGCCGGCCCCGCTCCTGCTCATACCCCAGTTTAGCTATTTCGGCATCGATGTCCCCGGATTCCACCAGGACCGTATCGACGGTGGCATTGAGTTCAGTTCGGCGGGCGGTCAATTCTGTGCGTTCCCGTTCCAGTTCCGCCAGCCGCTCGCCCAGCGCGGCTTCCTGGCCGGCCAACTTGCTGAGTTCCGCCTGCAGGCGCTCTATTTCCGCCGACCGTCCCACCAAGCCGGCCGGACCGGCCGCTAAACTGCTCCCCTCGCCGGCCACGGCCGGGCCGGAATGGGCCAGCACCGACACGTCGCCGTACAAATCTCCCGCGGCGGTAACCACGGTCATTCCCGGTGGCAACTCCCTGGCGGCCGGTTGATTATCGGATATAAAAAAGACCCCCTTCAGCAACCGCTCGAATAGGCCTTCGAGCCCTTGAGGATAGGTGATCAATTGCGCCAACGGTTGGCCGGGGAATTGCCGGGGAGGCTTGATCCGGCGCTTCTTTTCGAGCGGTTTCAGGCGGTCCAGGGGGATTACCGCCAGGCGACCGAAGCCCTGCTCGCGGGCCCGCTCCAGGAGTTGCTGAGCCTGGGATTCGGTATCCACCACCAGGCAGGTGGCAAACACCCCCAGGGCCGTTTCGACAGCCTGGGCATAACCGGCTTCAACCTCCAACAGGTCAGCCGCCACCCCCCGCAGTCCGGGAAACTGCTCCGGGTGGGCCAATACTTCCCGGACTCCACCCGGGTAGCCCTCGTGCTGCTGGATCAGTTGGCTGTAGATATCCAGCCGGGACTGTATCACCTGTGTGGCGGTGCTATGCCGGCTGCGTTCCTCCTGCAACTCGTTCTCCCCGGTTACCAGGGTCGCCAGTTCCTGCTCGACAATTTCCAGGTTATCCGCCAAGGCCCTCATCCGGTCGACCAATTCAGCCTTACGGGTAGCTAACTCGGCCTGGCGCTGCTCCAAATTCTTAAGGCCGGCCGCCTGGGTGTGTACGGCGGCCTCCAGACGCTCCAATTCCCGGCTCTTCTCACGAATGATTTCCAATGACCGATCGCGGCGGGCGATTTCTTTGCTCACCAGATGCTGATGACTGAATTTCTTCTCGCGCGCAGCCTGCAGACGTTGTTCACCGTCCTGGTATTGCTCGTTAACCGGCACCTCTTCGGCGCGCCGGGTCTCAAACGCGGCCTGCTTTTCCTCCAGGATCGGGGCCAGGCTGGAAAGTTCTTCCTGTAGCCGAACCAGCTCAATCTGTTGGCCCTCCCGACGATTGCTTTCGGCCTCCCGCTCCCGTTCGAATCGCGCCAGACTCTCGGAGGTGGCACGTAATTGCTCCCGGGATACCAGCTGCTGCTGCTGAAGCTCATTAAGCTCCTTGACGGTGGCTTCCAGTGCCTGGCGGGAAGTGGCCAGCTCCTCCTCACGCTGCCGGTACTCCTGCTGCACCCCGGCCAGCTGGATTTCATCCTTGGAAATGACCTGTGTCTCGGTTTGATGACTCCGGCGGGCCCCAGCCAGGGCCTCGTCCAACGGGTCCCGTGTCTGGTGCAACCGATGTATCTGCCGAGCCGCCAGGCCCAGCTCCAAATGTTGCTGCTCGGCGCTGAGCCGTTTATGGCGCTCGAAACGCTTCAATTGCAGGCCCAGAGCCTTGACCTGCCCGTCCACCTCCGCGATTATATCACCGACGCGCTCCAGATCGCCGCGGGTGGCATCCAGCTTGCGATAGGTAGCGGCCCGCTGCTGGCGGTATTTATTAATCCCGGCCGCTTCCTCGAACATGCGCCGCCGCTCATCCCCCGAGTCCGCCAGTATGGCATCGATCATCTTGAGCTCAATCACCGAGTAGGCGTCGCTGCCCATACCGGTATCCATGAACAGGTCCATGATATCCTTGCGGCGGCAGGGATTCTGGTTCAGCAGGTATTCACTCTCCCCATCCCGGTAGAGCCGACGGGTAATCTCCACATCGGTATATTCAATGGGAAGTTTGGATTTGTCATTGTGGATCGTGAGGGTCACTTCACACATGCCGGAGGGTTTGTGGCCCCGGCTGCCGTTGAAGATGACCTCCTCCATGCGTGTGCTGCGCAGGACACTCAGTTTCTGTTCTCCCAGCACCCAGCGCAGGGCATCCACGATATTGGTCTTGCCGCACCCGTTAGGCCCGACCACACCGGTGATGCCTTCGCCGAAGGTCATGCGGGTCTTTTTCCCGAAGGACTTAAACCCGTTGAGGGACAGGTTGGAAATATACATGCAGGATTAGCTCTTTGTCCGGCGCATTAGTGTGCCGGGGGAACAACCACTCCGGCAATATTGTTAATCGGCCGCGCTGGGAAAGGTTTAATTTGGCGCTAACGGCGCGGGCAAGCAATGCGAATCGCTGAGTGTGCCGGCCATAACCGGGTGGGACCAGGGAAACGAATGATCGCAATAATGGGAACCGCGGCTTAGCGGGGCTTGCGCGAGCCAAACATCACGATACCGAGATAGAAACCTTCATAGCCGGGAAACGGATCTTTCTCACGCAGCCGCACAGTGCCGCGGTATCCGCCCTCGACCCGATATACGATGGTTCCGGTATAAATGGAGCCGCCGAAACCGGCCTGAAGGTAGGGTGTCCAGCGCAGGGAAAACTCCTGTAGCAGGGTCTTCAACCGCCCTACTTCCACCACATAACCCGAAGCTCCCAGTTGCAGATTTGTATGGGGGAAAAATCCGCCCGCCAGATTCTCCTCGAACATCAGGCGGCTCCAGCCAAGGCCCAGTTCCAGGAAATAGTCCTGGGACGGGTCACGCTCATACTGACCGGTGTAGGGATTGTAGTAGGTGAATGCCAATCCCTTTTCTTCGATGTGGATGCCGGTTGCAGAGTAGATTTGGTGAGTACGGTAAGGACTAGTGCCGCGAGTATAGAAGATGCTCTGACCGGATGACATGGTGAAACCAAACCCGCCGACCCGGACTTTCTCGTTATCCTCAGCCTGCGCCGGCCCCAGGAGAAGCGAGCCTAGCACCAGCAGGATAATTCGTCTGTTATCCCTACCCCCGAAACGACCTTGCGCTCTCATTTCTCAGGCAAACCCCGTATACCCGCCAATCGTTCCCAGGAATCGGGCCCGGCTAGCAGCCGCTCCACGACGCCATCACCTGCCAGTGAGGTTTCCACAATCTCTTCCACGTCCTGCGGGGTCACTCCCAGATACCAGATGCCCGCCGGATAGATCACCACCGTCACCCCCAATTCGCAGGCATTGAGACAACCGGTCTTGTTAGCCCGTATTCGACCTTTGAGCCCCCGCCGGGCCAGAGCGTCGGCAAACTTAAGCCGCACCTCCGATCCGCCCTTGTCGTCGCAACAGCCCCTGAGATGGCCTGCGCGGCGCTGGTTGGTGCAGATGAAAATATGTTTTTCGTAGGGCGGGATAGCCATGGCAAGCTCAAGTTGTGGCCGACTCCGGGATGCTCACAACCACTTTTCCCCGGTGCCGCCGATCCTCAAGATAGCGGTGGGCCTGGGCCACCTCCTCGAGCGGAAACACCCGATCCACAAACGGCCGGTAACGGCCCTCATTAAAGCCCTGCAAGACCGCTCTGAAGGTATCCAGGTCGCCCATGGTGGACCCCAGATAGCTGAGGTGCTTCCTGAAGGTATGGCGCAGGTTTATCTCAACCAGGGCGCCGGTGGTGCCGCCGCAGAAAACCAGCCGGGAGCCCCGGCCCATGGTCCGCACGGCCTGGTTCCAGGTAGCGGCGCCCACGTGCTCAAAGACCACCTGCACCTTATCCGGTCCGGCGATCTCCAACACCCGTTGGTGCCAATTATCGGTATAATGATCAACCACCTCGTGGGCCCCCATGCCCCGGGCGAATTCAGTCTTATCCCCGGCGGCGGCGGTGGCAATTACGCGTGCGCCCAGGTCGGCAGCGATCTGGATGGCTGCGGCTCCCACACCGGACGATCCCCCCACCACCAATACTGTCTCCCCGGCCTGCAACGCCGCCCTTTTGACCAGCATCTGGTATGCGGTGAGAAACACCAGGCCGAACGAGGCCGCCTCCTCGAAGGAGAGGCCTGTTGGTTTGGGGAAGACGTTGGCGAGGTCCAGGGCCACCAGTCCGGCCTGCACCCCATCAGCGTCCTCACCCAGAATGCCATAGTCCTGGCAGAGGTTCTCCCGGCCTGCCCGACAGGCCGCGCACCGGCCGCAAAACAGTCCCGGCTGTACCACCACTTCGTCGCCGGGGGCCCATTTGGTTACGCCGGCCCCGACCTGCTGCACAATCCCGGCACCATCGCTGCCCATGATCAGCGGCAGCGGCACCCCGGGCAGTCCGCCCCTGACCCACAGGTCGAGGTGGTTCAGCGCGGCGGACTTCATAGCCACCAACACCTGGACGGGAGTGATCGGCGGCGCCGGCAACTGTTCAATCCGCAACACATCAGGTCCGCCAGGGCCGTGGATACGGACCGCCCGCAACTACTGGTCCTCGTCGACGTCTTCGAATTCAGCGTCGATAATCTGATCGTCGCGGTAAGGCGGTGGCGATTCCTGGTGTTCCTCCGGCATGATGCGCTTGAAAGTCCGCGAGATGCGTAAGACCAGCCAGGTGATAGCCGCACCCAGGGCAATGATCAACAGGGAGCGTAGCATAACTATTGACTCCGGGCCGGGTTTAGAAAGCGGGTGCCGGTGACCGGCTCACGCACAAACTTGATGATCTCATCCAAGTCGGCTCGTTTATTGACGAAGTCGATATCGTTGGTATTGATGATCAACAACGGACTGCGGTCATAACGGAAGAAGTACTCGTTATAGAGCTGGTTCAGGGAGTCGAGATATTTCCAGTCCATCTTCTGCTCGTAGAGCCGCCCCCGGGCCTTGATATTGGCCATCAGGCGGTCGGTATCCGACTGGAGATAGATCACCAGGTCCGGATAGACGACATCCCTCTCCAGCAGGCTGGCCAGGCGGTCATAGAGCGCCATCTCTTTCTCGCTTAAAGTCAAAGAAGCGAACAGGCGATCCTTCATGAACATGTAATCGGTGACCAGCAGCGGCGCAAACAGGTCCAGCTGCTGTAAGTCCTGTTGCTGACGGTAGCGGGAAAGCAGGAACCAGAGCTGGGTCTGGAAAGCATAGACGTCCGGGGCGCGGTAGAAATCCTCCAGAAAGGGGTTCTCATCGAACTCTTCCTCCACCAGGCGAGCCTCCAGCCGCTCGGCGATCAGGCTGGCCAAGCTGGTCTTGCCCACGCCGATACTCCCTTCCACCGCCAGTAAAAAGCCCTTCCCTAGCACGGCTGCGCCTCTATTGTCCGCTGCAGGACCACCGATGAGTCATCCTCACAGGTGTCCAGCAACTCAGCGATCGTCCGGCCGGTAACCGGGTCCCGGAAGTCCGGCTGAACTTCGGCCAGGGGCAGCAGCACGAACCGGCGCTGATGGTAGCGTGGATGGGGCAGTACCAGGCTGGGGGAGGCCGTTACCCAGGCGCCATAGGCGATCAGATCAATATCGAGAGTGCGGGGGCTCAGTGGTTGATGACTACTAGTTCGTCCCCGCTCCTGCTCAAGATTCTGGCAGACTTGAAGCAGCTCTTTGGGCGGTAAGTCCGTTTCCAGGACCAGCACCTGGTTCAGATAGTCCGGCTGCCGGGCGGTAACCCCTACCGGTGCCGTTTCGTAAATGGAGCTGGCGGACACCAGGGTGATCCCCCCAGTGGCGGCCAATCGACGGGCAGCAGCTTGTAGATGGACAACGCTATTACCCAGGTTACTGCCCAGGCTGAGTATCGCTCGCTCACTCATCCAGCACCTCCGCCCGCCGCCGAGTCAGCTCCACCTCAACTGTATCGAATATACCCTCCACTGCGGCGGACGGCTTACGCAGGCGAACGGTGATCTCCTCGGCGGGGAATTGCTCGAACAGGGCTTTCAAGATCAGCCAGACCGCCCCCTCGATGAGCCGGCAGTTGGTGCTGGTGAACGCCAGGGCGGTGGCGTGATATACGGCGTTATAGTCGATGGTATGTTCCAGCGAATCCTCCCGGGCGGCCCGGCCCAGGTCAGCACGAATTTCCACGTCTATATAGAACCGCTGCCCCAGTTCTACTTCCTGGGGCCGAGCGCCATGGTTGGCAAACAGGGCGATATTATCCAGGCGGATGACGTCCATCAGTAGTGGTACGACCATTATCCGGCGCAGGCTACCGGTGACAGCCCAGTGATACCGGGCGGCACACCGAAAAGCGGCCGGGATCGGAACCTATTAGAATATTAAAGTTAAGTTAACTGGATAGGAATGGACCAATATTTCCACCCCGGCTGGTGGCCGGCAGGCAAGCATGGTTCCGCCACCGGTAGTTAGCGGCCTGGAATCTGATCACTACAGGACTGACATTTCCCTCAGTGATCAAACCAGTGCATGCGGGGAAAGGCCCGAGGGACATCTCGTTTGCGTTTGAACGCCTTGCCCCTTATTTCACGTCGGATACCCCGATCACCGAGCCGCCGCTTCAACTGACCCATGAAGTGTTCGTCGAAAGTGGCATATTTGGCCTGCTGAACCTCGGTCAGTACATCCTCCACTGCCTTCATATGCTTGCGCCGCAGCTCCAGGCGGGCCAGGTCGAGCCGGTGCAGCTCATCTATAAACTTTTTTGTATCCCGGCGCGAGACTTTACCGCTCTCGATCTTTTTCACGAATTCCTGGTGTAATTCGCGGCGCTGCTCTCCGATTTTCTGCATTTCATCCCGGTGTGCCCGCGTCCGAGGGAAAAACTTTTCGGCTTGCTCCTCCGTGAGTTCGAGGTATTCGGTCAGCTTCCACATGCGTACCATCCTGGCCTGGTGGGGAGTGTGTTGCGGCCAGGGTCTGCCCGGTTGACCGGGGCGCATCATGGGTCCCATTGGGGGAGGAGCTTCTGCTTCCTCCTGCCACCAGGCCAGGACGAAATCGTCCCGGTCGGCAGATTGCAACTCGGGTTGCTCTACGGTCTGGCCTGCCAGGGTCATCATGCCCAGCAGCAGCGAGAGCCCTATCCCGATAAATGATTGATTGAGTGTTGTATTCATCTTCATTTCGTCAACCTTTCAAATTGATCGATTGCACCAGCTCAGAGCCGGCCTCCAATTCCAGAACCGCATCCAACAAGTAGTCCAAATCCTCTACTTCCATGAGGCTGCTCAGGTATAGTTCCCAGGCCAACTCCAATTCTTCCTCATCGAGGACCAGTTCCTCACCGACCTGGCTGACTAAGTATTCCTGCCAAAGGTCTTCCTGGCGCTGCTCCTTAAGGGCGGAGAATGAGAGCAAGAAGAGCAATCCCAGACTGACCGCTGAACCCAATGATGACACTATAACCCGCCGCCGGCCGCGCCGGTGGAGCTCCTGCCTTACGCCCAATAGAAACGTGCCGCCATCGGAGAAATCTGGTTCACCGGGTCTGCATTCAGACATCTTTGAGCATCCCTTTCAGCTTCTTGCGAGCCGTATGAAAAGCCACTTTAACCACGTTTTCGGTCGTTTCCAGGATATGAGCCGTGTCTTTCACCGTCAGCTCCTGCAATCCTCTTAGAATCACCACTTTACGCTCCTGGGATGATAACTCCGGCAAGGCGGCCAGCAGTGCCCGGCGCCGCTGGTCGGAATCATCATCGGCAGCATACTCAGCTGGAGCTGGATATTCCCCCAAGGGGAGCCACTCCCGCAGCCGCTGCCGGCGAAAATGGGAATTGAGGACGTTGGCGGCAATGCGGTACAGCCAGGTAGCCAGCTGACTCTCACCCCGAAAGCGATACAGGTTCTTATAGGCCTTGATAAAAACCTCCTGAGCCAGGTCATCGCTGTCCGCCAAACTTCCCGTGGAGCGAAACATGAACCGCCTGATCTGTTCCTGGTATTTCAGGACCAGCTGATCGAATGCTCTCTGGTCTCCACCCATGAAGCGGGCGATAAGCGTTCTGTCGTCTGACATACATGGTACCCTTTTGACGCCGGGCGTGCGGGAAAGTTAACGGAATAATTGCCCATAATTCTTCTTACTCTGCGATTGACTCTACTCGCTCCCAATTTTACCTTACTTGATGCCATTCGCCCCGCTTTTGCCCTCGCCGGTGCTCACATGGATTGTTTTCCTGGGAGCAATTCTTATTTTATTGGGAATCACGGAATGGATCTCCGCCCGGTTGCGCGTCAGCACCGAAGTCACCCGCCGCACGGTGCATATCATCGTCGGACTGCTGATTCTCCTCTGCCGCTTCATTTTCCAGGAGCCGTTCTGGCCACTTGTAACCGGAGTTCTATTCATCGGGATCAACCTGGTGACCCTGCGAATGGAAAAGTTCAAAAGCATGCATGCCACCGAGCGGGTCAGTTACGGCACCGTCTATTTCCCCCTGGCATTCGTGATCCTGGTGGCCCTGTTCTGGGAGCGCTCCCCACTGGCCCTGGAAATCAGTATCCTGGTGTTGGCCTTAGCCGATCCTCTGGCGGCCTGGGTAGGCCGACGCTGGGGCCGGGATCCATTCATTTTATGGCAGGACCCCAAAACCGTGGCCGGGACGGTGGCCATATGGGCCGGTTCATTCCTGCTAATAGGGGCCGGGCTGGCGTGCCTGAGCCCATTCTCCGGTAGGCCGCCCATTGGGCCGCTCCAACTCCTGCTCACCACGGTGCTGGCCGCGACTGTGGCAACAATCGCCGAGGCCCAGTCCAGGCAGGGGTCGGACAACTTGACGGTGCCGTTGGCGGTGGGGCTATTTATCTATTTCTTTTTGGATTTGCCAGCCGACGCCCTGGCCCCCTTCCTGCTCTGGACCAACGGCTCGGGGGTCGTGCTGGCGCTGGCTTGCCGGGCCCGGGCATTGTCGATCAGCGGGTTCCTCACCGCATGGATATTGGGCGTTTTCATCTTTCTGGGCGGAGGTTGGATTTGGGTCTGGCCGAGCGTGGCTTTTTTCGTGCTGAGCTCAATACTGACGCGCTATAACCGCCGGACGGCAGCGCTATCCGAGCGGGTTGGTTTAACCACCCTATCCCAGGCCAACCTCGGACACAGAGACCTGGTCCAGGTGATGGCCAACGGCGGAATTCCCCTGCTGGTGGCGCTGGCCTATGGGTTGTGGCAGGTGGAGTCGCTTTACCTAGTCTACCTGGCCGCCCTGGCCGGAGCCACTGCTGATACTTGGGCCACGGAGATCGGCAGCTGGAGCAGGAAACCGCCCCGGGATATCATCACCCGCCGCCCCATACCCCAGGGGACTTCCGGCGGGGTTACCTGGCTGGGCACCACCGGCAGCATCGTGGGAGCGGCCACCCTGGCGGCTGTGGGTTGGGGACTGCAACCGCATCTGCTCTCACCGGACCGGTGGTTGATTATCACGGCTATCGGCTTTTTTGCGGCCCTATTCGACAGCCTGCTGGGAGCCACTGTGCAGGCCCGCTACCGGGACCCGGCCAGCGGCGAGATCACGGAGGACACTGCCCTGCGCCGGATGGGCGGTGCACTCCACAGCGGCTGGAGCTGGCTGGATAATAATATGGTCAACTTGTTGTGTACGACCAGTGCGGCACTGGCCGGTCTCGGGTTCTTGATATGACCGTGTCCAGTATGCCTGAATCCAAGCATACATTCCAGTTCAACCCGGCGCAACAGGCGGCTATTGACCATCCCCTGGCGCCGCTGATGGTCCTGGCCGGCCCGGGTACCGGCAAGACCGCCACGCTGGTCGGCCGTATCGTGCAGCTGGTCCGGGGACAGGGGCTTTCGCCGGGCCGGATTCTGACCCTTACATTCACCGAAAAAGCCGCTGAGGAAATCCAGTGCCGCATCCGGGCCGAACTGGGGGCCGAACTTGGCCGGGAACCACTCAGCGCGTCAACCTTTCATGCTTTCTGCTATCAGGCGGTACTGGAATTCAAACCGGAATTCCGCACCCGCCGATTGATAAGCGACGGGGACATACTATTCCTGCTGCGGGAGCGCTACGGGGAGCTGCCGGACCTGCAATCGGTGGAATTAAGGCGCGATCCCGTCCAGGCCGGCCGGACGTTCCAACGATTTTTCGCCCGGCTGCGCGACGAATTGATTGACGAGGAGGATTTCGGCCGGTTGCTGGCCGAGACTGAGGAAAGTCTTCGCACCACCGAACAAGAGGGCTGGGAGGAACAGTTACAGCAGTTGCGCGATCACTGCGCCGTTTTCCCCCTCTACCAGCGCTGGAAGGCGGAGGAGGATTTCATCGATTATGGGGACATGATCACCCAGTGCTGGCGATTAATGCAGGGCAAGCCACAGGCCCTGGCAACGCTCCAGTCCCGCTACCTAACCATTATCGTGGACGAGTTCCAGGACAACAACCACGCCCTCAACCTGTTGGTGGCTCTGCTCGCCCAGCCACATAAAAGTATAACGGTGGTAGGGGACCAGGACCAGTGCATCTACGGTTTCCGTGGGGCCAGCAATTATAACTTCACCGATTTTCGTCGCCGCTACGGGGACCAACCCGGTTTCCGGGAGCTCGTACTACAACGGAACTATCGCTCCACCCAGCCTATCCTGGACCTGGCTGCGGCGGCTATCGGGGGCGATGCTGGTCGGACACCCAAGCGGTTGAACTCAGACCGGGGCGCAGGCCTGCGGCCGGTGCTGGTTGCAGGCGGCAAGGAGCAACAACTGGAATACCTGGTCCAGGATATCCGGGCTTTAAACCGGGATAATGAAACTCCCAGCCCGGTCACTGTCCTGGTACGGAGCCATAGGCAGGCGGACATGGTGGTGGCCGCCTTAAGCCGGCGGGAGATCCCCACCCGGCACCTGCGAATAAACTTCTTTCGGCTCCCGGCTGTCAGAGCTAGCCTGGCCTGGTGCGCCGCAGCGGCCGGGAGCAGCAGCCGGGGGATCGGTCTGTATCGAGCGCTGGAATATTGGCTGGAGCGACGGCCGACGCCACAGGAATTTGCCCAGGTGCGGGCACGACTGGCAGGTGACGGGCAGACTCTGGAAGAGCAATCGCCGCTAGCCCGGTTTATCACCGTGATGTCCGACCTTCAGCGGCAAGCCGAGCAGGCCACTGCCGCCGAACTGGTCTGGGAGATTCTGGTGCGTAGCGATATTTTCAAGCGTCACTGGCGGGCGGGCTATTTCAGCGACCGGCTGGCAATAGCCAACCTGGGGCTGCTTTACGAGCGGGCCGTCGAATTTACCGCTCACCACAGGGACCATTCGCCGGGTCGCTTTTGCAGCTACATGGAGGTGATGCTCGAAGCCGGGGCCATCACGGCCCGCATACCGCCCCTGCCACCCCGGACAGGGGAGGTGCAGGTGATGACTATCCACCAGTCCAAGGGGCTGGAATTTCCCCGGGTGTACATCCCGTTTCTGGCTGCCAACAGTTTCCCACTCAACTTCCGGCCAGGCAGGATGATTGAGCAGCCGCCCCCCGGTTGGAGTGAACGGGAGTTGCCGGAAGGCTGGTCCGCCAAAATCGCCCATTACGAGGAAGAGCGGCGCATATTGTATGTGGGTATCACCCGGGCGGAGCAGCGGCTCACGTTGCTGGCTCCACCAAAACGCCGTTCACGGTTCATCCGGGACCTGCCAACCGAACTTTACGAGGAGATCGAGACCATGGAAGCCACTGCCCGGGAGGAGCAATCCCTCCACGACGAGATATCCACCCAGTTGCGGCGAGAACTCACCCGGGAACTGGCCGGCCGGCACTTCGACCAGGCTAAGGAGCTGGTGGAGACCCTGCGTCTGGTGGACGAACACCGGCGGGGCCTGATACCTGATTGGGCCAGCTCCCCCCGGGGGGAAGAGTTGCGCCGGAAGCTAGCATCAACCGAACCCGGCGGCCAACCGACCGATGGACCGCTCAGCCTGAGCAGCAGCAGCATTTCCACCTATGAAGCTTGCCCCCTGAAATATCGCTTCAAGCATGTCGATAACATTCCGGATAAAGACGAGAGCCGGCCCTTCCTGGTTGTGGGCCAGATAGTCCACGAAGTGCTGGAAGTCTATCACCGGCCGGCTCTGGCCGGGAAGCGGAGGCCGATCCTGGAGATCCTCAAGGAGCGCTGGCGACCGACCCTGATCACGTTCGAGCAGGAGGCCGAGCAGCACTACCAGGAAACCGCCGACATGCTGGCCGCCTACGCCGATCGCATCCCCCCTGATGGGCCACCGGTGGCCGCCGTGGAGCATTGGTTCGAGTTTCCTATGGCAGGGACCATGATCAAGGGTAAGATCGACCGTCTGGACATTGACGGACAGGGGCGCATCCGGCTGATCGACTATAAGACCTCCCGGACACCGATCTCAAACAGCAAGGCCAAGCAGGATATGCAGCTGGGATTATACTCACTATATGTCCAGCAGGCGGGCGATGTGGAACTGGGCGGTCATTCCCTGGGCCGGTTGCCTGACGAGGTCACCCTCTACTTCCTGCGGGCTGCGGAGCCCGAGGTTACTATCCACTATGAGCCGGGTGAGCTCGATAGCCACCGGGAGCGAATCGCCGCAGTGGTGGATGGCATCCGCCAGGAGCGGTTCCCTGCTTCTGAGACCGACCAACCCTGCCGCAATTGTGATTACCAGGACCTGATCTGCCCCAAGTTTGATCAGAGTGAAGACTGACAGCGGCGCTGGAACTGACAGTTGAAACCCTACTGTCCGGCCCCCGGACCTACACTCGGGAACTTTCTCGTTTAAGGAGAGTCTTATCCGTAATATCTCGTCCCTGAGATTTAATAATAACAAATAGAATGAGGGTATAAATGGATCAGAAAGATAAACTGAACCTCCTATGGAAATATCTGCTCCTGGTCGTTATAGTCATCGGAATGACAATGCACCTCCGGAAGCCGCACTACAACCGGGATCATCACTCCACCTGCGAACATTCGGCCAGCGGGTGCTATATGGACGGCCCTCATATGGGTATGGGGCACGGTTCCATGATCAAGGTGGAGAAACAGGTTATCAATGGTGACACCACATTGGTCGTCTGGGTGGACGGGGAGAAAATCGACAACCCGGAGAAATACCTCAAGGAGCACAAGGGCGGCTTCAAATCTAAAGGTGGTCACACGATGCGCTGGAAAGAAGACCACGGGAAGAAAGGGGAGAAAGAGATTCACATCGAGATGCGTACGGACTCGGATTAATCTCCGGCCTTACCGCATTTCACCTGGAAGCTGGCGCCCGCTCCCTTACTTTGCAAGCGAGGTAATCAGCCCCCTCACTCAATCCGTTCGATCAGCCCCAGGAATTTGTGGGGATCGATCTGCTTGGCAATCAGCTGGGCCAGCAACGCGGCATCCACCTTGGTAATCACATCCCGATCTTTGGTTGCAGCCGTCACATAAACGGTTTTCACCTTCAACCCGGTGCGGTCGATGGCATAGCCCACCGACAGATAGCCGCCCATGAGCACCTCGTCGATATTATTGCGCCGGCTGGGCAAGGTCAGATAGAAGGTCAGGTTCCCGGTCCCCTGCCCCTCCAGGTTGAACCGGACCATATCGCCCGACAAGCGGTAATGCTGGATGTTCTGCATCACCTTGGTGAAGAAACGGATGTTGCCCAGGGCCATAGTAGTGGGAATCAGGCATAGTGCCAGGATTACCCATAGCACAGGCAGTCGCAGCTTTGGTCTTGCTTGAGTCACGTAATATCCCTTCAGCTTAGATCAGTTTTAAAACCGAACGGGGCTTGGTGGTCGGCAGGAGCTTAAAGCGGGATTATTTATATTACAAGATATAGATAGCGCTGGTTGGCTAACCACGCACCGCCGCCGGCCGGAGAACTCACCCCGGACACTTCGTGTCTCCCCCTCTCTTTCAAGAGAGGGGGCCGGGGGGTGAGTTTTCCGTCATCCAGCCGTGAACGGCTGGGCTAATTGCCTTATTTTTCGCTGACCAGAACCAGGCCCTCCAGCGCTTTCACCGCTGCCCTCAGCCCCACAATCTCCCCTTTGCTGCTCATTCAATCCTTTTTGGAGCTGCTCGATGTAGATTTGCGCCTTCTCCAGCTCTTCCACAATGCTCTTGCGGTGCGCTCCTACTTCCACAATTTCCTGGCCGTCTTGATCCTCCCTCACCGGTGGGATCGCCTTCAGGTGCTTGTGCTGCCACATGAAGGTGGCATGCTCCTCAATGGACTCCAGCTGGTAATCAGGTTTGAAGACATAATCGGCATGCAGCGAACTGCCTCTTTGATAAATGGCGCCGTTTACGTCGAGCTTGCCTGCGGGGCTGGTTGTGCCGATGCCGACGTTACCAGTGCTGGTAATGACTAACCTATGAGTCGGCTGTCCAGATGTATTCGTTCCAATGACTATGTTTTCCCCAGCGCGAGCGCCAATCGTCAAGTCGCCCGCTTGAGACCCGGTCACATGGTATGATGCAACCTGAGCATAGCCAAGGCTATGGTAGTTTGCTGTGTTGCGTCCACCATTAGATGGGCCCAAGTGTAGCAGAGGATTGCTGTGAATCAGATCAACGTTACCCGCTATTTCAAGGTTACTGCCCGGGTTGGTCGTGCCGATGCCCACGTAGCCGACCGTGTCCACA